>Ga0210039_1000270_pt1 | contig 57373 bp, 70 predicted proteins | sample CryGeyCG2114_250_3_FD_185460 | JGI IMG/M metagenome (GOLD analysis project Ga0210039, IMG submission 185460) | Groundwater microbial communities from aquifer - Crystal Geyser CG17_big_fil_post_rev_8/21/14_2.50 (SPAdes) (version 2) | ecosystem: Environmental > Aquatic > Deep subsurface >...
TTCAGCCGATAAGTCTAAATTAGATGGTATTGAAGCAGGAGCCAAAACAGGTACGGTGAGTAGTGTTGAGGTATCGGGGGGAACCACGGGGCTAACTACTTCGGGAGGTCCGGTCACCGGTTCCGGTACGGTGACTCTGGCGGGCACGCTTGCGGTAGCTAACGGTGGCACCGGGGCTACCACGGCGGCCGCTGCCCGCACCAACCTAGGTGCCACGACAATAGGATCCAATGTATTTACTTTAACCAATCCTTCCGCTATTACGTTCTTGAAAGTCAACGCCGACAATACGGTTACAGCAGAAAGCGCTGCGACTTTCAGAACCAGTATAGGTGCTCCTGGGTTGGGAGCCAATACCTTTACCGCAAATCAGACTGCTCCTGATTTCATCTCTACATCAGATGAAACCTTGAAGGCCGATGTCGAACCTCTGATTGTAAGATCTCCTTACCTTTCTCCAGTCAAATATCGTTACAAAGATAGTGGTCGGACAGAGATAGGTTTTATCGCGCAAGATATCAGAGACACATATCCCGAAGTTGTATTCGAGGATGATAAGGGGATACTATATATTTCATATCCCAAACTTACAGCAGTGCTTGCAGCAGAGTTGATTGAAGTACGCACACGTCTCAATGAAATGGAAAGTAGAGTGGAATGGCTACTTAACAAAGCGGTGAGATGCTAATATGCCTCTTCCAACAACCGGAAATCTTTCTCTTTCACAAATCGTTACAGAGTTTGGAGCGCCTACGCAAACCCCTCTATCGGCGTTTTTACGTGGAGGGGCATGGGTTCCCAATACCTCAGCCAATCAAGGCGTACCAACAGCGCCGCCCGTGGCCATAAGAAACTTCCTAGGAGCCTCGAAGGTTATCAATCATTCTGTCACAGCGCCGGGTATTGTCAAGGTTGCTCCTATTGGAGTCACTGCACAAGGAAGCAGCACTGCCACAGTGTCGAATGGTGTAGGGCCTTTTACACACTCATGGGCCTTTACTGTTGGAGGAGCAGGTATCACTTTGTTCGGCACTACAACCGATACAGTAACTGCATCAAAGACAAATACAGGATCAGGAGTCGCATCCGGTACATTACGAGATACAGTAACAGACCAAGGTAATAATAACTTCGTTTCAGTATTTGATATAAGTGTACAATTGGAAAATACAGCCTAAACAAGGCGTAAATTAACATGTCTAAAAGTGATGTTTTTGAAAATGATCTATTGAAATTGATATTCAATAATGTGGCCATTACCAGCATTGGTGATGCAGGAGGTCTTCCTGGATCGACTGTTGCCGATAACTTATGGATGGCGTTGCACACGGCATATCCTGGAGAAGCAGATACTGCTACAACCTCTGAAACAGCCTATACAGGATATGCACGGCAAGCCTTTGCCCGGACTGCTGCGGCATGGGCAGTGACCGGCAATTCTGTATCTCCTGTTGCGGCTGTTGATTTCCCTGAAGCAACAGGGCTTCCTGGTGGTGCTCTGACACACGCCAGTGTAGTAAACACAGCTTCTGGTGTAGGAAAAATACTATATTCAGGAGCCTTAAATCCTACCATCACCATGCAAATCGGTACAATTCCCCGCATAAAGAATACTTCCACCATTATGGAAGATTAAACTAGCAGTAGTAGAGGATCGTAATGGATGAATTCTGGTTTCTAAGAGACACTGCGTCAGGCATTGCCTGCCCCATTGGGGGGGGACCACTGGCGCTGTCCCAGACATCAGGGGCGACCGACGTATCGCCGGATTTGCAATCCGGCGAAATGTTCTTCAATGTAGCAGAAGCGCGCACCATTCCGGCAGGCGTGTGGACGCTAAACTTTTGGACCGATACCGGCGCGGGTGGCGACCCGGCAAATAAAATCGATGTTACCGTAAGGCGTTCACGGGTAGTCACATGTACATCTGCTCAAGATTTGCTGGCAACAACGACAATAAGTTTAGTCAAAGGGGCAATAGAACAGCACGTACTTACATTTTCTCCTGGTGAAGTAATCTTTGGGCCGCCGGGGCCATTCACAGATGAGTTTATTCAGGTACAATTTACCAGTACTGGCGGAAATCAAACTCAATTCTTACGATTTAATAACAATGTCGGCAATTTCAATTCATGGCTAGAGCATCCTGGTCCCGCATCTGACATCATTCCTGCTGATTTAACAGCAACAGGTGTTGCTGTGTCGCAATCTTCTGTTATCCAAAGTTCTGCACTTGCATCAACGGCAATAGGTGCTACCACTCTTGCTTCTAATCTTATATTACCCAGTGCATATAGTTCAACGGCGGTTGCATCCCCACTCCTCCAAGGAGGGCACGTAATTGGGAGAGAACTGTTAACCACAGGTTCGTCTATAATGGCGGGGGATTCTGGGCAACACACAGCCGTGGGTTTCCTTGCCACCGGACAGGGTGTGACCTCTGTCCAGACTTCCACAATACAGAACGTGGAACTTTCGTCACAAGGGGCGGGCCTTACTGCTCTTCAAGCCGGGCTTACTATAGTAAGTGCTTATACAGGAGTCGGACTGGCAGATATACTGCTACAAGGAGGACAGGTAGTAGAGGGAGAATTGTCAGCCGCAGGACTTTCTGCGGTGCTGGCAGAAGCCCTTGCATTTTCCGGCGGGGAAATGGCTTCTGTTGCTTCATCACAAGCTACTTTTCCAAATAACCGCACCGTCTCTGTTGCTTATGCAGCAGAAGCAATAAGTACCAGCACATTTGTTGTGCAGGGAATGCAAGATGCAGCATTCAATTCCACTGGTAGTTCCATTTTCTCTCCACTTTCTGGGGGGATGTCACTTGTAGAAGCAGCTTTCACATCGAGCGGAGCTAGCACAGTATCACCTGAGGCAGTCTTATTGGCCCCAGCCGATACCTCCATGCAAGGTGTAGTCAATATTTTTATACAGAATGCTGTGATTGTAGGGGATATATACTATACTATCCCAAAGTCTTTACGAATCAGCAACATCCCTTATCGTAAACAGTGTATTGGCCGTGGCTGGTGTGGGAGATGCACAATTTGGTCCTATTCCTGATGGGTCCGGACCACAGATATTTCCGGCATTTGTTTTTGTTATAGCACAACCAAGCGTTACTTCATCCGTGCAACGTGCTGTGAGAAGCATTCAAAGAAGTGTAAGGACTGCGACAAAGCCAGCATTATAATAAGGAGTTATATTTATGGAGCAGACACAATTGGTAGCAGCAACACAAGGCGCAGCAGTAAGCGCCGATTTCACGCTGGCGCAAGGGGAGACTACTGTTATTATCATAGACTCTCTTGGCGCTGTACGAGATACTACAGGGGTATCTGTGCAACCTGTTTGTTTTGTGAAACGAAAACTAATAACTCCTAACAAATATCAAAGCGTCGCTGGTGATTCTGTCCTGACTCTTGCGCAACCTGATGTTTTATTGATAGGGCCTGGAATATTCAGAATAGAAAAGGAAGAAACAGAGTTTCCGATTGCTGCATTAAGAGACACATAACATGCCTGGAATTGCTTTTCAACAAGATGCTTTTCAGAATGTTGCGTTCCAGACGCAGAACGTAAACGTAGTGTTGCTGTTTGCAACACTACAAGACGCAAATGATACAAGTGCAGCGACATTTTCTCAAAATACCATTGCAATAAACAACAGGTTTGTTCTCACACTTACAGATGGTCAGGATACCTTGGATTCTTTTTCTGGCGTGCGAATACTTTTCAACGCCGCCTTTGTTGATGATGATGATTTCTTGACATCATCTACTTTGCAAGTATTCAACATTGGAAATCTGCTTGATATTGCAAGTCAAAGAACCATAATCACACATCCCATTATCGAACGTACCATAGTAATACGATAGAATAGGAGTTATATATGGCAAGACCTGATGTATTCAATGATACGTTTACAAGCGGAGATACCATTGTATTCCGTTTGTTCATAAAATCCAGCAAGGCTGTGGAACCACTCGATCTTTCTGAATTGACTGCGGCTCGCTATGGAATCTTTGACAAGATAACAGGAGCTAGCATCCTGGAGAAAACTCTTGGTAATGGTATTTTGATAGAGTCTCCGACAGATGGAATACTCATCGTTTCCTTAACTCCAGCAGATACCGCTCCGCTGGTCAACACCTATAACCATGAACTGGAACTGAATATAAATAATCAGGAAAAGGTGGTAACTGTGTTTCAGGGTACCATCGGATTCATTGAGGATAAGTTAGTATAAGGATGATATCATTATTATGCCGCTCAAGAAAGGCACCAGCCAAAAGACAATCAGTGAAAATATACGGGAGCTTGTAGCTTCTGGCAAACCACAAAAGCAATCGATAGCCATAGCTTTGAGAGAAGCCGGCATCGCCCGTAAACAAACAAAATCTAAAGGTATTAAAGCATCATCATGACAACATCTATTGTAACAATTCCTTTCGTTGTAAGGGGTGAGCAATTCATATTAGAGATTCGCAGACCCGAAGTCACCCCGGAAGTTCCCCCGGGCGCTCCGCCTGAACCCGGTCCAGATCCTTTGCCACCAGATCCACCGACTCTGCCGGATGCCCCCGATAATGAACCTCCTCCGCCCATGTCGGAACCTTTCCGGTGGAAGAATCTGGATTTCGAGCAAGGGACTACAGGATGGTCCATATCTGATAACACCCTTGGTATATTTGATACTACGACTAATCCTAACGAAGTCATCGAGGGCACAGCAAGCGGTATTTATGTTGGTCGACCAGGAGGATTAGCGCGGATGCAAATCCTCACTGACCCCTTACCTGTACCACCTGGAGCAAAATGGAATCTTTCTTTCAAGGCTCGCACGATTGCCACTTCCCTTGGGCAGACATCAATATCCTTGCGAGTCCGCATATTTCGCCCAGATGGATCTGATGTATTATCAATCATAGGTCCTTTTAATACTTCTGACTTCACAGGGACAATGCCGACACGCACTATCTCTATGGGAGGTACGATACCTGAGTTTGAAGGGGACGCTATGATGCAATTTGGACTGATCGTGCAGAATCCGGTAGGTATGACGCGGGTGGTATTCGATGATTTTAAAATGGAGATCACACCCAAATGATGAAGTTACCGTTGAAGGCACATATATCATGGACTCGCTTGTGGCAGACGCGCCTAGTCTTTATACCGAAATGGATACGGATGTGGCAAGAACCGCTGATCTGGTTGCCTCTGTTGCTGTTGCTGCTGTGGCTGGCCGACTGGTTGTTACCGCAAATAGACCCCGACGCAGGGATCGATGGGCCGGGGTTCCTGTATGGTTTAGTCCAAGCCATGATCGCTTTCGCAGTAGCGGGATTTGTGGCGTGGATTGCTCAGCGTACCTATGGAGTATCTCTATCCGAGGAACGCGAGGAAGAAGTCCTGGGAGAATGCAGGAAAGGTAAGGTAGGCTCCATGTTTGTTATTGCTCTCCCTTGGATACAGTGGTTTTTGGTATTTTATTTGATGTGGGATAAGATGGCATAGAGAGAGATATAATGACAATTCTGCAACGTTTCAAAGTGTGGGCACTTAAACAGAGAGACCTGTGGGAAGAGTGTGCAGTTATCACGGGGGTTGTTGTCGGAGCAGCCGTGATCGGAATAGGAATTATTTTAAGTTCGGTCGGCGTAATGCTGCTCGGAGGAGCAATAGCAGCTCTGGGTGTAGCTGTGGCATGGCATGTTTAGTTGGTTGCTCGGGCTGTGCCTAGGTCTGCCAATACCGGTCAGTGTGGACTCGGTAGATTTGATCATTCGCTGGGAGATCACCAGTCCCGCTGTATATCGAGCGCGGTTTCAGCGGCCTATCTGGCCGGGGCTGACATCGGGCGTGACAATTGGCATCGGCTCAGATCTGGGTCATCAGCAAGTATCCGTCATCCGCCAAGTGTGGCGGGCACATCCTCAGCTTGAAGCGCTTCTCCCGGCGGCAGGGGTGATCGGAGAGGCCGCCCGTATCCTGTCCCGGCAGATGCAGCACGTGGTGACACAATGGCCTCTGGCACAAGATGTATTTATTGAGGTCGATCTGGTCCGTTTCTGGCGCATCGCTGTGCGGGTGTTCGGTCGAGATGACTTCCTCGCGCTCAGCGCGACGGCGCAAGGTGCGTTGACCAGCGTGGTCTTTAATCGCGGTGGAAGCATGGCCGGGCCTACCCGCGCTGAAATGCGCTTCATTCGTGATGTGTGTATCCCTGACGGGGATGAGGAGTGTATCGCCGAACAGATCGAGTCTATGACTCGTCTGTGGAATGTGAGGGGGCTCATCCTGCGAAGGCAGGATGAGGCGGCCCTGATCCGTAGAAGATTGTGATGCTGGAACTATGTTGGATGTTCATCCACTTCTATAATAATAGGTGTTTGTGCATCACGAATAACACGGGCAACGGCCCGCGTGACAGCTTGTCGGGTGCTATATCCTTCTCCTGAATCGGCAATGATCCGCCCATTACGTGCACGTAGTCGCCAATACCAAATATCGCGATTAGCATCTAAGGCTTTGCTTGACTTGTATATTTCATATCGAAGTTCGTTCATAGCTGTAATTTCCTATTACATAAGTTAAGAATGATGGACATATATCACTATCTTCAATGAGCTGGTTTAATATAACTAGGGGGACAACAGAAGTATCATGATATTAAATAACGACCAGGTTGAAAGAACCATGCAAGAAAAGGCAGCGGTAAGAATTGCTCTGATTGAACACGCCCTTCTTGCTATTGAAAAGGAGAAGGATCTTCTTCGCACAGATGTTTCCAGCTTGCGAGCAGATATACGCGCACTTGCTACCTCCATTCAGGAACTGGATAACAAGTTATCAAGATACACTGGATTTTGGGGCGGTATTCTCCTGATGTTCGGATCAGTCGGTGCCGTTATGGGATTACTATTTTCATACATGAGGCAGTAAATTATGGCTTTCTTTCCATTGTCATTGCTGAGCGGAAAACTAAAGTTGCTTGCTGGTGGCATCTTGCTTGCCGGTCTTGCGGCTTCTCACACATTTGCGTGGCACAAAGGAAATCAGGCATGTTTCAAAAGCTTGATAAGGGATAACACTAAAGAGGCTGTCAAAGATAATATAGCCAATGTCGAAAGAACAGAGAAAGCACTCAATGAACTGAATGAATTAAGGAGAGGAAATGCTACACTTAAAGAGCAATTGGAAGAAGCTGTCAGGCGGAGCAATCTTGCACGGCAGCCGGCACGTCGGCTCACATGTCCTGCCGTGCGAGAAGATACCACAGCAGGATCGCGCACAGAAGAGGTCGATACTGAAGATAACCTTGCTTTCACTTGCAATCTTACTGATGACGAGCTGCGCATCCTCCAAGACATTCAAGCGGCAACCGATAGTAATATGCCCTGATGCGGTGCTTGCTCCTTGTCCTGCGCTCGAACGTCTGGAATCAGGAGATTGGTCTGTTGTTAAAAATACAATGGGAGAGTGGGGCATCCAGTATGCCGAGTGTCAGTTGAAACAAAAAGTTGTTGTTGAATGCTATAAAGAAAGCACCAAGTTCCAACGTTCTTCGGAAAACTAAATAGTCGGCCCTGCAAAATTCACCCAATCGCCGCGCTGGCCGGTCCGAGGACCCGCCACGACGCGCCGGGTTGCCGCAGACCGTCTACGAGCGTGCCGAGCCACCCGAGCAACCGGCGCAAAAAAACCGGCTCGATTCCACGCCGGACGATCGCCCGCAGCAGCCAGCGCAGGTTGTACCCGGCCGCGCACAGCACCGCGTGCAGGGCATCGCCGCGGGCGCCCCGCAACCAGCAGCGGTTCATCCGGTGATCGCTCTTGGCATGGCCGATCAGCGGTTCGATCGCCTGCCGGCGCTTGAGCCAGCGGCGTTGCTTCACGGTCAGTGACTTGTACTTGCCACGGTGGATGATCTCGCAGCCGGGGTTGTCGGCATCGACACCGCGAAAACCCAGATCGACAATCACCTCCCGCGGCTGCACACCCAGGTCTTCGAGCAGGATCGTGGTCTGCTCCAACTGCTCGCGCAGCAGGTGGCCGTCGTAGGGATTGCCCGGAAACGTCCGCGCGCCCACCATCAACCCCTGCCGGTGGGTCACCACGATGCCGGCCTTGACCCCGAACTCGTAGGGTTGTCGCGCCTTGCCCTTGCCGATGCACTCGACCTCCGGGGCGTGCAGGGCGTACAGCTTGTTCTTGTCCTTCGGGCGCTGGGCGCGAATCCGCTCGGCCCGTTCGCGCAGCGTGTCCAGCCGCGCCAACACCCCCGCCGAGGCGTCGGTGATGCCGGCCCGCTTGCGGGCCAGCTCGCGCAGCACGATGCCGAGAATCGTGCGCTGGCGCTTGAGCACCCGCCGCAGCCGCCGGAACTGCCGGGCGTGGGCATAGCCGCCGGCCTTGCGCCGCAGCGTCTTGCCCTCTTTGGCATGGGACTGCTTCAGGCCGATTCCGGCCGCCTTGGCCGCCTTCACCACCTGGTAGCGGGCGATCTCCAGCAGCCGGCTATCCGTGGGATAGGCCATCGCCTTCTCCTGCACCGTGGTGTCCACGATCACCCGCTCGAACTCGCACGGGCGCACGGCTTTGGTCTCGACCGCCACATCGATCGTCGCCTTCAGCAGCTCCTCCACCCCGGCCTCGCCGATCGCCGTGCGAAAGCGCCCGATCTGGGTCGCATCGCACGGCAGCCTGGGCGTGTAGTACACCTGGCCGCTGAAAAACTGCCACACCACATTCTCCGACCAGCGCTCGACCACCGCTTCGTCGCTCAGGTTGTAGGCGTGCTTGAGATACAGCAGGCTCAGCATCAGCCGCATCGGCAACCGCGAGCGGCCCGCCACCGCCACGCCTGCGCCGATCACCTGTTCGTGGACGCCGAACAGATCCGCCACTTCGCGCCGCGTCCCGGGCCGGTCGGTGCGCGCGAAGCACGGCGCCAGCGCCGCTTCCAGTCGCGTCCAGGGCAGCCGCGTGGCCAGTACCGCCAGCGGGTGGCGAAGGTCGATCATCTGGTCCAGACGGGTTCGGAACAAATCCGCTGTGCTCATGCGCGAAAACTCCCAGAAAACGCAACCGATGGCGCTAATTCTCGGGGGATCGGCGGGATTTGCCAAGCCCCGCAGAGCGTTGTGCTAGGCGGCTCGGCGGGGTTTTGCAGGGCCGACTAAATAAACAGGCTGTCTGTTACTCCTGCTTATCTGGATCAACAGACCGTTTCTTCGACCCGATGTTCACGACCACACCACCATCGTCTTCGTTGCCAGCATCTGTTAGCTTGTTGAACTCATAAGAGCGCGGGGAATCCACAGGCAACGCATCGGAAGAATCCACCCATGCGGATGTAATCCCGTCTGTGACAAGAAATATCAGGCTGCCATCCGCCGAGTATTCTGCGGCGATTGCATTCTTAACCACCGCAAAAAAGTGGATGGTATCTTCGCCAGGAATGATTAGAATATCAGAGCCATCTGCATGTTGAAAACTTGCCATTAGTCCATATCCTTTATGTTTGGATTGCCGAAAGAATCAAAGGCTCGGGCATTTTCCGAATCCTCTTCATATTCGTCAAAGAATGCAACCTCAGTAACATCCCATAGGATTCTACTGGCCTTGTCTATTTCCGCAGAAATGTGAGCATGTGATATTTCAAGGGCATCATCTTCTGCCCATTGCATATCCTGTATTAGTCCATGCAATATATTGAGTGCCGCTTCAATTGCTACCTCACACCGGCTCAGCCGGCTGTCTTCTCCATTTAGTGTGCTCATTATGTGTATCTCCTCATTACATAATCGTGCTCCAACAGTTCAAATTTATCAAATCCTCCTTCCCATACATTGTGTAGAATGGTTATACAATTTCTCCACATGTGTGCAGTGTTGGCGTTCCAGTCGTATAACATTTCTGGATGAGTGAAACATCCACAGGACAGTCCGAAGGTAACCGTCCCATCCGCACAGACCATCTGCTTCAAGTCATACGTGTGCGTGTGTCCTTGTATAGAGGAGCCTAGGTTCTTCCTGATGAGGGAGTTACCAATGTTTTCTCCTGAAATGGGTTGCCCTTTTACGCCACTTGAAAAGTAGTGTGAAAACAAAACACCATTCAACATTCCCACTTCCTTGAAAGGTACAATCACATTCCAGTATTTCTCATAGTTCAGGTCTTTGACCCCTATCATCCCTTCTAGTTCTGGATGAATACTTATGGCTGTGTTTATCCTTCCTTGGTCATGATTGCCTAAACAATGTACTGTGAATAGAGAAAACTTTCTCTTTCTTAAAGAAGCCCGCTTCTTGTTATAGGCATCTATCGGCTTAAACAGCCGCCGCTGTGCATCATGTGCAGCTTGGATGTCCTTCTTATATCTCCTTCCCTCAAACTCAAGACGGCCCCTATCATAGCTGGACAGGGAAGGCATGTCTGCAAAGTCTCCTATATTCAATATACATGTTGCTTGTTCCTCCAGCAACAGGTTGCCGAGTGCTTCATATCGATCATTGTCGAAATCAGGATGTGCATGACTATCCGGCAAGATGACTATCTTGTTAGTGGACGGTAATGTCTGTTGAACGACGATTGGTCGGTTCATCAGACGTGGGTTCACTTTCTTCTGCGTCGGCACCATATTGTTTTGATCCTTTTCCGTTACCTTTCCCGACACTGGATCGCCGTCTATTCGGGGAAGTGGAGGTGGGTTTCTTAGCTCCAAGTATCTCTAGCATGGTAGCTCCAGATGCCTGATCTTGTATGCTTACCGGTGAAACATCCAATATCTGTGTAGCAAAACCTGTCAGAATATACACCAATTGGAAACTTGCCGGGGCATCGATTACGGCTATACCAGAGGAATCCACGGGACCACTAATGTCATATCGTGTTCGCACAACGATATTGCCCGTGCCTTTCTCAAGCCCTACTACAAGCGCGGCTATTGAATCAAGCTCTTCAAAGAGAGCATCAATATCTCTTTGCTGTTTATCTTTCATCAAAATCTCCTTTGCCTCGACTTCCCATAAGTTGTATAATCTCAAGTACAAATACGATAGGCCATACAAGAGCGTGCAATAGTATAGTCCTGTGTCGGATTACTTTATCACCTGGAGAATATCCCACTACCCATACCACAATACCACCTACAACATATATGATTAGCAGTGTAACCAGCATAATGATGCTCTCATTATTTCTTCATCCATTCTTCGGGCACTGTACCCTCCAGACTTACTGCTGATGGAATACCATACTTGTGTGCCCATTGTGTGTACCGTAAGCTTCTTGCTCCTTTACCAATCTTGTTGTCTCGCATGAACAATAAATGGATATCCAAATGAGGATTCTGCTTCTTCACCAATAGCATTTTTGTTCGATCTTCTCTTGTGAAACGCCCCTTTGTTTCTATATACACACCATTTGCCAATACGAAATCAGGTATGTAGGTTCTGCTTTGCTCAGGGATCGTATACTTTACGCCTTTTGTTTCATATCCAAACTTGATCCCTTTGCTTTCCAAGTATTTGGAAACTTTCTTTTCAAATCCACTCCTGAATTTTTTTATCCCTTTGTTACTTTTTACGGTACGGGACATGTTCTTTCCATGTAGTGGAAGGCGTTCTCAGTATCCACAATAGAGAGGCCACCTCATCGAAAGCCTTCTCATATTCAGAATCACCGTAGAACTCTCTATATTTCTCACGTACAATATCATCCACTTTCCGCATATCTTCTTTATGTGGATTCAATAATTTGTGGGCAGTCTTGGGGCCTATTCCCCGGATGCCGGGAATGTTATCCGACACATCACCAACAAGCATCTGCGTGTAGAAATTATAGTTGGCATCTTCAAGGGATACATCATAATAAATATCCTTGACCCAGTTATAGTGATATCCCGGTATAGTATCCAGATCCTTATCAATGGATACGATGCAGGTACTTTTATCTGGGTGGCTGTATTGCTCAATGCCCAACGCATCGTCCGCTTCTATGCCATCTGTTATGGTGGCACCATGCACATCTACCAAATATTCCCGGATAGCTTCATAGTGTTCCGGCTTCCTTTCCGATCTCGTCCCTTTGTAAGGTTTGAGAGTAGCCAAATGATACCTGAAGTTGCTTGATCCGCTCAGGTAGGAACGATAGTCCTGCACACCAAGTTTTCCCAGTGCTGAATGGATCGTTTGCTTAACAGAATGCAGCGCAAACTCAACCGGTTCTCCCTCTGGGCAGGCGAATCCTATCCGGTAGCAAATGATGTCAGCATCTATTAAGGCGGTTTTTAGCATGGTGTCATTTGTTATCTAGTTATCCAGATTATTTACGTAGATACTTTTTGAAGAACTCATATGTGCCAGGATCAGAATGGGCATATTTATCAATGTCGAGATACATCTTTCCATCCTTGTTTGATGCCCATGTATTTCCGAATTGCTTCTCACTTGACACAAAATCCTCCAAGTACGCGGCGTTGTCTATCGACATCTGTTGCAAAATGCCTCTGTCGAAAGCGCGGCGCCGTTGGTGTTCCTGCTTCTTGAAACTCTTGTCACTTGCGGATGTGCTGTATCCAAATATAGGTGTTTTCTTAAATGATTTTCCCACTGTAGTCCTTCCTTGTCCTCATTACTTTATGGGGCACGCCCCACCTACGCAATCTTCTGCATCCTCAAATTGATCCACCTGATAGTTCACTTCTGTTATCTTGGTTGTAGTCTTTACCATTTCATCAAAGACTTCCTTTGATATCTTTTCCAATGGGGCTTGATCAAAGCCATGCTCTTGTCGCAGCAAGAAACTCACACTCTTGAAATTGTCAGTGTAATTCTTCTTCAGATATTTCTTGATGGCGGGCAATTCCTCAAGCCCATAATATATCGTGCATGATACGGCATTGTCGCTCCAATCGCGCTGGACCCTGCGCACCACTTCAAGTTGGTCGATAGCAGATAGTTCATCTGCTACAGGAGTACCTTCTGGATATGAAAAGGGAAAGGATATGACAGACGTACTTTTGTCTTCGCTTCCGTCAAAGTAGCGAACCGGCTCGATGTGATATCCATGCTTCCTGCAAATCTCAACAAGCGGGCTATCTGAACTGATGCGTATCCTCCGGATCATGTATGTTGCAAAGGCTGGGTGACACCCCGGCGTTACTCCGGGCAACAGACTTAACGTGCCAGATGGCTTCTGTGTAGTAAGTTTGATGCTTTCCGGCACATTTAGTTCCCCGGAATACTCTTTGTCATACAGCCTGAGTTCAGAATACACCTTCGGTAACCACTTGCGCTGTTCCTCAGTAGCTTGAAGATAGCCTGTTACACCAATGCCCATCCGCAGATTCCGGGCCACCACTTCTTGTGTAGTCGCATCATGCGCTGGCAATCCCAATGAGTGTTTGTTAATACGATATAACAGTTTAGTTATATCCAGTAGTTCTTCCAGTGAGTCTACGTTAGGCAGGAATATCTCGGCCAGGCAGCAGGGTTCCCCATTTTCCAAGGCTATTTCTGCACAGGGATTGACTCCAATGATCTTTGGATCGGGGTATGCAGTGTCACCCAGTCTACCTATCTTCCGGCAAAGCTCCAGGTTTATCAAGCCATAGCACTCTCCATTTCCTTGATACCCTTCCCAGAACTCATCAGGAAGTTCACTTATGTCCGAACAAACAACAGAGTTGTTGGAATTGGAACGCCACGGAGGAATACTCCCCAAGTCCCACCGCTTAGCCATGATGAAAGGGATATCATCCGCATCACCTATGGCAATCTGTGCGGAGCGGCGGACATTGCCGGACACAACAATGCTGCCAATAATGTTCATGATATCCAGGCAATCCACAGTGGTCAGGTGGGTGCCTTTCCTTCCTTCAAGGATTTCTCCAATTTGTTCAAGGCCGCGACACAAAGGCTCAGCGCCACTTGAGATTCCGCCAAAGCCTTTAATAGATTCTCCCTTGCCACGTACAAGTTGGGTTGAGTAAGTTCGGCAGGGTTTACGAGATGGTTCGAGAGCAGTTCCAAGCGTTTGGCGAAGTAATTCAATCCATCCTTCCCGAGTATCGGGGACAATGAAGTCTGCATCTTTGCTATCTCTACGTACAGGTTTGATAAAATCTGTTCGTACTTTCGGTAATTGTTTAACATGTTCCCTCCGTATAGAGAAGCCCACTCCTCCACCTAGCATCAGTTTATCAAAGGCAAAACAGAAGGCTTCCATGTTATCTACGGCTACCATCCAACAATTCTGTAAGGAAGCAAGCCCCAGCTTATCAACCGTGGGGGTGCCTAGTTGCCATAAAAATCGCCCGGCGACAGTTCCCTTCAGAGCCAGAATATAATGTCTCAGCCGGGACTTCTCTTCTTCGGTGAACGCACACCGTAACTGTGTATCTGTAGCTTTTATTACACGGTCGACACATTCATTAAATTGTTCTTGTGTTCCATTCCTCTTGGGCCGTGAATAGGTTCTCAGAAATACCAGCAGTCCAAGGGTGGACCAAGGGGTTGCATCAATGGGTGTGGCACAGGCTTCTTCACCAGACCCTACAGCATTGTTCTGTTCTTCTTTCATCAACATGATTTATTCATTCTCCTTGTGGTGCAATCTGTTCCTTCTTCGCCTCTTCTTCCTGTGCCTTATGATATTCCACATCATCCAAGCGTTCGTTGATCAACATCTGAGCTATAATAATATAGTTTACTATATCCAGGACTGAATCTAAACAAGATTCTTCCTTGACGGAAAGAGTTCCTTCATCGACAAACGTGTTGATCCGCTCAAGTTTGTCTTGGATGCGCAGCAAGACCCCCTTTACAGGATCGATCCCCAGTTTGGATGCTCCACGGAAGTTTCTGAAATGATCCCCACCACTGCTGTAGTCGTGGCTTTTTGCTAGCATCAGCTTCCGCGCTTTATCGCACAGTTCGGAGTGGAATGTGCTTAAGGCTGAAGGGGACACATTTGCTGGGCACTCCTTCGCTACCCCTGATATTAGGATCGCGGCATCTTCCAACAAGGTGCTGTCTTTCTTATACCCTTCCATCATCAAATCTCCTCCGTCAATCCCACAAGTAGCCAGGCATCGTAGTTCCACCAGAACTGTATATCTTCAGTGCTCTTTGCACATCCTCTACAAACCATCCCTCATCCACTCTTGTGTTGATCCCAAAAATATCCTTGAATCTTTCTGGATCTTCAAGGGAGTTCAGCAGTTTGCAGAACTCTTCTTCCGTCACTACCTCCAGACCATCCTTGGTCTGGTGGGTAGTCACACTCGGCTTCTTGTTGAAGTTACCAGCCATCGTTCTGATCGGCCGCGTCCTCTGGTTCGCCGGATACTGCCTTTGCTTCCGAGGATTGCGCAGGAACTGCCGGAGGAGTATCCGTCTTGCCTGTTGCATAATTATAGAAGTCATTCGTCAATGCGTTACAGAGCAAGCAAAGCGCTTCAAATTGCCCTTTCTTTGCAGTAGAAAAGGGTAGCACGCCCGCTTGCTGAGCAACGTTGAGCAGGGCAATCGCCGAGTTTCGAGCAGCGTGTCGGCTGATCGTGTCCTCCCTGTGACTGGCCGACACCGCTGCGGGAGGATGGCGAGACACACCCCTTTCTGGGGGATTAGGCGCAGCCAGGACTACCTGCTCCACCTGCTGCGGGCGAGGCGGCGCGACGCGCTGTTGCGGGGCACGTCTTACTTGTGGGGGTGGACTCCTGCGGGGCGGCGGGGGTGGTGGTGCAGCGCTTTCCTCCCCATTCTCCCCATATACGTTCAAGCTGTTTGCTGTAATGTTGAAGTAACGTCCCTTTCGGGTGGCATCGAATTCTACATAGGAACCGATTCGGACACCCAGATCTTCCGGGTTGACGCGGCCCATACCATATACTTGTCCATCTATTTCCAAGTTATACATAGTACCATAACTTGTTTCGTTGGGTTGGATGTTCGTTACGTAGCCTGCAAATTCTGACATAGTTCATATCTCCTAGTGTTCAGGATAATCGTCGTCGTCAAAGTCGTACTCATCACATTCCATACAATCTTCTTTGTATTGCTCTCCCCAATGGGAGCCCTTCTTCACATCCACCGCAAGTGGAACCTTGAACTCATAATCATATACATTCTTGAGAAACATCTTTGTTCCCTCGATAAAAGCAAAGCGACAGAGTGACTCTAGTTCCTCCAGATATTTGTCATCCGCTTCAAGGATAATCGAATCATGAACAGTCAATAACATCTTGGCTTTAGAGTGATCCATTGCGTGCCATAATATTGTGAACGCTATAGGAATGATCTCGCCCGTGGCAAATCCTTGTATAGGATAATTGTATACCTCCCGTCGCACATCCAGATATCCCCGGCTGTCCATAGTCGCTTTCGGCCAGTGGAACAGCATTCCATAGCGGGTTCGCAGATACTTTTCGTTTGCAACAAATAGTTCCCAGCGACTTTGTTCTTTGGCGATGTTAGCATATTTTCTCCTGAAGAACTCACAATACTTGCGCTCGGCTGGAGTCTTTCCGTTGCCGCCATAAAGAGGCATGAATGTGCATCGCTTGGCCTCCTGTCTCGTGGTCGGCTGGCCACCTGCTGTTAGATACTCGGCTGAAATGGCGTGCACATCTACTCCTTCCTTGATCTCTTTCAGCGCTACAACGTCTTTGCAAAGATCTGCCGCACATCTGAACTCTAGTTGTGATGCGTCACATTCCAGTATGCTCCATCCTTTCTTCCCTGCGCAAAAGAATTTCTTGTATTCCCTTGGTATGTTCTGTACTTGTGCTCCCTTCTCTTTCTTCATGCCAGGAATGCGCATCTTGCGCCCCGTGGCAGACAGCCGGCCCGTGTTAGTTATCCCTTGGTTGAGCCGGGGCCTAAACTTCCCATCAAAGTGTTTGCAGATGAGATCAAAAAACTCTAGGTTTTTTGTGACCCTTGAATTCAGTTTGTTGAATTCCATATATGCCTGAAGAAAATCTTTTTGTGCTTGGGTCTTGGGCCGCAGTCTGAGTAAAGCATCCTGCGATGTACTTGCTTCCCCTCCCGGTGTGAGTAGCGGCTTTCCCCGCCCGGGATCTTTGGGCGGATCAAATCCTAGGGATTGAAACAGGAATTCACGCAGTTGTTTGGGGCTGTTGAGATTGATACCTCCTGTAAGAGTGTCAAGGGTAGCAATAAGTTCCTTGATCGCATTACTAGTGTTCAGCGATTCTTCAGCTACCCGCTCCTTGTCGAGATGAAGGAATCCTAGCTCCATATCAGCAATCGGTGGGCAGGCCATGAAGCGAGTGTAGGCAAGGTGCAGCATATCTTCGTCCATGAGACGTTTCCGCTGTAGGCGCATCAACCTGTGTGCAATGTGTACATCTCGGAAGCAATACTTTTCCACCCATGCTCCCGGAATGTCCGCAGTCTTGACACCCAGGCGTATCAATCCACCTACGATATCTTCCTTGGCTGGCAGACCATATCGATCTGCCAGAGATCCAAGAGAAAGAGAATACCGTGCATTCGCTCGCAGTACCCACTCGGCTGTCAAGGTGTCCCACACCACCACGTCCCTGATGTCCAGTCCACATTGATGCAGCCATTGCAGTTCAAACTTTGCTCCGTGCGCAACGATAAACTTGGCAGCTTTGATATCCTTCAGCAATTCCTGCTGTTTTGTCACTCCTCCAAACTTTGATTTCTTTTCTACAGCGTTCTCACCTTGCACAACATACCAGCACGCGCAGACCACATCGGCGAAAGGATTACCTGCCCAAGCAAATTCAGCGTCTTCGAGTGCGCGATCTTCTGGGACAGATAGCAAGGTCGTCTCGAAGTCAAGGACAACGTAGGGATATTCCGAATACAGGCGTTCCACCTGTGCTCGGTTCCTGCGCAAGGTTTTCGGAACCTCTGGTGTCTTGACTTTCATTATCATCACGCGGCGTCAGATGCTGAAACTTTGCCGGTAGCTTTATCCATGTTGTTAAGAGCAAACGAAATAAACATCTCTAATCCTCGGCCCAGTGCGGCCAGTCTGTCTCCAATACCCTGTTCTAGCTGCTTCTGCGAGACGGTGAAGTAGTATCTGGTGCTAACATTTTCAATGTTAACCTGATCTTCATATAGGGTGCTATGAGGAACATCTACTCCCCATAGGCGTTCCCAAGTATATTCTTCTGCATCCGGATCGAAGTATACTGCTATCTGTACTTTGCGGGTGTCAACAGCATTGTTTTCAGCTTGCGTCGTATTCGTCATTGTCGCGTTCCTCTTCTGAAAGGGGTTGGAGTGTGTCATAATCATCATCGTATAGCTTCTTGCGGCGTTCATATGCAAGCGTAGCTTTCTTCATACGTTCCAGGAATTGCTCATCTCCCGTATCGCCTGAGAAGAACCATTCCGTATGTCGCATCGCCTTTGCTGTGTAATCTGCCAGCAATAATATCTTACGCAGTTCTCTATGTACTTCTGGGGTGAATGAAGTATCTGAATCCATCGTAGCCATTAGTCTCGCCAGTTCATCGGCAAAGTCTATGACTGCGCTGTATCGATAATTGAATGCTCCTCCACTCATGTCGTTCCTATCTTTCTTCGTGGGCCTTTGATCATGTTGATTGCATCTCCATATTCCATTGGTCCAATATCCTCCAGCACCTTCCCTGTCTCTTCGTCCACAATATGAAACGTTGGATATTCTAAAGAACCTCCTCCCTCCACACCCGGTTCTTCTTCACACTTCACTACCACTAGTTTACCATCCCAGGTGTACCCGATGATATAGGTAGTATCCGCTCCTCGTATGAATCCCTCACCTGTTGTCAGGTGGATTAGATCGTTAGCGGAAAAAGGAGCATATAATTGCCGCTCTTTATTGGAGCCTGCGTTGGATGAATCCTGTTCGCTTGTCTTGTCGGTGGTAATCATGTTATCCATTGTTGTAAGTGGACGCTCCTTGATGAGTGAATATCTAATATAAAATATATTATATTAAGAGCTATGTATTAAGAGCAAGAGCTTTTATTTATATAAATATATATATACTAAGAGCTTCTAATATAGTTCTATAGAACTATGTAGCTTCTTGGCTTCTAATAGCTTCTATATATTATATATATATATATATATTATATTAAAAGCTTTTATATTATATATTATATTATATATATACTCAAGACTCTATGTCAGACAGTTTGGAAAGAGCCTTGTTTATACGCACCGGGAAATGCCCATGATCTCCCATTCCTAGCTTATTTTTAGGCAGTGAAAACATCCGTAAATCTTCTTGATCATATCGCACATCAATACCTATTCCAATCATCGCATCTATTTGCCCTTGAATACCTGTTTTTGAGCTATCGATATCCTCCATGTCGAGTATCAATTTATTAGCCGCAGACTCTCCAGCTTGGGTGACAGACACAGTGACAATGTCTGCTTGCTTGGTTATGTTTCTAATACCTGTGGCGGCTGCTTCCAATTGCTGTGTCTTGTTCTCGGTAGAATGTTTGGCCCCCACATGAATGTTTCTTAACTGATCTACAACCAGCCACCTAGGCTGCTTCTTTTCCACCAGATCCCTTATCTGGTTCAATGATCCTGGGGCCATGCCGAACAGAGCAATGTTCTCCAACCCATTGTCACGTGCTCTGTGGAGCGCCCTGCGGGGATCTCTCATCATCTCCCTAGTAGGGTAGCCAGACATGTTGGAAATCATTCTGGAGGCGATACGCGCTGTCCTATCCTCATTGATGATGTAGATCCCAGGTACTCCTTGGTGGGCAAAGCCACAAGCCATCGTGATCGCGGCTGCTGTCTTGCCGGCCTCTGGCCGGGCAAAGAGCAACAGGTGATCTCCCCCATTGACTCCTCCACCGAGGCGAGAGTTCAACGACAAGGGATAAACCTTCAGCGTACGTTCAGAGTTCCCTCCTCCTTCAAGCAAGGTTTCTGTTGAAAGTAAATCAAAGGTTTCGATCCCATCTTCCTTGACTTCATCAAGGGTAGTAGCGGAATGAACCCGTTTGAATTCCTGCAACAATTTGTCAGCCTCTTGATAGTTCTTTCCGGCCAATGCAATGGCTAATTCGGCGCCTATCTGATCCCTTTTCTCCTCCAATATAACTGCTTCAACATTCTCTTTCGATATTGTAAATGCAGCGGCTTCATCCAGCAATTCTCTATAGGCATCAACAAGTTTGTTCGAAGATATTTTAGTGGCAAGCATCTGCAACAATAACGTTTTGTTGATTTGCTTTGCCTCTGGATCTCGTTGATAGTACTCCTTCATGTATTGCAGCAAGACTTGTGTGTCTCGTTCATACTTCTTTATGTCAATGTATCGCGCTATCTTTGCAAAGGAATCTCTGCTTTGCAATGCCAGCGCCAGTAATTCTTTATTCATTTATGTGGGTATCCAATGCGTTTCGAGCTATGGGTATTCGTACTGGAAAGCGGATATAGTAAGTCTCTTATGGCGGCTTCCGGCAAGTCCTTTATATCTTTGTCCAGACCGATCGGAATGGAGGTATGCCATATTCCCTTTGATCTGTAATGTATGCAGTATTTGACTGCCTTGACAAACGCATCTCTATCGAGTGCAATGTATACTGTGTCAAATACTTTACCTATTTCCTTGGCAAAAGATTCTGAAATGTGCGTGCCAAGCAAAGCAATGGCTGGCAAGTATCTTGATATCTTAACGGCGGAATACATATCTTCCACAAGTACTACGCTATTCATACCCTTGTTCTTGGTGCCTTTGAAATAACAATAGCTGTTTTTACCCTGTTCCTTTGCAGCCTGGTCAAGAAGTGTGAATGCCTTGCACACCTTGGGCAATGGATGTGTGCCTGTGGCCTCATCGGGAGAGGATTCTTGATAGGTGGGAGGAGAAAATAGACGCAATTGATAGCCTAGGTTTTGGAAATCAAGATCATATAGTGGCATCTTGATGTAGATAGGCTTTGACAGCACAGGGCGGACAAGGTTCCCAGGTGGAGATAGATATACCACCTCCGCCCCAAGCTGCTTCAGGTGAGATTCATCCATGTGATACTTTTCCTTGAGCGCATCGAAGACAGCCCTTTCTTTATGCTTTTCACATGGTGTTAGAGACGTCTCGGCAAACCCCCGCTCTGGTGATCGGGTTCTTGCGGGCAAAGACTTCCGGCCCAATGCTTGTGCGGAAACAGTTGCCCGACCCTTCAGCCCACAGGAATTTCTATAACAGATAAACAACAGCGCGTTACCTTCTCGCGTAACAGCGAAAGCCCTGTCTTTATTGGCGCCGCCACGGCAAGCAGGGCATTCATCGGTGAGTTCTGTCTCTCCGTCTGCCAACCGAGAGAAACGTTCTCGGATCTCTGTCTTGTAATTGTTCATCGTATGGATTCCTTCAGTATTCCGCGTATGCGACTGGTGTAAATGATCCGCCGGCATCCGGCTTCCTTCAATGCACTGTAACAGGCTGCACATGGGCGGCAATCTGCCAGGTGTCCGTTCCGGTCAAACCTTGCTATGTACACTTGTGCATCTCTCGTATCATGGTATCCGGTGAGAGTGAGTGCGCGAATCTCTGCGTGCATGTTTGGTGCCGGACACTTTCGCCCGACCCGCTTGTTCCATTTGCTTTGGACAGGATGCGTCTTTACGATATTGTGAGAATGCCCTGCCACGTAATTGCCAATGACAATGTAGCATCCTATCTTAACACGCCAATGGTTAGACCGCAAGCTTTCTTCCAGGGCCAAGGCAATGTATTTTTTGTCTTTTGTGGAGGGTATCACACTGAGTGTCCAATTTGTAGTGCAACATGAAATCAAGCAGCATTCTTACTTCGACACTGTGCAGGCAAAGCCATCCCTCGGCGCAGCATATGCCTGGCTGCCATCTGTAAATGTCAGGATCATCCACTTTCCTGTTACTTCTACCCGTGTGACACCATTAACTTCGGTTTCGTTATTGGCATCCTCACATTTGACTTTTTGTTCAGAGCCTTGGATAGCAAGGCGGTATCCATGTTTAACGTCATTAACGATAATAGGAATGAGTCCATACAAGAAGAAGAAAATAAGTAACCCTGCCATTACTTTGACTAATGGTGATGTGATTGCCAATTGATTATTCATTGGTGGAAATCTCCATATCAATAGATGTGGTTGCCGGCCCAGTGTGATGCAATGGTGCTACTAGGTCATTGAGTGCAAGGATAATTGTCTTACCCGTAATGTCTTCGGAGTGTGAGTTCCCCATCTTCCGGTAGACCCTATGATCTTTCGACATCTCGAACACTCCATTTTTACGTTCGGCGAAAATGCGAAACAATTGTCCATCCTTTAGTGATTTGAATGTGAGCATCATGGTGATTATCTTCTCCTTTCAATATGATAGGCCCGCCTGGACTCGAACCAGGAACCTTAGGATTATGAGTCCTTTGCTCTTGCCGTTGAGCTACGGGCCTATTGTGGATGTGTCAATCCAGCAAATCTAGTGCATCCAAAAAGTAATCAGGTTCCATGCCAATTTCATATAAAAATTCTGGCACGTCCTGCTCGTAGTCATTGTTCAATAGGTCACACAATTCTTTCTTGGCCTGACTATACAGAATACCTTCACGTGCTGCAAAAGTTTTGACTAGATCATTCATATCAATTGTCCTCGATGTATGTTTACATGAATAGGGACACTAGCGTCCATACTCCTCCCACGCACAATAGTGCGAGAATGCCTCGTGCCACGAGAATGAGTATTGTGGTGTGGCGCTTGGGACGCCTAAATCTTCGCAGGGTCCTTGTTTGATTCCCGATGTGTTCGGCTATGGCAATGCACCAAGCCGGCCTGATTGTAGGGTTCACCATATCATCCTCCTTACTATACACACTTTCCAAGTGTGTGTCAAGTATTTTTGTTCCTGGCAGCTTCAGAGTTTTAGCTTTCATCATGGGGCTTTCTCCTGTTGTTCGCCTTCGGCTATGTATAGGTTTGCAAATTTACTGACTTTGGCGCGCTCGCATGTTGCCGCTGCGTGTTCAATGGCTTTGATATGTCGCTCATTCGCCGTCTTGATTGCTCTTGCATAACGGGCGGAAGCATCTTCACGCCATGTTTGAAGCGAAATGTCATATTCCGATTGATATCTTTTCCATGCTCGACTCGCTTCGCTGTTGAACTTTTCAAGATCAACGACCTCGTTAGTGTGCAATATCTTCTCTATGTGCACACGCGCCGTCTCAAATGCAGCAAAGCCTTCAGGTTGCAGAAGCATTTACGCCGCCTGGCGCCAATCGAATTCGCCAGCATACTCCCTTGCCAGTTCGGCGGTCACTTCGACCGAGTCCACGAACGTGCGCAGGAACTTATCTTCCTGTGCTGGGTATACATTGGCATTCCGTAGCTGATCAATTGTCAGAAGTCTGGATTTCATGGTACTGGCCTCGCTTACAATAGAAAGTGTTGGCAACATTCTAGCACGATAGGATGAACGTAGGATGAACGTATGTCAGGAATCGCCACCCTCGGCGATGTATAGACGGGCGAAGGCGCGAGCTATAGTCTGCTCGTGCTGCCGTAAGATCGTGGCATTGATATGAGTGGGTACACGGCATAGTTCACCGCGGGCGTCTTTGACCGCGCGCAGCCTTTTCCGATCCGCACGCGCGACAATCGCATTAAACCGAGTAAAACCTTCAGGCCGCAAAAAGTGTTCCGCTGCCCAGAAGCAGTTAAACTTTTGCGCATGATCTGACGCTAGCTCGATCGTCACTTTGACCGACTCGTCAAACATCTCGTGGAATAGGTCGCGTTGTGATTGGCACGCTTTGGCATTCTGTAATTGTGCGAGTGTGAGGGTTCTGTATTTCTTCGTGGTAGTTGTCATAGCTGTCTCCTTAGGGTCACGGCCTGACGAATGTCTGATCATGACTCATTGTAGCGCGTGTGCGACAAGTGTCAATAGGGAAAGCTGAACAGGAAAAAGACAATTCTGAACGTAATTTCTGCGTTGGCATGGTTTTTGTCAATACAAATATCGTGCCAGCGTGACAACAGCAAGATTTGACAGGCGGCGCGACAGCGCTACACTATCATGCGCGCTTCCCGGCTCACCTTGGTCTTCATGCCGTGCGCGTCGATGCCACCCACCACTTGCTGGATTTCGGCCCAAAGCCGCTCGCGGTGGACCAGCAGATATTCCAGCCCGTTGAGGTGCGAGTAGACCTCGGCGATTTTCATGAACCGCGGCTCAGATAGGCTTCACGTCTCCTTCGATCCACGGCGAGCGGGTCAAGGACTTCCCGGCGTCGGCCGGATCGAAGACAGGAGTGTTGCGGGGACGGATGCGAAGATTACCCGAGGCGGCCGCCCGGATGCGGTCGACGGCCATGTCGGCGTACTCCTTCACCAGTTCCGCACCCGCACCGCGCCGGCCGCACCGGACTGCCGCCGCCATGGTGGTGCCGACGCCCGCATAAGGATCGAGCACCCACTCGTCGGGCCGGGTCAGCGCCAGCACCAGGCGCTCCACCAGCTCCACGGGAAACTGGCACGGGTGACCGGTCTTCTCGACATGGTTGCTCTTCACGTTCGGGATGATCCAGACATCGCCCGGGTTCTTGCCGAGAGGATTGCAGGAATACTGACCGGCCTTCGGCCCCTTGAAGTGCTTCTTCCCGGGGTACTTCTGCGGCACTCGGATCGGATCCACATCGAAATGGTAGTCGTCGCCCTTGGTGAACCAGCAGATGGTCTCGTACCGCCCCGATAGGCGCCGGGTGCAGTGCAACCCGTGCTCGAAATGCCAGACGATCCGGTTGCGGAGCTTGAGGCCGTGCGCGGCAAACAGCGGATACAGGGCAATGTCGAGCGGAACGATGCTGCTCGCCTTGCCTTTCTCCACGTAGTTGCCGACCTGCCAGCACAGGCTGCCGCCGGGCGCGAGTACTCTCACGCACTCGGCGATGACCGGAGCCTGCTCCTCCAGATAACGATCCAGGCTCATCCGGGCCTCGTAGGCCTTGCCGACGTTGTAGGGCGGCGATGTCACTACCAACTGGATCGACTCGGACGCAATCTGGTCGAGCAGTTCGCGGCAATCGCCGTGGTAGGCCACCGCCCGCGCAGCTGGGTCGAATCTTGTCTTTACTTCTAGCATGGTAGCCCCTCGTTGCTGAAGTGTCGCTCACGTCCGTGAAATCTAAACCCATCGACAAAATCGTTAAAATCTATGTTCCGGTACATGCCTAGTCCTCTCGTCTGTGGTAGTGTGCGGCGCTTTGCCCGACACCACATCGGGTTAATCAATGCCAACCTCTGAGGTTCAGCAACACAGCCGCAGTCATAAACGGCCACAGCAAGGCGTAAAGTAGCTCAGTATTATTATACGATCCCGGAAGATGCCCGGATCCATAGACTGAGATAACACCTACCACGTACACAATCATCAATGACAGCATCATAGCAGTATCCTCATTATTTGGCTATATCGGCTTTAGCTTGCTGGTCCATCATGGTGATGACATCGGACAACACAAACGCCGCATCGCGCAGCATATCGGCGCGTATGGCGATATATGTCAGGCGCTCGCTCCGGCGAAACTCATCCGACTGGACCGGTGCCACACGTGCGGCCTCAGCGGCCTCATCTGAGAGCATGCCCCATGCACGGCAGGCTGCATAAGCGGCCTCCTCGGCCTGTTCAGCTGCCCTGCGGGCGAGCTCTTCGAGGGATGCGCTGGCGGTTGTGGTGGGTGTCGTCATGGTGTTCTCCCTTCGTTCTTGTAGAAGTCAATCCAGCAATTATCATGGTTGTACACCCCCCAATATTCGCCAATCCGCATAGGCAAGGTTCCGCGTGCACACAACCAGACGCTGACACCTTGCAGCGGTCCGCCATTCAGTCGGTAGAGCTTTTTACGCCCAGGTGTGAGGGGCTTTAGTTTAAAGGTTTTAGCTTTCATCATGGGGCTTTCTCCTGTTGTTCGCCTTCGGCTATGTACGCGTGAGCGAAGGCGCGCGCAACAGCCCGCCTATACAGGGCCAAGAATTTTGCTAAGTCTACCGAGCTGCTGACCTTTATTACCATAGGTATAGTTCTCTGATCCGCGCGGGCGACAGCTACATCAAACCGAGCAAGGCCTTTTAGACTCAGCAAGTTCCTAGCCGCCCACTGCCAGTCGAAGACATTGTGGAAGCTGGCAGCGCGTCGGGCCGTTACCTTGACCGACTCGCCGAACAGGCTGCGGAACAGGTCACATTGTGACTTCCATGCTCCGGCATCACGTAACTGCTTGAGGGTTAGAGTTCTCGATTTCATGGTGCTTATTCAGCTTGCTGGTCCATTATGGCAATGACACCAGACAGCGCGTAGGCTGCATCGCGCAGCGTGTCGGCGCGGACGGCGATACGTGTTAGGTGTTCGCTCCGGCAGAACTCGTCCGAATGGATCGATGCCGTACGCGCGGCGCTGGCGGCTTCATCCGAAAGTGTGGCCCATGCGCGCCATGCGAGATAGGCGAATTGTGCGGCCTGTTCGGACGCTCTACGTGCAACCTCTTCGAGCGACATTTCGTTGGTCGTCATGGCGTTTCATCCTTTCGTTGGTGGTGGTAGTGGCGGTGCTTTGTGACACGTGGTGGGTCATCCCTCCACGTGTCGTAAAGGTATCATGGTCTGCCCAGCATGTCAATAGGGAAAGCTGAACAGGGCTTAAATGATGTTAGGCAGATGGTGTGAGCATGTTTGCACCAGGTTGGTGCAATCCTTACATCCTTACATTCTTACATCTCGCGCATCTATCGCCGGCCATCTGCCGGCGCATCTCTTGCCCGAGCTGTTGCAGCATATGCAACAGCTGCATCCGGTATATGGTCTGCACACAATATACATGTAGATAGACAGGTCTGTCTACCATGATGTATGAGGAGATGCAGATGGATAGACAGGTCTGTCTGCATGGGCATGGAAAAAAAGAAAAATAGACAGGTCTGTCTACCATAATGTAATGTTATAACATTCCATATTTCAGAATGGGGGGAGTAGCCCTTCGATTTGGCAGCCCTCCCCCGGCGGGGGTGGGGTACACACCCACTTACAAGGCTCAATTTCCAGTTAATGCACCTGCTAATGCACATGCTAATGAACATGCCTAATGCAAAGGATAATACTGCCGGCTAATAGAGCCTATTAACTGCCGGCTAATTAACTACCGGTTAATATATTCCACCTAACTGCTGGCAAACTATTTACGATTATTGGGGAACTTATGGGGCCTTTAACTGTCTAAGATGTATTCCCGCTTTTCTATCCCTACTGCCAGAATAGCATAGAATATAGCTCTGGATACCATATGCCTCTAAAACCTTCTGAATCGCTCTGTGACGGCCACGAGGGTCTTACCCTAGCCAGGGTACTACCCACCCCCTGCGTGGACCCCCTAGCTCGATTCAGGAGCCTTAAAGACCGTGTTGGGGAGTCCTTGCCCTCTCTTGTGGTGACGGAAAAGGATGCAAAGGAATATCGGTTGGGGGTCATGCCCAAGCATTTCTGGTCATCGGTACGCCTTTCTCCAGCCACTAAGGCATTGATTGAGAAGGGACAGCGGGTAAGAACTTACAACTTTCGAGCGCTTCCCTTGAAGCGAACCAAGAGTGTGAAGGCCAACTGGAAGCGCGCTTCGGTGCGCAAGCAGGTAGAGGATCAATCACGTATACGGTCCAGGAGGCGAGACAATGTTCGAGTGAAAACCGATCCCGCCTACTCGTGGCGCAAGTATCGCCTGCGGGCCAGGCGAAAATGCCCAGACCTTCCCTTCGATATTTCCAAGGAAGATTGGGATAGGGTCTTCTTGAAGACTCTTCAAGCAACGCCCAACGGGCGATTCCCGGCGATCCGCCGAATAGATGGCTCTTTGGGATATACTTATGGAAACTTGCTGTTCTGCGAACCTGTGACTCCTGGGATAGGGGGTAAGCTTGGAAGCACTGAAGGGCGTATCTTGAAAGCTCTCAAAGAAGATCTTAGAGAAAATAGAAAGCGTTTTACTACTTATGATTCTTTATTGGAATATATAAGAACCAACAGCCATTATAACAAACTAAAGCAATATATGGATATTTATTATATTCTTTAAATCAGCATGTATGTATAGCTTGCATGTATAGTCTGCATGTATAGAAGCTTCTAAGAGCTTCTAAGAGCTTTTATATATAATATATAATATATATATATATATACACAGCTCTATAGAGCTGTGTTAAAAGCTCTTAAGAGCCAAAAAGCTCTTAAGAGCTTAAGAGCTTTTAATATATATATCTTTTAAAGATATATATATATTATATATATAATATATATTAAGAGCTCTTAAGCTTTTTATAATTATAGTTTAAGAGTTTATGACACACCCAGCTAAAAAGGAACCCCGCCAAGACGCGGCGCTTTTCTGTATGAATGCTTAACGGATATTTATCTCGATTGAACTTCTAGGAACTTATCGGGTCTAAGATTACCGTAACCCATTTAATAAAAGGAACCCACAAGCGTGATAGTATCCTTGTCGAGTTACATAATACCTTGCCTATTCTGGCTAATAGGAACCTTTAAAGACATGCCAGTTTCACCTGCCGCAAAAGCTAATTATCGGCCTAATAATGACTTCAGGGCAATAGCCGTGGAGCAAATAAAAGTGCACGAGAATTTCAAGGCTATCCCTTATAAAGACATCGATGGAAAGTTCGCAATCGGTTTCGGCCATAAGAAATATGCGCTCCCCTCGATGAAACCTATTTCCTATGCCAAGGCGATAAACCTACTATATGATGATCTGGAGCAAGCGGTAAAAGATGCTCGGGCGTTCTATCCAAAGTTCGATAGCGATCTTGGAGAGTTACGAAAAGCCCTTGTGGTGAACCTTGCTTATAACCTTGGCTTAACAAATCTTTTACAATTCCGAAAACTGCGTGAATGTCTATCGAAAAAAGACTTCGAGGGAGCTGCACATTCTCTGGAAGATTCTCTTTGGTATAAGCAAACAGGAGATCGCGCCAAGGAAATTGTCTTTGCCATGAGGCACGGAAGATTGCCGAAAAGTTTCTATCTCAGGAAACATGATCGTCCTCGTAATACCTCCCCGCAATCCGCACCTCTTTAACATTGATGGAAAAGATCACACATATGTCAACCACTAAGAAAAATGGAGTACACCATAGAAGCGGGGAATCCAAAGGCCGTAGGATTCGGTCGAAGAAAGAGGTGGATCTTGTATTGAATGTGATGTCCAATTCCCCCAGTGCTGCACACTATGATCACTTGGAGATGTTCTATAAGGGAGCATTTGCCAATCAAATAGCCTGGATGGATGCTTACAATGTAAGGGACTCCAAGCAAGAATCCTTACTTGTGGGAACGGAAGTGGATCCAGTTACAGGGAAATTGAACGTATTTCCGCTGGCAAAGATCCTTTCAAAGGAAGAAGTGGGGCTATATCGTGCACCCACAGGCAAAGGGGAATTCTTGCCGGCACCTTGTGAAAGTGAATATGAAGAGAATGAAAATCATGCCCTCAATTAAAACCACTACGAAGGGACGCAACAGGATCCATCCCGCTGAAGTCGGTACAGAAGAGGCAGGATGGATAACGAAACTGGAGCAGGCTTACAAGGAAGGTGCTTCGGATGAGGAGGTATGTGCTCTTCTTAACATCACTTATCCTAAATTCATGGAATACTATAGCACTAACTCTAACTTCCAAGAATTGGTGGACATTGGTCGAACACTTTCCAAGGCATGGTGGATAGGCCAGGGCCGACGCAATATAAAGGACAAGACCTTCAATACCTCCCTATGGGCATTCAACATGAAGAATCTGTTCGGATGGAGTGAAAAGACGCAAGTAGAAGATACGAACCGGAAGGGGCAAGGAGAATCTCTGGATGAAATATCCTCGAAGCTCAGAAAGACTCTACCGGCTGTACTCAAGACACTTTATCCAGATATGCAAAATTCTCAATTGCTTTCCCGATTTAGCAAAGCGGATCCCTCCCTTTCTTCTAAAGCATCCGGTTGATGTCTTCCATTTCCAACCGCCAAGCAAATAACAGTGTGCCTTCCTCCAAAGGTTCTCTGGACGCATGGATCGAGGAAAACTCATCGGATGCCAAGAGCGGCGGTGATATTTCTGGAATGGGAAGTGCCGACGCATTCTCTGGGGGAAGATTGAAAGGGATGTCAGCCAATCATTTGAAAGCACTACTCAATCTGGCTGAAGCCTATAAGGAAGAATTAGAAGGATCAGGAACAAAGAAACTTTTCATGCCGGACACTCCTTTTTCCATAGAAAGGTGTCCAAAGCACAAAGCGTTCTTTGATGCAACAAGAGCATATCGAGAAGTCATCTACATGGCAGGCAACCGGGTAGGAAAGACCAGTTCCGGTGCATTTGCCGTAAGCTGCTGGGCAACAGGAGAATATCCCGAGTGGTGGGAAGGCAAAACTTTCAGCGGCCCCACCACAGGGTGGGTCGTTGGAGACACGCACCAAACCACTCGGGATGTTATTCAGAATGCCTTGCTTGGCCCTCCGGGCGCCTTTGGTACCGGATTGATACCCAGAGACAGAATTGCACGGGTATTATCCAAGCAAGGTGTGCCGAATGGAATAGAATCGGTGGAAGTCAAACACGTATCTGGGGGGATATCACTAATAGGATTCAAGAGTTATGAGCAAGGGGTACGCTCTTTCTATGGTACATCTAAGGACTATATATGGCTGGATGAGGAAGCTCCAGAAATCATAGAAAATGAGTGTGCCATCCGTGTGATGACTACCGACGGAGTGATACTTCTTACTTTCACGCCTTTGCACGGACTCACCCCTTTGATTATCAACAAGGCCAAGAATGCAGATTATCTTCAAGGAGCTACACCTATCCTTGCCTTTGATGACAGAGAAGTAGGTGTCAAGTTTGCTGAACACAAGGCTTCCAATCACAGGATAGCGATTATTCAAGCAGGTTGGGAGGATGCTCCTTGGCTATCTGAGGAAGAGAAAGAAGCGCTTTATGCGGATACTCCCCCACACCTCAGGGATGCAAGGAGATATGGAAAGCCCTCTATCGGATCGGGAAACGTGTATCCCATTCCCTTGGAAGCTATCCAAGTACCTCGCTTCACAATACCCAAGAATTGGAGGAGATTGTTTGGAATGGATGTAGGATGGAACCGAACGGCTGTGTTGTTTGCAGCAGTTCATCCTGATTCAGATTGTATCTATCTATATGACGAATTATACTTGAGTCAAAAGGAACCGGACATTGTAGCTTCGTTCATAAAAGCCAAGGGAGGGGACGCTATACCCGGAGTGATCGATCCTTCTGCGAATGGGCGTTCCTCCCATGATGGACGAAAACTTCTCACAATGTACAGGCAGCTTGGACTAAAATTGAAAGAAGCGGACAATGCTGTCGAATCCGGCATCCAGGAAACATGGTCACGCATGAGTGCAGGGCAACTCAAGGTGTTCGACGACTTGCACAGCTTTGCCAAAGAATATGTTGTATATCGCAGGGATTTGAAAGGATCCATCGTTAAGAAGGATGACCACGAAATGGATGCCATGCGTTATATTATAGCATCTATCGATTACGCTTCCATTCCAAATACATTCCGTGGCCTTCAGGCCAATATGCAACTTGGGGCAATGAATAACTTTGGAGCAAGAAAGTATGATATCTGATGACAAGGACGAATCCGCCGGTTCTACTGGAAAGATATTAAAGGGCCTGAAAAAGGATGATCTCCCTTCTGAGGGAAAGATTATTCTTTCAGAGAGAGAAAGAAAGGAAATAAAGGACGAACTTGAGAAAGATAAACTCTTAGAGACCAAGCGCAAGCGTGATGAAACCATAGAAAACCTTGTCACGATGGTTGAGCGCGCGTTTGAGAAGCGCGCATCCCGCCGTAAATCAAAAGAGAATCAATGGTTACGTGCGCAACGCTTATGGCTGGGAAGCGTTGCATCCGGGCATGGTCACGGAGGAGACGGGATCGGTGGCGGAGGTACCGCCCGAGAGCCTTTTGGAACACACACCAACCGTAAACGTCCTGACTTCAATATTGTTAAGACCAAATGCGATATTGCTTTGAGCCATGTCATGTCAATGCAATTTGCAGGAGGGGAAAAGAACTGGTCCATCGTCCCTCCGAATGTCAAACCCAAAGTAAAGAGTCCTCTCGATATAGAGAAACCCTTGCAGAATGTTAATCCGAACGACGTAGAAGCCTCTTTGCTTGAATCAAAGGAAGAAGTGCAAAGCGGCCAGGCCAAAGCGTTCAGAAAAGCCAAATTGATGGAAGAAGAAATAGAAGAGCAATTGGAGCAATCCGACTATATCACAGAGTCCGAAGAAGCCATGTGGAGCTGGGTGGTTCTTGGTACTGGGATAATGAAAGGTCCTGTCAATACCGGCAAACTCAAGAAAGTATATAACCGTGAATCTGACTTTGATGGAACATCCGTCTGGATTCCTTCATTCTCTGAGGACATATATCCGCGTGTGACCGCTGTATCACCGTGGTTTGTATATCTTGATGACACCACTAATGATCACAGGAATCAAAAGAGTATAGTGGAAGTGCATCCGTGGTCCAAACAGGAACTGATTGAAAAGATAAAACATCCCGGATTCATAGGAGAAGCCATCAAGGAAGCAATTTCTATTCCACCGGAAGAGGGATTGGATAAGTCCTTTTCAGATTTTTCCTCTCTTTCCGATACCAACCCAAATCTATTTGCCAAGAAATTCATTGTTTTGGAATATCACGGGCCGATCACACGGAAGCAAATAGATACCGTTGGAGTGAAATCACAATTTGATCTGGACGATATCCCAGACGAGAATCTCTATGGAGAGGTTTGGGTTGTAAATGGACAGATGATACGCTTTGAATTAAGTGTTATCGAAGGGGCCTTCTCTCCTCCCTACAGTATAACCGTTTGGGAAAAAGATCCCGCCTCTCCCTATGGGCATGGAGTACCTTCTCTTGTAGCAGATCCTCAGCGTGTTGTGAGCCAGGCATGGCACATGATTCTTGACAATGCTTCAATGTCTTCTGGTCCACAGATTGTCATACAGCAATCAGTAATAGAACCAGCAAACGGAGAATGGGAGTTTCATCCAAGAAAGGTGTGGATCAATAGAGATCTTGGAGCAGATAACAAACGAGCATTTGAGTTTTTCATCACTCCTAATGTCATAAATGAACTTTCACAAGTTCTTCAAATGGCAAGATCCTTTGCCGAAGAAGAATCTGGCATTCCTCTTCTCAACGCCGGATTGGGTTCTCCTGAATCGATGGTGGATAGCGCCACAGGTACGGCCCAATTAAACAGGAACTCTACTGTATTGCTGGATAGAAAAGCAGAACGCTGGGATTCCAATATCACCGAACCCCTCATTTCTCGTATGTATGATTGGAACATGCAATTCAATGAAGATGATTCTATAAAAGGCAATTTCAATATCAGAGTGCTTTCCTCGACGGATTTCAGAAACAAACAAGCTTATATCAAAGACCTGGAGAAGGTATCGGTTGAAACAGCCAACAATCCAGAGATGGCAAAGAGAATCAATCAAGGAGCATTGCAAAGAGCCCGCTTGTCTATGATGCAATTACCTTACACAGATATTATAATGGATGAAGAGGAAGTCGCAGAAGCTGAAAGAAAGGCTGCGGAGAATAAGAATAATACTCCTGATCCAGCCAGTATCAAGGCACTTGCTGAATTGGAGAAATTGGAACTTGACAAAGCTCGATTGGAACTTGACTTCAAGAAGCTGGAGTTCGAACAAACACTCAATCAGCAACGAGAGACATTGGAAAGCCAGGAGCGTTTGGCTGCCACACAAGCACGTCTTACTGAATCGCAGGCACAAATTCTCAAGGCAGATACGGATAGGGAAATTGCGCTTATCAATCTTGCCGCTAAAGAAGAATCCGCAGCAAGGAGAGATCAAATCCTTATTGAAAGCATGAAGGAAGATTCTGCCAATAAGAAATTCATTGCTGGCCTTCAACACCTTTCAAAGACTCGGCAACAAGTACTTACGCAGGCGGAACTTGAACTTGCGCAAGCTACCGGAAAAGGAATATAATACTCATCACCATTATTGACATTCCTATATGATTACACTTCCTCAACAGCCTTCAGTAGATTTCAACACTTTCCATTGGGAAGATATGAAAGCTTATCTTCAATATCTTCTTGATAAGGAACGTGAAAAGAACGACAACACAAGAGCTTCTTTGAAATCCGTGTTTGTCACAAAAGGGAGAATAAGTGTATTGAAGGAACTTATATCCCTTGATGTAGCTTCAGATCGAACGAGATCTATAAATCTTCAAAACAGCTTTACCGAATAATGTAAAGTCTCACTATCCACTATAGTGCTTAATACCGGAGTATATAATATATCGCCATGAATACAAATACCAAAGATACACCAAAGGAAAACACGATTACCAGCCAGCAATTGTTTAATAAGCTTGGCGCAGCAATGGATTCTCAAGATATTACAGCAGTAGATGAATTGATGTCGCTTGAATTGTCGGACGAAAGCGGCGAAGAATCCTCTGAAGATGCTCCTGAAGATAGGAGTATTCCACACAATGTCACACGCTCCGCTGATAAAGAAGATGAAGAGGATGCTAAGGCAGCGGATGAAGGCCAGAAAGTTGAGGCATCCCCTGCGAAAGAAGAAGAAGAACATGACGTACCTAGTTGGGTAAAAAAGCTGGATGAAGAAGAGAAAGGTGCGGCACTTCAGTATTTATCTTCAATCGATCTACTCAAGAAACAAAATGATTTCCTTTCGCACCAAAGCCGTTCAAGTTCTGGGCGAGTATCTGCCTTACAGAAGCAGATAAATGATCTTAAGAAAGCGCTGGAAGATGCCCAGGCAAATTCTTCAAAGCAGCAAGCAGGTTCGCCAAGCGGTGATACCGCGCAATCAGACAAGACACAGAGTGCTTCCTCTTTTGAATTAGAAGAAGATGAGACACTTGAAGATTTAAAGAAGAGTGATCCGGCCCTTTATAAACTCATAAAGCGCCGGGAAGATGCGGTAAAGAAAGCAATCGAACAGCATGATACGCAGTTCGAGAAAGTGTTCGATCAGAGGATGCGAGAAACGCTTCAGCCTTTGGAACAGACTCGACAAAAGTCTGAACTAGACGCTGAGACAAGCAGACTCCTTGAAAGAGTCCCTAATGCTCGTGAAGTTGTGACATCTCCTTATTGGAGTTCATTTGTTGAAAATTCAACCCCTGGTGTACAGGCGTTGGCCAATTCAACAAAACATGAAGATGTCATAGAAGCTATGCGCTTGTATTCGTTGTGGGTGTATGACCAAGGACTTGCCAATCCCCAAGCGGCTTCGCAAGAAACGGTAGCAGCGCCTTTACAGGAAACGAGTTCAGTAAAACAAACACAGCAAGCACGAAGGGAAAAATTAGGTCAGTCGAAAGATGTATCGACAGACAAGAAACCCACAATATCCGCAGGCGGAAGCGATGCGGATGAACTCGACATGGAAGCACTTCTTGCAAAGGATTTTGAAAAGATAGTAAAGCAAGAGGGGCTATTTTCACGGAGATAAATAATTATGGCTACATTTGCAGGCACCACCTTTGGTGATATCACGCCTCGCGTTGGTATCTTCGCGGTGGCAAATTTTCTGGCACATGCCCAGAATATGCTTGTACTTGAGCGCTTTGCAAAGGTTGAGCGTGTTCCGAAGAATCATGGACTGGTAATCAAGTTTCGCCGGCCCATTCCTTTTGACGCTTCTACTACTGCACTTCTCGAAGGCGTTACACCGCCTCCGCAGATGCTCAAATATGAGGACGTATCAAGTGTACTCCAGCAATTCGGTGCTTGGGTGCAATTCACTGATGTAATTTCTGCAACACACGAGGATGATAATCTTCGCGCCATGACGCAGCTTACTGGTGAGCAGGCAGCTCTCACCAAGGAACTTATTGTCTGGGGTGTTCTTCGTGGTGGTACTTCAGTAATCTTCTCTGGCGCTGCAACGCAGCGTTCACAGGTGCAGGCCCCTGTTACTCTTGCAGAGTTTCAGGCAGCCGTGCGTGTGCTGAAGAACAATCATGCCATGAAGATCACAAAGATGATCAAGCCAGGCGTCAACATTTCCACCGAACCGGTGAATGCTTCGTATGTGGCATTTTGCCACATCAACCTGGAACAGGATCTCAGGGCCATCCCTGGATTTGTACCAGTGGAGAAGTATGCCAATCCAAACGAACGCATTTCCGAGTTCGAGATTGGTAAGGTCGAAGAAGTCCGTCTCCTAATGACCCCTCATCTTGAGGCGTTCTTTGGTGCGGGCTCCACGACCATCACAGGCGTACTTAACAACGGGACCAACGTTGACGTTTATCCCATTGTTATTGTTGGGCAGGAAGCGTATGGTGTTACTCCGCTTGCGGGTTCTGAGTCGGTGCAGATTGCCGTCAAGAATCCCAAGATGGGTGGCGATAGCTCAGATCCTCTTGGCCAGACCGGCTATGTAGCGTGGAAAATGTGGTATGCTGCTGTTCGTCTCAATGAACAGTGGATGATCCGCATTGAATCCGCCGCTTCCGCCGTTTAATACAAGGAGGATATTCTAGTGGCTAACTTCAATTCTCAGCAAGTAAATGATGGTTCCCTTTATCGGGGTAACTATGAAGGTGTAACTCAATCGGCAACCGGCCGCATCCGCCTGAAGACGGGAACCCGTCTGACGGTGGGAGATGTTCTGCGGTTCGTTGGCCTTGGCCAAAAGACAGCACCTACAAAACTAAGTCTCAGAGTAGTAGGAGAACTTGAGGGAGCAGGAGTAAGTTCTCTTACAGGCTCCATTGGAACCTTCCAGATTCTAAAGGATGGTGCTCCTCTGGTAGTCTCTGATGGTCCCGCCCCTCTCAATACCTACACTTCTCCAGCAACAGCCGCCGCATCGATTAGAGCGGCCGCTGCACTGCCAGAGAATGATCAGATCGACATTCCCGGAGGGGACTTTGTTACTCCAGCCCCTGACGGATATGCAGGTCCTGTCGAGATTGGTATTGCTATTACAGCAACAGGCGTGTCGGCAATTGTGGCTGATGCAGACCTATATCTAACGGTAGAATATGCTGGCAGAAATGCCCTTCCTGGTGAACTGAGCCAGAAGCCGGGCGTCCCTAATGGCGCCTTTTAATCAATAGACGATAACGTCCAAATGTAGGTCCAGGGCTTTTGGCCCTGGACTTACCCCTTAACAGGAGTTCTTCAATAATGGAAACATTATCCGGTCAGACTAATCACAATGACAATGAACAACGAGAACCTTCGCTAGAATCATTGAGTATGCCAGATCTTCGCAAGCAAGCATCAGCTATGAATGTGCCGTTTACAAGAGACACGACTAAACAAGAACTGTTGCAGCTTGTAAAGGCCGTAAAAGATAGGAAAAATTATGCTGTTACAGCATTAGGAGAGAGACCGCCTCCGGGATATGCAAGAATTGAATTGATGAAAAACCCGGATCCTTCGGCTTCTAACATCCCAGTAACCTTTTCTGTCAATACATATCAAGTATTTATTCCTCGCGGAGTACAGGTAGATGTTCCAATAAAGATTCTTCGTGGAGCTATCATGAATTCCAAACAAAGAATCATGAGGGAAAACAGAAACGTGGAACCTACCAGTCCAAATCGATATGAGTTCATAGAAGTTTATAGCTATCCCTTCACGGTGTATGATATTCACGAAGGGCCGGATGTGAAGAATACTTATGAATTGCTTTATAACAGTCGCTATGGCGCACGAAAGAAATTCAGAGAAATATATGGATATTGGCCGAACTCTCAGGAAGAGCGAGCTTTTAAAGCTAACAAGTGTGAAGGTCTACCAAATAATTATTATGAACAACCGGCTTAATAATTAAGGATAGAATACGTGCCATGAACTTTTTGCAGATGGTCAATAATGTCATAGACGAAACGGGTAACCGTGTCGATCTTCTTGATGAATTGGAATTCGATAATCCAAAAGACCCCATGCACCGCAGGATAAAGAAATGGGTATCAGATGCCTGGAAGGAGTTGCAAATAGATCGTGGCGAATGGGAATTCATGGCAAAAGATGGTATTATTTTAGTTGGCCCAGCAATACAATTTGGGCAAGGAACAGGCACGGAGCCGATTAATGGAGATGTATTAACAGGGAATGAAACGGGGACCACATTGGAAGTGATCTCCGTTTCTCTTTCTTCTGGTGATTTTGCAACCAATGATGCTGTTGGGATAATGGCCGTCAAGGATATAAAAGGCCAGTTCAAGTTAAATGAAACCTTTTCAAATGGGACGAGTACCATTACTCTTATAGGTTTGGCGCGCATAAACATAAAAGGATTTCTTCCAGACTTTGATGATTTTCAGGACAAGACCTCTATCTTCATTCAAGAAACAGGGGGATCGACCTCGCAGACCAATGAGGGATCGGCGGGGCTTTCTCCGCTTTCTTATGCCACATGGTCTCAATGGAATGATGCTTTTGAAAACAATATAGCATTTGGCAAACCACGAGTTATCACCACAGCGCCTTCTGGATTATTTGATCTTTGGCCTCGTCCGGATCATGAATACCTTCTGAAGTTTTCTTATAGCGTCTCACCAGAATCCATCTTTACTGCGCAGGCTTCTCCCTCTAGTCTGGAAGAGAAATATCATCCAGCTATTGTGTGGAAGGCTGTTCTTGATTATGCTGACGCAGATGGTCAGCGTAATCTATTCTTCAAGGCACAACGCAAAGTCAAGTGGTATGAACAGAAAATGAATCGCACGTTATTGCCTTCTATAGCCTTTTCTCGTAGTGTATTTGATTGAATAGGATAATAAGGAAGAAATGACCTCGCAACTCATACGGCGTCCCGATCCTACTCCAACGCAATTTGATACACTTGCGTTGGATAAAGGACTTGTCTTTGGCATATCGCCAATAGAAGCTCCTGCTGGATCTCTTTCTGATTGTCTCAATTATGAGGTCGGCGGAGGGATTGGTATATCCAGAATATCTGGGTTTACTAGGTTCGATGGTGTACACAATTCTTCTACAGATACTTGGTTCTCTGTCCGGGTAAATGAATCCCCCGAAAATGTAGATATCAGGTTTCCTCCTGGTATGCTTGTAAGACTCAAGGGAGAAGAGACCTTTTCTTCCGTAGTCGTATCTTCTGCTGGATCTACACTTGTACTTACTGCTGTAAAGGATGGAGAGGTTCTATACAAGAAAGGGGAAACAATCGAAAATGAAACCCTTCAATCAGCATTCATTCTTGATATAGAGGAAAGTTCTTCTCTCAAACAAACGGCAAAATCTATAGTATCTTCTCTTAATGATATTAACGAAAGGTTGCGCGGCTTCGTCACACCTTTTGAATCGGCACCTGTGGGTGTTGCTCTATTTAAGAATACAACCTACGCATTTGTTGAAGAGTTTGTCATTCCTTTCGAGAATGGTGAATTTGAAGTCTTCGTAGGAGATAAGGTAACAGTAGAGGGGGAAGTCTATACTATACTGGATGTTGTCTTGACGGGGGGATCTTGGGCATTAAACGATGCCACCGGTACCTTTACTGTTGCCGGCAATATAGGTGTTCAACAAGGAAAAGAGATATTACTGGTTCCTGGCGGATTGAATCCATTAGATATAATTCGCGTAGGCGATATCAGAAATCCAACCTTGCTCGATACCCCCTCAGGTTCTGGCATTTGGCAGGCAGTGAGAGCTGTAGATAGCGCTCCCTTCTCTGAAACAGGATGGAGAAGAACTCTGAACAATACCTTCTCCGTGGGTTTCAAAAATGGCTTGAGTTCAACTAATGAATTACCGCGTCTGGATAGAAGAGATACAAGTAATCTTCCTCAAACAGGTATAATTAGCACCGGAGTTATTGGAGATCAAGGCACCGCCGTCTTCGCTCGTCCGAATATTGTTCTTCCAACAGATATTCAACCCAGTCCTGGAGTGGTTCAACCTTTCAAGGTAATGACCGTTCCTGGCAATATCGTAAGCAACAGCCCTTCTGATGTATTATCTGCCCTGTCTGTCGCGGGAGATGCCGTTGTTTTAGGAGATGTTGTAAACAATGCTTTGATTCTTGATCCATCACTTCCTCGCTCTGGAAGCACTTCTACGATATCAAACAGACTATTACTTTCATCATTCAAACTGTCTCCAGAAATACCAGAAGATGCACAGATACTTGGAGTAGAAGTATTATTTAACAATTTGATATCTCCGGCTGAAAGTCCTTCTGCGAATCATGGACACATGGAGTTTTCCATTAAGGCAGAACTATATAAGAGAGAACCCACGGAAGGAGTAATATCCATAATTAGCGATCCAAGAACACTGTTTGTTACCAATAAGTTTGGAGCAAGAACACCGTCTGGCAATTTCGTGATAGGAGGAAGTGAGGATCTATGGGGAGCAAGTTCCCTTCAAGCTAGTGATATAAACGATTCAGAATTTGGAATATCCTTGTCTTATTTGGCAAATATAAATATACCGGATACAGCACCCAGTCAGGATCTCGGAGATTTAGTTAGGGTCATATTGGATCAAATACAATTGAGAGTAACGTTTCGCACACTTCGTAATCGTGTCTTCTTTCAGAACGGATCAGATGTAATAGCAGCCGATTTGATTTCCTTCAGGGTATTTTCAGGAAGGTTACAGAATGGAACAGCCAGAGGTATTCTACAAATATCAAATCTTGATGGGGCACAGGCAGGAAGACAAACATTTAGAGAAGGGGCCGATATTTTCTCTTCAGAAACATTAGATCCTGGTTCCAAGATAGGAGAGGTCATCCTTAGTACATCTGGACCTTATATCTCTGGTAATATGCTTCCAACAACAAAAGATATGCAAACGGCGGGTACTCGCTTTGAGACAATTACTGCGAATTTCTTTGGAGACGAAGCCTTCGCAGGTTTATACGGAGTATCAGGAGCGGGAAGAGCCTTTACATGGGATGGAAACTTTCTTCTCAAGGTATTTGCCATTGAAGATGAAGATAAGGATAAACCTAGACACATTGCTTTTCATCACTCCCATTTGGCACTCGGATATATTTCCGGGCAGGTGCTGTTCTCACAACCTGGAGAACCTGAAGTATTTGATGGTGCAAGAGGTTCCTTTGAAATAGGTGTAGGTGATAGTATAACAGGTCTTGCTCCTATTCAAGGAAGTTCCTTGGCTGTATTTGGTAAAGACAGTATCACGGCTATTACAGGAACTGTTCAGGAAAATATATCCACTCAAACTATAAGTCCAAAGTCTGGAGCAATAGAATATACTGTTGTAGATGTAGGAGGAGACCCCATTTATACAGACTTGCAAGGGATATCTTCTCTCCAGCAGTCAGCAACATTTGGTACATTTAGTGGACGGAGATTAAGTGGAAGTGTAGCTTCCTGGTTACGACCACGTCTTAGAATAAAGGCCATATCACCGGGTGTTCCGGCAGCGTCTGGTATATTGGGAGCGCTTGCCTTCCGGTCAAAAAATATGTATAGTCTGTTGTTCAGGGATGGATATGTACTATCCATGAATGTATTTTCTCAAGAACCCAAGTTCTCTCTTCAAAGGTATTTTCTTGGTCAGGACATTTCTACAGAACAGACAGACCGATTCTTTGAACCCTTCGCCTGGTCTGCTGGCGTGGATGCAACAGGAGCAGATAGGATACACATGATTCATAAATCGACAACCAGTGAAACACCAAAAGAACTTGAGAACTTTATATATGAGTTCAACACAGGATGGTCTTTTGATGGAAACTATATTCCACATTTCGTGGAATTGAATGCTTACTTCGGACCTTCTTTTACTACATATAAAACACTACGGGGTATGATCATTGAAGGAATGAGTCGCGGTTTTGCAAACGTGGGAATGAAGATTTCGTCATTAGTTCCTGTTGAGTTCGGTAAAACTGTTCTGGATATATCCTTGCCAGACAAACCTTTCGATAGGGGACTATTGAAGGATATAACTAGATTTGATTCTGTTACACAAGGAACATTCAGGGGTCGTTCTTTTTGTATTCGTATGGAAGGAACACCAGAAGGTTCTTCTGAGCTTGTTCGCTTAAAAAATCCTGAACCAGAGTATTCAATACAAGTTTTGATCCCCCGCTTTGACCCGGCTGGAGCACAGGAGATTTGATTATGGCAACTAATTCAGGTAATGTTTTTACTATACCCCGCCCACAGCCCATTGATGGGGTTCAGAATATACCAGTGAGTACAGCGCGGCCAATGAGTATAACACAACAAATGCAACAAGATCCATTCCAAGCTCAGACGGTTGCTCCAATTAATTCGGAGGGATTGGGTCCCGTGCAAATTGAACAAATTAGTTCAGAAGGTCTGGGACCGGTGAAAGTTAATCCGTTTAGTTCTGAGGCTTTAGGACCGGTGGAAATCGAGAAATTAGGATTCAACCCAACAGGCCAGGCACCTGGAACAGGGCAAACTACAGATGCAAACAGTCTTGCTGAACGTGCGCGAATAAGAGGAGGTGCTTTAGTTCAAAACAGATTAACGGATGTAATAAGTGAAAATTCTCCGTTCATTCAGCAAGCCCGCTTGCAAGCAGAAAGACAGGCCAATTCAAGAGGACTTCTAAATTCCTCTCTGGCAGCCGGAGCAGCGGAAGCAGCCGCCATTGATAGGGCGCTTCCTATTGCTTCACAAGATGCACAATCTGTCGTCCAATCCATTCTACAAAATGCTGCACAAACCAATCAACTCCAGTCACAAAGAGAAGGTCAAACATTTACAGCGGGGCAAGCAGCTCTTGATAGAGAATTGCAAGGTGCTCTTCAAGAACAACTATTAAAGTTTCAATCGGGAGATAGTGCTGCGCAAAGAGAGATTACTAGACTCCTCCAATTACAGGAATTAAACTTTAGATCAGGAGACAATGCTGCACAACGGGAACTTAATAAACGCCTTCAAAATCAACTGCTAAACTTTCAAGCGGGTGACAGCGCTGCGCAAAGAGAGCTTAATGCGCGCCTTCAAGAGCAAACACTAATGTTTGAGGGAGGAGATAGAGCAAAGAACAGACAAGTTAGTCAGATTCTACAGAATCAAAACTTCAACTTTCTTGGCGAACAAGCAGAACTGGACCGCCAGGCAGAATTGTTCAGACTACAAGAAGATTTTAGTCTCAGGAACCAACTTGCAGATAATGACACAGCCCGTACAGATTTTCTAAATGACAATGTTTTTAATAGAAACTTGTATGGAGATATAGCTAAAGGATTTGTAGGTACACAACTCAATACAATCGACGACCTGTTTCGTGCAAGTGCACAAAAAGTATTAGATGATCCCGGTGTATTTGATCCCGCAGCATTCTCCGGTGTTATGAATTTTATGAATACACAATTAAATGATATTTTCTCAAATGTTTTCGATAACTTGTTCGGCGGCTTTTTTGGTGGGGGTAACCCGTGATCCACTATAACGTGAAAGGAAGGTAATCACTATGGGACTGTTCAAAAAGATAAAGAAAGTATTCAAGAAGGTAGCTCCCATAGCAGGCGCCGTTATAGGAAGTGCTACGGGCGTTGGTCCGGTTATAGGAGGTTCCATAGGAGGCGCTTTGGGTAATGCTGTGGGTGGCGGAAATGTTTTGAAAGGAGCTGGAAAAGGCGCATTGACGGGTGTTGCTACAGGAGCTTTGTCTGGAGGCGGACCCTTTGGAGGCAGTGTCGGTGGTACAGGTACTTTAGGCCAAAGAATCAAAGGAGCGGGTTCCAGTATTATCAACAATCTGGGGTTCGGCGGTACCTCTGGTACCACAGGCACTTCTGGCAGTGGCGGTGGCGGTGGAGGATTCTTGGGCGGATTACTTGGTGGTGGAGGCGGAGGCGGCGGAGGAATAGGAGGAATTGATCTTGCAGCAGCCATATTTAACGGACTATCCACCAGCAAGAGAAACAAAAGAGAGCGGCAGAATCTCATACTTGAAGTCACTCTTGGAACGACTTTATCAGGGGAAGAGCAAAGAGCAACATCCCTATTTGATTCTCTTGTAGTAGAGGCACAAGAACAAAGGAAGCGGATGCGCACAGATAAAGGCCTTGAAAACTTTCGACAATTTGCAAGTCCTGGACTGCGAGAACTCAGAAAGACTCGACCAGAAGAGATTCCTTTGCCTGATGTGAATATATTTAATCGCTCTGGCAGTAAGTTCTGATAATGGATAGCACACAGGAGATATAGAGTATGGCCGAGAAAGAAAAACAGGACCGCAAGGAAACCCAAGATAAAAAGTCGGATAGCAAGGATTCCTCAAATTCTCCAGAGACTAACGAGGATGGGAAAACTCTACTTACACCCGCTGAAGAAGATGAAGCAGATTTCATAATAGAACTGTCTCTAAATATAATGAATAATCCAGAGGTTAAGAAAACTATTCAACAGGCTACACGTGCGGCAGATCCTCCATTGGCCATAGCTAACTTTGTTGTGCAGTTTGCTCTCAAGATCGATGAAGCTTTGGATTCTGTTGGTGTGGAAACCGTGGATAATATATGGTTGGCGGATGGAGGGGTGATAGAAGAACTAATTAAGCAAGCTATCCTTATTGCCAACATCCCAAGTCAGGTCGTAGCCGAGGAACAGTTTTCTCAGATCTTTGACGAAAGTCTGGAGCTCTTGAAAGCACTCTTTCAGGGAGCAGCCACAAATGCCGCACAACAACAACCAGTAGGCGGTGCAGAACAGGCGGGATTTCCGGCTGATCAACAAGGAGCGCTTCCCCAACAAATAGCAGGCGATGGAGACGGTGGTCTTCCCCCAGAGCAGGTGGCAATTGCGGGTGCTGCGCCGTTGCCAAATATAGGGGTATAAGGGAGACAACTATCATGGCAGGATTTATTGAAGGATTTACCGGCAGCCTTGCGGACACACTTAAAGAAGAATCTTCTCAACGAAGAGAATTAAGATTTGCACAGCGGACCGCAGAACTTGCTGAGGAAAGAAGGCGGCGGGCTGTTTCCAGAAATGTAATTGATCTTGCCGCAGGAACAGCCACTCCAGTAAATGAATTGGGTGAAGCAGTAGGCCCATCGAGGCCGGCCAGTCCATTTGAACTGAAACAGGAAGAGACACGTAGTAGGCTTGAAGAGGCGAATCTTAGCAAGGTCGAATCGGACGCAGAAGGTGCTAGGGTAACTGCTAAAGATGCAGAAGATAAGGTCGAAAGGGAACGGCAAGAAAGTGCTGCCCGCATACGTGAAGCTGACTCACGAAGGGACTTAAATGTTAAAAATGTGGAAAGGATAAGACAGGCTATAAAAGCAGAACCCCCACCCAATCTTGCTGCGGCAAAGGAAGTCTTTAATCAAATATCCACGGGAGCCAATATAGCTATAGCTGCTCTCAGCCAAACTAAAGAGCCAGAAGCAAGGGCTGCACAGGTGGCGATACTAAGAGCGCAAGCAGCCGCCCAGAAAGCTTTGCAAGGAGGCGATTTAGATGCTTTAAGACAAGCCAATGAAACACTCCAAGGGGCACTTGAGGTAGCTCTTTCACTCGGGGCCTTGCCCGTTGTTTTGCCTAGAATAGAGAAAAAAGACGATGATAATCCTTTCTCTGTGCGATAACCGAAGGATACCCTGATTTATGGCAGCCATCGGCCAGCAGGCCCAGGCCCGTTCTATAAGTAGTTTGCCACCAAGTATACGGCGGTTAGTGGAACTCGGGCTTCTCTCCGAAGAAGAAGCTTTCGAGCAATTCCCCGAAGGATCCACAGCAAGCGCAACCACTCAAGTGGAAGGAGATACCATATCTACTCCTTCTGAAAGTAGCGAGGAATCCCCTGCTTTAAGCAGACTACGTAGTCTTGGACTTATCGGAGAGGATGAGTTCAGGGATTCTGCTGAATCTTCCATAGCAACCGCACAGCAGGAAACCCCAACGGAAGACAAGGGGCAACAACGGGGGATCGTGGGTAATGTCATAAACTTTGGGAAAAGTTTAAAGACTCTTGCTGATACTGCACCCGTCTCACCCACCCAAATCGCCGGCGGCGTTGAAGACTTTGGGAAAGGCGCAGGAAATCTCTTTTTCGGTGGAGTAGAAAAGGGTATAGGTGGTTCAATCGTAACCGCCGATACACTTAGTACGATAAGAGGGTTGGAAATAACAAAAGAGATAGCAGAAGGCAGGACTCCCCGAGAGTTTCAGGATGATCCAAACAGTCTAGTTCCTCGAATCACTGAAAAAGATATTGAAATAGCTAAACAGCAACTCGATACACCCATATTTGAAGGGAATACACCACGACAAATACTTGAGGATGACGAACTTCTCAATAGATTTATTCTTTCACAAAGAGGAGAAGTGACAGATGTTGCCCAGAACATTCTCGACAGAGGTATAGCAAGGGAAAAAGAGGTTGGGCGTGTCTTTGAACAGCCAAAAGAAGGTGCATCCTTTCTTGAATCGGCTCCTTTTCTAGCTGAATCAGGATTACGTAGCGCTGCTGAATTTGGATTTCCTGCGCTTGTAAGCGCTGCTAATCCTTTATTGGGTACTGCGGCAATTTTTGGAACATCCCTAGGATTGAGACAAGGCGAAGGACAGTTACAGGAAGACCCCAATCTCGCAAGAACAAGTCGTCGTGCGGCAAGACTTGCTCCTATTGATACAGCATTGGAATTTGCCGGCATTCGTCCTATTCTCAATGCTGTGAAGGCCACAAGAGGATTGCGGAATGTTCCAGAAAAAGAAATACTGGATGCTTTGCTGGCATCAACTCCTCGCACCACTTTAAATGCCATTACAGCAGAAGTTCCAACAGAAATTCTGCAAAATGTAGCCGAACAACTTAATGATATATTCATAGATAAAACACAGGAAGGTTTTTCTCCTCGCCAAGCTCTTGAAGATGGATTTGCGGCGATATTCGGCGGTGGTGTACCGGGTACTGTTGTAGGTGCAGCGACAAGTAGAACAAGACGCAGACAAGCGGAGAACCTTGTTCAGGCCAGGATTCAGGCGCAACAAGATGTTGTTAAGATTCTTGGATTTCCCGATCCAGATGTTCAGGCTGGAATAGATTTTGATACTGCTGCAATAGCTGAAGCAAATGATCTATTAGCAAATCGCCAAGAATCCACAACAAATTTGCGTGGAGAATCTCTTCCAATAGATGCGGGGAGACTTGGTACACAAGCAAACCAGATATTAGAGGAACGCCAAAGGCGCAGGGCGGAGCAAGGCGGAATACCCGAAGCCCCTTCTTCACCTTTTCCACGGACCGGGGTAGAACAGCAATTACAAGATGATATTGCCCAGTCACAGGGAGATATAGGAACAACAGCTACTCAAACAAATACTACTGCTACACCCGGCATCCCCCCACAACAGCAAGGGACTCCATTACAAGGAACTCCTACTGTCAGTGTCCCGCCAGGAGCCGCACAAAATACACAAGCAACGAATACGCAAACTCCTGGTACAGCCGGGAAGGCGACTGCTGCGCCTACTTTAACAGATCTTCGTAACAAAGCTCAAGAAATAGAATCGGGCGGATTATTTAGTGTGGGAGCAGCTCCCACTGTTGTTACAGCGCGTGAAGCAACTACAACCCGTCCAGAAGGAGATGCTACTAGAGAGTTTGTTAAGGGACTTTTGAACACACCAGAAGGACGTAAAACCGCTTCTTTGATATTGCAAGATAAAGTTCTTGTAGCGGAATCTTCTGGTGTCATCAGAGCACAAGATGTACGTGGTGGAGTTAAGCCCTTGGGAGGCCGCCAAGAAGGAGATACATTTCTTGCTCGCGGAGTATTCACCGGCAATAATATCATATTGTTCAGAGACAATGTAACGCCGGGGGAGGCGGCCAGCGTGGTTGCCCATGAGGTTGATCACTTCTTCAATGCGGCGGCAGATAATGGTGCCGCCACACCTCGTGGATTGCGCGGACTAGTCGGTAAAGAAGCCAACGATAGAGCAATTGAATCAATACGAAAGCTGGCAAGTGAAGGCAGCCAGGTTGCGCAGAATATATTGGATATTGCAGATAATAATTCTAAATTGACAGGAACTCCTGTCGTTGATGAGATTGTGCCTATAGCTATAGAAGAAATAACAAAAGAAAGAGCAAAAGGAACCGCACTAGGAAGACTCGGATCGATACCGAGCAATATAGTAGCATCCGCAAAGAACACGCTCAGAGGATTTGGAATAGACCTTGGATTTACAGAAGCCGATCTGTCCAATCTGTCTGATAGGTTGACTTCAGAGTTTTCAAAGATAGACAACCGTAACATGCTAGACGGATCTATACCACAGGCTTCTTCTGGTAAGAAAGCATTATTTACATTGGTTGGGGAAAGCTTCAATGGTTTTGAAAGTTTCAGACAACAGAAACTTACCTTTACTGGACCAGATGGGAAGGCACGTGCTGAGTTAGATACGAAGGGAGCAAAGACCTTCCCGGGTATTGTTGAAGATGCAAATCGACGCGGATTGGGTGTCGATACTTCTGTTATGAGTTTGGGGGATAGACTTACTTTCCAGAATGCGGCAAGAGGAAATCTTGGCAAGGCAACTATTCTAGGAGATGTTCTCAATTTCCCTACTCTTTTCTCTGGATATCAGGAGTTCAGAAATACTCCAGTAATCTTTACCAAACTTGGAAAGAATCGTGATGGTAAGTCCCGTGTAGGAGCATTCTCTCCATCGAAGGGTGCTATATTTATCGATCCCACTCAAGTCAATGATAGCAACTTGGTAGATGCTGTACTACATGAGGTTCAACATTTGACACAGCACCGTGAGGGATTTACTCCCGGGGCTTCCATAAATCGATTTCTCAGTCCAAAGGATGTTGCAAGAATAACATCCATAAATGAAGAATTGCAAACAGCTATAACCGGATTCATACAACAGCAAAATAATGCAGGAGAAGAAGCTGTCAGGCAATTAAAAGATACTCTAATAGAAAGGTTTGGCATCCTTCCGGAGTTTGATAGAATATCTGGTGATTCAATAAAACAACTTTCCAATATCATATCACATTCCAACACTGCTGGAGAAACGCAGGCACAAGCATCTGCTTCATTAGTAAATAATTCTCTTGAGCAAACACCTCTCGGTAAGGAATTGGTTAGGTTGGCGAAACTTGAATCTGAAAGAAATGGGTTGTTTAATACAGCCTATGAGCAATATCTTGCTGTTCTTGGTGAAGCTGAATCTAATCAGGTTACTGAAAGAGCAAAGCGCCGCCGAGAAGGAGAAGACATTCCTCTGGCACGTTCTACAGAAGAATTCTTTGAGGGTTCAGGAGTCAATGTACAGGATTTGACGGACGCCCAAGGAAATAGACTTACTGAACAAGGAAGACAACAACAAACAACAGAACAGCAGGAAGAAAGGCAACCGCCTTCGCGTGTAAAACAAGATGAGAACCAGACAGCGGATTCTTCTACAAGAGAAACGCCTAAGACATCTCGCACGCAAGAAGGACCTCAAGGACTTGGTAGGACACAGAATAGTAATACTCGTTTTTCTGCCACATCTGCACAAGCCAGCCAGACAGCCGAAGGAACTGCAAGTGCCGTTCAGGGCGGACGGGTAGTTCCCGATCTTCGCCATCCAGACAATGGCAACTTCTTCAAAGGATTTCTACAGGTTCCTCCTGGTGTGGGCAAAGGGCCTCTTTCCAGAAAACTCACTGATGTTGTAAGATTATTCCTACCCAATAAAGGATTACCAACACGTATAGTGGAAGCGGCTGAGCAGCTTCAAGGGGAGGCTGCTGCTGCACAATTGGATGCCTTGACCAAGATCAATGCGTTTAATGAGGTAGTATCGCAAGAGGCTGAACAACTTGGTGTGAGCTCTGAAACTATTCTTAATGAAATACAAAAGATAGAAGAGGCGGTTGCTTCCAAACAAGGAAATGCCCGCAGGGAAGTACGCCGTATCGAGTTTGAAAGATTCAAGAATAAGTTTCCGGAATCAGCAAAAGGTTTAACTGCACTACGCCGAACTATCTTCAAGAATAGTCTTGCGATAGGAGAAGGCATGCTTAACTCAGGGCGTATATTGACCCAAGAAGAATTGAAGATTGTGACTTCCATCCATGAAAATCTGGGTGAATTTCTTACTCGTTCCTTTAAACTATTTCAAGGTTCTAAAAGCAGAACTGCGCAATTGAAATTCTTGAGAAAGACTCCTGAAGGACGCAAAATAGTCAAGAACACAGAGAGTTTCATACTTGAACATGATATTCTTATACCTCCCTTTGATAAATTAACAAGTCTACCGAAAGAGAAATTGATATCTCTTTATGATATTTGGGTAGATAATAAAGGTAACAATCCTGCTAACCTTTCAAGGGAACAATTGATTGGAGATATCGATGCATCTCGTGGTAATCAAACAGATGGTATTGCCCAGAAAGAAGCAAAGCGTGTTGTTGAAGAACTGCTCAAGGCAAGGACCAGCACACTCCAGATAGCTGGCAAGATAGCTTCTTTCTATAAAAAAGGACAAGTCGATCAGACTATTGCTACAGCCCGGACAGGTGTTCCGAAGGAAATACGTGCATTGTTTGGGGAAATTCAACAGCCTGTTGCGAACATTTTTCAGACACTTGTGCGTCAAGGAAACTTCATAGCAAAGACAGAAACACTTTCCTCTATTGGTAAGGAACTTAGGGGAGAGTTTCTATTTGAGAAGCAAGCCGACCTTCCACCAGGAGTGGTTGCACAGCAATTGACAGGCGCTGAATGGGGGCCTTTGCAGAATCTGTGGACTTCACAAGATATAAAAGAAGTTCTTTCCACCGTGAAAACCTTACAGGTTACATTTAATGATGTATATGAGGGCCTAATGAGCGGGCGGCAAGAAGGTATTCTTCCTACTGTTCAGGCAACTATGAACACCGCCGCATGGTTAGGGAGAGGACTAAAATTTGCCAATGTCGTACTTGATCCAGCGGCGATAATGTATAATTTTATGGGAAGTCCTATTCAAATGATAGCCAATGGAAATTTCCTATTCGAGAATGCAGGGCAGTCTATGAAGGAAGTTTTCCTTGACTTGAATGGTGCGGCTTTTAAGAACATCGCACCTGAACAAATACTAGAATTGGTCAGACTTAAACTTGTGGACAACTCTATCACCGGAGAGATAGCACTTGCAGAAATGGATCAGATTCTTGAATTAACAGGTGTAGGCGCTAAACTAGGTGGGTGGACGGAGGTAAAATCTCGATGGACAGATTTTTTTTCCGCAGCCGATCTTTATGCAAAAATTGCCAATTTCAAGCGAGAGGAACGTGTTCTAACAGAAATCTTTGAAAAGGCAGGCGAGACAAAATCCGCAGAAGAAATAAAGCAGATAGCGGCGGCAAGAATACGTCGTACAAACTTTACATTTGATAGAGCTTTTCGTGTTACAAAGACTCTTGAGAAAGCGGGAGTCACTAACTATTTCACCTATATGGGAGAAGCCCTAAGGACTGTTGCTGGAAATTATATGGTAGGTATTCAGGATATCGCCGCATCAAATAAGATAAAGAATCCTGAAACACGGGCTGCTTTGCGCAACCACGGTATTCGACGAACAATAGGAGCGGTAATGGCTTCCTTAGGCCATACCACGGTATTAGGATTATATGCGTCTGGTTTGCAGGTTGCTTTTGGACTTATCGGCAGAGGTATTTCTGCCATTACGGGCTTTGGAGAAGATGATGATGAGGATAAATTCGATATCATACAAAAGGGATTGGCTTTAAGTGAGCAAACTAAATTCCTGGTGCCTTTCTCGAAAGAAGGCACAACAACAAAGTTTTTTGATGCTTCTCGTGTAGATCCTTTTGGACCTGGCAATGATATATTGAGAGCAATTTTTGAAAACGACACTGAAAAACTTGCTGATACTGTTCAAGGGTTATTCATTTGGAATATGGGAGTAGAACGCCTGGTTGAAGCTGTTTCTGGGATTACATCAGAGAGAACACGTCCAGCTAATACCAGTTTCGGATTCCGGTATCCAGATGCAGAAGCATTGTTGGTCGAGGTGGCACAAGAACGGTTTGGGATTGAACCCGCAACAGCTACCCGGCTAATAAAGGGAGCTGAATCTATTGTTCCTGCATTCGCTAAATCAATAATAGGAACATTGATAGCCAAAGACAGAACTCCAGAACAGGCTTTTGAATCATTGGGAGATCCAGAAACATTGCTCAGAGCATTTGGAATGAGAACGATAGATTTTTCTCCAGAGGAAGATGTTCCAAAAGTATTACGCTTTGAATACCTTGATAGGATATCTGATTCACGTTCTCGATTGATCGAAGGAATCCGAGGAGCTTCAGATCCAAGCGAGGAGACGATAACATCATTAGTCGTCAGTGGTATACGTAATGAATTTGAAGGATATACAAAAGCAAGGGATGTTATAGCCGCCGCCAAAGCATCCGGTGTGCCTTCGAGAACATTGTTCAACCTGGTCAAACGGGTGGCCGGAGCAAACGAAAGACAGATAGAGGTTCTTGCTTCTGGGCAATTTGATCAGACATTCATTTCGGTTGATTCCTTGAGAAACGCCATGAGGACAGATCTTTTGAAGGCAGCGGCAGAAAATATAGACGACCCTGACAAGGCCAAACTAGAGCAAACCAAAATTAGAACAAAATATGGAATAGCTATATCGAGAATCCGCAGTGCTTTATCAACGGATATAGGTATAAACTTTGATGACACCGATTCATAATCACTTGGAGATATAAGACAATGGCTAATGAAGGTGTTTTTACTACACAAAACAATCCATTTGCACAGAGTGTTTTACAGCAGAACGCCCCTAATCCCGGTGGCGGAAATCCAAATACAGCATTTAATCTGCCAATATCTACCTTAGCACAGAATCTTGGTACAGGAGGATTGGGATTGCCACGATTTCAAGCACCCGGTAGTGGTGGGCCAGAAACATCGACAGTATTCGGAGTACCTTCGACGCCAACATCCAATCAGCGGGGAGTATTGCCACCAGCGCAGCTTCCAACAGCAGCAAGTTTTCGGGAAAGATTGCGCAGTCTGTTTGGTAATTCAATTCCTCAAGGATCCCCTCCTGTAACATTCTCTCAAACGGGGCAGCAAGGGCAAGGAGGTACTGGAGCGCTCACTGATGCACAACGACGAGGTTTCAGACCTCTTACTGAAGAGGAACGCATAAGGCAAGGAAGTGGAGAGCTTGGTCCTCCAACATTTACCCAAAACCCTGGCCTTATAGGAGGGGGGAATAAGAATCCGCCGGCAATAAATCTGCCACCGCAGCCACCGAATACCTTTGGGGAACTTAGTCCTGCGCAACCCTTGAATCCCAGCAATCCTTTATCTTTTTTGCCACAATTCCAAGCGCCGGCGTCTGCGCCTTCTGTACTTAATCGCTTTGATCCAGCAAGCGGCGGAACCTTTGTTAATAATCTACAACTACCTTTCATTCAGAGTCTGCTTGGTGGACAGGGTATATCCCCCTTCTTTAACGCGCAAACACAACCATTATTCTTACCACGGCCACCAGCGACACGATAAGAAATATGAATATAACCTGTACAGGAGAACATCTGCATTGAAACTAAATGTGCCTATAGGTGTCAAACTCCATACACATTACAGGAGACCAACCAAGATGATTAAATATATTACTACTACTGTGAAAGCATTTCTTTTTGCTCTGGTTCTGCTTCTTATCCCGGCGACAGGATTAGGCTATACCGGTGATAATGATAATGACGGATATAATAATGGGCGCTATTCGAGAAACTGTGAGTATTCATATTCCAGACATTGCAATGATCGGAGGCGTTATGATCGTTACTACTACTATAACAATAATATCCGCTGCGAGCATTCGCATGGAACCCGTAATTACTATGGAGATGTAAGGTATGGATATGGAAGCCATCGCCGGCACACTCATTATGGATATGGATGCTAAATAAATGGGATTTCGCGTATTAAAGGCTAATAATCCCGACGTTGAGCGGGAACACTTGAACAAGATACTCTCCAAAATAGAGGAGAGTTTGTCCAGTTTAGCCTTGCAACAAGCCATTACCTTTTCCCCCACGCCTTCCTCTGATACGGGTGGAGGAGGATCTGGCGCAACATGGGGTTCGATTACGGGTGTATTGTCCTCTCAAACAGATTTACAATCTGCACTCGATGGTAAAGCTCCTACCGTTCACCAACACGCACCTAGTGACTTTACTGGATTTGGCGCAGATGGAGGTTACCTGCGCAGTAGTGGCACAGCATGGCTTCGCACTCAAGGCGTAGCATGGAATGATTTAACCGGTGTTCCAGCTACATTTCCTCCAAACGCACATACGCATAGTGCAAGTGAAATAGTGTCTGGTACTTTCCTGCTTGCACGTATTCCCGGCTTACCGGCTGTCCAGACCACAAGCGGTGTGTTCTCTACTGCCAGATTAGGCACGGGCACACCAAGCAGCGCTGTATGGCTGCGAGGTGATGGAGCTTGGGCGGCTTTGCCCGCCCCACCTGCACCAGTATGGGGAACAATCACAGGTACACTAGCAAGCCAGACAGATTTACAATCTGCACTCGATGGTAAAGCTCCTACCGTTCACCAACACGCACCTAGTGACTTTACTGGATTTGGCGCAGATGGAGGTTACCTGCGCAGTAGTGGCACAGCATGGCTTCGCACTCAAGGCGTAGCATGGAATGATTTAACCGGTGTTCCAGCTACATTTCCTCCAAACGCACATACGCATAGTGCAAGTGAAATAGTGTCTGGTACTTTCCTGCTTGCACGTATTCCCGGCTTACCGGCTGTCCAGACCACAAGCGGTGTGTTCTCTACTGCCAGATTAGGCACGGGCACACCAAGCAGCGCTGTATGGCTGCGAGGTGATGGAGCTTGGGCGGCTTTGCCCGCCCCACCTGCACCAGTATGGGGAACAATCACAGGTACACTAGCAACCCAGACAGATTTACAAACAGCTTTAAATGGAAAAGCACCTGTAGCACATACACATCCATTGGCAAATCTTCAACAATCTGGTGCGACTACTGGGCAAGTGCCAACATGGAATGGAAGCGCCTGGGCGCCAGCCACCGTGTCTGGAGGAGGGGGTGTAACATGGAGTACCACCACCGTAAATAGCAATCTATCTCCTGGTTTGGCTGTCATTGCCAATAGTGCCACAACGCTAAACCTGACATTGCCTATTACTATTACAACAGGAGATGAGTTTATTGCTCACGCCAGACAAGCCAGCCATCGCGTAGTCAGCAATGGGAATACTATTGATGCAGTGGGTTCCGGCAATGACCTCCTTGTTGAAGATGGTAACACAGCGCACTTGGTAGCTTATGCTAACGGATTATTGAGGATTGTATAATGGCTGATGTGACACTGAGTTCGATCATAGGAAATGGCGGTGAAAAGACTCCGGCTAGTGTAAATGGTTTAGTTGGTAATGGAGCCTTTTCTGCAATTATTGGTGATTCGCTAAGAGGCGCCGCATTTAAGGAATCATTAAGTGGTGCGTTAACAGCCAATACATATAAAAATGTTTTATCCATAGCAGTTCCTGGTCGTTTGCTTATAGCTGCCGCTTATCGAAGAGATACAATATCTCGACAAGTAGGACTCAAAATTACTTTGGACGGTGTTATATTTTATGATGTATTTGATAAAGCTAATTCCAGCATCGATCGAGGCCCTTTAGGAGCTGGAATCATTTTACAATCTTCGTCTATTCATACACATAATTATCCATTCAAAACTATGAGTGTAGATATCAAAAGCTCTTTAACGGAGACGGATAAAATAGCCTATATCATTGTATATACTTTGGATCAATAAAATGGCTGAACGTTATGAAGACATTATTCATCAAGGGCGTATAATCGGACGCAAACTTGTTGTCGATCCTGTTCCTGAAACTCCGCCGACTACTATTGATCGAGATGATTTCATTGAACGGTTTACACCAGATGAGTGGGTACTTGGGCAAAGAGCAGCGCAGGTTGACCCTATTCTTGCGCAAGCTCTTACACTATTGATGGCAAAGTCGGATGGGAAAGTAAACTTAGCTTCACCAAGAATGCCTCCCGTATTTGAAAAGATGGTAACACTTGGTGTTTTAACACAAGAAAGATCACGGCAAATTCTTACACCTTAACAAGGAGAGTAATCACCATGACAACAGCAATCAGCATTCTAATCGTTGTACTTGTAGGCGTAGTAGTTTTTTTCATCTGGCGTAGCAATACCAATAAGAAGGTTGTACCGGGGGCACAGCCACCTATGCCACCTTCTCCAGAACCGCCCACTGAACAGAAATAAGGGAAACCATTATGGCACTACAATACTCACCAGCGCTCAGAGATGCACAGAATGATCAGATAGAAACGGTCATTGGGGCATCTCCTCGTGCACACATACGATCAGGGCCTCCGCCTGCCAACACAGCCGCTGTTGATGCAGGAACACTGCTGGTGGATATTCCTTTACCCGCAGATTGGTTGGCAGCAAGCGCCAGCGGAACAAAGTCTAAGTTGGGTACTTGGTCTGCTACTGCAATAGCAACAGGAACGGCGGGGCATTTTCGAATCAAGAACTCCGGGGCAACACTCACGCATGTACAAGGAACGATTACTGCAACGGGAGGCGGAGGCGATATGACTACAGATACTATTGCTATCAATTCCGGTGCAGTTGTATCAATTGATACCTTTTCGGTTACCCGTGGAAATGCTTAAGTTGCTTAGGAGAATATAATGGGAACCATCACTCACGCCAAATCATCTTCTATTCCAGATAGCGCAGATACTACACAAATAAGGCCAAGCGACTGGAACGCCAATCATGTTATAAATCTCGTGAAAGCAGATGTTGGCTTATCTAGTGTAGATAATACATCTGATCTTAATAAACCCATATCCAATGCTACGCAAACAGCGCTGGATGGTAAAGCTCCTCTTTCTCACGTTGGTAGTGGAGGTACCGCCCACACGGTGGCTACTCCAGCAAATGCTGGATTCATGTCTTCAGCCGATAAGTCTAAATTAGATGGTATTGAAGCAGGAGCCAAAACAGGTACGGTGAGTAGTGTTGAGGTATCGGGGGGAACCACGGGGCTAACTACTTCGGGAGGTCCGGTCACCGGTTCCGGCACGGTGACTCTGGCGGGCACGCTTGCGGTAGCTAACGGTGGCACCGGGGCTACCACGGCGGCCGCTGCCCGCA
>Ga0210039_1000271_pt1 | contig 57208 bp, 46 predicted proteins | sample CryGeyCG2114_250_3_FD_185460 | JGI IMG/M metagenome (GOLD analysis project Ga0210039, IMG submission 185460) | Groundwater microbial communities from aquifer - Crystal Geyser CG17_big_fil_post_rev_8/21/14_2.50 (SPAdes) (version 2) | ecosystem: Environmental > Aquatic > Deep subsurface >...
AATCCTTGCCAAAGCCGAAGGACTTCCGTCTCAGACGCCTCAGCCAAATCAAATACGGTTGGATACTGATTTACAAAAGCCTCATAATAGGGTAAGCCCTGAGCCACCCTTGTCTGTTGAAGAATTATCTCCGAGAGCCATATCTTGTAAGGATCTGTAGTATTCCGCCAAGGCAAGTCGCGTTTGTGATGCTCGTACCAGTTAATTAATTGATTTGCAAAGACTTTACTGTTAGACATGTATAAATTTTATGCTCAATTTCGACCAGTTCGATGTATTGGGTAAATTTTGAGGGTTTGTTTTTTTAATTAGAAATGAACTCGTAATTTTGCAGGCCAAAATAACTGGGAATTAGTTTTTTACACAATATTTATAACTCTTAAATTTAACAACGGTGACGAAAGCAGATGTTATTAACGAAATAGCAGAGAAGACAGGTATAGATAGGTCTGACGTTACAACAACAGTAGAAACTCTTTTTGCTGTTGTGAAGGATTCAATGGCAGCAGGCGAGAATATCTATGTCAGAGGTTTCGGTAGTTTTGTCAACAAAAAAAGGGCAAAAAAGATTGCTAGAAACATATCAAAAAATACTGCAATCGTAATTGATGAGCACTTTGTACCAAGCTTCAAACCTTCTAAAGTGTTTATCGAGCAAGTTAAAGTGAGCGACAAGGTGAAAATCGCCAACAAATAAACAAGCCTTAAAGGCTTTATGAAAAGAACTCAGATCATTTTAGTCATTATTGGAATACTTGCCGTGGTAGGGCTTTATAGCTTACCTAGTGTTGTTGTTGATAATAAGGAAGATGATAAAGTTGATTTCGTTAATGAGAGTAACCCTGGCGGAGAAATTACGGACCACAGTTCGGAAATCCCTGAAGAAATTCAACCAAAAATCGACTTTTGGAAGGGTAAATTAACAGGTAATACTCTTGATGAAGTAGCGCTAGATTCATTAATGGGCATTTTTCAGTCCATTAACCAATATGACAGCGCAGCGATTTACGCAGAAAACTTCGCTTCTACTCATCAAGATTTAGCACTTTGGCATAAGGCTGGAGATGCATATTTCGGAGCCTTTACTTATGCCTTGGATCAGGCTAAAGTAGAGCGCCTTGGCAACAAAGCCCGCGAAATGTATGGCAAAGTACTGGCAGCTGAGCCAGACCGATTGGACATTAAAAACAATGTAGCGATGACCTATATTGCTACCTCCAATCCTATGCAGGGGATTATGATGCTAAGAGAAATATTAGAAATTGATAAACAAAACGAACAGGCCCTTTTGAACATGGGTCGCCTTTCAATGCAGTCAGGTCAGTATGATCGTGCGGTAGAAAGGTTCGAAGCTTTAGTGAATTATCATCCAACTAGTTTGGATGGAAACTATCTTTTGGCGGTATGCTATTTTGAATCTGGAAAAAGCGAAAAGGCCAAAGCCCAGTTTCAAAAAGTAAAAAGTATGGATTCTGATCCTGTGGTTCAAACTGCAGTAGATGATTATCTGAAAAGAATAAAATAAATATCAAAACATTAAAACATCATTATTATGCCTTGCGGTAAAAAAAGAAAAAGACATAAGATTTCTACTCACAAGAGAAAAAAGAGACTAAGAAAGAACAGACATAAGAAGAAGTAATCACTTCTTCTTTTTCTGCTTATACGCATCAATAGTTCTATTTATAACATTTAACTTTTTTCAAATTGAGCAACGAATTAGTAATTAATTCGACTCAAGATGGATGTCGTATAGCCCTTCTTAAAGATAAAAACTTGGTTGAATTTCATCATGATCATGATGACAACCAGTTTAAGGTAGGTGATATGTATTTGGGTACCGTTAAAAAGGTAGTCCAAGGTTTGAATGCAGCCTTTATTGATATTGGCTACGAGAAAGATGCTTTTTTGCACTATCTCGATCTTGGTCCTCAAATCAATTCACTGAATAAATACACCGGAATGGCTCAAAAGGCCAGTGATGTCAACGGAAGTCTTGCTAAGTTCAAGATGGAGCCTGACATTAACAAGCTTGGCAAAATGGGCCAAGTGTTGACACGTGGTCAACAAATCCTTGTTCAGGTTGTTAAAGAACCTATTTCTACTAAAGGGCCACGACTCTCTTGCGAGTTGTCTATTGCAGGGCGCTACATGGTGTTAGTTCCCTTCTCAGATTCCATTAATATTTCAAAGAAAATCACTGATGGAGAAGAGAGAAAAAGATTATTGAGATTGATTTCATCAATCAAACCTGAAAAATTTGGCGTTATCGTTCGTACAGTGGCGAAGGGTAAAGACGTGGCCGAATTAGACAAGGACCTTAGAAATCTCGAAGAAACTTGGATTGAAGGCATTCAGAAGCTCCACAAAGCTAAGCCTAGAGAAAAAGTGATCGGAGAAATGAGCAGGGCATCTTCCCTACTTAGAGATATTCTCAATGAGTCGTTCGACAGCGTAGTAACTGACGATAAAGACATTTATAATGAGATCAAGTCTTATATCCATAAGATTGCCCCTGACAAGGAAAAGATTGTAAAGCAATACACGGGAAAAGCTAAAATCTTTGAAAGCTTTGGTATCGAAAAGCAATTCAAGTCGCTCTTCGGAAAAACTGTTAGTTTACCTAAAGGTGGATACCTCATCATTGAACATACCGAAGCACTTCATGTGATCGATGTGAACAGTGGCAACAAGTCCAATGCTGGAGAAGATCAAGAAAGTACTGCCTTATCTGTGAACATCGAGGCGGCTAAAGAAGTAGCACGCCAATTGCGCTTGAGGGACATGGGCGGTATTATCGTGATCGACTTTATTGATATGCGAAAAGCTGAAAATAAAAAGCAGCTTTATAACGTGATGCGCGATATCATGGAAGAGGATCGCGCAAAGAACACTGTGCTGCCAATTACCAAATTTGGGTTGATGCAGATCACGCGTCAAAGGGTAAGACCTGAGATGAATATCACAACGAGAGAAAACTGCCCGTCATGTGGTGGAACAGGAAAGGTAAGTGCTACTATTTTAGTATCCGATACCATTGAAAAGAGCATTGAATACATTTTAGGAACTCAGAACGAAAAAGGTGTTATTCTTACCGTGCATCCGTTCCTTCATGCCTATTTTACAAAAGGCATTTTCTCTAAAAGATGGGAATGGTATAAGAAATATCACTCCTGGGTTAAAATTGAGAAGGATAGTTCATTGGGATTATCAAACTACAGATTCACCAATAAACTGGGTGAAGAGATTGCCTTGGCAGAATAAAACAAATAAAAAAGGCTCACAGTGTGAGCCTTTTTTATTTACCTGAAACTCTGGATAAAAGAATGCCAGAAACAAAGCTTATAGTAGTCGCTTGTGCTTGATGTGATATTGTAGCAGTTTGCCGTCCCTTCGAATAATTAAGTTTAAATGTTCCCCCCTTTTTTGCTTTAGAATTGAGTTGATCTCTGTTAAGTCATAAAAAAAGGCTGGACTACCATTCAAGGCAATTACCTCGTCCCCCACCAATAAGCCAATTTTATGTGCGGGTGAATCTTCAATAATGTCATTGATATAGTATACATTTAAATTATCTCCATAAGCCATCACATTCATCCCAATGGTGTTGAATTTGAAAGGACTTTTATACTCCTTGTTCTTCTTAAGGTAAACGGCATTGCGGCTATAATCAAAAATAACGTGGAATCTTGAAAACAAATCAGCCCCAATGGTACCATAACGCTGCCTACCATTTTCATCAATTTTAGATCTTTCTGATACTTTCCATTGATCCGGATAGGAGGTAATTACATTTCTAAATTTAAAGTTGCCAAATTTCACACGCTTTACTCTACCCACCTTCCCGCTGAGGATTCCACCAATACTGCGTCCTACAACATGGTCAATTGTTCTTTCTGGAATCACAACATCCTCGTTAGATTCTGCATCTAGAAATAATGCACTGCTTGCTCCAGTATCAACTAAGAGCTTAACATCAATTGCCTTTCCTTTGACTTGTTTAATATGCACGTTCATATAAGGTCGAGAATTCTCAATTTGAATATTAAATTTTTTATACCCTCTAGGCACTTTGAAGCTTTCGGGTTTTGATAGCCAAATTTTCATTTTAGTATAGTCCACCTCGACAATGAATCGATTAAAAATCTCTGAGCCTAAAATGCCGTGCGCTGCAATCCCTAGTACATTATCAACATCCACAAAATTCTCTTGAAGTACAAACATGGACTGATCAGCTCCCGTAACACCTGAGATATCCACATCGATATTGCTGGCGATCCATATATCCGTTATTTTATTTCCATTTGGGGCAAAAACGGGGATAGTTCTAGCATTCACAAGATTGTTTTCCCCAATAATCATTTTATCGAAGATCATTCCCGATTCAGAACCTGTGTCTAAAATAAAATTGAATGGCCCTTTTCCATTGACCTTGATGGGAACGATCATGAGGTTGCTTTCATTCAAAAACGAAAGTTCAACTCTACTTCTACCATTGTTCAGTTCGTACCCGTAAGGATTTTGCGCCATCAACCTACTGGTTGCTGAAATCCAAACGAAAAGTACTATGATCAAAGAAATCCGCATGTCAATAAAATATTCCTATCCTTGATGGTTAAATCATAAACACTTCAATAAACGTAAACCCTTACCTAAAATCCATACCTCTTATTTCACTTGAATACCCTCTTGTAAACTGGTTTTCTCATCAAGAACTGCAAATACATAGCTGGATATAAAAGATAGTCAAATAATTTGTAATGAGTCCTAAATGATATGTCATCAATAATCAAAACTTTGCCATTCTTCACTTGTAGAATATGTTTATGACGCCATGATTTGAGAAAAAAAGGAAGTACTATGCCCTTATCTTCAAATTCAAACTTGAGCGGAGTTGAAGAATTGGAGATAATTTCGCTAGTCCATAGTTGCTTAAATAAAATAAAATCTAGCTCTAAGGAAACAATGTCACCTTTTGAAGAGCCATCAAAACGCTTAAGGATGACTTTAGGGAATGGAGGACTCAGTTTTAGGAACAGATTCTCATTAAATCCCAAAATTACATTCTGCAAAGTTTGGCCTACCTCAGTGGTGATTTTTAATTCCATATTAATGTAACTGTAAATGCGAGTTAAAGTTGAATAGACGCAAATTCTTGGAACTACAACTTAATCTTGCTAATTTTTGATCTTTATCACCTTTACACTTCCTTTTTATGCAGCTCACCAAGAGGTATCATATTATCTATGGCATAAAAATTACAGCTTTCTTCTGTGCCTTTTTACTAAACATTTCAATTCAGGCGCAGCAAGATTTTTCGAGGGTAAAGTCTAAATACGAATATAGTACTCCTAAAACCCAACATTTAGCCGAGCTTGTCAAGAGTAAAAATTACGAAGAAGGCTTAAGCTATATTGATGAAAGCATGGAGTCAATATTAAATCAATATGACTTCGAGCAAGTTATTTACTTACTAGAGCGAAAATCCTATATCCTTAGAAGACTTGAAAGGTTTGATGAAGCCGAGGTAGTCATATCAGAGGTCATAAGTTTGGCTAGAGAACATCTAGGAAACAATCATATTTTACTCGCTAAAGCCTATTTAATGAGAGGCCAAATAGAGCACAGAATAGGTGATTTCTATACGGCAACTTTTGATTTTGATACCTCTCAAGTTATCTATCAAAAGTCTCCTCAATATGATTCTGCGATTTATGAAAGCATCATTGATTATAAATTTTATGCTTACAATTATGCGGAGAGAAATGTTGATACTTTAACTAAATATTTAGACTTAAGATACAAAAACGCCCTTTCGAATCGCGCTAGTGAACCTCACGATCTCATTTATTTAATGAATGATTTTCCAAGACTCTACAGAGAAAAGGGCGATTTTGACCAAGCTCTACGCTACTCCATAAGTGAAGTAATTTTTGCCCAAGAAAACTACAACGATATTCTACCTACGGATCATATCGCGGCATTTTCAAACTTAGTTCAAACATTATTTGCGATGAAAAAATACGAGTTGGCACTCACTATAAGCGATGATGCTTTGACTCTTTATGCTAAGGAAAAACGCTTTAAAGATATACTGAGCATTAACAACATTCTTTCATTAAGGCCACTCATTTTAACCAACATGGGTCAAAACGAAAAAGCCGTTGAAGCTTACTTAGGACTTATTGATGATTTCAGTCAATATAGAGCAGGCAGTGAATTCAAATTCCTTATTCAACAACAAATAAATGTCGCAAAGTGCTTATTAGAATTAGGAGAAAAAGATAAGGCTAGAAACTACCTCACAAAAGCGCTAGCCAATATTAAGTCTGTAAATCAATTACCTGATAAGCAAGCAGAGTCACTTTTTGCAACACTCGGCTCCTACTATAAATGGAACGATGATCCTCTAAACTCATTTCTAAGTTATGATTCCTCTATTCGAAATGGAATCCCAGAATACTATTTAGATAGCGCCCTACATTTCCCTAATGTCAAAGACCAAAAGATATCATTTGCAGGACTGGTTGGATTAAAAAATAAGGCGGTTTCACTGAACGATTTGTTCGAGAAAGAACTTGCCGATAGCCTTGCTCTAATAATAGCCTCAAAAGACTATGTCTTGAATACACACAGAATCCTTGTTGAAAGAAGAAAAGAGCTAATGAGAACAGAGGGCAAACTCTTTCTATCAGAAAACTTTAAAGATTTATACGAGACAGGGCTTAAAGCGGCCTATTTACTTACCCAAAACGGCAAATATGAAGAGGGGATAAGCGCTGCTATCGAAATCTTTCAAATGAGCAAATCTTTGCTTTTCCTAGAACAAGCAGGGGAGTTTGACCAAATAAATCAAAGTAACATACCAACATATCTCAAAGAGCGCTATTATAGTTTAAGTCAAGAATCTGCCGAATTAACCAAATTGTTTGATAAAAACTTTAGCCCATCAAACCTTGTAAGTACGCCCGTTAAAAACTTAAACAACGCAATACTCGAAAACAACAAGCTCATACTGCAGATCAAGGATAGCATTAATCAATTGATTAACACTAAGGATGAAAATGCCATATCAACTTACCATGAAGTGCATAAAAGTACGATACCTAAGAATGAAGTAGTTATTGAATTTTTTGTCGGAGAAAAGGTAATTTATGTGCTTGGTAGATCACAGAACAAAGACATTTTTGAATCCATAGTCTTGGATGCAAAGCTAGAGACGGCTATTGAAAGCATCATTTCAGAGGTTTCCAACCGTCCCAGTTTCTCAGATTATTCCGCTACATTTTCCAATTTTTATGAAAACAGCAGATCTGTTTATGAAACTTTGCTTTCTCCTGTTTTAAACCAATTGGAATACAAACCGAAAAGCATCACTATCATTCCTGATGATTTTCTGTCCAGATTGCCCTTTGAAGTTTTGATAACGCAAGAGGGCTTAATAAGTAAGTCCTTCAAAGACTTGCCTTATCTTATCAAATCCTACAATGTTAACTATCTTTTGTCTTCCAGCCCTTTTCAACAAACGCATGAAAGAATCGCAGAAAAAAATATTTTGGGAATAGGATACAGCACGACTGAAATGTCAAATAGTAGCTCTTCAATCAGCCTACCTGGTACAGACAGAGAGATTAAACAAATACAATCCAAATTTGACGGTAGCTACTACTTAGGTAAAGAAGGCACAAAAAAGCTTTTCCTTGAAGAAGCATCGAAATTTGACATACTTCATATCGCTATTCACGGTGAGATGGATGAAAATGAAAAATATGAAGCGCGATTGATCTTTAACGGAACGGACAGTATCCTGAATACTCAAGATTTATATTTGGCCAACCTCAAGGCTCGATTAGCCATCTTAAGTGCTTGTGAAAGTGGAAAAGGTAAACTCAACAAGGGAGAAGGTACTTTTAGTATTGCAAGAGGTTTTGCTTTAGTAGGAGTACCCTCTGTCATTATGAGCCTTTGGAATTTAAATGACAAGGTTTCTTCAGAACTTATGATCAGCCTACACGATTATATCGCTCAAGGCCTAAGCACAACCGAAGCATTAAACAAAAGTAAACTCAGTTATTTAGAAAAATCTGATAACTATACCGCACATCCCTACTATTGGTCTTCTTTTGTCAGTTTGGGAGAATCAATCGTTTTAAAACCTAAATCAAACAATTACGGCATGCTATTACTCGGTTCAATTGTAGCCCTTCTACTTTTGACTTTAATTTATTCATTACTAAGCAAAAAAAGAAGGAAGGCCATATAGCCTTCCCTCGCGTGTGTGTGTATAATGTAAATGGAATTCTTTATTAATCGAGAAGAACTGCAAAACCTCTTCCTTTACCCTTCTTTCCCTTAGAAACAACTATCATGTCAACCAAATCACCAGAAGCAAGTCCTTTTATCGGAAGATCATTGAAAAAATTGTATTCATTATTTTTAGCGTCTAATAAAGTGCCGAATTGAATTTGTCTTCTATCTTCAAAATCAACGCCATTAGGACTGTCCTCTTCTGCTGGCTTCAAAGTAACTTCCACCACAACACCATGATCAGTACTTAAAAAGGCTAAACCTAACTTCTCCTTAAGGATTTTTAAGCTTTGCTCTTTATAAGATTCTCCCTTAATGCTCAAAGACACCAAATTGGATATGGCTTCATCCGTTTTGTCCTCTTTGATTAAGGCAAGGGCCAGGTACCACTGTGCTTGCTCCTTGTATTCAGAAAAGTTATTGATTACTGTATTGAAGTTCGCATATGCAGCTTCGCTATTGCCTATTTCTACGTTGGAGATACCCAAATAAAAATAATTAGCGGCTGTTTTCTCTGATTTAACTAATTCCGTTAAGTCTGCTGCCGCTTGGGCAAAATTCCCTAAATCATAAGCATAATACGCTTGTTGTTTTAAACCATCTAGGTTTAAATTCGCGCCCCTTTCAGTACCCAACTCAAGGTTGGTATAGGCTCGGTAATTTTCAGTAAAAATTGCTTGACCATTTATTTCTGGCAAATCATTCTTAGACGATAAATAGACTAGTGATACTACAAGCACCAGACTCGCTGCAATGGATAAATATCTCTTCATAATATTTCTGTTTTTGGTTGAGTATTCTTCTTGGATAAGCGACTCCCGATCTTTAAGGACTTGTAGAGCGTTTGCTCTTAGGTTTTGCCTGATAGCCGTCTTTATTAATTTTACCTCCTGAAAAGTCGACTGGAACTCCACATCGTTGCGAAGTTTTTCGTCAAATCTTGCCAGGTCGGCTCCGGATAGTTCTCCTCTTAAGTAAGCATCAATAAGTTCTAAGTCCTTTTCCATAATCATGTTCTTATTCCATTAACTTCTTTATCCTTTGCAAGCACTTGTATTTCAAATTTTTTACTGTCTTTCCACTGTTGTAGCCCATAATTTCGGCAATGGTATCATTGGATAGTTTATTGAAGTAGAACAGCTCCAGAATTCTTTTACAGGGATTTCCTAGGTCCGCAATCACAATTCTTAACTTATCTAATTGTTCTACGCGGATCAATTCAGAGATATCCTCCTCTTCTATCAGGTCATCTTCCTTGAATCCTCCTTGAAAAGAAACTTTTGTTTTACGCCTTAAATCGTCTAAAAGCTTGTTTTTCCCAATGGAGAAAATATAAGTTTTAATGCCTGCCGCATTCATTTCTTCAAAACTTCCATCTACAACTTTTTCGTAGAAAACCAGAATTGCATATTGATACAAATCAATTGCTTCTTCTTGAGAACAGTTGTGAGATGTAGTAATAAAGGAAATAAAACTGATTCTGTATTCTGAATAAATTAGTTCTAAAGCCTTTTGATCACCTTGTTTCAGTCTCACAACAAGACTGTTTTCACTCATGTCTATACTATTAATGTTTTTACATGCCAAAGGTCACCCTTCAAAATCAATTATTTTTAAAAAAATTTTCAATTCCTTGTTTGAAACCATTTTAGGAACCTACCCAGAAAGCTGTTCACCTCATACAAAAAAAATATACCCTCAAAACATGCCTCTGGGCGTGTTTTACAAAAAACGGAAAATATTTATCCAATTGATGGGTTACCTTTTACCATTTTAATCATTAACTATGTAGAGAGAGACTAAAATTATGCAGAAGGGAATGTCTTATTATTTGATTGATGACAAAATTCGTCTGATGGAAGATGATTTTTGGTTGGAGTCGCAGTTTTCAGTTAAAAAGTCTCAGAAAAATCTTCTCGAAGGAATTAACATCTTAGTGGTAGACGACAATCCGATTAATTTAACTGTAGCGGACAAGACTTTGGCCAAATTCAGTGGCACTTCATTCAAATGTCTGAATGCAGAAGATGCGCTGCAAATCTTTAATTCCAATAACATCCATTTGATCTTGATGGATTTGCACATGCCTAATATTGATGGCTTTGAAGCGGCAAAAATGATCAAGCAAACTGAAAAATTCCTGAATAAACCCATTTGCATTTTAGCATACACCACCTACTCTTACAACGACATAAAAGTGGACCTAGAATTAGCTGGCTTTGATGGTTACATAGGAAAGCCCTTTACACATACCCAAGTAATCGATACTATTATCGATGCCGTTGCTAAAGTCAAGTAATACAATTTATATTTCTTTTGGTCGCTTATGATTACCCTAACAGGTTGGTAATTAAAACCCGTTCAGCTATTTTTGATCGAAATTAGAACAAGCCATCATGCATAGAGATCAAGTCATCTTCGACCTTATCAAAAAGGAGCATCACAGACAAACAGAAGGAATTGAATTAATTGCTTCGGAGAATTACGTTTCAGACCAAGTAATGGAAGCTATGGGCTCTGTTCTCACGAATAAATATGCCGAAGGACTTCCGGGCAAACGTTATTACGGAGGCTGTGAAGTAGTTGATGAGGTAGAAACCTTAGCAATAGATAGAATAAAAGAATTATTTGGTGCTGAATGGGCGAACGTTCAGCCACATTCAGGTGCTCAAGCCAATGCCGCAGTAATGTTGGCTTGTTTGAATGCTGGCGACAAAATATTAGGTTTTGACCTTTCTCATGGCGGGCATTTGACCCACGGGTCGCCTGTCAATTTCTCGGGAAAATTGTATAAACCCTCCTTTTATGGGGTAGAACAGGAAACAGGCTTAATCGATTGGGATAAGGTTGAGGCTACAGCGATGAAAGAAAGGCCGCACATGATTATTTGTGGTGCTTCAGCATATAGCAGAGATTGGGATTATGAAAAATTGAGGAATATAGCTGATCAAATTGGGGCTTTATTACTTGCCGATATTTCGCATCCATCAGGACTCATTGCAAGAGGCATTTTAAACGATCCTTTGGAGCACTGTCATATTGTAACTACCACTACGCATAAAACCTTGCGCGGCCCGAGAGGTGGATTGATCATGATGGGCAAAGACTTCGAAAATCCATGGGGACAAAAAACGCCTAAAGGTGAAATAAGAATGATGTCTCAACTTTTGGATTCTGGAGTCTTTCCAGGTACTCAAGGAGGCCCTTTAGAACATGTAATTGCTGCAAAAGCGGTTGCATTTGGCGAAGCACTTACCGATGAATACATGGATTATATCATTCAGGTCAAGAAAAACGCTGAAGTAATGGCAAATGCATTTAATGCCTTAGGATACAAAATCATTTCAGGCGGAACGGACAATCACCTCATGCTAATCGATTTGAGAAGCAAAGGTTTGACAGGAAAAATCGCAGAGGCGACCTTAGGCAAAGCGGACATCACCATTAACAAAAACATGGTGCCTTTCGATGATAAATCCCCATTCGTAACTTCAGGAATGAGAGTTGGAACGGCTGCAATCACCACCCGAGGTTTTAAAGAAAACGACATGCATAGAATTGTAGAATTGATCGACAGTGCACTCTCCAACTATGAGAATGACACTAAGTTGTCGTCAATTCGGAACGATGTAAATGCTTGGATGCGAGATTTTCCACTTTTTCAGTCTTAATTAATTGGCACTAGATCAATTGGGCGATAATTCAGAAATGGGATTCCTCGATCATCTTGAGGAATTAAGATGGCATTTGGTAAGGTCCGTAATCGCCATTTTTGTATTTGCGATAGCGGCCTATTTATCGACTAGTTTTGTTTGGGATACTATTATTTTAGGCCCAACTCAGCCCGACTTCTGGACTTATAAAATGCTCTGTGAATTGGGAAACTTTATCCATTCGCCCCAATTGTGCATTGATGAGATTCCCATAACTTTTCAAAATAGAGATATGGCTGGCCAGTTCATGATGGACATTACCTCATCGGCAGTCATAGGTTTGATTCTGGGTTTTCCTTATGTGTTCTGGGAAATTTGGAGATTCATTAAACCGGGTTTAAAAAGTAACGAAAAAAATGCCTCAAGAGGCGCTGTAGCGGTTGTTTCATTCCTTTTTCTTTTAGGCATCTCTTTTGGCTATTTTATAATCACCCCGCTGTCGATTAATTTCTTGGCCAATTATCAACTTTCTGCCTTGATTGAAAACATCATTGACATCAAGTCTATTGTAGGAATGCTTACGATGTTGACATTGGCATGCGGGTTTATGTTTCAACTACCTGTCGTCTCTTATTTTCTATCAAAGGCAGGCCTTATTACTCCAGCATTGATGAAACGCTACAGAAGACATTCATTGGTAGTAATTCTAATCTTATCGGCTGTATTGACTCCACCAGATGTAATGAGTCAAATATTGATTGCATTGCCGATCATAGCACTATACGAGGTCAGCATCGTAATCTCAAGAAGAGTTGAAAAAGCACAGGCAAAAAACAGATAGCATGAAAAAAATTGCAATAGGTGGCGACCACGCTGGATTTGAATACAAAAAAGAGCTGATTGAGTTTTTGACTGATTTAGGCTATTCACTTGTTGATTTTGGCCCGGACTCCGAAGCATCGGTTGATTATCCTGACTATGTGCATCCTTTAGCAACAAGCGTTGAAAATGGCGAGAACGACCTAGGTATTGCTATTTGCGGCAGCGGCAATGGCGTTTGCATGACGGTCAACAAGCACCAGGGAATTAGGGCTGCTTTAGTCTGGAATACTGAATTGGCTGCCTTAGCCCGACAGCACAATAATGCAAATGTCGTTTGTATTCCTGCCAGGTTTGTTGATTTAGCCACTGCAAAAGCAATGGCAAAAACTTTCCTTGAAACTGACTTTGAAGGCGGAAGACATCAGAAAAGAGTCGATAAAATTAGCTGCTAAGCTCCGCTAAAGTTGAATAAATCGAATCGTCAAAGCCACAACGATCAGCAATAGAAAGATTGACTCACCCACCCATTTCTTGCCTCGGGTGATTAAAAATTGACTGGTAAAAAAAGTCAATGGAATGATAATGGTTATTGCATTGACTACTTGAGCACTTGGAGACATCCAAATCATGACAAATCCAAAAATCAAAAGCCAAAGCATAGTTCTTTGCGTCAAAATTTGGTGATTGGTAAAACCTAAACCTTGAAAACCTTGGGCCAAAGCCAGTAATGAACACAAGATTGGAAGGCCGAAAATCAAAGCCAGTTTGCTCAATATTGCTGGTTCCGCAAAATGAGTTGAAAATGCCAGTCCAAAATAACCGCTTACGAACGTACCCCCCTGCTGCCAAATCAAATAGTAAATCCAAAAAATTAACAGACTAAAAATAAAACCATAAGTCATTAAAAAATACCTGCGCACCAAAGTGCTGGAATACATGATATAGATCAGAATGACCAAAGGAACCAACCAAAAATAAGGAGCATAGCTGAGGGCAGCCAAACCAATTAAAAAGCCTGTGGTCAGAATATTTTCCTCAGACCCACGATACTTTAAGTGTGTTAAAATCTTGTCCAAAGCCAACAATAGAAAGGTAGTTGCCAAAAGCACAGGACTTAAGAAGATAAATTCCTCACTGGCAGAGGCCAATACCACATAAAGAAATCCTGGTAAAAAATTCGTCTCCTGAAAAGCCGCATTCCTTTGAAGGGTAGTATTCAAAATAAAAGCTTGAACAAAGATTAAAATAGCGGCAAGAATCGCTGAAATGGTATATGTGCTGTCAAACAAAAAAGTGAGTAACCCATAAAAGAAAGCGAATAATGGACCCGCGCCATTCACGCTGTATAGCGGGTCAGTGGGCGTTACATTGAATGTTTCACCCAAAGCCTCGGCATTAAAAAGTAGCGCTGGCGACTCCACACCAACAATCAGTAATACTGCCCGTGTTATAACAAGAAATGCAGCGATGAATAAAAGCAAAAAAGGGTCGTTCTTTCTAAAGAATCTCAGCACTGAACAGCAGTTAAGTTTGAAGTAGCAAAATAAGCCAAAAAAAGAGCAGGAAGGAAAATAGATAAATTAATAAGATATTTGCAGCATGACCCAAAGTAAAAGACAGCTCAAGTTTTCAAAGTTGATTCAAAAAGAAATCAGCGAAATTTTTCAAAAAGAGCACTCCGGAAAATTCATAGGATCGCTCGTTACCATTTCCGATGTCAGCATGAGCCCTGATTTAGGTCTGGCCAGAATTTATTTGAGCATTTTCCCTGTCAGCAACATTGCCAAAATTATGGAAGCCATAGAAGACGAGAAAAGCAGAATTCGTGGCAGCTTGGGCAAAAGGATTGGAAAAGAAGTTAGGATAGTACCCCATATCGCCTTTCATGCCGACACCACTGCTGAAGAGGCTGAAAAAATGGATAAAATCATTAATAAACTCAATATCCCACCAGCAACTCAAGGCGATTCACAGTAAACGATTTGAACCTTTCCAACTTCATAGCAAAGCGATATTTCGCCTCGAAAAAGAAGAAAAACTTCATTCAAGTACTTTCATGGATTTCAATGATTGGCGTTGCCATTGGCACCGCTGCCCTCATTGTTGTGCTTTCCGTTTTCAACGGATTGCAGGACTTGATCCGCTCGGTATACGATGCCTTTGATCCACAGCTTAAAATAGAGGCCACAGTGGGCAAATCCTTTGAAATGACAACCGAGTTGCGCTCAAAAATTGAAAGCATTGATGGGATTAAAATCGCCACAGAGATCATCGAAGACAATGCGCTCATTCTGTATCGGGACCAGCAAGTTGTGGCAAGAATTAAGGGAATTGAAGAAAATTACATCGCTGCCAATAGACTTGACACCTTTATGGTGAGAGGTTCGATGCGTTTAACTGAGGGCAATGTTGATTACGCAATTTTGGGCACAGGTGTCGCCTATGAATTAAGCCTTTTACTGGAAAGTGATGCCTATGGAATGCAGATCGTTTACCCTAAAAAACTGAAACCAGGAATGCCCATTTCCAGAAATTCAGTTTCAAAAAAGAACATCAACCCTACCGGCATTTTTAGCATAGAAACCACTTATAACGAAACCTATGTGTTTGTGCCACTCCGCTTTGCTCAAAGCCTGATGGACTATGGAAACAAACGAACATCCATCGAAATTTACTTAACTGAAGATGCCAACGAGGCGTCAATTCAATCGAAATTAAAAAAGGAACTGGGTCAGGACTTCACTGTATTGAACAGCGATGAAGTGCATTCAAGTCTATTAAAAGCAATCCAAATTGAAAAACTCTTCACCTTCATTACCTTATCCTTCATTATGGCCATTGCCTCATTCAATATCTTCTTTACGCTTTCAATTCTTGCCATTGAGAAAAAACGTGACATCTCCATTCTGTATTCCTTTGGGGCCACACCTCGCTTGATTCGGCAGATTTTTTTAAAGCAAGGAAGCTTGATCTCGCTGATTGGCGCCAGCACGGGTCTACTCTTGGGACTGACCATCTGCCTACTTCAACAAGCATTTGGCTTTGTTGGTATGGGACTTCAAACTTCGATGGTTGATGCCTATCCTGTGAAGTTAGAATTCATTGATTTTATTTTTGTTGGGATAAGCATTGCCTTGATTACCATCGTAACTTCCTATAGACCAGCCATTATTGCCTCACGGGTAGAAATGGTAAAAAACCTCAATTAACCTTAGGCTCACAATCCTTTAAAATTAACCGAACATTTGTTCAATTTCGGGCAGGCCTTCTTAGATAAATAATTAATTTGCAGGTCGGATTTTTCTTAAATGAAGGTATCAACCGCCCAACCGTTCCAAATAATTTATAGCCTTTTTCAACACGAATACTTGGGCTATCTTTTCGAATCCTTTGTTATTCAAATGGATGACAAAGGAAGGTTGACGCTCCAACATCAAAATATTTCATACAAAAATGCCAAGGAATTTGGCGCTGGCTTAGACGACCGTGACTATGAACTGATCAAGTTGATGGATCAAATGCAGCAAGAAGCGATTGTATTGAAGTTTTATAAAAAGAAAATCAAACCTGCCGAATTCTTCCTCAAATTTTACGACAAAGAAAAAGGAGATCAAGAGCTTCAAAATACGATTGAAAATTATTTGGAAGTAAGGCGTTCTCGCATCTTAGACCTACTTCATGGAAAAATGATTTTCGAAATGGGCCGGGATGGCGAACCAGCTTGGCGCCAAATCCATTTGATGGAGAAGAAGGCTTCGGTCCTATTCCATTTTAGGCGAAACGAAGACAACACACATTACTTCCCAACCATAAAGCATGAAGGTGAAAAACTCGAATGGCAATACAACGGCTCTTTTTTAATTTGTAATCAGCCCGCATGGTTGGTGGTCAAAGATAAACTTTTCAGCTTCGAAAAAGGGGTTGATGGTCAAAAATTAAGGCCGTTTCTGACAAAGAAATTCGTGGTTGTGCCACGCAAGGTCGAGGCTATGTATTATGAAAAGTTCATAAGTCCTTTGGTCGCGTCTTTTGATGTTTATGCCAAAGGTTTCGAAATCAATACAGAAAGTTATCCGCTAATTCCAGAATTGATCTTTTCTGAACTGGCAACCGCAGCTCCTGCTTCCGTAGGGCTGTTTTCGGACAATGCCAAAAATGAAGCCGAAGATGCAAATGCCACTAAACTGCTATTCAAAATTTCTTTCAAATATGGTAGTTATACTTTCCCCTTCGATCCAAATGCCTCATCATCGGTAAAATTGGAGCGAAAAGGCGAGGATTATATCTTCCATAAAATCAAAAGAGACATTGCCGCTGAGCATCGCATTGTAAAAAAACTGATCGATAAGGGTCTTCAGCTAAAAAATGGGAGATATACCACTGGCAGATCTGAGGGCTTAAATTGGTTGGCCGAAAAGAAACTTTTTATCGAAGAAGAAAGGATTGAAGTCCGGCAAAGTGAAAAAGACAATAAACGCTATTTCCTGGGCAATTCACACATTGACATTCAGGTAAATGAAAGTATCGACTGGTTCGATATCCACGCCATTATAAAGTTCGGGGATTATGAAATTTCTTTTGACCAACTGCGCAAATTGATCAGTGGCAAAAAGCGAGAAATCAGACTTCCCAATGGTGAAATTGCTATCATTCCAGAAGCTTGGTTCACCAATTATTCCGACTTGTTCGCCTTTATGGAAACAGGTACAGGAAATCGTATAAAAAAGCATCATATCGCCCTGATTCAGGACTTGCAAAATGGGCAATTGGCCCAAGTGAGCATGGACAGAAAACTACAGCAGCTCGAGCACTTCGAAAAAATTGAAGATCACCCCATTTCGCCAAGCTTTAAGGGAGAATTGCGCCCCTACCAAAAGGCGGGCTACAATTGGATGAAATTCTTGACCCAATATCACTTTGGCGGCTGTTTGGCTGACGATATGGGTTTGGGTAAAACCGTCCAAACCCTGGCAATGCTGCAATCCGAGCAAGATAAAGGAATTAAAAATGCCACTCTCCTGATTATGCCCACTTCTCTGATCTACAACTGGGAATTAGAGGCTAAAAAATTTACTCCAGACCTTAAAGTTCTGGTTTTCACGGGTGCCACGCGGGTGAAAGATGTATCGACTTTCGAAAATTATGACCTGATTTTAACCTCTTACGGGATCACTCGCTTAGATATTGATCTATTAAGGCAATATTATTTCCACTATGTAATCTTGGACGAATCTCAAGCCATAAAGAATCCTCAATCCAATATTGCCAAAGCAGTCCGAAAATTGAAGTCAAAGTACCGCTTGATCCTAACAGGTACACCATTGGAAAACAGCACCCTTGATTTGTGGTCGCAAATGAGCTTTGCCAACCCTGGCATTTTAGGTACTGAGAATTATTTTAGAGAAGAGTTTCTAATCCCAATAGAGAAAAAGCAAGACCTTGAAAAAACTCGAAAACTGAATGTGATCATCAAGCCCTTCATTCTTAGAAGACAAAAATCTCAAGTCGCAAAGGACTTGCCCGAGAAGGTGGAAAACGTGAAGTACAGCACCATGACCGCCCAACAAGAAGAAAAATATGAAGAAGTAAAATCTTATTACAGAAACAAGATTTTAGACAATATCGAAAAGAGCGGTGTCAATAAATCGCAATTACTTCTGCTGCAAGGGCTTACCCAACTTAGGCAAATTGCCAATCATCCAAAAATGACCGATCCAGAATACACTGGTGATTCTGGCAAGTTAGAGGATGTGACTTATATGATTGAAAATGCCTTAAGCGAAGGACATAAAATTCTCATTTTCAGTCAGTTTGTAAAACACCTTTCGATAGTTCGCCAATACTTTGAAAAGCAAGACTGGAAATATGCCTATTTGGATGGCGCCACCAAAAATCGACAAGAGCAGGTCGAAAATTTTCAGAACAATGAAAATATAAGGCTATTTCTCATCTCGCTGAAGGCTGGAGGATTGGGCCTAAACCTTACCCGTGCGGATTATGTATTTCTGCTCGATCCTTGGTGGAATCCTGCCATTGAAGCGCAAGCGGTAGATCGTGCCCACAGAATTGGTCAAAAAAATAAAGTTTTCACCTATAAGTTCATCACCCGAAATACGGTGGAAGAAAAAATATTGGCCTTGCAGCAAAACAAGATCAGACTGGCTTCTGACTTAATTACCACAGAAGAAAGCTTTATCAAAAAATTAGACGCCAGCGATATAGCAAGCTTGCTCAGTTAAGCTTATCTTCGACTTATATGGCCAAAATCAAATCTGTTTATGTCTGTCAAAGTTGCGGAACTCAATCCCCAAAATGGATTGGCAAATGCCCTGCTTGCGATGAATGGAATACCTATGTTGAAGAACAAGTAGGTGGAGCTGCAGAAAAAGAATTGACCAATTGGAGAGAAGAAGGCGCTAAAACAGGCGGTTCAAAAGCCGTTCGCCTCCACGAAATCGAAGCCAATAGCGAAAAAAGAATCATTACTTATGACCAAGAGCTCAATCGAGTTTTAGGCGGAGGAATCGTTCATGGCTCAATGGTATTGATTGGTGGAGAACCGGGCATTGGAAAATCAACACTGATGTTGCAACTGGCACTTTCTTCTAAAAGACTCAAAGTGCTTTATGTTTCGGGTGAAGAAAGCCAGCAGCAGATAAAAATGCGTGCACAGCGCATCGGGCAATCTTCTGAAAACTGCTTTATTTTAGCCGAAACCTCTACCCAAAATATTTTCAACCACATTCGAGAGATTCAACCTCATATCCTGGTCATCGACTCGATTCAAACTTTGAGTACGCCAAGAATTGAATCCGCAGCAGGCAGTGTATCACAAGTAAGAGAATGTACTGCCGAGCTGCTGAAGTTTGCGAAGGAAAGCAACACGCCTGTCTTTTTGGTAGGCCACATCACTAAAGAAGGTGGCCTAGCTGGACCAAAGGTACTTGAACATATGGTCGATACCGTTTTGCAATTTGAAGGGGATCGACATTTGGCTTATAGAATTTTGAGAACGGTGAAAAACCGATTTGGCTCCACTTCGGAATTAGGCATTTACGAAATGCAGTCCACAGGCCTTAGGGAAGTCTCTAATCCTTCCGAAATATTAATCAGCCAACGGGAAGAGGATTCACCTGGAGTTGCCATAGGCGCATCTATTGAGGGCAACAGGCCCCTGTTGATTGAGATACAGTCGTTGGTAAGCACTGCTTCTTACGGAACTCCTCAAAGGAACTCGAATGGTTTTGATGGAAAACGACTGAATATGCTTTTGGCCGTGCTTGAAAAACGCGGAGGTTTTAGGCTAAGCAGTCAAGATGTATTTCTGAATGTGGCAGGAGGCATAAAAATTGAAGAACCTGCTTTGGATCTTGCCGTTTGTGCCTCGCTGGTGAGCGGCTTGCACGATTCGCCAATTTCTGATCAAACCGCTTTTGCGGCAGAGGTTGGATTGGGTGGAGAAGTTCGCGCTGTAAACAGAATCGAAAATCGAATTTCAGAAGCGGAGAAACTGGGCTTTAAAGAAATCTTTATTTCGAAATACAATATGAAAGGCCTCGATCAAAAAAAGTACTCCATCAAAATCAGGGCATTTAGCCGATTAACAGATGTTTTTGGGGAGTTGCTGGGGTGATTAAGGATCAAAAAATCAGTCTACGTTCCTGCTTTTCTCTTTCCCAAATACCATCTGTCCTTTTCATCCAAACCACAAAAATAGCTCCCCCTCTACTACTCCATACAATTGAAAACCAAAAGACTGCCCTATTCCCATCAATGGCGGGTTTAGAGAGGCCCAATAGGCCTACTTTATCTGGAAACCAATTGTTGTGAAAGTTTTCCCAAAAATCAAGTCTATTAATTGTATTTCGAAGACTGTCTATTTTATCATTAGATATAAGAAGGGAATCTGGAATGCCATAGAATAGTATTTTCTTATCGATTAGTTCATCATTCAAAATGTTGAATTTCATCATCAAGGCATCAGTCGAATCACTTTCATAATACAATGAGGTAAAATCTTCATAGGAGTCGGCAATAAGAAAATCCTTGTAGGTGGCATCTTCTTTATAGGTAGAAACATAGGTCATCAATGAGCCAATACCCGCTAAGAGTATTTCTTCCCCTAAGGCTGAAAGTTGGTTTGGCAACACTTCTTCCAAAACTTCCTTTTTCTCAGGCTTACAAGCCGAGGCCGAAAGTATAAGGCAAAATAAAAGCAACTTTCTATACATCATCATTCACCATTAATGTTCTCCCTTGTAAACCGCCCGTATGCACAGCTAAAATCCTTGTGCCTGGCTTAAACGCATTATTTTCAATTAAATCAAAAATTCCAAACATCATCTTTCCTGTGTAAATTAGTTCTAATGGAATGTTAAATTCTTGTTCGAAAGCATTGATGAAATCTAATAATTCGGGCTTCGTTTTCGCGTAGCCACCAAAATGGTAATCTGTATTGATTGCCCAATTATCCAAATGGCTTTGATGAATGGATTGAAGTAAATCTTGAACTTCATCTTTCAAAAATTCTCCTTTGAGTGAAGAAAAACCGAGCACTTTTTTATCCCCTTTTAAGCCTGAAATCAGTCCCGCAATAGTGCCACCAGTGCCAACTGCCGTGGAGATCACATCAAAATCTTGATCGATTGTTTGAATAATTTCTTCACAACCACGAATGGCCAAGTCATTCGTTCCTCCTTCTGGAATCAGATAGAATTCACCAAACTCACTTTTTAGTTGCTCAATAACAGTAGTGGATTTCTTATTTCGATAAGTTTCTCGATCCATGTAGACCAGCTGCATCCCTTGTGATTCGGCAAATGCAAGCGTATCATTCAACAGTTCGTGCGCTTCACCCCTGATGATTCCGATCGTTTTAAATCCAAAAGCTTTACCTGCCCCCGCTACGGCATAAATATGGTTGGAATAAGCGCCTCCAAAAGTGAGTAAAGTAGTTTCGCCAATTTCTCGTGCTTTGAGCAAATTATACTTGAGCTTTCTGAACTTGTTACCAGAAATAATAGGGTGGTTCAAATCCTCACGTTTGATCATCAAGCGAATTTGCTTTTTATCCAATAAGGAACTCTTGATCTCCTGAATCGGTGTGTTGATAATTTCCACAGCACCAATTTCGCTTTTCAAGTCGACAAGTTTAAAAAGAGAGGATAAATAATATCGATTTCTTGGATTAAGCTACCGTTTTTAATCCTCTGGGTAAGGAATAAACAAGAAATTGGTGAATTCTGGGTCGACTACGAACAAACAACAGAATTCATCAGGATTTTTATAGGCTGCTTTAAAAGCTTCTTCGTTTTCGATCAATTTTCTTTGCAAAAACTCATCAATATAAGTGATGTAGTAGTTCCAATCGGTTCGCATCTCTTGCTTGGCCAGCAACAAGTTGCCGATGGGCATTTCGACTTTCGAAATGGGGAAAATTGGATATTCAGAAAAACCCCCTTTCTTCACTTCGTAGGCAGCTTCTTTCAAAATTTCAGCCACAATGATAAAGTCCTTGGTGATTGTGCCAAGGTATTTACCGCTTAATTCTGGATCGTTTTGCATAGTGCAAATCTAAGGTTCAATGATTTTTGATTCAAGACTAAAAATGGGTTTGAAGCCATTTTAATACATATTATCAATGTTTTTAGGCTTCACCTTGATCTTTTCTAGGGCTAAAAATTGCTCCCAGAATTGGTCATTCGGCAAACCAGCCCTGACTATAATGGGCTCTTTTTTAATTGGATGTTCAAAGTACAAGCCCCTTGCATGCAGGTTAATACTTTTATCGGGATTTGGTTTAGCAAAACCGTACTTTAAATCTCCTCGAATTGGACAGCCAAATTCTGATAATTGCACTCTGATTTGATGAGGGCGTCCAGTCACTGGCTTGACCTCTAACATGTAGTGGTCATTCAATTTGCCCATTAGTTTAAAATCAAGTTCTGCCTTTTGCGAGCCTTCCTCTTGATGGTCATAGGCTGTGGTGGTATTTCTTTCAGGATCCTTTTTCAGCCAACTCACCAATTTGCCCTCAGGTTGGCTTGGTTTCTTTTTTACGATCGCCCAATACGTTTTCTGAATCTTGCGGTTTTTGAAAAGCGCATTCATTCTTTCCAGTGCTTTAGAGGTCCGTGCAAAAACCACTGCCCCGCTAACAGGCCTGTCTATTCTGTGCACCACACCTAAAAAAACAGCTCCGGGCTTGTTGTACTTTTCTTTAAGATAGTCTTTGCAGTAATCAACCAAGGCTTTATCGCCTGTGCTATCGCCTTGTACCAAAATGCCTGCTGGTTTGTTGACAATCAACAAATGGTTGTCTTCGTAAATGGGCTGAACTATATTTTCCATTAGAATTCGCTAGTAAAGTGAAAGTTAATTTCAGGAAAATTGTCCTGAACCATTTGAAGCCAAGCTCTTGTTTCGGCCATAAAAACGAGTTTTCCGTCTTTATCACGAGCGATATGACGCTGCTTAGAATCGATAAACTCGCTTAACTTTTTAGGGTCTTTGGCTGAAATCCAACAGGCTTTATACACCTGAATCGGAACGAAATCGGCAGATGCACCATATTCGTTTTTCAGTCGGTATTGGATAACTTCGAACTGAAGTTGGCCTACTACTCCCACGGCTTTTCTGGCCCCCATTTCGTAACTGAACAGTTGAGCCACTCCTTCGTCCATGAGTTGGCTTAGCCCCTTTTCCAGCTGTTTTGTCTTCATCGCATCTCTATTGACAACCTCTCTGAAGATTTCTGGAGAAAAGCTAGGGATGCCTTTAAATGTACCTTTTTCTCCATCGGTAAGCGTATCACCAATTTTGAAATTACCGGTGTCATACAAACCGATAATATCGCCAGGCCAAGCTTCGTCAATAGTTTCTTTGTCCTGGGCCATAAAAGCGGTGGCCTGCGAAATGCGGAATTTCTTGTCCTGTCTTGTGTGGTAGTAATTACTACCCCGAACAAACTTGCCCGAACAAATCCTTAAAAACGCAATTCTATTTCTATGCTTAGGATCCATATTGGCATGCACCTTAAAGATGAATCCAGAAAAATGATTTTCTGTCGGAAGTACCTCTCTGAGGTCCGTATTTCTTGGTTTTGGGTTCGGAGAGATTTTCAAGAAAGTATCTAAAAGCTCCTTAACACCAAAGTTATTTACGGCAGAACCAAAAAATACAGGGGCAATTTTGCCACTTAGATAGTCATCCAAATCAAGATCGCCATATAGTTCATTGATCAGCGTTACATCTTCACGAAGTTTGGCAGCATCCTTTTCACCAATGAACTTCTCCAAATCAGGGCTATCAATATCAGAAAGCTTGACAGTTTCTTCGTAAAGCCGCTGCTTACTAGGTTGAAAAAGTCTTAAGCTTTTGTCGTAAAGGCTATAGACACCTTTGAAGGTTTTTCCGATGCCAATTGGCCAACTCAAGGGATGAACATTGATGTCGAGTTTGCCCTCAATGTCATCGAGCAGGTCATACGGATCTCTGCCCTCGCGGTCCATTTTGTTGATAAAGGCAATTACTGGAGTGCTGCGCATTCGGCACACCTCCATCAATTTTTCGGTTTGAATTTCTACCCCTTTCACGCAATCAACCACCATTACTACTGAATCGACAGCTGTTAAGGTTCGGTAGGTATCTTCGGCAAAATCCTGGTGACCAGGAGTATCGAGCAGGTTGATTTTGATGCCTTCATATTCGAAAGCCATTACAGAAGTAGCGACAGAAATACCCCTTTGCTTCTCAATATCCATCCAGTCGGAACGTGCATGCATATCAATTTTACTTGATTTAACTGCGCCAGCCTGCTGAATTGCACCCCCGAAAAGCAATAGTTTTTCCGTAAGCGTGGTTTTACCAGCATCAGGGTGACTAATGATTCCGAAAGTTCTTCGTTTGGCGATTTCCTGCTCTATTGTCATTCCAAAAACTAAAATTGAGGTGCAAAGATAAAAGAAAAAGCGCGAGCCTCGTGCTGTTTACCGTACTCTATATACACTGCTTGGAATAGTAGCTTGAATAAGCTACTGAATTAGTGCTTTAAATCAGCCAATTGATCTTCAACCGTTTTCGCTTGGTTTAACTCCTCTGGTTTGCGTTTCCTTTTCCATCGTTTATGCGTCCAGAGCCAGTATTGAGGATCTTCGATAATCTGTTGTTCAAGTCGTTTGGTATGTGCTTCAGTGATTTCTCCATAGGCTGCCTTTAATGGCTCGTCAAAAAGTACTTCTAATTTGAATTCATAGTAGCCTCTTTTCACTTTGGTAATACCGCCATAAACAACTGGGTAGTCTTTTTCTTTGGCAAACTTTTCTACCCCAAACATTACAGGAGTATCCTGATTTAAAAATCTTGTCCAGTATACTTTTTTGGCAATGCTGGGCGATTGATCTGATCCGAAGATCGTGGCAGTGAGTTGATTTTCTTGAGCAAAGAACTCTTTCACTTCAGGACGAGAAATAAGCTTTAGGCCGAATTGACATCTGGATGACAGTACTTTTCCATCGATAAACTTGTTTCCAAGCTTGTGATATATGGCCACACTTTGGTGTTCAATATAGTGATCGATTCCGACCGCTAACATTTCCCAATTATTATAGTGACCTCCAACAATGATCACGCTTCGATTGGCATCTGCAAATGGTTTTAAAACTTCTGGATTAACTACTTTAAAACGAGCGAGGGTTTCTTCTTTAGTAATGCTGAAATTCCTAAAGCTTTCGAAAAGAAAATCCGTAAAGTGACTATAGAAATTCTTCCTGATTTCTTTGATCTCCTCTTTTGACATATTCGGAAACGAATTCGTGAGATTGGAGGTGACTACTTTTTTTCGATAGCCGACAACTCTATAAATGATAAAGCAGGAAATATCCGAGACAATATAAGTTAACCACAGAGGTAATAATGAAACTGGTTTTACAAAAAGGTAATAAAAAAAGGCTGCCATACTTAAACTTGTAAGACAAAAGTATGTAATCGAGATGACAATTATACAGGGCTAGCTTTGGTGTGACTGGTGGTTATTTTGTCCATTAAATCTTATTGTATACCAAGTTGGGTTCGGATTGCACAGCTTTCTGTGGCTCAATTCTGTCAATGTGTCACCAAATGTCAGGCATATTCCTTTGGCACAACCATTGATAACTGGGAAACGATTTTATAGAACACAAAGAAATTATTTATAGATCATGGGAAAAATTATTGGAATTGACTTAGGAACTACCAACTCATGCGTAGCCGTAATGGAAGGTAATGAGCCTGTGGTGATCCCTAACAGCGAAGGAAGAAGAACTACACCATCTATCGTTGCTTTTTTGGACAACGGAAATGGTGAAAGAAAAGTGGGTGATCCTGCCAAAAGACAGGCGATCACAAACCCAAGAAATACCATTAGCTCTGTGAAGAGATTTATGGGTAAGAAATACAGCGGAGTATCTGAAGAGTTGAGAGGCATTTCTTACGAAGTAGAAAAAGGAAATAATGACACCGTAAGGGTTAAAATCGGTGACAGACTGTATACTCCTCAAGAACTTTCGGCAATGATACTTCAAAAAATGAAGTCTACTGCTGAAGACTACTTGGGTACTGAGGTAACCGAGGCGGTGATTACCGTACCCGCTTACTTTAACGATGCTGAGCGTCAGGCTACTAAAGAGGCTGGACAAATCGCTGGACTAGAAGTAAAAAGAATTATCAATGAGCCTACAGCCGCAGCTTTGGCTTATGGACTTGATAAAAAGAATAAAGAGCAAAAAATCGCAGTATATGACTTGGGCGGAGGAACTTTCGATATTTCTATCCTAGATTTAGGTGACGGAGTTTTCGAAGTGAAATCTACCAATGGTGATGTGCATCTTGGTGGTGATGACTTTGACCAAGTGATTATCGACTGGTTGGCCGATGAGTTCAAAAACGATGAAGGATTGGATTTGAGAAAAGATCCAATGGCTTTACAGCGATTGAAAGAAGCTGCCGAGAAAGCGAAAATCGAATTGTCTTCTTCCAACTCTACCGAAATCAACTTGCCATATATTATGCCAGTTGACGGAGTGCCAAAGCACTTGGTAAGAACACTTTCAAGGGCAAAATTCGAATCTTTGGCCGATAACTTGGTGAAGAGATCAATGGCGCCAGTGAAAAAGGCAATGGAAGATGCTGGTTATAGCATTTCTGATATTGACGAAGTGATCTTGGTAGGTGGTTCAACCAGAATCCCTAAAATTCAAGAAGAAGTTGAGAAGTTCTTTGGCAAAAAGCCTTCTAAAGGGGTAAATCCTGACGAAGTAGTAGCCATTGGCGCTGCTATTCAAGGGGGTGTGTTAACAGGTGAAGTGAAAGACGTTCTTTTATTGGATGTTACTCCGCTTTCTTTAGGAATTGAGACCATGGGTGGTGTTTTCACCAAACTCATCGAATCAAATACAACTATTCCTTCTAAGAAATCCGAGGTATTCTCAACTGCGGCTGATAGCCAGCCTTCGGTTGAAATCCACGTCTTGCAAGGCGAAAGGGCCATGGCTAAAGACAACCGTACGATCGGTCGTTTCCACCTGAGCGATATTCCACCAGCACCAAGAGGAGTGCCTCAAATCGAAGTAACTTTCGACATTGATGCCAACGGAATCATGAACGTTTCTGCAAAAGACAAGGGAACTGGAAAAGAGCAAAAGATTAGGATCGAAGCTTCATCTGGTTTGACTGATGCTGAAATCGAGAAAATGAAACAAGAGGCACAAGCCAATGCTGATTCTGATAAGAAGGAAAAAGAAAAGGTAGAGAAATTAAATGCTGCTGATTCTTTGATCTTCCAAACTGAGAAGCAATTGAAAGAGTATGGTGACAAGCTTTCAGAGGGTAATAAAAAACCAATTGAAGAGGCCGTTGCTAACTTGAAAGCTGCACATGGTAGCCAAGACCTTGAAGGTATTGATGCTGCAATGGAAGCTTTGAATAAAGCATGGGAAGCGGCATCACAAGAGATGTATGCTGCAAGCCAAAATGCTGATGCTCAAGGCAATGCCAATTCAGGAACAGAAGAGTCGACCGCTACTGCGGGCGGAGATGTATCCGATGTAGAGTACGAAGAAGTGAAGTAGTACTCGATTTAATATAAATGAGAAGCCAACCGTCTTACGACAGTTGGCTTTTTCTTTTTAGATTCCTCAAATTATCTCCGCAGATACTAGACTGATTGGTCTATTTTTATTTACTTTGAAAAATGATTTCTACCCGAGATAAGTTAATCCATACCACCGCAGCGCTAATAAGAAGAAAGGGCTACTTCGGCACAGGTATTAGTGAGGTGTTGGCAGAAGTGGGGGTTCCCAAGGGATCGCTTTATCATCATTTTCCGGATGGCAAAGACGAACTGATCAAGGCTGCGATTCAATACGGAGGAGAAAATCAGATGATGCGCTATGGCGTTGCACTAAAGGGTAAACCAGCCATCGAAGGCTTAAATGCCATGGTAGATGTGATGATTGATGATCTTTTAAGCTCAGATTTTAAAGATGCCTGCCCAATTACTGCAGTGGCTGCAGTAGCAAGTTCAATGGACGAAACAATCAGAGTAGCTTGTGAGCAAATTTTTAAAGGCTGGCAAGATGATCTCTCTGGGTATTTACTAAGAAGAGGAGTGACCAATGCCCACCAAAAAGCACAGCAATTATACACCATGTTCGAAGGCGCCTTTGTACTTAGCCAAGCGCACAAGGATGTGAAGTTTCTAGCAATACAGAAAACATATATCCCAATAATTTTAAAAAGTTAAAATTTTTTCAACCAAAAATAGACAGACTGGTCTATTTACAAAAAAAGAGATTATGACAATACTTGAAAAAGCCCCTGAAAGTAGTGCATTGGTAAGGTTCCAAGATTGCGATCCACTGGGCCACCTCAACAATTCCAAATACATTGATTACATGATCAATGCACGCGAGGATCACCTCATTAATATCTATGACATTAATATCTTTAAGTTGGCTCAAACAGAAGGAAGAACTTGGGTGGTTGGTCAACACGAGCTTTCATATGTAAAGCCTGCTTTTGTGATGGAGAAGGTAATTCTTCAAACCCGTCTTATTCATTTTGCACCAAAATATGTTCAGGCCGAAATGGTGATGATGAACGCTAACAAGAGTCAGTTGAAAGCGGTATTGTGGTCTAAATTCTTTCATTATGACGTTCGAACTCAAAAATCAATTGAGCATTCAGCAGAACATATGAGTTTGTTTGAACAGCTAGTGATCCCGCCTAATCATACCAAAGTAGAAGAAAGGGCCAGACATTTAGCGGCCGAATTGAATTCAGAGAGTGCAATGGCTTAGGTACTCTGTTATAAAAAAAACACAGCCCAAATTATGAGCTGTGCTTTGAATTAATCCTTTAAGAGTTTCGTCTATTTTGTTTTTACAGAAGCCTCATTCAAAACCTTTTCAGGTATAATTTCCTTCCATGTTTTTGGGCTCTTGGGGTCAAAATCCACTAAATACCAATCATTGCCTAAGGCCTTTTCTTTTACCCATATCACGTATTTTTTTCCTTTCGCGGTAATCAAATACTTAGAGGCATCATAACTGATATTATCTGATCCAAATTGACTTTTTAAACCACCAATAATTTGGTCTGCAAAAGCCTTGTTCTGCTCGTTCAAAGTCAATCTCATATCAAGAAGGTAATCGGCTAGTGCGTATTTATCATCCCCTTGGTTAGATAAGGCGTTAAGTTTTCCTACTTCTGTTGCACCAATTTCCAATTTGATTTTCATGAGCCTTAGCAGTTGCGCCATCTCCTTCAAGTCAATATTGGAGGACGCTTCAAATTGTTTTGGGTGCAAATAACCCAATACTTTCTCAAACTCTTGGTTTGTAGTGGAAGTCAAAAATTGCTCAAAACGCTGATTAATTGCTTCATTGTCCTCCTTTGACAAGGATTGTGCGCTGAGCGAAAAGCTCGCCAGTATCATTATAGCTACTGAAATATAATTCCTCATTTTTCTCATTTTCTATTCTTTTACAATTATCAAGCCTAATTGATAGGACTATCTTAGGCAAGTCGAAATTTGCATACAAAAGGTTACAATTAACGATTTGTGCTCAGGAATTATTTTGACGGCCCGCTGTCTTTCGCTTTGGAACCCACAATTTCTGAAAATGACTGAAAATTCTGCGTTGCAATCCAAAATCCATCGCCTTGCTTATGAATCTCCTTTTTTCCTTGCCAAATTCCTTTGTAATAATAAGCACCACAACCCAGCTGTACCGCATTTGCACTGAGCAAAGTCTTAGCGTGCGAGGGTGAATCTACCCAGCCCCGCACAATGTGGTCGGCCAATGCCAAATAGGATGGAAACTCAATTCCACCAACTGCGCCTATATTTTCTGAAATAGAGGGATTACTAATCCCTGCCAATGCCGCCCGCTCTTCTGCCCCCGCCCTATTCTTGGTTTTTGGATTGATATGGTCAAAAAAGTCCTTTTCGCCCATTTGAATAGAGTGATTATAAGCCATGATTTCCAGATTGGACTGATAGGCAACTGGCCTCTGTCCCATTTTAATTCGAGCATCATTAGAAACGAAGAAAATAGCCGCATTCAATGTTTTGTAATCCACCTTGTCGGTATTGATTTCTCTTTTGAACAGTTTAAAATCGCGGTAATTCTTGTTGTTTAGCTGAGTATAGTATTTATCGTCCCACTTTTTTTGTGCCAATAGGCTGGCCGGAATCAAGAGAAAAAGGAGGATTTGGAAGAACTTCATACAATATGACTTTTGCGATTAACGCTTTGGGGAAACAGATTCCTTAAGAGCTTAGACAACTTTTAAAATGATTTTTATAAATTTACTCAAACCTGACTACTCTAGGCGTGAATCGATTACAATTTTTAAGGCATTCTTTGCTCTTCCTCTGTTTTGTTGTCATTATTTCTTCTTGTGCTGGAGGAGTTAAATCGAGCATTCGTAAATCAGACATTGTTATTCAAACCGCCAAATCCTATTTGGGCACGCCCTATAAATATGGCGGAACCACCAGGGTTGGAATGGATTGCTCTGCGTTGTTATATCATTCATTCAGAAGTGTAAATCTTAAACTACCACGTACTTCCGAAGATCAATCAAAACTAGGGGCAAAGATCAATATTAAAGATTTACGCCCTGGAGATATGGTATTTTTCGCGACAGGTAAAGGTAAAAATGACATCACTCATGCTGGTATTGTTACTGCTGTAATGGGCAACTCGGATATTCGATTTATTCACGCTTCTACCTCTTTGGGCGTTACGGAAAGCAACCTTTTTTCCACTTATTATATTCAAAGGTTCAAACGGGCGAAGAGAGTGCTTTAAAATATTGCACATCTCACGTAGCTACAGAATATAAAATCTTAATAGTGTAGACATAAAAAAAGCCCTATGAAAACATAAGGCTTTTAGTGGAGAATACCGGATTCGAACCGGTGGCCTCTACACTGCCAGTGTAGCGCTCTAGCCAACTGAGCTAATCCCCCATTGGGAGCGCAAATATAGTAATATGCGCGGTATTCAAAAATAGAGAATTAAAAACTCAGTCATTTAAGGGAGAAATTACTCCAAGCAGCATTGGTGGTTTCGTTATTCTTTGACTTCAAGCGTTTAAGCATAATGAGTTGAGGGTTGTGCAACCTTCTCTTTGATTTTTTATCTTTAAGCAGTTAAGCTGTTTATTGGTCATTAAACAGGCGGCTTAGCCAGGGTCAAAAGGATTTTTTAACCTCTAAAACAACAACGCCATGTTCAAAAGTTATTTAAAGATTGCGCTCCGCAGTCTCAAAAAGCAAAAGGTATTTTCAATTATCAATATTTTGGGTTTGGCCGTTGGGCTTACCTGCTGTATGTTAATCGGGCTCTATATCTCGGAAGAAACGAGCTATGATAAGTTTCATGTCAATGCCGACAATGTTTATCGCTTTACGCGTGAATTTAAAAGCCAAGATGGCTCCACCTCACTTCATTTATCAAGAGTAGCCCCTCCTTTTGGGCCTTTGGCCAGGGAGGATTTTTCTGGAGAGATTGAAAAAATTGGACGAATGATGCCTGTCGGTGGGCCTGTTAAATACAACAACAAGCTCTACGATGAAGATAATTTCTACTTTGCCGATGCCGCAATCGCTGAAATTCTCACTTTCGATATGGTGGAAGGAGACATGAAAGAGGCATTGAGCCAGCCAGGATCTGTAGCCATTTCGGATGAAATGGCTTTCAAATATTTTGGCAATGAAGATCCGATAGGTAAATCGATCAATTTTCTTTCTCAAGCAGATTTAATTGTCAGAGGTGTTTTCAAAAAATTGCCCCATAATTCTTCGTTGACAATAGATATGATAAGCGAAATGACGCCTTTAGAGGCTTTTTATGGTGGAAGAGAAGCCATGATGCAAAACTGGGGGAGCAATAATTTCGCAACTTTTTTCACCCTAAAACCCGAAGGTCGTATTGATGAAATTGAACGAAGAATACCCGATTTCTTGACCAAGCACCTAGGAGAGAATGCCAATTCGTGGACCGCACTTCATATTCAAAAGCTGACGGATATTCACCTTCACTCAAATCTGGATGACGAACAAGGCCAAAATAGCGACATCAACTATGTTTATATTTTTGCCGCCATTGCCTTTTTGATTTTGGCCATTGCCTGTATCAATTATATGAACTTGGCCACGGCCCGTTCTGCCAACCGTGCAAAAGAAGTGGGCATGAGGAAGGTCTTCGGTGCGGGAAAAGGCAAGTTGATCAACCAGTTTCTAGTAGAATCCATCGTTCTTGTGTTTTTTGCCTTGGTTTTGGCAGTGGTAGCAACCGCATCAATTTTACCGTATTTCAGGTCATTTACTGGCCTTGAATTAGAATTTCAATTGCTTTCAAATCTCAAATTGGTTTCCATAATTTTAGGCAGTGCCATTTTAGTAGGTGTACTTTCTGGAAGTTATCCTGCCTTCTACTTGTCCTCTTTTCAACCCTTAAAAGTGCTGAAAGGGAAACTTACCAGCGGTGCCAAAAGTGGAGCACTAAGGCGTGTTTTGGTAGTGGTTCAATTCACGATTTCGGTGATCTTGATTGTATCTACTGTGGTGGTGTTCAATCAATTGGATTATATACAAAACAAGAAACTTGGTTACGACCGCGATCAAATGATGATCATGGGGGTGAGCCAACAAGTAGGCGATAACTATCAAGCCTTTAAAAATGAGCTTCTGACTATTCAGGGCGTTAAAAGTGTAGGCGGCTCAAGCAGGGTGCCATCTGGTCAATTGCTTGATTCTCAAGGAGCACAAGCCGAAGTGAATGGAGAAATGCTGCCTACTGAAATTGTCATAAAGATGTTGGGGGTTGATGCCGATTTTATTCCGACCTACCAAATGGAGCTGGCCAGCGGAAGAAATTTCTCAAAAGAATACGCTACTGACTCCGCTAACTTTATTCTGAATGAAAAATCTGTAGCCATTATTGGTTGGGAAAGTGCAGACGATGCCATTGGCAGAAATATGATTTATGGCGGGGTAAAAGGTAAAGTAGTTGGGGTAGTCAAAGACTTCCACTTTGAGTCGCTTCAAAGCACTATTTCGCCCATTATTTTACTGAATGCACCTAACAGAAGTAGAAACTTTTCCATCAAAATAGAAGGCACAAATATTAAGAGTTCGATTGAACAAATTGAAGCACTTTATTCAAAGTTCTCGCCAGACGCACCCTTGAATTACAATTTCTTAAATGATCGCTTTGCCAACCTATATACTTCGGAAACCCAAAGAAGTCAGTTGTTCACTATCTTTTCTGGCTTGGCTATTTTTCTGGCTTGTTTAGGTTTGTTTGGGTTAGCATCATTTACGGTTGCCCAACGCAGCAAGGAAATCAGCATAAGAAAAGTGCTCGGTGCATCTGTGAATCAAATCGTTGGCATTCTATCTAAAGAGTTCATCATCCTCATTGTGATTGCCATGTTCTTGGCCTTTCCTGTCGCTTGGTATTTTATGTCAGATTGGCTTTCAGGATATGCCTACAGAATTGATTTAGGAGCAGGTCCTTTTGTTTTGGCAGCGCTCATTTCTGGGGTAATTGCTTTTGTTACCATCAGCATTCAAACCTTGAAAGCGGCTTTTTCTAATCCTTCTGAAAGATTAAGAGACGAATAAAATTTTAATTGGGTGTAAAGCCGTTCCGACAGCTCGGATGGCTTTACATTTTTCAGAAATCGGAAGACCGACTCATCCAAAACACTAATGGCAGAAATTGATCGAAAAGCCAATATATACTGCCTTTTCAGCCTTATTTTGCCCAGTGGAATTCGAACATATTGGCCTGCCAAACCTCTGAACGGTTAGGTAGAATAAATTATTTATGGATTGCCTTATTGAGTAAAATTCGGTCGTTGCCTTTAAACCCAGCGTTCAAATACAGCTGATTTCCTGCGCTGTTATGGGGTTCTACTTCCAAGTGTAAAGTTTGTACACCAGCTTCTAGTGCTAAGGGTTCAAGTAATTTCAAAACCAATTTACCTATGCCCTTTCCCCTAAATCCTTCCTTAATAAAGAATTCATCTATAAAGGCATCTCGCCCGCCATATTCAAAACTAAAGCCAAAAGTCAAGGCCAAATAGCCCACTTTTTGATCTGAATATTCCACTAGCCAGAGCCTTCCAATTGAATTATCGCTGATGAGCTTATGCAAGTTTGGCCTTATACGCTCTGGCTTAAACGGGTAATGATCAATGGCATAAAAGTCCTTCATAAACTCCAATATCATTGGAATATCATTTTCGCAGGCTTGAATTAAATTAACCATAAGTCACTTGGGTTAGGAAATCAAAGCCTTGAAAGTTCAACTTTTATTCTTTTAGGAGCAGCGTCTTGCTCAATGACATACATGACACCGTAGAGATTTTTCTCGTCCCTACTTTCCAAATAAATTATACCAAATCCCGTATCCGATTCACCAGATGAAAATTCAATGGCCAAATGCCTGCCGAGTGGTATCAAAAAATAATCTGTTTCTACCGCTTTGCCGTTGGTCCAAATTCGCAAATTATTGCTCGACTGAAATTCAAAGGTCTTTCCATCGAGAAAACCTTCATCTTTTATCCTCCAAGAGGAATTGCCCAATTCCAGATCAAATTCTTGTGGAGCGTAGGGTGAAAAGTGATACTCGGTAGGGAATTCATCAATCACCGATCGCAATTGAAGCATTCCCTTATCATTGTATTTTCCGTAGAGGGTGTCGGCTTTAGATTCAAATGTCAATCGGTTGCCATTCTGAATCACCTTCCACTCTTCCTTTACATCGGCATAAAAGCTCACGGCCTTGCCATTGGGTAAAATCGTGAGCAACATAAGGCCTTGCTCTACAAAGCTTTCTATTTCTTCTGATTCATCTTTAATCACCAGGTCTACCCCATCTTCACCCATGGTCATTTCGGGAGGGGTAGAAACAATATATGCCAAAAGCCAATCCCCTTGAACCTGTTGAGCATTCAAAGCAACGGACAAAAGCGATAGAAGAACGAGGCAGAAATTACGCATGTCCGAATATACGCGAAATCGCATTAATGGATAAGCCCAGCAAGTTAAAAGACCTGAAAAAGCCCTTCTACAAATCGAACAAATGTGTGTTCAATTTTTGAAGTGCTTCTTCTTTATAGCTTCTATCTGTCAACAATGAAATGTTGTGACGGCTTCCTCCGTATGAAATCATTCGGATTGGAACGCTGGTCAGTGCTTCAAAAATATTATTGACCACGCCTTTGCGCTCCGCCACAAAATTACCCACTACGCAAATGATGGTTTGATTTCGGTCAACTTCTACGGTTCCGAATTTTTCTAACTCTGCTACGATTTTAGTTAAATAAGTAGCATCATCTATCGTCACAGAAACAGCTACTTCTGATGTCGTGATCATATCAATTGGGGTACGGTATTTCTCAAAAATCTCAAAAATCTTTCTCAAGAAGCCATATGCCAATAGCATACGAGTCGATTTGATCTTAATGGCCGTAATTCCGTCTTTAGCGGCCAATGCCTTTACATCGTCCGAAGTGGTAGCCGTACTGATGACAGTACCTTTTGCCTCAGGCTCCATGGTATTGAGCAAGCGCACGGTAATCCCCATTTTTTGAGCTGGCCAAATTGAGGCTGGATGCAGGATTTTCGCCCCGAAATAGGCCAACTCGGCTGCCTCGTCAAAAGAAAGCTCAGCAATTGGGAAAGTTTTGTCGACCACACGTGGATCGTTGTTGTGCATCCCGTCAATATCCGTCCAGATTTGGATTTCGGTGGCTTGAATGGCAGCTCCCACTAAAGAAGCGGTATAGTCACTGCCTCCACGTTGTAGGTTGTCAATTTCACCTTTAAAATTCTTGCAGATATACCCCTGAGTGATGAAAATTGAAGGTCCCTTTTCTTTTTCTAGTAAGGCAGTCAACTTTTCCGATATCAAATCCAAGTCTGGTTCATGCTCTTCGTTGGTGCGCATAAACTCCAAAGCAGGCAGCAATTTGGCATCCACTCCAATTTCTTCTAAATATAGGGTGAAGAGCTTGGTGGACATCAATTCGCCTTGTGCAAGAATATCACGATTGAGCGCTTCGTTAAAGGAAATCTTTAGCGTGATCAAAAGAAACTCGAAGTGCTCATCAATGATGGCCTTTGCTTCGGCCCTGAGTTCTTCCTTCTTAAGTAAATCCTGAATGAAGGTATAATAGTGCGCTCTAAGCGCTTCGATTTTAGCCTTGGCTTCGTCCTTATCGCTTTTGGCCAATGACTCGCCAATAGCGACCAAGGCATTGGTAGTGCCAGACAAAGCAGACAGCACAACAATTTTAGGCTCATTGTCTTTTGTGATTAGTTGAGCAACTTGATGCATTCGCTCCGGTTTCCCAACCGAAGTTCCTCCGAATTTTAATACTTGCATTGAAAACTGATGGGTAGTTTAGTTTCTATTTTTTTCGACTTAAAAGCCGAGCATTTTTATGGCCGTAATGGCAGCTTCATCACCTTTATTGCCGTGTTTTCCTCCTGCTCTGTCTAAAGCCTGTTTTTGGTTATTAGGGGTTAGTACACCGAAAATGACTGGCTTATTGTATTTCAAAGCCACATTTGTAATGCCATGGGCCACGGCATCGCAGATAAAATCAAAATGACGCGTTTCTCCCTGAATTACACAGCCAAGACAAATCACCGCGTCAATGTTCTTTTGCTCAGCCATCCATTGAGCGGCCAAAGTAAGTTCGAAGCTGCCCGGTACAGACTTGCGTATAATGTTATCCTTCGCAACTCCGTTGGCCACTAACGTCTCGTAAGCGCCTTGATAGAGCGATTCCGTTACTTCTTCGTTCCATTCTGACACGATCACGGCAAACTTCTTTTTGCTCATATCTGCCACGTTTTTACTGCTATAATCGCTGAGGTTCTTTAGGTTTGAAGCCATTTTTTTGATTTTCGATTTTATAAAATAAAAAAGGTAAGACCTTTCGACCTTACCTTCATTGCTAATTCTTTATCAGGAATTACTTTCCGGCAAGGCCTTCTAGGCGTGCCTTATGTTTCTTTGCGTTTACTATCTCTGAAGCACCAAAATACTCTGTGATGATTTTATCCAAAGGTTTAATGGCCGCTTCGAAATCTCCAAGCTTCTCGTAAGCCAAAGAAGCTTTCATTAAATAAGCTGGTGAGAAGAATTTGTCATCTACTTCCGCAGCTGCTTTTTCGTATTCATTCGCGGCATTGCTAAAGTTACCAAGCTCCATATAAGCGTCACCTGTTAAGGCATATCCGCGGGCTTGAACTAAATAATCATCATTGCTGAACGATTTTAGGTAATTCAAAGCTTCATCAAATTTTTGCTGCTTCAAATAAATTGCTCCTGCATAAAAACTAGAGAGGTTTGCTGCTTCTGTGCCACTATAAATATCGATGATACTTAAAAAACCAAGGTTTCTACCATCTCCGTTCAAAGCCAAATCAAGGCTATCTTGCTCAAAATAGTACTGTGCCTGAAACATTTCGTTCTGGCCATCGGCATTTTTTTGCGTTTTGCTATAATTGATGAAATAGATAACGCTGGCAATCACAATGATTACTAAACCAGCAATAGTCCCAGCAAAGCCTGCCGGACCCATTTCTTTCTTCATTTTATCTACAGAAGATCTGTCTTTTGAACTTGTTGTATGTGCTTCTTGAGAAGTCTTATTAGCCATCGCTTGAAAATTAGGTCGCAAATATAAGGAAAATGTTGAAAAACAACCGCTTAAATACTAATCCATAATGTATGGATAGTCTTCCTGAACGTAGACATCCTTGTACGCTTCAGAAGGATCTGGGTAGTTGGATTCTTCGGCAAATTTCACCGATTCTTCTACCTCAGCTTTGATTTTAGCATCAATCTCCTTTAAATCTTCTTCAGTAGCCCAGCCATTTGCCAAGATTTTGATTTTCACCATTTCAATTGGGTCACGGTCTTTGTATTCTTCGAGCTCTTCTTTGGTACGGTATTTTGCAGGATCAGACATTGAGTGTCCCTTGTATCGGTAGGTCCTGAACTCTAATAAAGTTGGGCCATCTCCTCTTCTGGCCCTGTCTGCCGCCTCTTCTACGGCAGTATGCACCGCCTCAGGATTCATACCATCGACTGGTGCAGAAGGAATATCATAAGATTCGCCCAAAGTGTATAGCTCGGTTACATTGGAGCTTCTGCCAACAGCTGTACCCATGGCGTAGCCATTGTTTTCAATCACAAAAATAACTGGCAATTTCCACAGCATGGCCATGTTCAATGCCTCATGGAAAGCGCCCTGACGCACAGCACCATCGCCCATCATACAAATGCAGAGGTTGCCAGTTTTGTTGAACTTCTCAGCGAATGCAATCCCAGCACCTAATGGTACTTGACCTCCAACGATGCCATGGCCGCCCATAAACCCAACTTCTTTGTCGAAGATGTGCATTGAACCACCCTTTCCTTTAGAAACACCTGTTTCTTTGGCCATCAATTCAGCCATAATTCTTTTCGGATCTGTTCCGAGTGCCAAAGGTTGGCCGTGATCTCTGTAGGCTGTAATCCATTTGTCACCTTTTCTTAAAGCAGAGGCAGAACCACTCGAGCAGGCTTCTTGACCAATGTATAAATGGCAAAAACCCTTGATTTTCTGTTGTCCATAAAGCTGACCTGCTTTTTCTTCGAATCTTCTCTGCAACAACATGTTCTCGTACCAGAACATGTAAGTCTCTTTTGAGAACTTGGTTGCCTTAGTTGCTTTTGCTTTAGATGTTGCTTTAGTTGCGGCCATTCGTCAATATATTTGAAGGAAATCAGCGTCTCCTTTATTTTACTTGTTTAAATCGGATTGCGAAAATAAGACAAAAACGATCAACTTCGAAATTAATGCATCTGGAATCTATCGGCCTTCACAATTTCAAGAACTACGAAAGCTTAAATGTGGCCTTTTCGCCCGAAATTAACTGCTTTATAGGAAAAAATGGAAGTGGAAAAACTAACCTGTTAGATGCCATTCATTATTTGTGCATTACCCGTAGCGCTTTTAATCCGCAAGACAATCAATGTACCCTGCATGGTGAAGATTTTTTTAGCCTAAAAGGGAAAATGAATTTGGGCGAAAGAATCAGCACCATTGTGTGTGGAATGCAAATAGGTAAAAAGAAGCTAATCAAGTTAGATGACAAGCCTTACAAAAAAGCGAGCGAGCATTTAGGCAAATTCCCAGTGGTATTGATCGCACCGAATGACACCGATGTAATCAGAAATGGCAGTGAAGACAGGCGCAAATTTTTTGATGCCATCATCGCTCAAACGAGTCAGGTTTATCTCAATCAATTGATTAATTACAATCACGTATTGAAACAACGGAATGGCCTGCTGAAGCAGTTCGCTGATCGTGATTATTTCGATGCAGCCCTTTTACAGCAATACACAGATCAATTGATTGATTTAGGTGGCAAAATACATTCGCAACGAAAAAGCTTTATCCAAGCATTTAAACCCATAGTCGAACATCATTATGCGCAGCTCTCTGAGGAAAGTGAACCGATAGATTTGCTGTATGAATCCGATTTTGATCAAGATATTGCGGCCCTGTTCAAACAGAATATCAAAAAAGACATTATTCTAAAACGGACGAATGTTGGCATTCATAAAGATGATTATCCCTTTATGATGGAAGGCGAATTGATCAAAAAATTCGGCTCTCAAGGCCAACAAAAAAGTTATTTGATCGCGCTCAAACTCGCCAACTTCGATTATATCAATACCGAAACAGGTTCGAAACCACTGCTCCTCCTGGATGATATTTTCGATAAGCTGGATGATTTTCGCATTACTAAATTGATGGAAATGGTAGCTTCTGATGCCTTCGGGCAAATCTTTGTAACCGATGCAAGGCCTGAACGCAGCCATAAAATCTTCGATACCATCGGCCACGAAGTCAAGTTTTTTGAAATGGAAGGTGGAAAAGTGGTTTCCTAATCATTAGATGGATTAGGGAATGCAGCCCAGGTGAATAAAATAGCGGCTAAAGAAGTTCGCAAACAGTTTGCTAAGGTGGCATCCTAACTTTTGGAAAGTTTCGAACTTTCCAAAAGTCATTTCGTCTTCTGTCTCGCTTTTAGTCTTGACCATCAAATAATGAATTTAGCTCTCCAACCTCCTTTTAGCTAGAGTTCGAGTTTCTGGCTATCCTCTAAATAATTCGCCTGTTCTAGGTAGGATTGGTGGAATTTTATGAATTCTTCTTTGCCTCCAAACCAGTCAAGGACATATTCTACATTTAAGAGAGTCACCTTATTCGATAGGTAAGCATTATAGCTGCAAAAAGGCCATTCTTCTAAGTTTTTTGTAAATCCGTGAAGTACAGGATTGGTATGGATATAAGCGATTACTCTGGATATGTAGGCGCTAGAGTTAATCTCTTTCTTGCGAAAATTTGCAGCAAAAAGACCTCCTCTGCGTTGGTATTTTTTATTGTAGGACTGTGTATAGCTACTAAAGAAGTTCGCAAACTGCTTGCTAAGGTGGTACTCTAACTTTTGGAAAGTTTCGAACTTTCCAAAAGTCGCTTCGAGCTCCGATTGATCTTTAACTTTTATTAAAAAATGAAAGTGATTAGGCATTAAACAGTAGGCTAAAGAATCAGCAATAGGCTGAATGTGCTTTTCCCATTGCCGAAGAAAATAACGGTAATTCTCTACCTCCCTAAAAAGGTTTTCTGCTCCGTTGGCGTGGTTATAAATGTGATATAACTTTTCTGGCTGCATACAATTAAGTTTTGCGGTATCCTAACTTTTGGAAAGTTTCGAACTTTCCAAAAGTTGTTAATAGATCAAGGCATTTCGTTTCAAAATACTCAATTTCTCTTTACAAAAAGGCTCTCGATTAGCAGTAGTTAATTCCCCACCTTAATCCTTTGGCCTTTAGAATGAGCTGAAAATTCTGGAGCGTACATGTTTTCGATAGAGGTTATGCCATTCGAAAATTCACCTTTATTATTCACCCTTAAATCATATTCGAAAACGAAAGTACCTTTGGGTAAATATTCTATGAAGAAGTGAGTAGCAGCATCTCGTGTGCTTTCATAATAGCCTAAACCATCCTGCCATTTATAGCTCGAAAGTACATTAGTCGGTTCAAGACCCGAGGCCCTCATGTCCTTTAAATGGATAAATTCCATATTCCTATCCGAGCGCAAAACAATGCGAACCCTTACCAATTCTCCAAGGGCGAGTTCTGATGATGGTGTAATCAATTCCAAAGACTCGTTTGCGGCAATACCTACGACTCTATAGAGCTCCTTTTCTATTGAAAGGTTAGTGTTGGAAGATGTCATTTTGTCTAAATCTTCGAAGTATTGCCAATACAATCCGCCCCAAGCAATTGTGTTATTTTGGTTGTCAATACTAATGCTAGCCATTTCATTTTTGACTTCAGTAGTATTCCAAACCTTTTTAAAATAGCCCGTGCCCTCCTCTTGATTATCGGGTTTGACGTTACTTGATAAAACTGTCTCTTCGCCAACCTTAACAGTCATGGCATTAGGAGTTTCGTTCAGAGAATGCTCAGTAGAAATTAAGGCAAAAATTGCATCGGTAGTGGCTTTGGTAGACTTCCAACGGCTTACTCTTTTTTGTGCTAAGAGCCATTGTTTAAGACCTTCTACAAATTTTTGATCTTCTGTGATGGTAGAAAATGCTTCGATTAGCATCGCCTGAGTTTCAATTGGGGATTCCCATGAAGACCAACCCGATTGATTGGTTTTCCAGTAAATACCGAGTTCAGGTGATTGAAGTGATCTCTCTTTTAGCGATTTCATAATTCGCTTCACGACTCTTTTATTACCCTTGCTATGGGCATAAAGTGCAATCATGGCTTGACTTTGTAAGTCCAATCTCGACCAAAAAGTAAAAGCCTGCTGTTCATAATAGTCCAATGCAGCTTTCCGTATTTCGGTTGTGGGTTCTTCATCCATTAGTGATCTGACATAAAGGTTTTGAACTTCAATAAACCCTATATGTTTATCGTTAGGATCGGTATTCTTGCGCTTCAATATTGAAGCATAACGTTCTTCAATTACCTCATTCAGATAGGAAATACCATTCTCGATTATCTTATCACCACTTTCTGAACCCGTTATACTTTTCAAACGCGCCAGTCCAGTTAAAATATGTTGAGAAATATAAAGGCTTTCACGATTGCTACCTGCAAACCAAGGAAAACCACCAGATGACATTTGCATTTCGGCCAGCTTGCTCAACGCACTTTGCAGACCGTCTTGCATCTTTTGAGATTCAAAGAGCATGGCCATTCTGCTTTTTTGCTCTGTTTCGTTTTTGGCTTCGCGAAGCCAAGGGGTTTCTTCAATCAATATAGATTTCAGTTCTGGATTCTTCTCCAGATCGCTTTCCAGATTTCCAGCCTTTTGCCATGCCTCAAAAGTGGATTCTATCCTCGGGTTTTGAGCAATCAAAAAGCTACCTAAGCTATTGGCAAAGTACCTCGAAAAGGTTTGTTCTGCACATTCATAAGGGTATTCTATCAGATAAGGCAAGCTCTGAATTGCTTCCCAAATCGGATTGGTGGTCATCGTCAAGGTAAGACTATGATTAGTCAAAGTTGACGATTGATTGTTCTTGAGTTTATCAAGTGAAAACTCGTTCGTACTTTTTGAGTCTACCCAAAGCGGCAGACTTTCTTGCACCATCATTCGGTTAGGAAGTACTGGAATGATACTTTCTTCACCATCAGAAAAATCATTGGCAGCAGCCACAATTTTATATCGAATGGCTTGAGTACCGGCAGGAATGGCCAATTTCCACTCCAGGTTAATGCTCCCTTTCGGGCTAAGGATAAAATTCTTATTGCCTACTTTGTCCAAGATCAAGCCTTCGAGCAATGTATTAGTCTCGGCATCGAATAACTGCAATTGACCGAAACCACTTAAAGTGTCTAAGCTTAAACTCGCCACTTTAGCGGATAAATAAAGCGTATCTCCTTCACGAAAAAAGCGAGGCAGGTTGGGTAAAACCATCAACTCCTTTTGCGTTACGACTTTCTTTTTCAGCAAGGCCGAAGCTAGGTTTTTGCTATGGGCCAAAAGCTGCAAATTCCATTGCGTTAAAGACTCTGGACTCGTGAAATTGAATGATACTTCTCCTTTTTCGTTGGTTCGCAATTGAGGGAAAAAGAATGCGGTTTCGTTTAAGTTTTGTCTTGTTTTTACTTGGGCCAAAAGTTCGTTTTGCTTTTGCAAACCCTTCTTGGTAGTGATAATAACTACACCATTGACCGCCTGTGCACCATACAAAGCTGTAGCTGATTCGCCCTTTAGCGTTTCAATACTGGCAACATCGTTCGGGCTAATTTCAGAAACAGACTTTAAGACTCCATCCACCACATAAAGCGGTTCTTGGCCAGCTTGAATTGAGCTATTGCCTCTGAGTACAAAGCGTTGGCCGGATCCAGCTACCCCTGCCACTTTGCCTTGAAGAGTAGAAGGTACCTCCTCTAATTCTTCCTCGTTCGGTATCTCCACCGCAGAAATACTATAGCCAAGAGATTTTTTCTCTAGCCTCATACCATATCCAACAACTACCACTTCCGCCAAAGCGGTTTCATCAGGCACCATCAGAATTTGATAGTAGTTATCCTCAGCCACGGCAAAACTGAAGGTTTTATAGCCCAAAAAACTGACAAAAACATTCTCTAAGTACTTTGCTTTGATTTCAAAAGTGCCATCGCTATTTGTGTTGGTCATTTGAGCCCTATCTCCTGTAAAAATGGTTACTTGGGGCAATGGCAAGCCTGTTTCGTCCATAATCACCCCTTCGATATATCCATTCTTTACTTTGGTCATTTTTGTTGAAATCACTGGTCTCGGGCTCTTTTTCCACCAAAGGGTACTTACATACCTACTTTGAGCACCTTCTGGATTATTGAAGTCAAGGCCAAACCAATTGAAATTGGTATAATAAAGTCGAGGCAGTGTACCCGAATACCACCTGTTAATATTCTTGAAAGAGGTACTGTTGAAGCTGTTTTCAGTGTCGTAGTGACCTCTTGCATAGTATTGATCCAAAATAAAGGGATTGAATGACCAAGTATTTTGCTTGAACTGATCTAATGAAGCATCGTACATCGAGGCTAAGAGTTCAGCATTCATTTGCTCTCCCTTTTCACCTGTGATTTTAAATGACCAAGTTTCTTCTACCCCAGGTTGGAGTTTATTTCTGAAAGTACCTACCTCTAAATTGAGCTCTGGCCTGATATGAGGCACATTGATTTTGATATATTCCTGATGAAAGGAATTGAAAGCCGAGTAAAAGAAAGAGATTCCAAAGCCTCGTTGATCGGAGCTTTCTACAGGAATCTCTAAGGTTTTGAATTCACTATTCAAAGTTTCAGTGACTCTCTGAACAACTTTATCCCCCTTTTTCACCCATATAGTAACCACCAAACCTTTAGCTGCTGTGCCATAGCGAAAAACTGCTTTTTCACCAGGTTTATAACTATCCTTATCAAGCGAGGAGATAAACAATTGATTATCTGAAACTCTTTTACTTTTAGCGTCTAATAGCTCGAAAGTCTTCGTGGCTTCAAGTAAGGCGCCAGAGGGATCAGTAGTTGTAAATTGAACCTTATAATGCCCAACAGGCCATTCAGCCAATTTTTCTAAGCCGATTGAATGATCAACACCCGTAGAAACAGAGTCTTTAAAATACACCTTGGCTTCTGGCCAGTCTTCAATATTGCCTTCGTTTTGATAGGGCAAATGTGGAAATAGCCTTTCGTGTTCTTCGATACTGAATCCGGGATAATCTGGCGCATCCCAAGGAGCGGAACGCTTGACAGCTTTAGGGCCTTGTAATTTACTGATGGTTAAAAAGCCCTTCACTTCTTGCGATTGATCATTCAGCGAATTGGCTTCTGCATAAAAACGTGGAGACTTTGTGCTTCTTTCCAACTGATTTGGTACAACCAGCGAAACTCGGTAACTGTGATAACCCACTTTTACCTGAGTATTAGCCTTGTGTGTTTCTCCATTAATATCGGTTACTGTAGCTTCAATATTGTAGACAAAAACAGGCTGGTTCGCTGTTGGGGCGGTTGAGTCAATCAAGGCTTTAAAGGGAATTATAAAACCGCCTGATTGATCCGTATAGACTTCGCCTACGGCAAGATCTACTTCATTACTTATTGGATATCTTGGATAAGAATAGTTTCTGTAATTATCAAAAGATGTATTTCGTGTAACCGTATAATTTACTCGCGCATTAGAGATACTACTCCCTGCAAAAGCAATCGCATTTCCCTTCACAAATACCGAGTCATTGATCTTGTAGGCTTCCGTAATTGTTTCAAAATCCACTTCGAACTTGGGACGTTTGTATTCTTCAACAGAGAAATAATGAGTTTGATAGTCATGATTTTTGGCTCCCTTTAAAATTAGAGAATTAGCTAAATCTTTATCAATTGCAATATAGAACCCTCCCGTCATACCAGAGTTTGGCAAGGTGAAACTTCCAGCAATTGACCCAAATTCATTGGTTTTCAATTCCAATGAATCTAATGGCTCACGATTTGGGTTATGAAGTATTACCAATAATTTTTCATTAGCAACCACCTCAGAGCGATCCTTAGTTTGCTTGATCAATATTCCTTTGAAAAAAACTTCCTGACCTGGCCGATAAATAGCTCGGTCTGAGAAAAACTGAAGGTTAGCGGTATAGCTTTCTTCGTCTTCTACTAATCGTGAATTACTACTACCATATAAATAGTTGTTCCTGAAAACAGCTTTGTCCTTGCCTTGTTTCAGTTCAACAGTAATGTTTCCATAGCCATTTTTCACTTTTGGAAAACTTACTTCTCCTGACGTATTCGAAATTAATGCGGTATCAATTCGGATGTTCTGCTTTCCTTGTGAATAAACATGAAAGTCTACATTGGCCTGTGGCGCTCCATTATTTCTATTGATAATAATGTAATTGTATTCCTTATCTGTTTCTGTTTTTACAATGGCCAGATTGGTTACTTGAATCAAATCATAAGCCACCATAGCTTCACCATTTCCACCTTTGGATACCACTGTAAGGTAGGTGCCAAAAGGATGTGGCGGAAATAAGACTTCGGTAGAATGAGTTTGATAATCATGCTCATTCTTCAACCTTGTAGTCCATTGTTGCGCAGGCTCAAGACCTTGGATAAATTCCTTGCTTAGAGAATCATAAGGCAAATCCCTGAACTTATCATATTGCACAAAACTGATGGCATAAGTGGAGAAAAATAGACTATCGTAATTCTTGTACCGCAGTAAAATCTTGGCAGGTGAATCAGGCAAAATAAATTGTTCAGATCTCAAGTCAACTTCAGACATTTCAATCTCCTTGGCAAGTGAGACACATTGTGTGGCACCAAAACTTTCAGGATAATTCTTAATTGCCAACTTGCAGATTTCCAATGCCTCTGCTCTTTTGAACTGGTTAATTTTAAGACCATTAGGGTCATATTTATCCCCTAATTCATTTAGCTGATATGCAATTTTAAAATCAATGAGAGTCGAACTTTCATATTGGGCGAACCGTGACTTTAAGCTGTTTAGCGCTTTTAAGTATAAATCATCTTTATTGGGCAAACTCGTTTGCTCATAAACCAAGGAGAGCCTAGCTAGCGTGAGGTCAATCAAGGCTGATGGCACGGTATCATTCAAATGCAATTTTGTTAGCCTTTGATAGATGCCTAAGGCGCGGATGAAATAGGAAGATGTATCTGGATGAATGATGCTCAAGCTGGCAAATGAGTCGGGCATTGCAAATATGTCTGTGTCATTAAAGGCAAATCTGTTTTCTGGTCGAGCACGTTGGTGATCATTGGCAACCAAAAATTGGATGGCTTGATGCGCTAGTACATCAAATAGTAGAGGTCGATAAATGTGCCCATTATCATCATTGGTTAACAATGTTTTGTATTCTTCAATTGGAGTTGAAAGCTGCTTCTGGTCAAAGGCTAGGGAACGGCCAAAACGAAAAGCGATGGTATCTAATAAGGTTTTAGAATCCCAGGTCAAAAAATCAGCGCTCAGGTTTTTAATCTTTGATCGATTTCGCAACTGCCAACTGTTGGCATTGAAGTAATCTAAGTACAACTTAGCCATGATGCCATCCAAAATGTTGCGTTCAGGCCTTTGACTTACAGCTAATTCAGATTGAAGCTTATTAATAACTTTTTGCTGAGCTTCCTCTTCGAGAAGTAAGATGAACTTAGATTGATAAATTACCGATTTAAGTACCTGATCCTTCGCATTGGCCTCTTTGGCAGCTGAATAAATCGAATCTACTTTGGCTACAGCAGATTTAGGTAAACCTTGAATTTCTAATCGAGCGACTAACTCCCATTCCGCTTCAAAATCAAACTCCTTTTCTTGGGCAATTCCATTTAAAGAGATTAAAAACAAAATCAAAAATGATATTAGATACTTCATGTATTTCATCTTTCTAATTAACAAACAATGGAACAGAAACCACTATCTCAGATGCAAGATAAGGTCAAATTCCATACAACTAAGTAGCTAGTTCAGCTGAATAAGTAACGCAATGAAGAAAATCCCCCAATAACTGATACAATTCTACCAATAAGCCTTTCAAAGTAGCAGGTTTTAAAATTTGTCGATAAATTGAATCGCCTAGTGAGGTGAATTTGCCCTTGGTGTGCAAACGTTTGATCAAAAGCAGTTTATTATGAGTCATAAAATCCAAACCTTATCTGGTTATTTCCACGAGTACCAAAAGTCGGTTGCTCAACCCGAAGAATTTTGGGAGCGCATTGCGGAATCTTTTCATTGGAGAAAACTCTGGGATAAAACCTTGGATTGGAATTTTGACGAACCTAAAGTAAAATGGTTTGCCAATGGCAAATTGAACATTACCGAAAATATTTTCGAAAGGCACTTGTACACAAAAGGTGATAGCCCTGCCATTATTTGGGAAGCCAATGAGCCGAATGAGCCCAACAGAATCATTACTTATCGAGAACTTTATGAACTTACCAACCAGTTCTGCCATGCCTTGGTTGATAATGGCATTCGGAAAGGTGACCGTGTGATCATTTACATGCCGATGGTGCCAGAAGCCGCCATCGCCATGTTGGCTTGCGCAAGAGTGGGGGCAATACATTCAGTGGTTTTTGCTGGCTTCTCATCCACTTCTTTATCCGATAGAATTATTGACTGCGGTGCTAAAATGGTTTTGACTTCGGATGGTAATTATAGAGGGTCCAAAAGCATTCCCGTAAAAGCCGTGGTAGATGAGGCTATATTGAATACCCCAAGCATAGAAAAAGTAATTGTGCTGAAGCGCACTTTCGAAGAGGTAGTGATGAAAGCCGATAGAGATCTCTGGTGGCACGAGGCAGTCGCAGGAAAATCCAAGGATTTCACTGCGGTTGAAACGGATTCAGAAGATATGCTCTTTATCCTTTATACCTCAGGCTCTACTGGGAAACCCAAAGGAGTGGTGCACAGCATCGGTGGTTATATGGTGTATAGCTATTATTCCTTTATGAATGTATTCCAATATTCACAAGGCGATATATATTGGTGTACAGCAGATGTAGGTTGGATCACAGGTCATTCCTATATTGTTTACGGTCCTCTCTTATCAGGGGCAACTACGCTAATGTTTGAAGGAGTGCCAACTTACCCTAATGCAGGCAGATTCTGGGAGATCATTGATAAGTATAAAGTCAACCAATTCTATACGGCCCCTACTGCCATTCGTTCCCTGCAAGCTTTCGGTTTAGAACCACTGGAACCGTATTCTCTGCAATCACTCAAAGTAATCGGCTCGGTTGGTGAACCTATCAATGAAGAAGCTTGGCATTGGTACCACGACCATATCGGTAAAGGCAATTGCCCACTTGTTGATACTTGGTGGCAAACAGAAACAGGGGGGATTATGATTTCGGCTTTGGCGGGTATAACGCCCAACAAACCCGCTCATGCCTCTCTTCCGCTTCCTGGTATTCAGCCTGTGATTATGGACACAGAAGGCAATGAACTTACTGGAAACAACGTAGAAGGAAATTTGTGTATCAAGTTCCCTTGGCCTGGAATGATCAGGACCACTTATGGCGATCATGAGAAATGCAAAAAGGAATACTTCTCCGCTTATAAAGGAATGTACTTTACAGGAGATGGTGCCAAAAGAGATCATGATGGCTATTTAAGAATCCTCGGAAGAGTTGACGATGTGATCAATGTTTCTGGGCACAGGATGGGCACAGCTGAGGTCGAGAATGCCATTAACGAACATCCAAAAGTAGTAGAATCAGCGGTAGTCGGTTATCCTCACGAAGTAAAAGGCCAAGGGATTTACGCATATGTGATTTGCGATATGGAAGGAAGAACAGAAGCCAACCTGATCGAGGAGATTAAGGATACTGTTAAGAAAATCATTGGACCCATTGCCAAGCCAGATATGGTGCAAATTGTACCTGGGCTTCCCAAAACAAGGTCAGGAAAAATCATGAGGCGAATCTTGAGAAAAATTGCGAGTGGCGATATTTCAAATTTGGGGGATACTTCTACACTCCTCAATCCAGAAGTGGTAGATGACATCATAAAAGGCGCAAACCTAAAGTAAAATTGAAGTGGTTGTAAGATTTATACTTAAGTTCTAAAACCTTTTAAGTAACCACTTACGTATAATACCGCATCACTTTTTAAATATCACTCATGAAAAGAAAACTAACAAAAATTGCCTTTGCCGCTTTTACGCTTTCTGCATTGGCCTTAGTGCTCACAAGTGCTGCTAGCGCACCAAAAAAAGGAGACTATGATTGGTTGAAAGCGCGATTAGAAGTCACTAAATCTTATACCATTGAGGTACTTCAAGCAATGCCCGAGAAAGATTACGACTTCAAACCTGACGCAGACCAACGCACATTCAAAGCACAGGCTTATCACATTGCTTACTCCATAGATTATTTCGAAAGGGCCCTGTCCAACCCACAAGCGGCTTGGAATCCAGGAGATGAAAACTCTAAATCGAAGGAAGAACTCATTAAATGGACCATCGAGAAATTTGATGCAATTAATAAAATGATTCTCGAATCGGATGCTAGTGATGCCAGAACAGCAGGTATCATCTCTTATTTAGATCACAATGCCCATCACCGAGGCCAAATCATCACCTATTTAAGATTGAAAGGAATTAAGCCTCCAAATTATAAGTAGGTCTATTAGTGTAACAATGGATCAAAAGCTGTGTCAAAAACACGGCTTTTTTTATGTGAAATCTATAAATAGAAGACCTCTCTAATTACACAGACCATTTAAAAAACGATTATCCTTTTATTGCCCCTTTCAAGCTAAGCACAAGAAAGGGCAAAGCATTTATTTATATTTTCACGCTGTAACAAAAACTCACAATATGAAAATTATAAGCACAGTACTCATTTTACTTACTAGTTTCAACCTTTCATTCCAAGACAACGCAAAAATTATTGGGGATTGGAAAGGAGCACTTGACGTGCAAGGCACTTCTTTGCCACTTATTATCCATGTGACTGAAAAAGAAGGTAAATTACTGGCCACCATGGATAGTCCTGAACAAGGGGCCTACGGTTTAGCCTTTGACACCGTTTCATTTAAAGAAGATGTCTTAAAACTTTCGATGACCTCTATTAACGGCACATACGAAGGTAAAATGAAAGAAGGCAAGTTCGAAGGTAAATGGAGCCAAGGAGGCATGTCGCTTGACTTGAATCTAGAGAAAGAAAAGAAGTAATCCACACCGAAAAAGTAAGCTTCATTGTGATAGGTGCTAGAAATATTTAACTTCTAGCTCATTTCAACCTTAATTACAATGAAGCCACATTTATTAAGGACCATAGTGTCCTTTTTTCTTTTATGCTCTACCCTTCTCATTCACGCCCAAATTGAAGAGGCTCCTACAAGGAACGAAGGTGAAGGCCCCTTTGAAAGATTGATCATTCGAGGAGTCACACTTATCAATGGAAATGGTGCTCCGCCCACCGGCCCAGTTGATATTGTTGTAGAAAAGAATATTATCAAAGGCATTTTCAACGTAGGCTATCCTGGAATGCCAATCTTAGAAAAAGACAGACCTAAAGTAGGCCCTAAAGATCAGGTAATGGATTTAGAAGGCATGTACCTAATGCCTGGCTTTGTTGACATGCATGGTCATATTGGCGGGACAGATCAAGGTACTCCAGCTGAATATGTTTTTAAATTATGGCTAGCCCATGGTATTACCACCATTCGCGATCCTTCGGCAGGTAATGGCATCAGATGGGTGCTAGACCATAAGGAAAAAAGCAATAAAAATACCATTACCGCACCTAGGATCCTGGCCTATACTGGCTTTGGGTCAGGAGCAAAAGCACCGATTTCTACCCCAGAATTGGCGAGAGAATGGGTAAGGCAAAATGCTGCTAACGGAGCAGATGGTATCAAATTCTTTGGTGCTGCTCCCGATATTATGCAGGCTGCCCTTGAAGAAAACAAAAAGTTAGGCTTGCGTTCTGCGATGCACCATGCTCAAATGGATGTAACGCGTTGGAACGTGCTTAATTCTGCTCGTGCGGGTTTGACCTCTATGGAACATTGGTATGGTTTGCCAGAAGCTCTGTTTACAGATCGAAGAGTTCAGAATTACAGCTTAGATTACAACTACAGAAACGAGCAGGATCGTTTTGGAGAAGCTGGAAAGTTATGGGCTCAAGCTGCACCTCCGTTTTCTGATCATTGGAATAAAGTGATGGATGAACTCCTAGCGCTTGACTTTACATTGGATCCAACCTTTAACATTTATGAAGCGAGCAGAGATTTGATGCGTGCCTATTCCGCTGAATGGCACCAAGAATACACCTTGCCTTCCCTTTGGGAATTTTACAGGCCCAGCAGACGCTCCCATGGATCTTACTGGTTTTATTGGGGAACTGAACAAGAAGTAGCCTGGAAAGAGAACTATCGCTTGTGGATGACCTTTATCAACGAATACAAAAACCGTGGGGGTAGAGTAACGGCAGGTTCAGATTCAGGTTTTATCTATCAACTTTACGGTTTCGCTTATATCAGGGAATTAGAATTGCTTCGCGAAGCTGGTTTTCATCCTTTAGAAGTAATAATGGCTGCAACACTAAATGGTGCTGAAGCCCTCGGCATGGCCGATAAAATTGGCACAGTTGAGGTTGGCAAATTCGCTGATTTTGTAATCGTTGAAGAAAACCCACTCCAAAATATGAAAGTGCTTTATGGCACAGGCGCACTCAAATTAGACGAGAACAACGAAGTTACTCGCGTTGGTGGAGTGAAATACACCGTAAAGGATGGAATTGTCTATGACGCCAAAAAATTACTTCAAGACGTAAAACGCATGGTTGACGAGAAGAAAAATGGCATGAGCTTTAAAATGACCAACAAATAGAAACTATTGCCTCAAAAGCTTCAGGGTTTTTCCATCCACATTGAGGATGTAAAAGCCTTGAGGCCAATTTGAAGTATTTACTTCGATAGGTTGCTCATTCATTATTTCAAATTGCCAAACGACATTGCCGAGCAAATTGTAAACTGACAAGGTCTTATCGATTGCGCCCACCTGTGGGCTAAATGACAAGCGATCGGTAAAAGGATTAGGATATACCTTTAAACCCAAGGACTGAAAGAATTCATCATCAACTCCGGTAATCACCTCAGGTTCATCAACTTCATCTTCCAAATTGTAAACGAACTCTTCGAGCAGACCTCTCGGGGTTAATGTTTTGCCAACCAAAGCTGGGTGGTCGGGGTAGATTCTATTGAACCTAAAGGTCAGATTTTCATTGATTCCCAAAACCGTCCCTTGAGCCGTAGGTTTGCCTGCTTTAAAAGGAACTCTGTATTCCCAAACTACTTCTCCTGCAGCGTTTAACTCATAAGCATAACCAAATCTGCCCGAGAACATCAGCACATTACCATTTTTTAAAATTTGAACGCTCGAAACGCCAGTGGAAAAGGCAATACCTGGGGCATCGGGATGTTGGTAAGTTTCGAGGATTATCTCTCCACCCTTAGTTTCTGGATCAAAGTAAGCTCCAGTTTGAATATCGATAGTGGTCAACAAATTGCCAACCGATGTTCCAGATGGGTGTTGGTTATTGAACACAAGCATTTTACCGTAGTTTTCTGAGCCAGCCTCGGCCATAGGATCCAACCAATGCACATTGTGCTGATAAAACAAGTACTGCTCAGTATTGGTACTGGCATAAGCCTTTGGATTACCAAATCGGAAAAGAATATCTCCCCCCTTTCCGGCCCGACCTCCTGCTGAAGTTTTAGCTTGCTCGGTGGTTGTACTATGGTCTATCACCCAAAACTCATTGAAGTAAGGCGAAGAAATTACAATTTGATCTAAAACAGGGTTATAGTCGATTGAGTTGAGGTGCAACCAATCTGGGTGAGCGTCATGTTCGTCATAGTTGATGTTAATTTTTGACCGGGATTCAAAAACATCTCCGAAATTAGCCACATTAGAAAACTTGTCTTGCACCAAATGGTCCAGCACATGCCACTCCCAAACAATTTGATTTGTTGTGGGATTCCATTCCAAGATCATCTCGAAAAGGACATGATCTTGTGTGATTAAAGCGGGGTCTCTCCCTTCTGCAATCGCCTCGCTACCCGATATTTTTTCCCAAGCAATCATCAGTACGTTGCCATTGGGCATTGGAATGATGTCATGATGAAGTCTAGCCTTTTCATCGTTCAAATTAAAACTTGCCAAAATATTGGAGTCCCAGTCCACAATGTCAACTGATTCTCCTCCGCCTGGTGCCCAAATGGCATCCTCTGTCCAATTATTAGGTCTTTTAGCCCGAACCAGATTTCCGTTAGGCAATAAATAGGCGCTATTTCCTGGTCGAGAGTCATTAATATCATCCCAAATATGGACTACTTGCCCATCATTGTCGATCAATAAAACCTTCTCCTGATTATGAGAATAAAAAAAATTGTAGCCTTCGATCCTTTGAGATGAGGTAGAAAGAACCCCCACGGTAGATTGGGATAAGGCATCCGAGAGGCTGAATAAAAAAACAGTTAGAGCTAAAGTGAAAACTTTAAGCATAGTATTGGATAGTTAAGTATCAAGGAAAAAAAGGGCTGATAAATCAGCCCTTTTTTAAGTTTAATTCAGGGTGATTGGCCAATCGGCCCCATCTGTATAATGTATTACCGCTGTTCCAGTTTCACCATAGGTGTTAGACCATTCAATCGTCCAGTCGTTGCCTACAATGGTCGAGACGTAAGTCCAAGTATCACCGAATTGATCTACAAATCCTGTAAAGCTAACATTGGTACAAACATCCGTGAAAGTTAAGGTAGTCGCGTTCGCAGCACCTCCACCATAGCATGCGGCATATCCACCGAAACTCCAATCAGAGAAACGATAGACCCCGCCACCTCTGGCTACAATATTAACATTACCGGATCCAGTGCCTCCACACCAGTAAGCTGAGCTTTCGTAAGCGAAAGTTCCAGCCAAGTCTGACGGGCAAGCTGCAGGAAGTGTAAAATCAAAGTGAGCTGTAAAAGCAGTACCTCTAACGGCCGCGGAAGAATTATCAAAACCGAAAACGCTACCATCCTCTAAGGTAATATAACCTTTGAAGGTGAATTGATCTCCAGCTGTCAAATCTGCAAACGACAGGTTTAAAGCTTGTAGAATTTGAGGAGCAGTGATTTCTATATTTGGCATACCCCTAAATCCAGATTCCGTATCTATAAAATCAGATTGTCCATAGGATCTAAATGCGGTAACAGTCCTATTCGCTGCACCCACTGGTCTATAGATTAAATCAAGTCGATATTCAGCTACAAGATTACCATTTTCTAGATCAACGAACTCCACACCATAAGTGTAACTAGAAGCATTCGTAGTGCTCTCATTCAGCACGTTAATCAGTTTAGCTGATTCACTCAAACGCTTGATATAAGCCCCTTTGCCGGCATCTTCAAAAGTCAAAATCGGCTTTAGGTCTTCGTCCGCACAGCCAAATGCCAGCAATACGGATAAAACAATTATTGAAAGTCTATTAAATTTCATGTTGTTCAATTTTTTAGTTCACATTAATAAACAGTCACACTTCCGTTATCCCAGAAAACTCGATCAGTAATTAACTTCTGAGTAGCATTCTGATTTCTGTTTACATAATCAGCCGGATAAAAATATGATGACATGAATGGGCCAGGTGCAGACTCCAAAGCAGGCGCCATATTATTTGGCTTACCAGTTCTTCTGTACATATTATATGACTCAATACCGTTGCCCCAAAGAGCGATGTAATATTCTTTCATTACAATATTAAGCTTACCATCCTGATCAGCAGCATCATAACTAGCCAACACGAAGTTCACGTAATCATCCACATCACCAGCAGTGGGTACAAATGCATCCCTAACGCTGATCAAAGTACCCCTTTGGTTGATCTGCTTGGTGAATGTCGCGGCATCCCTAGAAGAGAATCCTTGCACTTTTGCAATTGATTTTCTAATACCACTTTCCAAAAGTGTTCTAGCGTTATCCGTTGTTCCCAAGGTCAAAGCAGCCTCTGCTCTCATAAAGTCAACATAAGATGCCAACATAACAGGCCAAATACCTTGACCCCTGGCTCCTGTAACACCACTTTGTTGCTGATCATCGAATGAATTTTCATCAAATAGCCCTCCAGCGGGATATAGACCGTAGATAGTCCGAATGTTACCATCAGGCGGAATCCCCTCATTATTCAAGTGATCTCTACCCCAATAACCATCACCTGGGAAAGCTATGCAATAAGGTAACCTCGGGTCAATTGCTGTGTACCAAGCTGGTTTTGCATTTTGATCAGGGGTATTACTAAAGTGACATGAATGCGTAGTTGAACTTTGAATCTCAGCATTCTCTACTTGTCGATAGAAGTAATAACGTATCCTGGGATCAACAACAGGTACACCTGCGTCTTCCTTATCTGCTCTTAACAACCACATATAGTAGTTCGACATGTAATCACCATCGTTCGTCTCATAGGAGTTGTTGTAAAGTGGATGACGAGAATTCGGATTTACGCGTGTCGTTCCATAAGAAAATTGGAAGTCCTCAGCTGCGGTATCAATAAAATCACCCCCAGAAACAATTGAATTAATGATGGAAGTTGCCTCAGCAGCAGCTACCAATTTAGTGGTTAAGGCCGCTCTTAATTTCAAGGTTTTCGCAAAAGTAATCCAGCGTGTAATATTACCACCATAATAGTTATCGAAAGTTGGTGCTGGCGCAGCGCTAGCCCCTTCCAACGCAGTAATTGACTGGTCCAATAGTGCAATCGCGGCAGCATAAACAGCAGCCCCGTTGTCAGCATTAGGCGAAATATTTGCAATTCCTTGCAAAGCCTCGGAATAAGGTACATTACCAAAAACATCAACTAGCATCATCATACTATATGCTTTTAAGATGTTTGCCGTTCCAGAGTGCTTCGTAAAGCCCTTTTCATCAGCAATCGCTACCAAAGCATCGATATCTGGCCACATTACTTGATACACATTATTCCAAATCCCATTAAAAGAGTTAGGGCTCGTAGTGTTCAAATACTGGTAAGACCCAGTATTGGCTATCATCCTTGAAAGTGACGCAGGTGTACCCCACATGTTGCCGTACAAACCTGCGCTGCTTAGTTGAATGTTATTGTACAAGTCATTGATCTGAGCTCCAGAAGCCGTAATCTCAGTCGGATTATCAAGATTCTCATTTAAATCGTCACATGCTGTAAACCCTAGAATCAAGGTACACAACACTAGTATATTGAATATTTTCATATTTGATTTCATAAAAATAATTGGGTTAGTCTCCTTTAGTTTTTAGA
>Ga0210039_1000283_pt1 | contig 56391 bp, 48 predicted proteins | sample CryGeyCG2114_250_3_FD_185460 | JGI IMG/M metagenome (GOLD analysis project Ga0210039, IMG submission 185460) | Groundwater microbial communities from aquifer - Crystal Geyser CG17_big_fil_post_rev_8/21/14_2.50 (SPAdes) (version 2) | ecosystem: Environmental > Aquatic > Deep subsurface >...
CCAATCTTACTAGAAAATAAATACCAATCATTACAAGATGCCTTGGAAACATTGGGCGAAGTAGCAAACATAAGTTCATTGTTTATAGGGTTTCAGAAGCATTTATACGAGCAAAAAGTAGCTTAATGAGTTTTATTTTCCCTTTTTAAAATAAAAATCCGTTAGAATTATCTAACGGATTTTTAATTATTTACAAATATGTTTCAGGAAATGGAAAGTTGGAGTGCTCTACTTTTGATAATTATTTGAAGTTGAGTCTTTTTTATTCAAACTATCAGCCTTTGGCAATTTTTCAACCTCGCGAAGAAAAAAGCCATCAAATGAGGATAGATTTCCATTACTTGCGTTAGCTAAATGTGTTTCACCATTATTTTCGCTATTAAATGAATTTGCTTTAATATCTTCATCCAAACTAAAAGAACTTAACTTATTAAAAGGTAATTGCTTTTGCAATTTGTTTTTTGAATTCTCTGTTTTAGCTGATGATTCATTTTCATTTTTTTGAGCTAAAGAATTTGATTTGTTTTCAAAAGTGGTATTAGATTGATTGGTTTCTAATTCAGATAATTGATTTTCAATTAATTGAGGTGGAGTTTGCCAAGGATTTTCACCCGAATCGTTACTTTCAGCAAAAACAAAAACTAAAATTAGTACAGCGGTTGCAAAAGTAATTGCTGGAGTTAATGCCCACGAAAAAACATTTTTCTTCTTTTCCGATTTAACTTCAAAATTTTTATTTTGAATTCGTGTCATTAAATTGAACTCAAAATTATCAGGAGCAGTTATTTTTGGAATTTCTTTTAGTAGTTTCTTGAGTTCATTAAACTCGTTATCATCGGTAAATTTTTTTTCATTCATCTCTTTTTTACTCAATAAATATTTTTTAATAATTTTTGCAAATACGCTCTTCCACGATTAATCCTTGATTTTACTGTCCCAAGCGACAAATCTGTCATTTCAGAAATTTCCTCGTAAGAAAATCCATCAATATCTCTTAAAATAACCAATTCTCTATAAATTGGTTTTACTTTTAATAAAGCTCGCTGAACCATATCGCCTTTAATACTGTTATCAGCTGCTCTATCGGGCGCAATAAATTTTTTGTCTTCAATCTGTAAAGTTATATCGTCAGGGTCATCATTTGATATAGACAAAATAACTCGTCTTTTTCGTCTTTTTAATTCATTTTTAGACAAATTTCCAGCAATAGTATAAATCCAAGTAGAAAATTTAGCTATTGACTGATAAGAATCTTTGTTCAAATAAAATTTAATCATAGTATCTTGTACAATATCAGAAGCAATATCTCTATCACCGAAAAACCTATATACAAAGTTCATTAACGGGTCTTTGAAGCGTTTTACAAGAATTTCGTACGCCTCAATAGCATTTTCATCCTGAAATACTTTAATGAGTTCTTCATCTGTTAGTGAGTTCAACTTTTTATCTGACGTCATTTATACCAACTGTTAAAATAAATGTTTCCAAAGGGGGAGAAATTTTGCATCATATTTTTAATTTCAATTTTTAATAACAAAAAAACTATTAGTCTAAAAATACAAAATTTTTCATTTTCTATTTTAAGATTTGAGCAATTAAAATTGATAAATTAGTTTTATTATCAATAGTGGTGGTTTTTAATCTTATATCTGCTTCAAGAAGTGCCTTAGCAGCATTTGCTAATCGATTTTCGTTTCGTAAATAAGTTATTTTTTTTGCAAAATAATAAGAACCCCCTATGGCCTTTACTCCTTCTGCATCATTTGTAATACCCAAGATTTGGGTAAGATTTGTAATATATTTTGTTAACATGGCAATAATTAAAGTCATTTTGTTGCCGTCTGAATCAATTAAATTGAAGGCATATTCAATTGCTTTTTCTTTGTTTCCATTACCGAGTGCGTTTTGCAAATCAAAAATTGTATATTCTTTTGTTATTTCTGCCAAATTTTTAATAATTTCTGGCGTAATTTCTTCGCCAGGTTTTGAATAAGTTGCAATTTTTATTAATTGCATTTCAAGTACGGCCTTACTTTCGCCAACCATTTCAAGTAAAAGTTGACCAGCGGCTTGTGATAAGTTTAGTTTTTCAACTTTAGCTTTTTTAAACATCCATTCAGATAGCTCATTTGCTCTCATTTCGCGAGCTTCAAAAATGTAATTTTTAGCAAAAAGTGATTTATAAGGTTCTTGATTTAAAGGAGCACTTTTGGAATATTGTGCAATTATTAAAACTGTAAATTCAGCTGGGTCTTTTATGTAATTTAACAATAATTTTTTGTCATTAATTGCTTCAAAATTCCTAACTGTAATTAATTTTTTACCATTTCCAAAAGGAAAAGAATAAGCTAAATCAATAAATTGAGAAATAGAGCTATCTTTTGTTAAAGTTGTTGATTCTCTATCAAAATCGGCTGTAACTAAAGGAATTATTTTTTTTTCAATTATTTTAATTACATTATTAATTGTAAAACTATCTTCCCCAAATAAAAAATAAATTGGAAGAATAGCATCATCCTGCAAATATTTTTTGATATTATAAATTGATTCTATTTCTTTCTTTTCACTCAATTTAATCTTTCCTTTTAACCAAATTACACAACAGCTAAAAACAAAATTGCAGTTAATTTTATAAAACTAACTGCAATTTATAATTTTTTATATTTGTTTTGCAGAATAACTACAAAATTGAAATATTATTTTATTCGTTTTTCTATTTTAATACTACCCATAACAATATCACTAACTGGCTTATCCATTGCTCCAGTTTTAGTTTTGCCAATTGCTTCAATAACTTCCATTCCAGAAATAACTTCACCAAAAACTGAATGCTTTCCATCCAACCAAGGAGTAGGAACTAAAGTTATGAAAAATTGGCTTCCGTTGGTATTTGGCCCAGCGTTGGCCATTGATAAAATTCCAGGTTTTGTATGTTTAAGAGTTGCATCAAATTCATCCGAAAATTTGCCACCCCAATAACTTTCGCCACCTCTTCCGGTTCCTGTTGGGTCGCCACCTTGAATCATAAAATTAGGAATTACTCTATGAAAAATAACACCATTATATTTCCCGTTAATAGCTAATCCAACAAAATTTTCAACTGTTTTTGGAACTTTTGCAGCAAACAATTCTATTTCAAAAGAGCCCACATTTGTATTTATAGTGGCTATAAGTTTTTCATTTTCTGCAATTTTCATTAATTCTGTCACTTTTGTATCCTTTTCTTTTGTTATTGATTTATCTTGAATATCATTTGCTTTTTCACCACTACTACAATTTAGAATAAAAATTGAGAATAATAAAAACACTATCTGTTTCATATATACCTTTTAATTAATTATTAAAAATTAGAATTATGGATTTATAAAATTACCACTTATTAAAATAAAAATAAGAATCCCCACAGCAATTCTCCAATAAACAAATATAATTGTTGAATTCTTTTTTAGGAATGCAAGTAAAAGAGCAATAGTAACATAACCGCTAATTGCCGAAGTAATTGTTGCTGTAATTAAACTTACCATTCCATCAAATTGAAGATATTCTAATGAGTGATAAAATTCAAGTAATCCGCTACCTAAAATTGCAGGCACACTTAATAGAAACGAAAATCTTGCAGCCGTTTCACGCTTTAATCCCATAAAAAGACCAGCAGTGATAGTAGTTCCAGAACGCGATGAACCCGGGATTAATGCTAAAGATTGCGCAAATCCAATAATTAAAGCATCTTTCCACGTTAAATCTTTTAGTTCACGCTTAAATTTTCCAACTTTTTCGGCAATTGCTAAAATAATTGCAAGAACAATTAAACTTATTGCAATTAAATATAAATTTTTTGTTAAAGCACCTTCAATAATATCTTTGAATCCAAGTCCAATTATAGCTACTGGAATTGACCCAAGAATTATCATCCAACCCATTTTTGAATTAGTATTTTGTGAAGAAATTTTTTGTGGTTTTATTAAATTTTCTTTCATAAAATCAATAAAAATATTCCACAAATCCTTCCAAAAATATATTACAATTGCTAATAAAGTGCCAAGTTGGATAACTGCAATAAAGGCAGTCCAATGCTCTGGATTTTTATCTGAAATTAAGTTCATTAATTTTCCAGCAATGGTTAAGTGACCAGTACTGCTAATTGGTAAAAATTCTGTTAAACCTTGAATTAAGCCAAGTATTATTGCTTCTATAAAAGTCATTTATTGTCCTATACTATTTTTAAAAGAAATATGAAATTCCGAGATTTACACTTATGGAAATAGAGTTAATATTGATACTATCGTGAAAACTTCCAAATTTATTTGTTGGATTCCCAGTAAAATCAGTTCGCAAAGAACTTCCAATGTTTGCATAGAATTTATCTCCAAGCTTAGTGTGAGCTTGTGCTTTAATTAAAAAGCCAATGCCTATAACATCATAGCTTTCTTTAATTGAAATATCCTCGGTTAAATTAATTATTCTCAAACCCGTACCAAAACCAAATTTGAATTTATAGCCATTCCCAGAAATAACATAATACCCTAAAACCGAAGGTTTATGATGATTATAACTTAAACTATAATTACCAGCATAGGATGAAGCAAAATCAAAAAGGGTATAAACATATTCAAAACCAATTTGATATTTTTCGGAGATTGCATAATCTATTTCACCAAAAAATTCCGCAGTTGATAAAAATGGATTTACACCATCATCAGCCCGCATTTCAAGGTACGAATTAAGCGATGGTGCATAAACAAAGCTAATTCCCATTCCAGCAGCAATATCAACTTGTGCAAAGTTTGGATTAATTGAGGCTAAAAGTATTATAAACAGAAAACTGTTTTTTTTCATTCAGTTTTATCCCCTTTTATTACACTATAAAAATTCTCTTCTGGAAGTCCCATTTTTGCTCTTTTGTTATTAATATAACCCATAAATAAAAACATAGATATTATGAAAACAAAGATAGAAATAGTATGAGTTAATATCACATAAGCAGAAGCGGCTTCGCTTGTAAAAGCAAATAATGAAACCAAAATTGAAATTCCAATAAAGTGATATGTGCCAGCTCCACCTGGAGTAGGAATAATGATACCAAAAGCGCTAATTGTCATTACAATCCAAGCCATTGAATAATTAACATCAAAACTATTTTGTTGATTTAATACATAAAATCCCAATTCAGCAGAAAGACCATAATTAAGCATTATTAAAATTGAATATAAAATAACCCAAATATAATTTGAAGTTCCTTTAATTGATGCAAAACCATCAATAAGCATTTCAAAAATATAGGCAATTTTAGTTGCAAGTTTTTTTGAAAATTTTCCAACAACATTTACAATAAGCGAATAGAATTTTTGCTTAAATTTTACCAATAAAACAAGAATTAAAATAACCAAAAATATAGTTGCAAATCCAAAAACCACAGTTGATTTTAACCATTCAATGTCAGAGAATAAATCACCATTATAAATTAATACACTAATTAAAACTGAAATTCCAAGTGCTAAAATATCAATAACTCTTTCCACAATAATAGTTCCCAATACTGCCGATCTTGAAATATTTTCCCATTTACCAGCAAAAAAACCACGATACAGTTCTCCAAGTCTTGGAATAATACTATTTAATCCATATCCAATCATTGTTGCACCAAAAAGATTTAGAATAGATGTGTTAGGATTTGTTGAATCTAACATTTTTTTCCAACGTAAAGCACGTAAAAAATGGGATAAAAAGAATGCAAAAAGAAATACAGCAACCCAGCTAAAAGATAGTTGCGATAAAATTTGAAATACAGACTGAAAATCCACATCTTTAAATGCAAGATAAAAGAAAAGAAACATTAATAAAATTGAAATAAGAAAGCTTAAATATTTCTTTATATTATTTTTTTTATTATCGGAGGTCAATTGTTTCTATCTCTTTTGGGGGATTAAATTGAAATTTCTCCTCGTCAATTTTGGGATTGATTTCTATAAAAAATAATTCAAAAGCGTATTTAATATTATTAAAATCTACTATTTCAATTTTATTTAATAAATAATTTTTATTTATGGTTATGTAAGCTTCCTTGAAACTATACTCTGAATTGTTTGGAATACTCTTAATTGTAAAATTATTATCATTATTATCAATTAATGTTAATTCACATTTTTCTGGGTAAGAATAAATTATTTCATTTAATGAAAATGCAGTATTCCCTGTCTCAAAAGGAGAAATAACTACTTTTTTTTGTGTTTTATCATAATTCCAAACTGAAATTCCATCAGAAACAATATCTCTATTTTGAAGAATAATGGCAAAATTATTTTCTTTTTTAAAGTAAAATTTGCCAGAAAGGGAATTTAATTTATTGTTGTTATTTGAATAAATAGTTTGGCTAAATTCGGCTTGCAAAGTTTGTGTTTGGGTAAATCTATCTTGTAAATTTTTGATTACTTCATTAGCATTTTGCGAATAAACAAGAATAGGAATTACAAAAAAAAAGAGCAGTTTTAAGTTCATTATATTGACCTAATAATTGTTTGAAGCTGTTCCTCGCTTTCGCAAATTACTTCGCGAGCTTTACTTCCATCTGGTGGCCCAACAATACCAGCTTGTTCAAGTTGATCCATTACTCTCGCAGCCCTCGAATAACCAAGTTTCAATTTTCTCTGGAGTAATGAAACCGAACCTTGTTGATGTCTAATAATAACTTGCGCTGCTTCTTCGAACATTGGGTCAAGATCGGATAAGAAATTAGCATCAGGATCGTTTCTCTTTTCCATAAGTGATGGTAGGAAGTAGCGTTTTTTATATCCATCTTGAATATAGATTGCATTTGTAACTTTTTCAACTTCTTCGGTTGAAATAAATGCATTTTGAATACGAATTGGTTTTGGCATTCCACCGGGAAGAAATAGCATGTCGCCACGACCAAGTAATTGTTCTGCTCCATTCATATCAAGAATTGTGCGTGAATCAACTTTTGTAGCCACTTGATATGCAATACGTGCAGGAAAATTTGCTTTTATTACACCTGTAATTACATTTACAGAAGGACGCTGAGTAGCAACTACAAGATGAATTCCTACCGCTCTTGCAAGTTGTGCAATTCGAGCAATTGGTTCTTCAACCTCTTTACCCGAAGTAATCATTAAATCGGCTAATTCATCAATAACTACAACAATATATGGCAATTTATAATGTTTAATTTTATCAGTATCTGATGGACGGGTTTTAGGATTATTTACTTTAATATTATAATCAATAATATTTCTTACACCAGCTTTAGCAAGTTTGTCATATCTTTTTTCCATTTCAAATTCAACTGATTTAAGGGCTAACAAGGCATTTGCAGGCATTGTAATAATTTCTTCATCCAAATCTGGTGAAATTGCCAAAAAGTGTTTATTCAATTTTCCATAAAACGAAAGCTCTATTTTCTTTGGGTCAACAATTACAAACTTTACATCCGATGGATGTTTTGCATACAATAAACTAGTTATTAGCATATTTATTCCAACACTTTTCCCCGAGCCTGTAGCTCCAGCGACTAATAAATGCGGCATTAATGCTAAATCAGTTATATAAATATCACCAATAATTGTTTTACCTAATGCAATTGGTAACGCAGCTTTTGAATTTTTTAATCCAGCAAGTACAGAACGAGCTCTCACGATGGTTGATTTTTCGTTTGGAATTTCAACACCAATGGCACTTTTGCCTGGAATTGGGGCAATTATTCTAATTCCGCGAGCAGCAAGAGCTAGAGCAATGTCATTCTCAAGACTTACAATACGACTAATTTTCACTCCAGCTGCTGGCACTATTTCATATTGTGTTACAACCGGACCTGGAGTAACAGAAATGTCTTCTATTTTTATATCAAAAAGTAAAAGTTTTTCTTTTAGTAATTCTGCATTATGCTTTAATTCTGCTTCAGAAACTTTGTTATCCTCATCAAGCACCATGTCTAAAAGATTTAAACTTGGAGGAATAAATTTAATTTTTTCTTCCCAAGGTTCAGGTAAATCCTCTTCATCTTTTGGACTTAACATGTCATTCTTTTTAATTATAATTTCTTTACTGATTTGTGGTTCCAATGGTTCCAAGGAAGGATCGTGCTTTTCGGGCTCTTCATTTATTGCTTTGTGAACTATTCTAATTTTTGTTTCATCAAGTTGAATTTCAACTGGAAATGAATTTATTGATTCGTCAATTTTATTTTTATTCCTTTTTAACAACGAGGATTTTGATTTTACATCCTCTTTATTCATTTCAATTATTTTTTCTAAATTACTACTTTCTTTATCCTTAATTATCCTAATTTTGGTTTCGCTATCTTCTTCAAAAGCACCGCTAATATTTCCTTTTATAAATTCAAATATACTTTCCAATTTAATATCAAAAGCAATTATTGTTGATATAGTTAAAATGGAAATTAACACTATTATACTTCCTAATCCGCCTAATAATCGCCCTATTGCACCACCAAAAAAATCACCAACATTTCCTGATAATTCAATAAAATCTGAAAGAAGATGTAATTCAACCCGAAGCATTCCAAAAAATGATGCAAGAATTAGCGCGAAAGCTATTAGGAAATTTGAAAGATGTAAAGATAATTTATAATTATCCTCTTTAATAATTGCAAAACCCCATATAAATAACAACACAGGAAAAACAATTGAAAAATATCCGATAGTTGAATTGATAAAAAAGTTTGAAAGGTAAGCCCCTAAAATTCCAAGCCAATTATGTACACTTGAAGCACGCGAAACAAATTCTGGGTCGGAAGAAAATATTTTGAATAAATCGGTAAAACCAAAATATAGATTAGCAACATCGTATCTTGAATAAGAAAGTATGCTAAGAAGCGACAAAACTGCAATTAATATGAGAGCAACACCAAGTAATTTTTTTTTCTTTTCTTTAGAAACAGTAATATTATTATTACTTTTTTTTGTTGTTGTTTTTACCGCCATAAATAAAACCTAACTAATTACTTTGGCTATCAATTATTTCATTATTTAATAATTTTATTTCACCACCAGTGAAATAGGGTATTAAGGGAATATTATCAACAGTGGAACAAAAATCAAGATCAGATTCAAAATCATTTGTCTTTAATATTTTTCCATGCTCACAATTTTCTAACATCAACTTTATATCTTTACCATATTTTTCATTAAGAGTAAGACTTGCGTTTGTAGCATCTGTTAATTTAATATCTGGTTTTTTTTCCATTATTAACTTTACCAAAGCACCAGCACAAATTGTATCCTCAAGACAAAATATTCCACTCGCACCAGATGAGATAATTTCGACATCATTATTTAACTTAATTAAATGATCAGCTATTGTAGATAAATTATTGAAACTTGCAATAAATACTTTATCAGAATACTTTGCCTTAACTATTGCTTTTGATCCATTAGTAGTAAACAAAATTATTGATTTACCACCAACTCTTTCCTCTGTATATTCAGATGGTGAATTTCCTAAATCGAAACCTTCTATCATTTGAGTATTTCTTTCACCACATAATAAGGTTTGTCCGCCATGAGAATTAACAGAAATTTTCATTGCAAAATCAATTGACCCAACTGGAATAACTTCTTTCGCTTTTGAATCCAGCGCTTTAAGAATAACTGAAGTTGCTCTTAAAACATCTATAACAACAGTTGTTTTACCAGTAAAATACAGGTCATCTACATTGTTTGGTGATAAAATAACATTCACTTTCATTTATTATTAATACTCACTATTAATGGAATTTATCAATTGATAAAATAATTATCTGCTAATAAATGGCAATGTCACTATTTTGCCACTTATTTCTTTATTTCTTATTTTAATAAAAACTTCAGAATCAAAATCTGAGTATTCCACATCAACATAACCCATAGCAATTGGCTTTTCTAAAATAGGACTCATTGTACCACTTGTTACGTGACCTATTAAAATGCTATTGTTATAAATCTCATATCCATGTCGCGGAATTATTTTTCCTTCGAAAGCAATTGCAACTAATTTGCGTTTAACACCATTTGATTTAATTTCTAAAATAGCATCTCTTCCAACAAACTCACCTTTTTTAACTTTTGTTATCCAATCAAGACCAGCTTCAATTGGGTTAGTTGTTGCATCAATGTCGTTTCCATAAAGACAAAACCCCATTTCAAGACGTAAAGTATCTCTTGCACCAAGACCAATTGGTTTAATTTTATATTTTTCACCAGCTTCAAAAAGGGCATCCCATATTTCAAGTGATTCAGATTCAGAGCCTTTAATATAAATTTCATAACCAAGTTCACCAGTATAACCAGTGCGAGAAATAATTACATCTTTTCCACCACATTTTGCAATAATAAAATGATAATATTCCATTTCTAAAGAATTATCGCAAATTTTTTGAAGAGTTTTTTTAGATTTTGGTCCTTGAAGTGCAATTAGTGAATAATCCTCACTGTCGTTTATAATTTCGACACCAAATAAATTATTTTTGTGCATCCATTCTATATCTTTTTCAATATTGGAAGCATTAATTACAAGCAAAAATTCATTTTCATTAAGTTTATAAACTAATAAATCATCAACAATTCCGCCATCTTCGTAACACATTGCAGTATATTGAATTCTGCCAATAGTAAGTTTGGCAACATCATTAACAGTTATACGTTGCACAAAATCGAAGGCTTTATCGCCTTTAATAATAACTTCACCCATGTGAGAAATATCAAAAATTCCCACTGAGTTTCGAACAGCTTTGTGTTCATCAATAATAGATGAATATTGAACTGGCATTTGATAACCAGCAAATTCAACTATTTTTGCACCTAATTCAACATGCTTACTGTAAAAATTTGTCTTTTTCATAATCTCTTTAATTTATTTTTTGGAATCAGCTAAAAATTTTTCAATACCTATATCTGTAAGAGGATGTTTAAATAATTGTTCTATAACATTAAAAGGAACTGTAACAATATCTGCACCAATTAAACCTGCTTCAACAATATGTAATGGACTTCGCACACTTGCTACAATTATTTGAGTTTCATATCCATAATTAGCATAAATTTGAGCAATTTGATCCACTAAATCCATTCCAACATAACTAATATCATCAAGTCTTCCAACAAAAGGTGAAATAAATGTTGCACCGGCTTTTGCAGCTAAAATGGCTTGTGAAGCAGAAAAACAAAGAGTTACATTTGTTTTAATTCCCAATTCAGTTAATGTTTTAACAGCTTTAATACCTTCTTTTATTAAAGGAATTTTTACAACAATGTTTTCATGAATTGATGCTAATTCTTTACCTTCTTTTACCATCCCTTCATAATCAAGTGCAAGAACTTCACCACTAATAGGACCATTTACAATTTTTGCTATTTTTGCCAAAATTTGGTCACGATTACCTTTTTCTTTAGCAATTAAAGATGGATTTGTTGTAACGCCATCCAAAATGCCCATTTCTTCAGCTTCTTTAATTTGATTGATGTTTGCTGTATCAATAAAAAATTTCATATATACCTCGTAATTATTAATAACTAATGTAAAGTTACAAAACTTTATAAATAATCATTTGTAATTTCTTTTTCTGTTTTAGAATTAATAAATCTAAATGATTGGGGATTAACATCGTTTTTCTCTTCAAGTTTTATTCTAATAAAATATTTTAACTGTAATTTTTTCATCGTAGAAAAAGTTCCAATTCGAAGTTTAAGTCCTAAAGAATTATGTACAATTAACCTAAGTGATTGCCTATTCCCTTCGTTTTTGTAACGCTTTAGCCATTGATCAATTTCATTGATAATATTAGATTTTTTTTGCATTAAACCAGTTCCATCGCAACAATGGCATAATTCGTGAGTAGATTGCATAATGTTTTCGCGAATTCTTTGGCGGGTAATTTGCATGATTCCAAAATCAGTCATTGGTAACATTGCAATTTTAGCTCTATCTCTTTTGAATTCTTTTTTAAGTTCGTCGTAAATTTTCTTTCTATTTTTATCTTCCTCAAGATCAATAAAATCTACAACAAGCAAACCACCTATATCTCTAAGTCTTAATTGACGAGCAATTTCGCGTGCAGCTTCTAAATCGGTTTTAAGAGAATTTTGCTCTTGTTCTTTTTTTGCAGCATATCTTCCACTATTTACATCAATAACTGTCATAGCTTCAGTATGTTCAATAAAAAGGTATCCGCCACTCGGCAAAGTAACCTTCCGATTCATCATGCCTTTTATTTGTTCTTCTATTTTAAATTCTTCAAAAATTGGAATTGAACTTTTATAAAAGTTAACCTTCTCCACTATTTCTGGTTGATGAGTATGAACATAAGTTCTAATTTCTTTATATAATTTTTTAGAATCAATAAAAATATTGGAAACATCTTCGGTAAATAAATCTCGGATAACACTAATTGTGGTACTTAAATCTTTATAAACTAAATAAGGTGGAGTATTCTTTTTAACCTCATCTTGCACTTGAACCCAAGTTTTGCTCAAATAATTTAAGTCAGCACTTAATGTTTCTTCTGATTGGTCTTTTGAAGCGGTTCTAATAATTAACCCACAATTTGATGGAATTATTTCACGTGCTAATTTTTTTAATCTTCTCTTTTCTCTGAAATCAACAATTTTTTTGGAAATTCCAATTTTCCCTTCGTAAGGAATTAGCACACAAAATCTGCCAGGAATTGAAAATGAAGTTGATACACGAACACCTTTACCTTTAACTGGTTCCTTAATAATTTGAACCAATATCTCTTGTCCTTTTTTTAGACGAGGAATTCTACTTTTTATTTCTGTATTATTTTCGTTTGGAATATCATCATCATTTGTTTGTGACTCTGTATTAGGTTTTGTTACTTTTACTTCACCCTCTTCTTCAGTTTCATCAACATAATCAACATCAACAAAATTGAGATTATCTTTAACTGTATCACCAATATCCGAAAAGTGAAGGAAGGCGTCGTGTTTTAATCCAATATCAATAAAAACGGCTCTAATTCCAGGAAGAACACGAGCTACTTTGCCCAAATAAATATTTCCAACCATCCTATCTTTTTCAGGATGCTCTACAAAAAAATCAACCAATTGTCTATCTTCAGCAATAGCAATTCTATTCTGAGATTCGGTTGCACTAATAATAATTTCTTTTAACATTTACCCATCTCTATCTAACGGATTACCATAAATTATTCATCTAACCAAAAGAGAACCCGTTCTTTAAACTTTTGGTCAATTAATTCACGATCATCTTTAGAATAAAAATTTTGTTTTAAGTTTTCAATATGTTCGTGAATTATTTCAATTTGTTCTTCAATGTTTTTAGCTCGCATAATTTTGGATGCAAAAACCATTACACCATCCAAATTTTTAAAATACCATACAATATTCTTTCTTGCTTTAATTGTAGCAATCACATCAGAATATTCACGAGCTAATAATTTGCTATGCTTAATTGCAGCTTCAGCAACTTCCTCTATTGTAGGCTCACCAGAATCTTCGCCTGTTTCATAATATTTGTTATATCTATTAAAAATAAAAGGATTTCCGAGAGCACCACGTGCTATCATTACAGAATCAATCCCTGTCTCGGCAATCATTCTTTTAATATCTTGTGGCGTAAAAAGTGAGCCATTTCCAACAACTGGAATTTTTACTGTGTCTTTCACCTTTCGTAACCATTCCCAATCCGGGTCTTCTTTATATTTTTTATTTTTTGTTCTTGTATGAACAATTATAAATGAAGCACCACTTTCTTGAGCAATTTTTGATGTTTCTAAAATATTAATTTTACCATCACTTTTTCCTAAACGTAACTTTACAGATATTGAAATATCTCCGGCAACTTTAACCATTGATTCTATTAGTTTTCCCATATAAATTGGGTCATCTAACAATTGAGCACCAAGATTATGTTTAGTTACTTTATCAACAGGGCAGCCGCAATTAATATCAATTACATCTGGTTTGTAATTTTTTAATTCTTGAACTGCACCAGCTAAATAATCGGGGCTGTTTCCCAATAATTGAACTCCAATTGGTTTTTCGTCACGACCAAAAGAAAATAGTTGCAATGCGTGAAAATCATTTTCAACAATTCCTTTAGCACTAACCATTGGAGTATAAGTTAAGCCAGCACCATACTCTTTTGAAATTTTTCTAAAAGGAGCATCTGAAACATCGGCCATAGGAGCAACAATTAATTTATTGCCTAAATCAAAATTTTTAAGTTTCATTTGATTAATATTTCAAAGTTATATCAAATAAAACGGACACAGATACTAAAACATTTTTATAAAACGCCAATTTTTGTTGTTTCAAATTTGTCCTTTCTAAATATTAATAAAAAACCGGATAAATAATTTATCCGGTTTAATTTAATTTAGATTTCTTTTATTTCCGAAATATTTTCTTTTTTCTCAGTTGCTTTTTGATCTTCCAATAAAGCTTTTCGAGATAAAGAATATTTCCCATTTTCCATTTTTAACAATTTAACGGGTATAATATCACCTTCTTTAAGAAAATCAGAAACTTTATTAACACGTTCAAGTGCAATTTGTGAAATGTGCAAAAGTCCTTGAACACCTGGAATAAATTCAACAAAAGCACCAAAATCGGCAATTTTAATTACTTTACCAACATATTCCATTCCTATTTCGGGGTCAGTAACAATTCCTTTAATATAATCTTTTGCACGACGAGCGTCATCAATATTAACTCCAGCAATTGCAACTTTTCCATCTTCTTCAATATTTATTTCAACATTAAAATCACGTTGAATTCCTTGAATAATTTTTCCGCCTTGTCCAATAACTGCACCAATTTTTTCAGGATTTATTTGAATAAAAATAAGTGAAGGTGCATAAGGAGAAATGGATTCTCTGGCAGCTGCAAGTGTTTCATTCATTTTTCCTAAAATATGCATTCTTCCATCTTTAGCTTGAGCAAGTGCTTTTTCCATAATTTCAAAAGATATTCCTTGAATTTTAATATCCATTTGAATGGCAGTAATTCCTTCGACTGAACCAGCTACTTTAAAATCCATGTCGCCAAGGTGATCTTCGTTTCCAAGTATATCTGAAAGAACAGCGAATTTTTCGCCTTCTTTTACTAATCCCATTGCAATTCCAGAAATAGCTTTTTTTACTGGTATTCCAGCATCCATCATTGCTAACGAGCCAGCACAAACCGTTGCCATTGAAGAAGAGCCGTTCGATTCAAGAATATCCGAATTTATACGAATTGTGTACGGAAAATTTTCTTTTGACGGAACTACAAATTTCAAAGCTCTTTCTGCAAGATTTCCGTGTCCAATCTCTCTTCTACCCTGTCCGCCATAGCGTCCTGTTTCGCCAACACTAAATGGTGGAAAGTTATAGTGAAGATAGAATGCTTTTTTGTTTTCTTCTCCAAGACCATCAACAATTTGTTCATCTTTAGCAGTACCAAGCGTAACGGTAGTAAGTGATTGAGTTTCTCCACGTGTAAAAAGTGCAGAGGCATGAGTTCTAGGAATAATTCCAACTTCGGATGTAATTTGTCTAATTTCTGTAAGATTTCTACCATCAAGACGCACACCTTCTTCTAATATTCTTTTACGCATCAAATCTTTTTCGATATCGTGCAAAATATTTTTAATGTCCGTTTCATCTTCTGGATATTTTTCTGCTAATGCTTCAAGAGCTTCTGCATTTATTGCATCATTTTTTGCATAACGAACTTCTTTAGTTAAAACAGAATAAACTACTTCTTTGTATTTATCATAAGCTAATGCATTAACTTCATTAACAAGTTCTTGATTAATTAATTTAGTTTCAACTACCATTTTGGGAAGTCCGCACGCTGCAACTAATTCTTTTTGAAGATCAATTATTTTAACAATTTCGACATGAGCAAATTTAAGTGCATTTAAAATATCATCTTCACTTGCTTCTAGTGATTCACCTTCAACCATCATAATTGAAGTTTCAGTTCCAGCAATGGTTAATTCCAAATCACTTTCTTTAATTTGACTTACTGTTGGGTTAACAATAAATTCACCATTAATTCTTCCAACTCTTACTTCGCCAATTGGCTCAAGAAATGGAATATCTGAAATTGCTAACGCAGCAGAAGCTCCAACAGCAGCTATTACGTCAGGGTCATTTTCGCCATCAAATGAATAAACAAACGCAGCAATTTGCGTGTCGTTATTATATTCACTTGGGAAAAGTGGTCTAATTGGTCTGTCAATTAAACGTCCACTTAAAATTTCTTTTTCTGTAGGGCGACCCTCGCGTTTAATAAATCCACCAGGAAATTTACCAGCAGCAAAATATCTTTCTTTATATTCAACTGATAAAGGGAAATAATCCAATGTAGTATTCGTTTTTTTTGAGGCTACTACGGTTACTAAAACCATAGTATCGCCATAGCTTACCATTACAGCCCCGTTAGACTGTTTTGCAAAGCGTCCAGTTTCTATTGATAATTTCTTTCCGCCTATTTCAACTTCTTTTGTTATAATCATTATTTAAGCCTTATTTTCTTAATTTCAATTCTTTAATTATGCTTCTATATCGTTCTATATCTTGACGAGCAACATAGTTTAGCAATCTTCTTCTTTTACCAACCATCATTAATAAACCTCTTCTTGAATGGTGGTCTTTTTTGTGTTCAGAAAAATGTGCAGTAAGTTTGTTGATACGAGCAGTTAAAAGAGCAACTTGTACTTCTGCTTTACCGCTGTCTTTTTCATTATCGCCAAATTTGCTAATAATTTCTTGTTTTTCTTCTTTTGTTAAATTCATTTTGAATTTCTCCTATTATTAATTCGATGTAACTTCAGAACCTTTCCGAAGTTAATTAGTTAATTATCTTTCCAACAAATTGGATGGCTTGTTTTTTATCTTTACCAATCTGATAGATCAATTCTTCCTTACTATTAAATTTTTGTTCATCTCTAATTCTATTTAGCAATTCAATTTTAATATCCTTGTCATACACGTTTTTATTAAACTCAAAAAGATGAGCTTCAATAACAACATCTATTGTATCTTCAAATGTTGGACGTAACCCAACATTCATAACACCATAAACAATTTCATCTTCAACATATGCCTTTACAATATAAACACCATTTTTAGGAATTAATTTGTTTTTATCTGCTACATTTATATTTGCAGTAGGAAAACCAAGAATTTTTCCTCGTGAAACTCCTTTTACAACAATTCCATGAAAACAATAATTTCTACCAAGCAACATGTTTGCATTTTGAACGTCACCAGCTAAAAGTGCATTTCTAATTTTAGTACTGCTAATAATATTTTCATCATTTTTTATTGCATCTAAGCATTCAACGGTAAAATTATTTTTTTCACCAAGTTCAATAAGCTCAATATCGTCACCATTTCTATTTTTACCAAATTTATGATCGTGACCAATAATTATGTGCTTAACACCAATTTTATTACAAATAATATTTGTAATAAATTCTTCCGACGTCTGCTCAGCAAATTCTTTTGAGAAATTAATAACTAAAAGATTATCAATTCCAAGTTGAGATAAAAGTTCTGCTTTTTCCTCTAAAGTTGTCAATAATTGAATTTGAAAATCAGAAACTACTGTTCTTGGATGTGGTTCAAAAGTAATAACCACATTTCTCAAATTATTTTGATTTGAATATAGTTTTAATTTATCAAAAAGATATTTATGACCTTTATGAATTCCGTCAAAAGTTCCAATTGTTAAAACCGTATTTTCATCCTTATTAATTTCATCAATTGATTTAAAAATATTCATTACAATCAACTTTCCAAAATTTTATTCATTTCTCTCAACTCATCAACTGTAATGGCGTCATCAACTTTGAACTCTCCAATTGCTTCTCTTCTAAGCAATTTTAGATACCCACCACAATTTAATTTTTCACCAAAATCATTTGCGATAACTCTAATATAAGTTCCTTTAGAACACCTAATTTTGAAATCTATTTCTGGTAGTTCAATTCTTGTAATTTCAAAATCATAAATTGTAATTTCACGAGGTTTTCTTTCTACCTCAACACCTTTTCGGGCTAATTTATAAAGCCTTTTTCCATTCTGCTTTAAGGCAGAATACATTGGAGGAATTTGTTTAATTTCTCCCAAAAAGCTCTTTCTTGCTTCTTCAATCATTTCATACGAAACATAAGAAAAATCTTTTTCTTCAATAAACTCGGTCTCTCCATCCATTGAAGGAGTTTGTTTACCAAGCTCAATTGTTCCAGAATATATTTTATTTAAATCTTGATATTTGTAAATTTCTTTAGTTTTTTTTCCAACGCATACAATTAATAGTCCAGTTGCAGCTGGGTCTAAAGTTCCTGCATGACCAACTTTTTTAACATTAACAATTTTTCGTATACGATAAATAATGTTAAAAGAACTTTTACCTTTTTCCTTATCAATTAAAATCACTTCACCAGAAGCATAATCAGTATTTAAAAGATCAATCGTTTTGTTTGTTATCATTTTCGTGAATTTTTTTAAAAAGATTTTCCATCTTTTCAACATAATCTAATGTATCATCAAGATAAAAATCAATATCTGGCATTTTTCTTAAATGACTCATTTTTGTTGACAACTGTCCTTTTATATATCCTTTTATGCTATTTAATTTAGCTATTTTTACATCTCTACCCACTTTATCAAAAATTGATATATATATTTTTGCATTTTTTGCATCGGGAGTAACTTTTACCGAAGTAATAGTAAGCATTCCCAACTCTGGGTCATTAATTTTATGAAGAAATATTAAACTAAGTTCTTCCTTCATAAATTCTGCTATTTTTTGTAATCTTGTCGACAAATTTTTAACTCAACTTCTGTTTTGTTTCAACAAATTGATATGCTTCAATTATATCATTTACTTTAATATCATTAAAGTTAGCAATGTTTAAACCACATTCGTAACCAGCAACAACTTCTTTAACATCGTCTTTGAAGCGTTTAAGTGTTGCTAGATTTCCTTCATAAATAACAATTCCATTGCGGAATAATCTAATTTTATCTGATCGTGTAATTTTACCATCTGTAACATAACATCCAGCAACAGTGCCAATTTTGGGAACTTTAAATGTATCACGAATTTCAACTGTTGCAACAAATTTTTCTGAAACTATTGGAGATAAAAGTCCTTCAAGTGCAGATTTTACTTCATTTATTGCATCATAAATAACATTATATAACCTAATGTCAACGTTTTCCGTTTCTGCCAATTTGCGAGCATTATTATTAGCTCTAACATGAAACCCTATAATAATTGCTTGAGAAGCAGCAGCAAGCAGAACATCGCCTTCAGTAATTCCACCAACAGCTTTGTGAATTACATTAACAGCCACTTCCTTATTTGAAAGTTTCATTAACGAATCTGCAAGTGCTTCAACCGAGCCATCTACATCACCTTTAACAATAATTGGAAGTTCTTTTACTGCACCTTGGCTAATTTGCATAGCAATTTGGTCCAATGTAATATGACGTACTTGTCTGTTATCTTGTTCACGCTTTAATTGTTGTCTTTTTAGAGCAATTTCTCTTGCTTCACGTTCAGATTCTACAACAGCAAAAACATCACCAGCCTGAGGCGAGCCTTCAAAACCTAAAATTAGAACTGGTGTAGCGGGTGAAACCTCGTTAACTTTTTTATTCCTTTCATCAAACATTGCACGAACTCTACCTTGGAAATTACCAGCAACAAATGGATCACCAACTTTAAGAGTTCCTTTATCAATTAAAACAGTCGCCGTAATTCCGCGTCCTGGTTCCATTTGCGATTCGATAACGCTTCCACGAGCAAGTCTATCTGGATTTGCTTTTAACTCTAATAATTCTGCTTCTAATAAAATTTTCTCTAAAAGCAAATCAACATTAAGACCTGTCTTAGCCGAAATTTCAACTGCTTGATATTTTCCACCCCATTCTTCAATTAAAATATTTCTTTCAGACAATTGCTGTTTTATTTTTTCAATATTTGAATTTGGTTTATCAATTTTATTAATTGCAATAATAATGGGCACCGTTGCAGCCTGTGCATGATTTATTGCTTCAACAGTTTGGGGCATTACCGCATCATCTGCAGCAACAATAATAACAACAATATCGGTAACTTTTGCTCCACGAGCACGCATGGCAGTAAATGCTTCGTGACCTGGAGTATCGAGGAATGTAATTTTTTTTGCATCTTGAACTTCAACTTGATAAGCACCAATATGCTGTGTAATTCCACCAGATTCACCAGCCACAACATTTGCACGCCTAATATAGTCCAGCAATGAGGTTTTACCATGGTCAACGTGACCCATTATAGTAACAACAGGTGGACGAGGTTGAAGTGTATCTTCTTCGTCTTCATTATCAGCTAAAGAATCCGCGATATATTCATCTTCAAATTCAACTTCAAAACCAAATTCATCTGCTAATAATGTAATTGTTTCTGCATCTAATCTTTGATTTATTGAAACCATTAGACCAAGACCCATACATTTGGAGATAACATCACTAACCGAAACATTCATCAAATTGGCAATTTCGTTAACAGCTATATATTCTGTTACCTTAATTTTATTCTCGTCTAATTCTTGTTGTTCAATAATTTTTTCTTGCTCTTCAATTTGTTCTTTTTTACGACGTTTTTTAGCACTTGCCCGTTCAGCAGTAGCAATATCATCAATACTAATCATTGTTCTTTTAATAGCGGCATCAACTTCGCGCTTATCTATTTCTGCTTTTTTAACTTTTTTGAATTTTTTTGATTGTACGGTTTCTTCAACTTCTACAGATTTCTTTTTTCTTCTAAATTTCTTCTTTTTCTCACCTTCTTTAGCATCTGTATCTTCATTTTTTTCAATAGGTTTTGCTACTTGAGGTTTTGCTACTTGAGGTTTTGGTGTAACTTTTACTATTTCAGAAACGACTGGTTTTTTCTTCTTTTTATCTCTTCTTTTGTCGTGGAGAGCTATTTTGCCAATAATAGTTAACCCTTTTTTTCTTCCATTAAGCTCTTTTTCGGCATCAGTTTGATAAACACCTGTTTCAATTTCCGAGTTATCTTCCTCAAAAGAAATAATTTCCTCTACAGGTTTTTCCACTTCTTGAACATTTATTTCAGTTTTTGTCTCTTTTGTTTTTTCGTCAACTGGCTGTTCAACAATTTCATCTTTAACTTGATTACTTGCATCAACTTCAACTTTTGGATCTTCTACAGTTAAAATATTCGGCTCTGGAATATTTATTTCATCAGCTTTTTCTTCAACAGTTTCAATAATGGTTTCTGTCACAACTTCTTGTCTTACATCAGATATCTCAATACTTTCTTCTAAGGATTCTTTGTTAACATCCGTGCCAGCTCTCTCGGCTCTTTTTTCAATAAATTTAGCAACTTTTCTTTTATGCTCTTCGGCTTTATCAATATCTTTTTTAAAATGTGACTGTACTTCCTCGAGCATTTCATCGGACATAAGGACTGTATGATTTTTTACTTCATATCCTTTACTATTCAAAAAAGCAATTATAGCATCAGTAGAGATATTAATCTCTGAAGCATACTTGTAAACTCTATATTTCTTCTGTTTATTAGTTGTAACCATATTGGAAATTACCCATAATTTTAAATTTTATTCTTCTTCAAATTGATTTTTAATAATCTCAAAAATTTCATTAGCTTTTTCATCATCTAAAGATTCAATCTCTTTAAGTTTATCTAAACCAGCTGTTAAAATTTCAACTGCAGTATCGTATCTGTTTTTTATTAATAAATCAACAATTTCTGTTCCTAATTCTTCTCTTAATTCAACAAGTTCAATATCATCATCATATTCTTCAAATGGTTTTTCTTCACGAATAACATCAATTTCGTATCCAGTTAATTTCATCGCAAGTCTAATATTAACACCATTTCTACCAACAATAAGTGATACTTGGTCGTTATCTGCAGCAACAGAGCATCTTTTCCCTTCCTCATCAATTTCAATTTGCTTTAATTTAGCTGGAGCCAAAGTTCTTTGAATTAAGGTAACAGGATCATCTGAATAATTTACTACATCTATGTTTTCGTTATTTAACTCACGAACAATTGCATGAATTCTAACACCTTTCATTCCAACACAAGCACCAACAGCATCAATTCTTGGGTCTTGTGATTCAACAGCAACTTTAGCTCTTTCGCTTGGTTCGCGGGCAATTCTTTTAATTTCAATAATACCATCATAAATTTCTGGAATTTCAATTTCAAATAATTTTTTCAAAAATAAATTATCGGCTCTTGAAATAATAATTACTGGTCCATTAGCAGTTTTTCTAACTTCTTTAACTACAGCTCTAAGAGTATCGCCTTTTCTATATCGTTCACGAGGAATTTGTTCAATTCTTGGCAATAGTAATTCGTTTTTATTGTGGTTAACAAGAATATCATTACGTCTTACTTGATAAATATCGCCAACTATAATTTCGCCTATCATTTCAGTATATTCGTTATAAACAAGTTCTTTTTCAATTTCTCTAATCCTTTGATTAAGACTTTGGCGTGCAAGATTTATAAGGCGTCTTCCAAATGAGCTAAGTTCAAGTTTTTCAACATAATCATTACCAACTTCTAATTCTTCATCGTTGCCTTTTTCGTTTACTTCAGCAATACTAATTTCACGTTCAGGATCTTCAACTTTTTCAACAATTGTACGTTCAAGAAATATTTCGATATCACCTTTATCCATATTTGCGATAACATCAAAATTGGCTTCAAGTCCGTATTTTTTTTTGACCATAACACCAAATATTTCTTCTATAATATTTTCAAGAACATCTCTATCAACATTCTTTCCTCTAACCATTTGGGAAAATGCTTCAACTATTGCATTATTCATTTTGCGGTAGCCTCCGTCTTAAAATCTGACAATAACTTTTGCAGATTTAATATTATTAAAGTTAACTTCATCTATTTTTTTATCTATTTCAAATTTTAATTTATCTTCGTTTACATCTAAAAGTTTGCCTTCAAACTTTTCTGCCACCTGTCCTTCAAATTCCAATTCAAAAAATCTATTAATATTCTTCTTATATTGTTGAATGTACATTAAGGGTCTATCAATACCTGGAGAAGAAACATCGAGCCTATATTTGGATTCAATCAAATTTTCTGTTTCAATTAAATCACCGCAAACTCTACTTATATCAACGCAATCGGAGGTAATAATACCATCTTCGTTATCAATAAAAATTTCAAGTACAAGGTCATTCTCGTTTCCTCTAAAATTTATTTCTATTAAAAGGTAACCAAGTTGTTCAATTGCATTCTTAATTTTATCGGCTATTTCCGATTTATTTATACTCATTTCAGTCTATTTAATTACATTATTAATTATTGAAACAAAAAACGCCCACAATGGGGCGAATTAGAATGTTAAAGTTACCATTATTTTAAATGATTAGCAAATTATTTAGTACGTACCAAACCATTTCCAATCACTATAAATTATTTATTTCAAATAAGATATGCTATTTTATGAAATTCATTTTACCTATAAATCTATCCTCAGCAATTTTAATTTCATAAAAATAAATTCCAGAAGTAACAACATTGTTTTTGTTGTTGGTAGCATTCCATTCTACTAAATAATTTCCCACTGGAAGTACATGGTTAACTAATACTTTAACTTCTTCACCTTGAATATTAAAAACCGTTAACTTTGTTTTATTATTGGATAATTTTGCTGGAACTACAAAGCTAATTGTAGTACTTGGATTAAAAGGATTTGGGTAATTTTGAGCAATAATATGTGTTTTGGGAATATTTGTTTTGTTATTCTCGTCATCAACATTTGTTACAAGACTAACCGTGCTTTCTTGTTTATTTCCATCAATATTAGCTAAATAAATTTTTGTCCATTCTGGTCGAGTTGAACGATTTATATAATTTCCACTCCATTCAGTATCTGTTATTCGGAAAAAATTAGTTGTTGTATATTCGTGATAACTATAAACTGGACCAACAAATGCAACATTTTCGCCACTTGTAAGCTTAGTATTCATAATTGCTAAATCAATTTTCCCTGTACCCGAATGAGCAACCCAACCAACCATATTGCCAACTTCATCCGTTGGTGCGGTATGATAATCAACAACTAAATAGTCTGCATCCATATCAGAATAAAACAATTTTGGATACCACCCTTCATAACTAACATCACCACACATGGTTTGAGGATTAGTTAAAGTTCTCTTCATAAACTTAATTTCAGAATCCAAAAGATCTATTCCATCCAATTCTTTTTGTGCAATTGATTGGAGAGTATCGCATTTATCATATAGATTTGTAAAATATTCTCTCATATAATCAGAACTAAAATTAAGCTCTAACATTTTAGCATTAAAATTTTTTGCTAATAGTTTAAGTGATGCAAACAATTCGGGAACAGGTTCAACATAACCATAAGGATAAAAGCATGTATATCCGCCACTATAAGATTGCTTTGCATAAAGAATATTATCGTGTCGCAATTCTGTCCAAGAACCTAATTGCGAATTCATTTTTTGCTGCCACCACGCTGCTGTTTGCATAAAATTTGGGAAAATTGTTCTATCTTTTGGTGGATTTAATTTTCTGATTGAATTTAGCCAACCGTTATAAACTGTGCTATTCCAAAAATCTGGGTTATAAGAGTCAACTAAATAACGAACTCCAACCAAGTTTGGAGCATAATTAAATTTTTCCAATTCACTAACCAAAAGCTGAGCCGATGCATCATTTCCAAGCGCAAATAAAATATCAAGTGTTGAAGGAAGCATTCGTAGCTTTTCCACCTTATCATAAACAACGCTTCCTGCTACATAGGAATCGATTACAAATCTTTGACCAAACATTAAAAAAGCAGACGCAGGTTTAATTTCGTCTTCACTTTCGGGATTGTGCATCAAAACTTGCGACAATATTTTTTGTGCAGCAAAAGTCTGATTAGCTAAAGTATCCTGATAAGCTTTAAAATAATTTGTATCAGATAACGATATGGAAAGCGCAAACCCCATTTTACTTTTTAACTCATCCAAATTTGAAAAAGTAACATTATCTTGTTCACCAACAAAGATTTCAATTACATTTTCAATCTCTTTATAGTTTTGTTCTAAATTCCCATTTTTTTCTAATTCCAAAATTAAGTTCGACATAATTGCTTGACGCTGTACTTCAACCAATTTAGGTTTAACAAGTGCGTTTGGAGCAATTAAATAAAGTTCCATTCTTCCAAGCCAAATCATTGCTCTAAAATAATCGGCTAATTCTGGTCTAAACTCATCGTCATAATGCCCGCGTGGTTTAAATTGACTAAAATCAATTTTTCGTTCTGTTTCAGAAAAAAATGGCATTGTTTCAAATTCTTCCTGTTGGATTTTTAGCATAAATGAAGTTACTCGTAATTCATTTTCTGAATAATATGGAAGTGCATTTTTATCTAATATTTTTCTCGCAACCCCAAGATATAAATCAACATCAACCAATCTTTTTTTCATATAATCTGATTGATATTTACCTTCCAAATTTGGAATTTCTAACACAAGTTTATGCAAAAAATCTTTCAATTTTGGAAGCAAAAATGTTTGTTCTACATCTTTTAAAATAGAATCATAAGATTTATGAAATGCATGTAAAACCATATCTGATGTTATAAATAATGGTAAATCTTTTCTATAAATATCTTCAATTGTTGAAATAAAACTTTCTTTGCCAAGTCTTTCAGTTACAACAAATCCATTTTTGTTAATTAGCAATTTTTCATCTTCCGTTAATTTGAATTTTATTTCAATTGAATCGGCAAATAGCGCAGTGTTCCAATCAGAAACTATATTAGCTTTAAATTCCCCTGGATTATTCGTCTGCAACAATTGTGATGCTGATAAATTTGCATTTGATTGAATAAATTTTTTATAATCATCAAAGCTAAATGAAGATTGTGGCAGTGAAACGAGAAATGGAAGTAATAATATAATTGAAAATATCTTTTTCATCATTCCCTCAAATGAATTATTTTATACTAAAGAAAAGGTAATAAAATAATTTTTAAAATGCGTAAATATTTTTTAGCTTTATTTATTCGTGCATTCGCGTTTAATATGTTTTAAACTAAAATACTTACATAACTTGATTGTAAATATTTTATCAATCTAATGATGGAACAAATTCTTTTGGAATTACTCCTAAATCAGAAGCAGCACAATTTTCAATTACTTGTTTTTCCGTTTTTGCACCTGGAATAACTGTTTGGCAAGCATGATGCGAAATACAAAAACGTAGACTGACTTGTCCCAGAGTTTGTTCCGGATATCTATCAAATAATGGTTTCATTTTCTCTAATTGCAATAAATAATTTTGGATTTTTTCTGGTGATAAATTCATACTTCTATGGTCGTCGGCGCTAAATGTAGAATCTTTAGAGAATTTACCTGTCAAAAATCCAAATAAAAGTGGAATTCTGACAATAACACCAATTCCGTATTTCAATGCTTTTGGGAAGAGCACTTTTTCTGCTTCTCGTTCCAACAAATTATATCTAACTTGAATTGAATCAATTAAATCGTGATGAACATCCAAAATATGAGCATGCTCAGTTTCTTTGAAAGACTGAATGCTAAAACCAGCACTTAAAATTTTTCCATCCTTTTTCAACTGTGCCAAAGCTTCCCAAGGTTCGTCTCTTTCAAGTTTATCAATATCTGGACTATGCAATTGAAGTATATCCAATGCATCCACATTTAATCTTTTCAAACTTTGTTCTGCAGCAAAAATTATATATTCTTTGGAATAAGTTTGTTTAATTGCCCCGTATCCTGCATCATCTTCAGAATTTGCATTATAAAAATCGTTGCCAGCTTTTGTGGCAATTATAATGTTTTTTTTGCCGTGTTGTTTAATTAATTTTGCAATCAATTCTTCCGAATGACCAAATCCATAAACATCTGCCGTATCAATAAATGTAACACCCTCATCAATTGCTTTGTTTAGTGCAGCCATTGAAACTGAATCGTCTGTTTCGCCCCAATTCATCCCGCCAATTGCCCAAGCTCCAAATCCAACAGTAGATATTTTTGGTCCACGACTTCCTAAATTTTTATATTCCATTATCTGCTCCTTTTTAAAATTATTATATAATATAAAATATCAATTTATATAATAAAAAAAATTATTTTTGAATAGAACAAATAAATCTTTTTTGTTAAGTTTCAATTAATAATATAACTTATTTTGGAGATATTTAATGAAACAAATTATGTTTTTACTACTTTCGCTTTTATTTATTTCGACAATTACTTTTTCACAGAACAAAAATAAAGCTACTTACATTGAACAGAAAAGTGATTTTTTTGAGCAAATGGAAAAAAATTTAGATGCTTTTAACAAAATTGAGAAGGAAAAGCAAAAATCCTACAAAATGGATTTTAGTAATATAGATGTTCCAAAATCACTTGGCGAATTTAAGGTCTTTTGGCATAACGAACCAGTTTCACAAGGCTTTACTGGAACTTGCTGGGATTTTTCAACTACCTCATTTTTTGAATCTGAAATATTTAGATTACGTGGTGAAAAAATAAAGATTTCCGAAATTTATACAGCCTATTGGGAATATGTTGAAAAAGCTAAAAGGTTTATTAAAAAAAGAGGTGATTCTAAATTTGATGAAGGTTCAGAATCTGAAGCCGTAAAACTTAATTGGCAACGACACGGAGCAATGCCAATTGAAGTTTATTCTGGTTTATTGCCAGGACAGCCAAATCACGATCACAGAAAACTATTTGATGAGATGAATTCATATCTAAAATCAGTTCAAGAAACAAATTCTTGGAATGAAGAAATAAACTTAAGTACAATTAAATCAATTTTAAATCACTATTTAGGTACACCCCCAGAAAAATTTGAATATAAAGGTAAAACATACACTCCAAAAGAGTTTTTTACTGAAGTTATTAATTTAAAAATGGACGATTATATTGAATTACTTTCAACCATAAAATTCCCTTTTCACGAATATATTGAATTTGAAGCTCCTGATAATTGGTGGCACAGCAAAAATTATTACAATATTCCATTAACCGATTTTATGGAAATATTGAAAAACTCAGTTAGAAATGGCTATTCAATTGCAATTGGGGGTGATGTTTCAGAATCTGGTTACTCTTCCACTTCGCAATCTGCTGTTGTTCCAAGTTACGATATTCCATCAGAATATATTGATGAGTTTTCTCGTGAATTTAGAATTGCTAACGGAATAACTGCCGATGACCATGGCATACATATTGTAGGTTTTATGAAAAAAAATGGAAAAGATTGGTATTTGATAAAAGATTCTGGTGCTGGCTCAAGAACCGGAAACAATAAAGGTTATTATTTTTACCATGAAGATTATATTAAGCTAAAAATGTTAGGTTTTATGGTTCATAAAGATATGGTAAAAGACTATTTGAAATAATTTTAATAAAATGTGACTTATAACAATTTACAAATTTTAACATTGTTTCACATTTTGAATAATTGTAATTTTGTGTTCAAAAATAAAAATTTTAGGCTAAATGAAAAGTTCAAATTTCGAAAATTTTAGTAGCTTGCTTCACACTGATTGGCGACCTGAAAATGGCGATTTTATTAAAGAAAATTCATTACAAGATAGTGAACAATTTAAAAATAGAATTAGGAAACATAATATTATAGCAGTTTCTTTAGCAATTTCTATTGTAATAGTTTTTATAGCGTCAATAATTATTCTATCAATTTAATCCAGGTTAAATATTTTTTCGATAGATGCAAGGTTATAGGTTGCAAAGTTACTGGAGTTTTTAGCACTATTAATAACTCCACTATTTACCAAAACTGTATCTATTTCCATTTTATTTCCCATTAAAATATCAGTTTCGAGTCTGTCGCCAATTAAAACATAGTCCTTTGTGTTAAATTTCAATTTTCCCTTAATTGCAGAAATCATAAAATTGGAAGGTTTTCCAAATTGTTGCTTTAATTTTTTGTTTGTAGCTTTTTCTAATTCGTAAATTACAGTTCCAGCATCCACTATTTCACCATTAATTACTGGACAAGTGTTATCAATGTTTGCTGCTAAAAATTCAGCTCCATTTAAGAGGGCATTTTTAGCAATTTCGAATTTATTTGGAGAGTAATTTCTATCTAAACTGACTATTAAAATTTCAATTTCGTTTGGATTTTCAGTAAAAATGAGTCCTGCTTCAATAATTTGATTTATAAAAACATCTTCGGCAATAGCGTAAAATTTTGCTTTTTCTCTTTCTTTTTTCAAGAATTTAATACAATTATTTGCTGCCGTTAAAATTTGAGAAGCAGAAATATTTATTCCATTATTATTCAAAAATTTGGCATATTCATCTTTTGTTTGTGTGGTTTTATTTGTAATAAAAAGAATATGTTTTTCTTTTTCAATAAGATAATTTATGGTTTTAACTGAACCCCCAATCATTTTATCTTCGAGATAAATTGTGCCATCCATATCAAAAATAAAGCCATTATATTTATCAATAAAATGGGTCAATGCTCAACCAAGTTCCGTTTCATCAGAGATAGTGTCTTTTCAATGGAAAGTGGGTGATAATTAATTTCTGATTGCGCTTTCAAAATTATTAACCCCGATTTAAGCGGTCTTCTTGCTGGTTGATTTAATTCTGAAGTAAATATTGGTGTAATTAGTGATTTATCAAGATTAAAATAATCGGCAATTTTAAACGTAAAATCAATTCTGGAAAGCAATTCTGCTCCGCCAATATTAAAAATCCCCAATTTATTAAATTCAATTATTTTTCCAATTGCATAGGAAATGTCATCAATATAAGTTGGGTTATTAATTTGGTCGGTTACAATTCTAATATTTTTTTTCTCTGTTAATGAATTATAAACCCATTTAACAAAATCTGGTCTTCCAAATTGAGTAGCTCCATAAAGTACATTTGTTCTAATAATTGTATGTTTTATCCGTGCAATTTTTATTGCGTTTTCGGCAGCTAATTTTTCTTTTCCATATTGACTAATAGGACTTGGTAATTCATCTTCTGAATATGGACCATTTTCACCATCAAAAATATAATCGGTAGAAATATGGATTAAATGCGCATCACAAATCCTTCCATACTTGGCAAGATTCTCAACACCAGTAACGTTTATTGCCCACGAAAGTTCTTTTTCAGTTTCACATCCGTCAACATTTGTATATGCTGCACAATTAATAATTACATTTGGTGAGAATTGCTTTATAAGTAATTTAACCTCTGATTGAGATGAAATATCTATTTTAGAATACTTAACATTTTCATAAAATGATTCATTTTCAAAAGATGCACACATTAAATATACATCATTGTTAAACATAAAATGAGTTGTTAAACTTTGCCCCAACATTCCGTTTGAGCCAACAATTAGAATTCGCTTATTATTTTTTCCGTTTTGCAATGTCATAATTTAAGTTTTCAAAATCCTTTTGTTTATTATAAGAAGTAATAATTCCAGCTACTAAATTAGCAAAATCTACAGCCGAAAATATATTTTTATTTTTTGAATAATTATAACAAAATGCAGCTCCAAAACTATCACCACAACCAACAAAACTATTGGAATTTACTTTTATTGGAGGGAAATATTTTTCAACTCCTTTGTGATAAAGTGTAACTCCCCTTTTACCTTTTGTAATAATTACTTTTTCAATTCCAAAATCAAGTAGATTTTTTATATTTTTTTCTTCTGATTTTTCATTCCACAAAGTGAACATTTCGTTTTCGTTCATTTGTAAAATATCAATATTTGTTAGCCATTTTTCAATTTCCGGAATTTTTGTAAAAACTCTATTCCCATTTTCATCAAATCCTCGCGAAAGAGTGTGAATATCAAAATAAATTTCACAATTAGATTTTTCCTTAATTTTTGACAAATCTTTATGTGAAAGCTCAAACCCTGAAATCATATTGATTAAAATTATATCAAACTGCGAAAAATCTATTTTTTTTGATAACAATATTTTTTTTGTTGAAATGCTATATTTTTCATCGCGTTCTTTATCATCAAATAAATTTAGTGTAACTGTTGGAATTTCATTTATTCTTTCGGAATAATTCAAGTTTATTTTATCATAAATTGTCGCAAAATATTTATAAGAATTTTGGGAAATATGAGTTAAAAGGAAAATATCGTCATTATTTGTAAGATTAGCCAGCACATTAACTGAATGAAAAATTCCACCAGGTTTTTCAGTTAACTTTTTTTTATAATAAATTTTATCAAGGACAGAGTGCCCTAATATTAATATTTTACTCATTTCCAAAAATATGTTTTTATAATTAAAATAGCTAAGTTTGTACTAAATAAATCAATTAGAGAAAATTACCGATGAAAATAGGAATAACATGCTATCCAACTTATGGTGGTAGTGGAGTTGTAGCAACCGAGTTAGGAAAGGCACTTGCCGAAAAAGGGCACGAGGTTCATTTTATAAGTTATGCATTCCCTCATAGGCTTCATCATTTTGTTGATAACATTTATTATCATGAAGTAGAAATTAGTAATTATCCACTTTTTGAACACTCACTTTATTCGTTATCATTAGCAAGCAAAATGTTGGAAGTAATTGAATTTGAAGAATTAGACTTACTTCATGTTCACTATGCAATTCCACACGCAACAAGTGCATATCTTGCAAAACAAATTGTGAAAAAGAGAAATTCCAACATAAAAGTAATAACAACTTTACATGGAACTGATATAACACTAGTTGGTTTAGAGCCATCATTTTTGCCTTTAGTAAAATTTAGCATCGAAGAAAGTGATGGGGTAACAGCAGTTTCAAAATTTTTAAAAGAAACGACTTTAACCAACTATAGTATTGAAAAAGATATAAAAGTAATTTATAATTTTATTGATACTGCGCTGTTTAAACCTACAAATCACGATAAAATGAGAAAAAAAATTGCTCCAAATGGCGAAAAGATTTTAATGCATACTTCAAATTTTAGAGTAGTTAAGCGCGTAGCAGATACAATTAAAATTTTGAAATTAGTTAAAAATGAAATTCCAGCAAAGCTTATTTTGGTTGGAGATGGTCCTGATAGATCGGAATGCGAAAGGTTAAGTAGAGAATTAAACATGCAAAATGATGTAATATTTCTAGGAAAGCAGGATGGACTTGAAGAAATTCTTCCTTGTGGCGATCTTTTTTTAATGCCATCACAATCAGAAAGTTTTGGACTTGCAGCATTGGAAGCAATGTCTTGTGGATTGCCTGTTATTAGTTCAAGCGTTGGTGGTTTGCCCGAATTAAATATGCACAATAAAACTGGTTTTATTGCAGAATTTGGTGATATTGAACGCATGGCAAGTTATGCAGTTTCATTACTAGGTAATGAAAAAAAGTATAATATTTTTTCAGAAAATGCACGCTCAAGAGCGGTAGAAAACTTTGATAAAAACTTAATTATTCCCCAATATGAAGAATATTATAAAAAGATATTAGCTGAGAAATAATTAATATTCAAAATCTTTTTCTATTTCTGAAAACCTTTTTGCTTCTAAATCTTTTTCTGAAACTATTGCTTTGTCAACTTTCCAATCAATATTGAGACTCGAATCATTATAAATAATTGAGCGTTCACTTTCTTTATTATACAATGCTGTACATTTATATGAAAAAATTACCTCTTCAGATAAAACTGAAAAACCATGAGCAAAACCTGGAGGAATCCAGAATTGCTTTTTGTTTTCACCCGAAAGTTCAATTTCATAATATTTCCCAAAAGTTGGCGATCCAAAACGAATATCTACAGCCACATCAATTACTTTTCCTAGAACAACAGAAATTAATTTACCCTGTGCACTATTACCAACTTGATAGTGCAAACCTCTTATTGTTCCATATTTTGATTTAGATATATTATCTTGGAGAAAAGTGTGTTTTTGTGTTATAAAACCATACTTTTCTGAATTAAAAGATTCAAAGAAATAACCTCTATCGTCATTAAAAATTTTGGGTTCAATTACCAAAAGACCATCAATATTTACTTTTTCAATTTTCATTAATCCACTAATTTATTTTTATACCTCAAATTTAATAAGAAATAATGAATAATATTTGTAATTAAACTGGATAATGCTATAGAATTAAAATCAATTATTTAAAAAATTTGGAATTAAATAAGACATCAAGTGGTTGTTTTATGTTTATAAAGATACTTGCTTGTTCTTTAAATTTATTTTATTTTTGTGTATAAAACAATTATGAGAAAACCATGAACTATAGTGTAAAAGATGATATTGATTCATCAGCCGAATTAATGTCAAGACTGACATGTGACCTTGGAAAAACGTGCTTAAATAAAGAGCATTTTTTTGCAGCAAAATATAATTTGACGCCTGCAGAATTTAGATGTTTAAGACTTTTTAAGAATAAATCAAGCATGTCTATTAAAAGAATTGCTGTTCAAATGAATTTAACACCTGGTAGAATCACACATATTTTAACTTCACTTGAAGCCAAAAAATATATTGAAAGAAAAATTGACCAAAAAGACAAAAGAAATATTATTGTTCATTTAACTAATAGTAGTATTCCTTTTCTTAAACAAGTAAACGAGAACCATATAAAACTTCACGAAAACATTTTAAATAATTTACCTGAAGATAAACGCGAGTTTATTATAGAATCAATGGAAGAGCTCATTAAAGCACTTAAAACTTGGACAGATAATTCTAAACGGAATTAATGTAATTGTTTTTATAATCCATTTATTGTTTTTTTTCATCTAATAAACTAAAAGTATTTTTTACTAAAACATAAAGTTTTCACTTATTTAACTGATAGTTCTGAGGAATTCAAAAATATGCAAAAAATATTAACCAGTCCTAAAATATTTGTTTTTTTTCTTTTATTAACCTTTAATTTTACCCAAGCTCAAGATTTTGACTGTTCTGATTGCCACGAAACCAAGATTGTTGGCGTTCATTTAGATGCAATCGGTTGTGCTGACTGCCATTCGGATGTTGAGGATGAAAATCATGCCGACACAGGAGTAAAAAAAGTAAATTGTCTGGATTGCCATGAAGATTATGAATCATCTGTTAAAAATGATATTCATAGTAAAATTGGAATTAAAAAAGGAAATCCAAATTGCGTTTCTTGTCATGGAAATCATACAATTATTGCTCCATCAAAATTCAAAAACCCCACAAAAGAATATTGTGGTAAATGCCACACAAATGGAAGAGTTGTTTTAACATCTAGTTATCATTCAAATTCTAGTGGTGAAACAACTTGTGCTGAATGCCATGAAATAGATGATTATAAACCAATTCTTAGTACTTCTGTACATAATGGATTGGCGTGTGTAGATTGTCACGGATATGTTGCTAATAATATTGAAAAACATCAAGACGGTTTGCATAAAAGAGAAAAAGCCAACTGTTATTCTTGCCATAATAATGTAGCTAAATTGCATGCCGAAAGTGTTCATGGATTAGCATTAGCTGGTGGCGAGGAAGATGCTGCTATGTGCTGGAACTGTCATGGTTCGCATCAAATTTTACCTTCTTCAGATTCATTGAGTATGATTAATACTAAAAATATTGGAACCACTTGCGGAACTTGCCATGACGACCCTGCCTTTGAAGAGAAATTTCATATGAGTTTAAAATTACCTGGCAAAATGTATTCGCAATCTGTACATGGCAAATTAGTTATGAGTGGAAATAAAGAAGCAGCTAACTGTACTTCTTGTCATGGTTTTCATACAATTAAAGATAGAGTTCAAGAAAATTCTCAAATTTCACCAATTAACGTTCCAACTACATGTGGGAAATGCCATAGTGAAATTGTTGAGGAATACAAAAATTCAATACATTGGATTAGAGCAAAGAAAGGCATAAAAGATGCTCCAGTTTGTAACGATTGCCATAGTGAACATAATATTGAAGATATTACTGTTTCAGACAAAAAAGCTTATCGCTTAAAAATGCAAGATAAAACTTGCATTAGCTGTCATAATGATGCACGAATGAATCAAAAATTTGGTGCTGAAGGCAAAGAAGTTGAACAATACTTAAATAGCTATCACGGACTTGCAGCATATCGTGGTGGAAGTAATGCTGCATTGTGTATTGATTGTCACGGAGTTCACAGTATTTTGCAGAGTAGCGACCCAAATGCAACTATCAATAAAGCAAATGTTACACAAACGTGTCGTAAATGTCATGAAAATGCAACAGAAGTTTTTTCAATTAGCTATTCACACGAAACTGAATCAGCGGAAGCAAAACAAATTGAAGATCTTGTAAAAGAAATTTATTTTTGGCTAATTATAACCGTGATTGGTGGAATGGCTATTCACAATCTTATAATTTTCTTGTTTGAAATACGACGAAAAAGACGGAAAGATAAAAACGTTATTACAGTTCCTCGTTTCACTCAAAATGAAGTTATTCAACATTTTCTTTTATTAACTTCGTTTATCATACTTGCAATTACTGGATTTGCTTTAAAATATCCAAATAGTTTTTGGTCAGAAGGTTTACTTACTCTTGGGATGACAGAAGCTGTTCGCTCAATAACTCATAGAGTTGCGGCTGTTATAATGACAGTTCTTAGTTTTTATCATTTGTTTTATTTAATTTTTACTGCGCGTGGTAGAAACGTATTATTTGAAATGATTCCTACTTTTAGAGATTTACGTGATGCCATAGACAACATTTTATACTATTTACATTTCAAGAAAAAACATCCACATTTTAACCAATATGATTATGCAGAAAAAGCAGAATATTGGGCATTAATTTGGGGTACTTTTGTAATGGGATTAACGGGATTAGTTCTTTGGTTTCCAACAATTGTTGATACTTGGACTCCAATTTGGTTAATAAAAGTAGCTGAAATTATTCACTTTTACGAAGCTATTTTAGCAACCCTTGCAATTTTAGTTTGGCACTGGTTTTTCGTAATTATTCATCCAAAAGAATATCCAATGAGCTTTACTTGGGTTGATGGAAAAATGTCAATTGGTCATTACAGAGAGCATCACGAAAATCATTTTAGAAAATTGCTTTTAGAATGGAACAATTATAAAATTAACAATATTGAAAGGAGAAAACTTAGTAATTTTATGCAACTTTTCTTAGATACTGTTGAAAAAAATGGTTCTGATCCTGACGAAGTGTTGCAAAACGAACTAAATAATGATCCTGAACTTTTTGTTTGGTTTGATTCAATGACTTCAACCAAAAATAATGAATAACTTTTTGGTTTATGTTAAAATTTAATGCAAAATTTTTGAATTATTTACTTGGAGAAAAATATGTACGCACGAGTTACAACCTTTCATCTAAAATTGGATAAACGTAAAGAAGCGATTGATATATATGAGAACAGCATTCTTCCAGAAGCCAAACAGCAAAAAGGATTTATTGGTGCATCCTTTTTTGTAAATAAAAATGCTGGTAAGTTTATTTCAACAACAATTTGGGAAAATATGGAAGCAGCAGTTGCCAATCAGCGAACTGGCTATTACCAAAAACAAATTGATAAATTTATAGATTTACAAGTTGTTGTTCCTGAATTTGAAGGTTTTGATGTTCCAGTTCTTGAGTATGTAAATTTGATTTAATTTTAGAAGAGGTCACTCTATTTTATTTAGACTGAGTGACCTCTAAAACTTATTTAATTGAGTATTCAAGAAATTCATTTTTTAGATATACATGCATTGCTGAATCGCGATTTTCATTAGTTGCATTTTTTAAATATGTAAATGGTTGTGGCGAATCATTTGCAAGTATTGAGTGACACATGGTGCAATCACTTTTTATCGGTGTACTAATTTCATCAACCAAATCTTTATTATGACAACGGAAACAACCACTTCCATTTTTATGACCAAGAAAATTTGGATAAACTCCCCAGTCAACATTCATTCCATAATGGATATTAGTATTGTAAACATTTTGTAAAGTAGAAATTGCTTTATCAATACTTTCACCTTTTGTGCCAAGTAAATTGGGATAATTTTCTCGGTAGAAACTTAGAATATGATTTTGAATTATTTGGTTTGCTAAATCGGCAGTAGTAAAACTACTGATTATTGCTCCAACAGCTTCTCGTTTTACGAATGGAAGTGAGTGATCAATTAAACCTTTTCTAATTCGTTTATCAACAGCGTCAATAGGATCTTCATAAATGTGTGTCGCGCGATTATGGCAATCAACACAATCCATTATTCTTACATCTTTATAATTGTATTCAATATCAGTATGTTTTTTATTGATGAAACGCTTAACTGTTCCATTATTTTTTAATACTTCAACCCAAAGCATCTCTTCACGTTCATCCTCAATTGAGGCATATCTAATTTGGTTTGATTTACCTATATGCCAATGAATACCTGATTTTCCAACCTCTTCTCCTGAATCAATTTTTAGAACAAGAGTTGTATATTTAGGACTTGAAATTTCATCTGTACTATAATGAACAATTGATTTAATTTTTGAACCATAAAATTTTTCAGGCCAATGACATTTTTCACAAGTTTCGCGAGAAGGTCGTAATTGGTGAACTGGCGTTGGAATTGGTCTTTCGAGCAAATTAAAAGTAACTGAAATCATTTGCCAAGTTCCATTAAGTTTTGAATCTATTAAGGCACCCACTCCTTCGCCAACGTGACAACTTACACACGCAACTCGTGAATGTGGTGAAACCTGATAAGTTGCCCATTCTGGGCCCATTACTGAATGACAAGCAGTTCCACAGAAAACTGGTTCATCCATGAATTGAAGCATACGCATACTTGCAATGGATAGAAATAGAACGTTAACCAATGTAAAAATTAAAACCGTTCTGGTTAGAGTTGAGCCAAGTTTATTCTTTTCTAATTCTTCAACAGTAAACTGTCTATCAAGCAATTCTTTTGCAGTTTTGCCACTTTCCTTTTTATATTTAAACCATCCAAATGGAATGAAAACTAGTCCAATTACAAACAAGGTAGGAAGCAACAGATAAGTTATTAAGCCAATGTAAGCATTAGTTAAAACCCCGGCAATGCGCAATAGTTCAAGAAAAATCATGGCAACAAAGGATGATGTAGTAAGCACCACCCCAGTAAATCCAATTTTATTTATAGAAACACCACGAATGAAATTAAGATATTTCTTCTTCATTGCTTCATCCTTACTTTTGGTCAAATAGTTTGGAATATATTTTTGCCATTTCACCATTTTTTATTGATTCTTTTAATTCCGCAGTTGATTTAGTTAAAAACCATTGATGCATTGGGTCATTTTTCAACAATTTATCAATAGCAGTATTAACATCTTTATCGTTAAATTCTTTAGCTGCTGGAATAAATTTGAAATAAAAACTATGAATAACATCATAAATACCATGCCACCATGTATAATCTGGGCCCATCATTGCTGCACCATGGCGGGCTCTTCTTCCTTCGTGATGCCAAAGCTCCCAGTAAATCCAATCGATATCATTTGCAAAATTGGCTTTATTATGTACTAATTTCTTATCGTTAATAATTTTCATAATTGCTGTTGCTGGCTTCGCAAATTTCTCATTATATAAATTTACTAAAGCATCAAATTGCACAAAGTGTCCATCCATGAACCGTTCAGTATGGCATGCTGCACATACATCTTTCATGTTTTTTCGTTTTTGTTCGTGATTATCTTTATACTTTGAAACTGGTGGTCGCAAGGTCCATGAAATTCTATTGCCAACATCATGAGTCAATTTTTGTTTTGAAGTTGCTGACATATGACATGTTGCACATGTTGGTGCTTCGTAATAATCAACTCCTACAACCCACGAATCTGATTTAATATTCATTTCATCTAGATGAGTATAGTATGCGTTTCCATGTTTGCTTTCTTCATAAATTTCTTTTTGTGGATGGTCTGGACCTAAATGACATTTTGAACATGCCTCTGGTTTTCTCGCTTGAGCTTTAGAAAATGCATGTCGTGTATGGCACGCGGTACATGAACCCAAAGAACCATCTGGATTAATTCTTCCGATGCCACTATTTGGCCAGCTTAAAGATGAAAGTTTATTAGGAGATTTTTCATCAATTAACATTACTCCGCCATGACAACTTTCACAGCCAGCAACTACTGCAGGCGTACCTCCGCCAACGTAAGCTAAATATGCATCTTGAGATTGCAGTATATGACCTGCAGTTGCATGGTAAGAATTGTTAACTTCATCGGCTTCTCTAGTGTGACAAGCTCCACAATCTTTTGGTGTAACCAATGTTGCAATTAAAGCCCCTTCATGTTCAAAAGCATCTTTATCACCACTTTCCGCAGCATGGCAAGTTAAACAAGTAACATTATGTTCCGCATGCTTCGATTTTTGCCATTGCTTGTAAATCCCTGGACTTTTTTCCTTGTGGCACGTCATACATTTGCCGGCGACTTTAGCATCATAATTTTTTGCAGAGAATGTTCCAAACATTCCAATTAGAATAAAGATGAACAAAAGTAAATTGATTTTTTTCATTTAGAGTCTCCTAAACTATTATTAAATAAAGCAGTATTAAATATTTATTTATATTCAAATGTTTAATTCTAATCAGAGACAAACTAATGATAAATTTTAAAATTTCTTATCAATTAGTAAAATATGTTTTTCGCTTAAAAAAAACATATTTATTTTAAAAAATTAAAACCCACTTCCTTTTAAGTGATCAAACGAATTTATATTAGGATATAATTCCAAATATTTTTCTTTTGATATATTATTATGCCAATTGTTAGTAACTAATCCAATTCCAAGAATTGTAAAGTAAATAACAAGTATTGCAACCCCTACGTATTTTTTATCAAATTTCTTTTTTCCAAGACTTGTTCTTAAATCAAGAGTATTTGGAATTGGACAAGAATCGATGCACTTTAAGCAGGAAACACATTCATCAGAAATTACTGTTTTTACTTTATGAACTTTAATATTTGATGGACAAACAACTGAGCAATGTCCACAATCTGTACAAGTATCTTTATTTCGTTTAATTTTATTAAAGCTAATAAGTGAAAACAATCCGAGTAATGCACCATAAGGGCACAAATATCGGCACCAAAAATTTCTAATTATAATTGATAAAATAAAAAGAGAAGCAACAACTATTAAGGCAAATTGACTAATGTTGGCAAAGAAATAGTACATTTTTACATCTGACATTATGTTATATGGAGCATCCAAAAAACCGCTAAGAGAAATTGCAGTCATACCCATAATTGCATAGACAAAAAACAGCAAAATCAAATATTTAAGCGAGCGAAGTGGGTAATCCAAATATTTGGGCAAAACTAATTTTCTACCAAAGATTTTTTTTTGAATTTTTTCACCAAAATCTCCAATCATTTCTGAAATATAACCAATAGGACAAATCCAACTGCAGAATGATTTTCCAAAAATAAATGAAACGGCTATAATTGCTATAAAAATAAATAAACCGGCAGGATGAACTGGGTGAATTTCGCCAGTCTTGAAAAAAAGTAAAAGACTCATTAACGAACTAATTGGAAGAAATGCTTCAACTCCAGGTGGGCGGGTAGAAAACTCAGAAACTCCTGCAGATTCAAGCCAACCAATGAAAAAGTAAAACTCAACTCCAATCCAAATTGTTAAGGCTGTAAAAAAAGTTTGTATGTAGAATCGAGAATTTTGTGTGCTATTTAATTTATTTTTTTTCATACTTCAGTCTTTAATAAGAATTATAATTCCGATTATAAAAATGGCAATATTATTACCTTTTAGCAAGCGAAAAGTTTATAATAATTAAATGATTTTTAAAGTGTGGCTAGTTTATCGAATGTTTTCATTTTAAAATCATGCAAAGTTTCTTCCTTTAACATATTATACGCATCATCTCTTAGTTTGCCCCACTGCATATGAACTGGACAAGGATGTGTGTCGCCACATTCCGGAAATCCGAGTACACATTTTTCAAAAACTTCCATTCCATCAATTGCTTCAACAATTTCAATTAACCTAATTTCAGTGGCAGATTTTGCAAGAAAAAAGCCTCCATTCTTTCCCTTTTTTGAACCAATAATTCCTGAAGTAGTTAGTATTTGCAGCACTTTTGACACAAATTCTTTTGGTTGTTTTACCTTTTCGGAAACTTGCAAAGCATTAAATAGCACGCCATCTTCTTCAGTGGATAAATACAGAACTGCCTGTAATCCAATTTCACATTTTTTTGAAAACAATACTGTCATTTATATTCCTTTAGATATTAATTTGCTTTCCAAAGTTAAAAAACAAATTGCCAAATATCAGAAGTTTTAATCTGATTAGTGGATTTTTTGAATTTTACCATTTTCATTCAAATCTCAAAATATAAATAAGAAAGAAGAAACTGCATTTTATTAACTTAAAACATATATTGCCACTCAAATTTTTCTAATTATGATAAGTAATCGAATATTTTGTCAAACTCAAATGCAATTACAAAACTCACAATACTTTGGGCATTTAGCGAATCGGCTCTTGGCGGATTGTTACATGCACTTCGAATTCCCTTAACTGGATTATTCGTTGGTGGTTCTGCAGTAATTTTTATTAGTTTAATTGCTCATTATTCCGAAAATAAATCTTCAATTTTAAAAGCTACACTACTTGTTTTGATCATCAAGTTTATTGTTGCTCCATACACTCCTCTGCCAGCATATTTTTCAGTTTTTATGGAAGGCTTGGTTGGGTTTTTATTGTTCAACATTCTAAAAATGAAAAAAATTGCACCTATTTTGCTTGGATTTTTAACGCTAACTTTTTCAGCTTTTCAAAAAATTGCGATTTACACAATTATGTTTGGAATGACCTTTTGGGAATCGATTGATATTTTTATCAAATTTGTGCTAAATCAGTTTTTCATTTCTTCCAATTTGAATATTTCATTTAGCTATTTAATTATTCTGGTTTATGTATTTATTCACATTTTGGGTGGAATTTCTTCTGGAATTATAGCAATAAGAATTCCAAAATGGGTTTCTAATTTTGCTCATGATATTGATTTAAGCCAAATTGTTCCAGAAAGCACTTCCGAAATAGTTAAAATGAAGCGGAAAAGTAAAAAATGGTTTAGTAAATTGTCGGGAATTTTATTCTTTTCATTAGCTTTATTCCTAATTGTGCTTTCGTATACAACTTCATCATTTGAATCTAACCTTCCAATTAAAATAGCAATTATGGTTATTCGTTCAATTTCGATAACCTTAATTTGGTTTTTATTAATCGCTCCTTACACAATAAAATTTCTGCAAAGAATATTGAATAAAAAAAAGAATGAATATGCCACCGAAGTTGAAAATATTTTTAATCTACTTCCAGAAATGAAAGCATTAGTAAAATTTAGTTGGGAGAAATCCAAAGTTAAAACTGGTTATGGAAGAATAAAACTATTTTTGAGCTACGTTTTTGTAATTATCTTAATTGAGTAATAAGATATTGGAATTGTGCTTTTATTTTTATTTCCCACCAAATGTTTATAAATTAAAAACCCACGCTTATAACGTGGGTTTTTTGAAACTTAATATTTAGATAGTTTTTATTTTAAGAAATATGTAAAACCTAAACTAAATGCAAAAACATCCATTTGATGAACGCCAGGCATTGCGTTTTCAGCAACCATTTCGATATCTCTTTCAGCACCTAATAAATATTCTGCAGCACCTGTGAAGCACATTTGTCCCATTTTATATGACAAACCACCAGTAACTACGTTATTTGTTGAAGATGGGAAAAGAACATTAACTGTTTCATCTGGAGCTGGAGCTGGATCATAATAATAACCGACACGACCAACTACATTTTCAGATAACAAATATTCAACACCAAGTCTAATTTGAAGAGCATCTTTCCAATTTAGTTCAAAAGTATCACCACCACCAGACATAGCGCTTTTCCAAATAGCATTCTCATAAACAGCAACTAATTCTTGATTTTCTGACCACATACTTAATTGACCATCAAAAGCAATTGTTAATTTATCATTTGGTCTAATAGCAACACCACCAGCAATCCAAGTTGGCCATGCAACATCTCTATCAAATTTACTTTCAGTTGGGGCACTATAAAAAGCAAATGCTGGATTTTTAGCAGTTCCATTCATAGTAACATTAGTTTTTGTTCTAAAAGTAGCACCAAAAGTAAACATTTCATTTAGTTCATATTTTAGACCAAGAGTTGCGCCATATCCTAATCCAGTTGAAGTTTCTTCAAATTGAACAGCTGATGTAGCACTTATCATAGCTGGCTGACTCATATCAAACATTGCATAATAAACATTAACAGCTAAACCAACAGAAAATTTATCAGTAACTTTGTAAGCAACTGCTGGTGAAATATTAACAACACCAATTTTTGATAAAAAGTCGTAACCTTCAGGAGAACCGAAATCAGCAGAATTCCATTCAGCACCCAAACCAGCAGGAACATAAACACCTAAACCAACAGAAAATTTACCCATATTGTAGTTAAAAAAAGCATTTGGAGAAATATAATGTTTTGTATTTGTTTTAGCATCAATACCAGCTAAATCCATTTTGTAAGTTGCCATAGGCATAATGTCTGTACCAAAAACTAAAATTGAAGAACCTTGCCCGGCTAAACCAGCAGGATTCCAATAGATTGCTGTAGCATCATTTGCTACTCCAACAAACGCACCACCCATTCCAAGTGCTCTTGCACCAACACTGTTAAGACTTAATCCGTTTGCAAAAGCTGTTGAACTAATTGCAATAATCAAAGCTAAGCCAATTAAAGTAGTTTTAATTTTACTCATTTTTACTCCTTTATGATTAATTATTTTATGATGTAAAACACCATTGTTTAATTTAGTAATTATTCTGAATATTCACCACCAAGAATTGTACGTCTCAGAGAACTATCTAAAATTGCTGGTATACTCATAATTTCAACGTCCCCAAAGTACAACGTCTCCATTTTTAAACATTTGTCTCATATTCTATCTGGGGAAGTTTATTCCACTACAGTTTTCCATTTTAAATCTTGTTTTGGATGAGGAGTTCATCTTTACTCAGCATCGTCTTTTGAATATTTGAAACTATAAATATTTTTGATCAACAAGATTTAAATTTATCTTGACAAGCTGTCCGATTATACTTAGGTTGTAATCAGATAAATAATTCTGTTATTAAATTAGGAGATACGATGGAAACAACAATAGATTTTTCACAAATTAAAATAAAAGATTTGGTTACCGAAAATTTTCATACCGCAGAACTTTTTGAAAAACTAGGAATAGATTATTGCTGCAATGGAGATCGCATACTTAAAACTGCCCTTGATGAAAAAAACATATCTAGCTCAAAATTCTTGTCTGAATTAGAAAAAGTTAAAAACTCAAGTTTAATTGAGTATCAAAAATACTCAGAATGGGATTTGGATTTTCTTACTCAGTATATAATCGAAAATCATCATAAATATGTTAAAAACGCAATTCCTAACATATCAAATCATCTCCAAAAAGTTTTTGAGGCTCACGGAGAAAAGCATTCGTTTATTGTGAATGTGCAAAAAATATTTTTTGAGGTTGCCGAAGAATTGTCTCACCACATGATGAAAGAAGAAAGAATACTATTTCCTATTATAAAATATTTAGCCGATTCACAAAAGCTTAGAGAAAAACCTAAAACCCGTGGATATGTTACCGTTCAAAACCCAATAAGACAAATGGAAGCCGAGCACGTATCAGCTGGTAACGCTTTAGAAAATATTAGAAGGCTTACCAACAACTATACGTTGCCAGAAGATTCATGTGCAACGTTTCAAATTACTTATAAAGAATTAGAAGAGTTTGAAAAAGATCTCCACAAGCATGTTCATTTAGAGAACAATATTTTATTTCCAAAGGCAATTGAATTAGAAGAAAGATTAATAAAAGAAATTTATGATTAAAAATAATATTAGGAGGAATAACATTTTCGCATACAAGATATTCTCGTTGAATCTGTATGATAATTGTAGTGATAAATAAATTATGGTAATCATTTGTTAACTAATAAAAAGAAAGAGTACATATATGAAAAAATATTGGCTTGGTTTTATAACGGTAATTATTTTATCGTTTAGTGTTTTGAGTTGGGTTGGAGTTCAGATCTACCAGCAGGCTCCACCGATTCCTACAAAAGTTGTTACTACAGATGGCAGTTTAGTATTTTCAAAAGAAGATATTGAACAAGGACAAAACATTTGGCAAGCAATGGGCGGAATGGAAATGGGTTCCGTTTGGGGGCATGGAAGTTACGTAGCACCTGATTGGACGGCTGATTGGCTGCACAAAGAAATTATTTTCGTTTTAAATAAATGGTCTGTTGCTGAGTATGGCATGGAGTTTAATATGCTTTCAGATAAGAACAAATCAATTTTGCAAACTCGTGCAGAAAATATATTTAGGACTAATACTTTTAATGAAAGGACTGGAGTTATTACAATTGATTCAGTGAGAGCGGAAGCAATTAATAATCTAACAGAGTATTATAGCTATCTTTTTACAAACGGAAGTGAAGAATATGCAATCCAAAAAAATGCAATGTCAGATCCTGTAAAACTCAGAAAGCTAAGTGCATTTCTGTTTTGGGGTTCTTGGGCTGCATCTACAAACAGAATAAATGATGTAGTAACATATACTAATAACTGGCCACATGAAAAACTAATTTCAAACGAGCCAACAGCCGCAATGATTGTATGGACTGGAGTTAGTATAATTGTTCTACTTCTCGGTATTGGTGGAATGGCTGCATTTTATGCATCCAAAAGAGAAGCAGTTCATCAAGACAATTTTCCCTCAACTGATCCTTTACTTAATGCTGTTTCAACCCCATCACAGAGGGCAGTTATAAAATATTTTTTAATTGTTTCTGGTCTAATGCTATTGCAAATAATTCTGGGTATAATTACAGCACATTATGGTGTGGAAGGAAATGCATTTTATGGAATATCTCTCTCCGAGATATTGCCTTATTCAATAACAAGGACGTGGCATACACAACTTGGCATTTTTTGGATTGCGACAGCATGGCTAGCAACTGGTTTGTTTATAGGACCAGCTGTAAGTGGGTATGAACCAAAATATCAAAAACTTGGCGTTGATATTTTATTTATTGCTTTGCTTTTTGTTGTTTTGGGTTCAATGTTAGGTGAATGGTTAAGCGTTCAACATATTTTACCAGATAGTGCGTGGTTTCTATTTGGTCATAGTGGATATGAGTATATTGATCTGGGTAGGTTTTTCCAGGCTGCTCTTCTTATTGGTTTACTTCTTTGGTTATTTTTAATGGTACGTGCAATTAAACCAGCATTAAAAAAAGAAGATGATCAGAAACCAATACTTACACTATTTTTAATTTCCTCAATTGCAATTGCACTTTTTTATTCAGCTGCCTTGATGTACGGTAAGCATACAAATCTAGCCATTGCAGAATATTGGAGATGGTGGGTTGTGCATCTTTGGGTGGAAGGATTTTTTGAAGTTTTTGCAACTGTTGTAATTGCATTTTTATTTGCAAGGTTGCAATTAATAAATCTCAAAACAGCAGGTCAATCAGTTGTTCTCTCCGCAACAATATTTTTATCAGGAGGAATAATTGGTACACTACATCATCTGTATTTTTCTGGAACACCTGTATTTGTTCTTGCTCTCGGTTCAGTGTTCAGTGCGCTTGAGGTAGTCCCTTTAGTATTTGTTGGATATGAAGCATGGGAAAATATTAGATTATCACGTGCAAAAGAATGGGTTAAAAAATATAAATGGCCAATTAATTTTTTCGTAGCTGTTGCATTCTGGAATTTAGTTGGTGCAGGACTATTTGGTTTTATGATTAATCCACCAATTGCACTTTATTATATGCAAGGCTTAAATACAACTCCCGTTCACGCCCACGCAGCATTATTTGGAGTTTATGGAATGCTCGGAATTGGACTGATGTTATTTTGTTTGAGAAGTTTACGTTCTGATATTACATGGAACGAAAAGCCTTTAAAGATTGCATTTTGGTCTATTAACTTTGGTTTATTTGCAATGGTGACTTTTAGTCTTCTACCAGTTGGCTTAATGCAGACATGGGCTTCAGTTGAAACAGGATACTGGTATGCAAGAAGTTCAGAGTTTTTACAAACAGACACTATGCAAATTTTAAGATGGTCAAGAGCTTTCGGTGATACAATATTTGCGGGAGGAATAATAATATTAGTATGGTTTGTATTTAAATTAGCCCTACAATTCAAAAACAAATAGTTTATAAATAGTTGTAGTGAACCTTAATATTAGTTCACTACAACTTAAATATTAGAGTTTCTGCAAAATAATAAATCTGTCATTTCTCTTCTGCTGCACTATATCCCCAAATATGCATTAGAAAAGCATTAATGCATATTCGACTAACTCGCTCTAAGCGTTTGTACTATTGTTCACTTAACCTTTTGGGTACAAACGCTAAGACCGAGTAAGTCGGGGCAAGTTCGCTTCTATATTGATTGTTCTTTTTCTAAAATTGTTTATTTTAATCCTATTGCATTATCCAGGATATCGGAACAGAAATCTATCAAATTGTGCGAGATTTCTCTTCCGACAAAATACGTCGAAATCGAAATGACAAAGAGATAAATCCTTATTTTGCAGAAACTCTATTATTTATACTCAGCCCAACTTTTAATATGAAGTTTATCATTACTATAATAAATGGATTTAACAAATCTTTTAGCAACTTGAATATTGGTGATAAGTGGAATATTCAAATCAACAGCTTTTCTCCTAATAAAGTAATCGCTTTCCAACTCATCCTTTTCGTTATTTTTAGGAATGTTTAGCACTAAATCAATTTTTCCATTTTCCATGTATGTTAAAATGTTAGGTTCAAGTTTTGTAAATGGTCTGTTTAAAAGTTTTATGTCAAAATTATTTTCTTTATAAAATTTATAAGTGCCTTCTGTAGCATAGAAATCAATTCCCAACTTCTGAAGCATTTTCATTTCTTCTAAAAATTCAGCCTTTTTCCTTAGCGGACCAGTTGAAAGCAAAATTCCCTTTTCTGGAATTCTAAAACCAATAGACAAAACTGATTTTAGGAACGCTTCGTTGAAATCATCACCAAGACAAGCTACTTCGCCGGTAGATGACATTTCAACGCCAAGTACTGGATCGGAGCCTTTTAATCTTGTGAAAGAAAATTGTGGAGCTTTAACGCCAACGTAATCAAGGTCAAATGATGATTTATCAATTCTGTGGGGTTTTTTACCAATCATCAACTGAGTCGCGATATCAATGAAATTTTGCTTTAACACTTTTGAAACAAACGGAAAACTTCTTGATGCGCGTAAATTACACTCAATTACTTTTACTTCGTTATCCTTTGCGATGAACTGCATGTTAAATGGACCAGTAATTTCGAGAGCTTTTGCAATTTTTTTGGTTATCATTTTTATTCGGCGCATTGTTTCTAAGTACAATCTTTGTGGTGGAAGTACAATTGTTGCATCACCTGAATGAACTCCAGCATTTTCAACATGTTCAGAAATTGCGTAAACAAATAGTTCACCATTATCGGCAACAGCATCAACCTCAATTTCACGCGCATCGGTAATAAATTTTGAAATTACAACTGGGTGTTCGCTGCTAATATCTGAAGCCTTTTTTAGGAACAATTCCAATTCATCTTCGCTAAGAACAATGCTCATTGCAGCACCGCTTAATACATAACTTGGACGAATAAGAACTGGATAACCAACTTTGTTACAAAACTCCTTTGCAGTTTCGAAGCTTGTTAATTCTTCCCAATCTGGTTGATCAATATTTTCTCTATCAAGAATAGCAGAAAATTTATGACGGCTTTCGGCATTATCAATCATTTCTGGAGAAGTTCCTATAATTTTCACTCCTTGTTTGTGAAGTTTTACTGCAAGGTTGTTCGGTATTTGTCCGCCAACCGAAACAATAATTCCTTCAGGCGATTCTTTTTCATAAATATCAAGAACACGCTCCATGCTCATTTCTTCAAAATAAAGTTTATTGCAAGTATCGTGGTCGGTGCTAACTGTTTCTGGATTATAATTAATCATAATGGATTTGAATCCATGATTATCCAATGTTTGCGCAGCGTTTACACAACACCAATCAAATTCAACCGAAGAACCAATGCGATAAGCTCCACCACCGAGAACAATAATTTGTTTTTCTTCACCTGGAATAATATCATCAACAAATCCGTTGTATGTCATATAAAGATAGTTTGTTTGTGCTGGAAATTCTGCAGCCATAGTATCAATCTGTTTAATACATGGAATTATTTCTAATTTCTTTCGGTATTTTCTTACATCAAACTCATCCGAATTTGTGAGCAATCCAATTTGCTTATCCGAAAAACCAAATTGCTTTGAACGAAGAAGTGTTAACTTATCAATTTCGTACAATTTTTGACCTTTTAATAAATTTGATTGTTCAACAATGTTTTTCATTTTGTATAAAAACCATTTATCAATCTTAGTTAAATCGTTTAATTTTTCCACAGAGTATCCTTGCTGCAAAGCTTTTGCAACATAGTAAATTCTTTTATCGCTAGGCTGTTGAAGTTCCTTATCTAATTCGTGAACTTCAAAATCGTTGCAGACAAATCCATTCATTCCAATATCAAGCATTCTAATTGCTTTTTGAAGAACCTCCTCAAAGCTGCGACCAATTGCCATAACTTCGCCAACGGATTTCATTTCAGATCCAAGCAGAGTGCTAACTTGACTAAATTTTTGCAAATCCCATCTCGGAAATTTTAGCACAACATAATCCAAAGCTGGTTCGCAGCAAGCAGAAGTTTCTTTTGTAATTTCATTTTCAATTTCATTTAATGCGTATCCAATTGAAAGTTTGGTAGCTACAAATGCTAATGGATATCCAGTAGCTTTCGAGGCAAGCGCAGAACTTCTGCTCAAGCGCGCATTAACTTCAATAATTCTATAATCATCATTTGTTGGTGAAAGTGCATATTGAATATTGCATTCACCAATAATTCCAAGATGACGTATTAATTTTATTCCATTAGAACGAAGCATAAAATTTTCTTTTGCGGAAAGCGTTTGAACAGGCGCCGCAACAATACTATCGCCTGTATGAATTCCCATTGGATCAACATTTTCCATTGAGCAAACTGTTATGCAATTGTTATATTTATCACGAACAATTTCATATTCAACTTCTTTCCAACCGTAGAGAGATTCCTCAATTAAAATTTGATTTGTAAATGAAAAAGCGCGTTTAGCCTTTTCAATTAATTCACCTTCATTGTTTACAATTCCAGAACCAAGTCCACCAAGAGCATAAGCAATACGAACCATAACTGGAAAGCCAATTTCGTTAGCAACTGTAATAGCTTCTTTTACATTTTCGGCTGTTTTGCTGAGTGCTACTTTCAATCCGGCTTCAGCAACTTTTTTGTTAAAAAGATTTCTATCCTCTGTTTCCTTTATAGTGTCTACTGGAGTTCCGAGAACTTTTACATTATATTTTTCTAAAATTCCTTTATCGTATAGCTCAACTCCAGTATTTAAGCCCGTTTGTCCACCAAAGCCTAATAAAATTCCATCTGGATTTTCCTTTTTAATAATTTCTTCAACAAAACGGACTTGAATTGGAAGAAAATAAACTTGATCTGCCATATCTTCAGATGTTTGAATTGTGGCAATATTAGGATTTATTAAAACAGTTTTTATTCCATCTTCTTTAAGAGCTTTAATTGCCTGACTTCCGGAATAATCGAACTCGCCAGCTTGTCCAATTTGCAAAGCACCCGAACCGAGAATTAAAACTTTTTTAGGTCTATTTTTCTTTATCATCTAAGCGTCCTCACAAACATATCAAAAATAAATTCTGTATCATCTGGACCTGGAGAAGCCTCTGGATGAAACTGTGTGCCAAAAAATGGTTTTGAAATATGAATAATTCCTTCATTTGAGCCGTCGTTGTCGTTTATAAACCATTCACGCCAATCTTGTGGAAGTGTTTCTGCATCAACAGCAAAGCCATGATTTTGCGAAGTGATGTAACTTCTGTTTGTTCCACTTTCGTTAACAGGCTGATTCAAACTTCTGTGACCATACTTTAATTTGTAAGTGTCCATTCCAACTGCCAGTCCAATTATTTGACTTCCAAGACAAACGCCAAGTGTTGGAATTCCAGCAGAAAGTGCAATTTTTGTATTTTCAATTGTAGCTTGGCACATTTTTGGGTCGCCAGGTCCATTGGATATCATAATTCCATCTGCTTTTATATTCATAAAATCGTAATTATATGGAACACGAATAACAGAAATATCTCTACCTTGAAATGCTCGGATTATATTATTTTTTACACCACAATCAACAAGAACAATTTTTGTCTTGCCAGCGTGATATTCAACTACTTCTTTGGTGCAAACCGAGCCAACTAAATCTGTTTTATTTGGGTCTTCAATTTTTTTGTTCAAATCAGCTTCTGTTACATTATCCCCTTTAATTATCCATCCAAGTATTGTTCCATTTTCACGTAATTTTCTGGTTAATGCACGAGTATCAATCCCAAATATTCCTGGAATTTTTTCCTCTTCCATCCAATCGCTTAGAGAACGTTCCGCATTCCAATGTGAATAATTTTCTGAATAGTCAGAAACAATTAACGCTTTTATTTGAATTTTATCTGATTCGTAATGAAGTAATAAGGAGTTTTCAGAAGTTTTTGGTGGAACACCATAATTGCCAATTAGTGGATAAGTTGTAACTAAAATTTGTCCAGCATAAGATGGGTCACTTATTGTTTCGGGATAACCGACCATACCAGTATTAAAAACAACTTCTCCATCGGTTTCGCCCAAATATCCAAAGGAATATCCTGAAAATATGGAGCCATCTTCCAAAATTAGTGTAGCTCTTTCTTGATTTTTGTTCATCCGCTTTTTCGATTAGTTTATAAATATTGTGGAAATTTTTTGTAGGTCTAAATATACTAAATGAAAAGAAATGAAATAAGAATAATTAAAATCTACGTTGCTAAAAGTATCTTTTTGAATAAATATTCAGAAAGATAATAAGTTTTTGAGTTTTTATTGTTTTTACAATTATATTAGTTATATAACGCAAAAAGCTTATCCTTCTTTTTTCCTATTTCCAATATTTATTAATCCAACTCCAGTTAAAATTACAATTGCAGCTAAAATAATATCGGCACTTAAAATTTCATCCAACACAAACCAGCCTGCAAAAAGTGCTATAACTGGATTTACATAAGCATAAGTTGTAACAAATGAAATTGGCAAATGTTCAATTGCATAAATATATGCCCCATAAGCAATTAACGAACCAAAAATTGCAAGATAAATAAATGCAAATACTCCCCTTTGTGTAAATGCAAACCGCTCAGCTTCACCACTTGATAAGCCAACAATAATTTGAAATATTCCAGCAATAATCATTTGCGTTGCAGCATTTGCCAATGGATGAACATTAACTTTTTTATACTTTGAATATACGGTTCCCAGCGACCAAGCAATAACGCCTGAATAAATTGCAATTATTCCTATTAAGTATTCTCTTTCAAAAAGTAAGAAAATGTTATTGCCAAAGATTATTACAATTCCACCAAATCCGACAATTGTTCCAAGCATAATTGTTTTATTAAAAGCTACCTTTTTAAGAATTAGTGTTTCAATTAGCACTACTAACATGGGAATTGTAGTAATTAATAATGCTGTTAATCCACTGGGAATCCATTGTTCGGCAAATGTAATTAATCCATTTCCCAATCCTATTAGTAAAATTCCAGTTATAGCAATTGGAAGTAAATCTTTTTTTGTTGGAAGTGGAACTCCACGCAATTTAAGAAAAAGCAAAAATATTGGGCCCGCAATTAACCATCTAAATCCAGCAAAAAGAAACGGTGGCATTTCGGTAACTCCAATTCTTATTACTAAATATGTTGTGCCCCAAATAATACAAATTGCAAGCCAAGCAAGATATGCTTTAGTTTTGGTTGTCAAGTAATCCTCAAAAAATGGAGTTCAAATCTAAACTATTTCTAAAATAGATTTGAAAGTTATTTTTTAATTAACTTTGTAAATGAAATACACTGATTTTAAATAATTAGTTTTATACAACTAAATATGTTGGAAATATGAATTATTCAGATTTTGTAATTAAAAAAGCCACAATTGAAGATGCGGAAACAATTTATAATTTCATCTATCAATTAGCTGAATATGAAAAATTAACTGAAGAAGTAACTACAAATGCAGAAGAACTTAAAAAAATACTTTTTGCCGAAAACACGCATGTTCATACAATAATTGCATTCTACAAAAATAAACCAGTCGGATTTGCTCTTTATTTTTATAATTTCTCTACATTTAAAGGAAAAACTGGATTATATCTCGAAGATTTATTTGTTCTTCCCGAAATGCGTGGAAAAGGTTTTGGTAAAATGCTTTTACTTGAGCTTGCGAAAATTGCAAAAGATAACAATTGCGCCCGTTTTGAATGGTCAGTTTTGAATTGGAATAAACCAGCAATTGATTTTTATAAATCTCTCGGCGCAAAACCAATGGATGAATGGACAGTTTTTCGCTTAACTGATGATGGAATTAATAAGTTGATAAAATAGGTAAAAATGAAAGAAATATTAAATAATATTGAAATTTGGCGAATTGACAATCCATTAATCTTTGGATTGATAGAATTTGCGCTTGTTTTTTTGCTTGCTTATATAATTTACTTAATTGTGCACAAAGTACTAATTCAGTTAATTTACAAAGCAACAAAAAGGACAAAAACCGAATTTGATAATATTTTACTCAATGAAAAATTATTAACTCGTGCATCGTACATAGTTCCAATATTAGTGTTTAAACAATTTAGCTTTTTTAACTCTGAAGTTGAAAAATACTTCGATAATATTCTCGAAGCTTTAGTTGCCCTTTTTGTTGTATTAATTATTAATAGTTTCTTAGATGCTTTAACCGAAATTATTTCTAAATTTGAAAAATTTAAAGCCCGTCCAATTAAAGGTTATGCACAAGTTGTTAAAATAATTATTTCAATATTTGCTGCTATTTTTATTTTTGGAATTATATCCGGACAGAATTTCTGGTCGTTATTTGCTGGACTCGGAGCAATAAGCGCGGTGCTGCTGCTTGTATTTAAGGATACAATTATGTCGTTTGTTGCAAGCATTCAAATTGCTTCTTACGATTTAATTAAAGTTGGCGATTGGATTGAAATTCCTTCGATGGGCGTTGATGGAGATGTAATGGATATTGCTCTGCATACAATTAAAGTCCGCAATTTTGATAAAACAATTACCACAGTTCCAACAAATAAACTGGTTGAACAATCGTTCAAAAATTGGCGGGGAATGCAAGAAACTGGTGGAAGAAGAATTAAACGATCAATTTATATTGATGTTTCGAGCATAAAGTTTGTGAACAACATATTGCTGGAAAAATTCAGTAAATTCCATCTAATTTCTGCGTATCTCAAATCCAAAACAAAGGAAATTGAGGAATTCAATAAATCACGTAAAATTGATATTTCTGAAATTGTAAATGGAAGAAGAATTACCAATATTGGCACTTTTCGAGAATATGTAAAAGCATATTTGCGCAACAGAGATGATATTGATAAGAATTTGACTTTCCTTGTTAGACAATTATCTCCAGGTCCAGAAGGACTTCCGATTGAGATTTATGTTTTTACAAATACAACCGCTTGGGTTAAATACGAAGAAATTCAGTCTGATATTTTTGACCATTTAATGGCTGTTGTTCCCGAATTTGAATTGAAAGTATTTCAAAATCCAACAGGAAACGATTTTAATAAATTAAACAAATAGAGTTTCTGCGAAACTATGAACCTGTCATTTCGAAACCCGACGCTATTTGTCTGGTGTGAGAAATCTTATAATATGCAAGAGATTTCTCTTCCGATAAAAAGAATCGAAATGACAACAGAAATTATAAAGAAGAAGAGTTAAAAATGAAAGCAACAGTTTCAAATACAATTGCGTATGCACTTCAAGATTTAGGTGTTGAAACAATTACTCATGTGCCTGGTTTTGGCGGCTCGGAAGTTTTTGAAAGTTACAAGCATATTAACCTTAAAAATCCCCCAATATCTTTTCACGAAGAGGTAGCATATACAATTTGTCACGGTTCAAGCATTGTTGGTAAGCGTTCAGCGTGCTTAATAAAAGCACAAGGAATTGCAAAGGCTGCAAATAGTGTTGTCGATTCACTTTATACTTCTGTAAATGCTGGATTTGTTACATTCATTTTTGACGATAATGTTGGAAATCACTCCGATAATATTATGGAAACAGAAGCTTTGTTAAAGGGACTTTCGCTGCCTTACATCATTTCCGATTCTATTACAATTTATGACGATGTTGTGAGTGCTTTTCATAAATCGGAAACAATTAAATTGCCAGTTGCAATTATTGTAAATGCTGCTGAAATTTTGAATGAAGTAGAATTTGAACCCCAAAGTTACAGAAAGAATTTTGCTTACAATCGTGATATTTTACAACATGTAGTTCATCCACTTTTTGCACAATACCAGTATGATGTTTTTAAAAGCAAAAAAGATGGGAATTCAAATCCGGAAATTGAAAGACCAAAATTAATACATGTTCCAGATGATATTCCAGCACAGTCAAAAGCTGCTGTTAAAAGATATCAACAATTTTTTAATGTGTTTCAAAATTTCAAAGGTGAAATTGTAACTGGCGATACAAGTTCATCAAGTAGTTACGCTCTTCCACCTTATGAAGCAATAGATATTGTTACTTATATTGGAGGTTCCATTCCACTCGCAATTGGTGCTTATCTTGCTGGCAACAAAGATGTTTGGGCGTTATCTGGTGATTTTGGATTTATTGCTGCTGGTCACCTTGGGTTGTTGGAAGCATCTCTGCGGAAAATTCCACTTAAGATTGTAATTTTTAATAATAAACAAGCTGCTGCTACAGGCGGACAGCAAATTCACAGAACTACGCTTTATAAAATTTTAGCTGGATATGAAACTCACATTCGCAATATTTCTAATCCCGAAGATCCATTTGAAATTACAGAAATTTTGGATGAAGCTTCAAAAGCTGATGAACTTAGAATTATTATTGTGAATTATTAAACCTGGATAATGCAATAGGATTAAAATAAACAATTTTAGAAAAAGAACAATCAATATAGAAGCGAACTTGCCCCGACTTACTTGGTCTTAGCGTTTGTACCCAAAAGGTTAAGTGAACAATAGTACAAACGCTTAGAGCGAGTTAGTCGAATATGCATTAATGCTTTTCTAATGCATATTTGGGGTTAAAGCAATTGTAGCTGATGAACT
>Ga0210039_1000285_pt1 | contig 56050 bp, 50 predicted proteins | sample CryGeyCG2114_250_3_FD_185460 | JGI IMG/M metagenome (GOLD analysis project Ga0210039, IMG submission 185460) | Groundwater microbial communities from aquifer - Crystal Geyser CG17_big_fil_post_rev_8/21/14_2.50 (SPAdes) (version 2) | ecosystem: Environmental > Aquatic > Deep subsurface >...
TCGGCCAGCTTGACCAACTCAGGGTCGGCTTTTACCCGCTTGTTGCGCTTCAATACGGTCATCATGTCTCCTTGATGCTGACAGTCTCCTGCCAAATGACCGTTTACACAAAACTACTTACACCCTCCATACACGGGCATGCAGGTTGCGCACCAACCCCTCAGCGTCTTTTCAACGAAAGCTGGAATAACGAAAACCGACTTGTTCAGCGTATCCAAAGGAAAGTCCAAGCCCTGATTTGCTTTCTTTGCGCCCTTCGCGTCCTTTGCGGACACCCGCTCTTGCTGCTGCGTTGTTGCTTACCTTTCCCGAGTCCCGGCGGTATGCAACCGCTTCATCGCTTCGTTCATGTCGCCAGCCACGGCCAATGGCATCACCGCCAGCGCTGCGTCAATCGCGATCGACATGTCGGCTGCGTCGTCGCGACTCGGCCGACCCAGCACCCAGGAAGTCACCCGGTCCTTGTGGCCGGGATGACCGATGCCGATGCGCAAGCGATGAAAGCTGCCGTGACCGAGATGCGCGATGATGTCGCGCAAGCCATTCTGGCCGCCATGGCCACCATCAAACTTGAGGCGCGCGACACCGGCTGGCAGATCAAGATCATCGTGAGCAATCAGGCATTGCCCGGGCTCGATCTTCCAGTACTGCAATGCCGCTGCGACGCTCTGGCCGCTGTGATTCATGAATGTAGCCGGGCGCAGCAGGCGCACATCGTGCTCGCCGATCCGCAGTCGTGCGGTTTCACCGAGCAGCCGCGACTGCATGCCGAAACGCTCGCCCGACTGTGTCGCCAAGGCATCGACCAGCGCAAACCCGACGTTATGCCGGGTTCCGGCGTATTCGGCGCCCGGGTTGCCGAGGCCAACAATGAGACGCAGCGCGGACATCGTGAAGGCGGACGTGCAGCGCCGGCCGCTAGCAGCCGGCGCCACAGAAGGCGCTTACTTCTTTTCGGGCTTCTCGGGCGCAGCCTGCTTGGCGGCTGGCACGGCCGCATCGGCTGCCGGTTCGACGCTCTCCTCTTCTTCGACTTCGGTGCGCGCATGACGGGCCGAAACCACCGCCACATCGTGCTCCTTGCCGAGCTTGAGCGCCGCCACCTCAACACCAGCCGGCAGCACCAGTTCGGACAAGTGGATGATGTCGCCCAGTGCGAGGTTGGCCAGATCCACGGCAATGAACTCCGGCAGATCCTTCGGCAGGCAGCTCACTTCCAGTTCGGTCATATCATGGTGGATCACCACGGCGGCGCTCTTGCCAGCCGGCGAGACTTCCTGGTTCAGGAAGTGCAGCGGCACCCGCGCGTGCAGGGCCTCGTTCTCGGAAACACGCAGAAAATCCAGATGCATGATCAGTGGTTTGAACGGATGGCGCTGCATGTCACGCAACAACACGCGCTCCACTTTGCCGTCGATATCGAGCTCAATCAACGCGGAGTAGAACCACTCATTGGCCGACGCCAGAAACACGTCGTTGTGGTGCATCTGGATGTTGCACGGTTCCTGATGGCCACCGTATACGATCGCCGGCAACCGGCCGAGACGACGCAGGCGGCGGCTCGCACCCTTGCCCTGGTCGCCACGTGCGGTGGCAGAAAGCTTGTGTGTCTGGGACATGATTCACCTATGGTGTGATAAAAAACGCCCACCTCGCGGCGGGCAACACACTCCCCCGCGACCAGGGGAGTCATCGCGACAACCGAAGCGATCAGTCGACGTACAGCGAACTGACCGACTCACCGAACGAGATGCGCCGGATGGTCTCGGCCAACAACTCGGCGACACTGAGCTGACGGATACGCGGGCAGGCCCGCGCCTCATCAGTCAGCGGAATCGTGTCGGTTACCACCAGCTCATCGAGCTGGGAACCGGATATGTTAGCAATTGCCGGGCCAGAAAGCACGGGGTGGGTACAGTAGGCGACCACCTTGAGCGCACCGTTGGCCTTCAGCGCGGTTGCCGCAGCGCACAGCGTGCCGGCGGTATCGACGATATCGTCAACCAACACGCAGGTCTTGCCCTCGACATCACCGATGATGTTCATCACCGTCGCCACATTGGCGCGCGGCCGGCGTTTGTCGATGATCGCCAGATCGGCGTCATCGAGCCGCTTGGCGACCGCGCGTGCGCGCACCACGCCGCCCACGTCGGGCGACACCACGATGAGGTTGCTCAAGCCCTGACTACGCCAGATGTCCGCGAGCAGGATCGGCGAGGCGTACACGTTGTCGACCGGCATGTCGAAAAAACCCTGAATCTGATCGGCATGCAGGTCGATGGTCAGCACCCGGTCGGCACCAACCGCGCCGAACATGCGCGCTGCCACCTTGGCAGTAATCGGTACCCGCGCCGAACGTGGCCGGCGGTCTTGGCGGGCGTAGCCGAAATACGGCACCACCGCGGTCACACTGGCGGCCGAGGCGCGCTTGAGCGCATCGATCAGCACCAGCAGTTCCATGAAGTTTTCTGCGGTTGGCGCACAGGTGGGCTGCACCACAAAAGCGGCACGGCCACGCACGTTTTCCTCGATTTCGACCTGAACCTCGCCATCGGAGAAGCGCCCGACCAGCGCCTTGCCCGGCCGCATGCCCAACTCTCGGCACACCGAACTGGCCAATACGCGGTTGGCATTGCCCGAAAATACGACCATGCTATCGGTAGTCACTGCGGCCACGTTCACCACCCATTGTCAGATCGTGCTGCAACCCACTGCGATGCGGCCGCGCAGTGCCGCCGATGAGGGTCATCGCGCCGCACTGCATAACCGCCGTGTACCCACCGATCCGTCGGCAGATTGGCTGGGGCGGTAGGATTCGAACCTACGCATGCCAGGATCAAAACCTGGTGCCTTAACCGCTTGGCGACGCCCCAAAAGCTTTGTTACCGTGACGCTGGCGGCGCCGGTGCATCATTGCCGCGCATTGCGTGCAAGCGCTCGTGCAGCGGAGAGCGTGGCAAGCCGCGAATTACCCGTGCCTGCAATGCCTCGGGCAAGGCGCAACAGGCGGTGTGTGCCACTTCGCGGCCCGGATAGGCCGCAAAACAACCCGCTCCGGTGCCGGTAACCTGCGCCAAACCCACCTGCGACAACGCCGCGAGCGCCTGCGCGATAGCCGGATGACGGCGACGCAGCAGCGGCTCGAACGCATTATCGCGGATTTCGCCAGCAACGAACTGCGCCATTGTCGCCGGCTCGGCGGTGCGGGTCAATTCGGGATCGTTGAACAATGCGCCGGTCGCAATGTGAACACCGGGATCGATGACCACGTACCAGGCGGGCGCCAGGGCGATCGGCCTGAGCAATTCGCCAATGCCTTCGGCCCAGGCGTTGTCGCCGCGCACGAACAACGGCACGTCGGCGCCCAATTGCAGGCCAATTTCGGCCAGCGCATCCAGTGACAGCCCGGTGTGCCACAGATGATTGAGCGCCACCAGCACGGTGGCGGCATCCGACGAGCCGCCGCCGAAGCCGCCACCCATCGGGATGCGCTTGCTCAATGCGATATCCACACCCTGCGTGCAACCGCTCGCCGCGGCGAGCGCATGCGCGGCACGCACACACAGATCCGCTTCGGCAGACACCTGCGCCGGCCCGGCCACGCGCACGATCCGGCCATCATCGCGCGGCCGCAAATGCACGTCATCGAGCCAATCGATGATCTGAAACACGCTCTGCAACACGTGATAGTCGTCGGCACGGCGGCCCAGAATGCGCAAAAACAGGTTCAGCTTGGCGGGTGCCGGCCACAGCGTCCAGTCTGCGCCGGTGATTGCGCTCATGGCGGCGGCGCGGCATCGGCGCCTGCGGCCTGCCAGCTATCGATGACCAGACGCACGCTGGCATCGCCGCGGCTGGCAAACAGCCGCCGCGGCAGCGGCGTTGCCGCATCGGTTGACCATGCGCGAAATTGCACCAGCCAACCGCGTTGTTCGATCTGCGCCGGCAGCCCCTGCGCATCGAATTGCAGCTGTGCCGGCCCGCGCGCACGCATCCCGCGCAACCAAGCCGACAGCGCCACCAGCGGCACGTCCCAGCCCAGGCTATCGCGCAACAACGCCTGCGCATCGGGGCCTTCACGCACGCCATCGTGCAAACCGTCGAGGCGTGCCCAGCCGTTGGCGACACTCAGCCGCCAGCTTTGCCGCGACACCGGCGCGCTGACCTGAATCGAATAATCCGCGCCGTCCTGACGCCAGAGCAGACGGCCACTGCCGCCGTCCTTGCCCAGTGCCAACGCAATGCGCCCGCGCATCTGCCAGTGCGACTGCGCGGCAAGAATGGCCTCGCGCTGCGCTTGTGCTGCCAGCGTCAGGGCATCGCCCGGGCGGGCAGGCGGCGCGCCGACGCAGGCCGCCAGCAGCAGGCTCAACAGGCCAATGGCGAGCCCGCGCTCGCATCGAGCAGCCGCTGCCCCGCCGCGCCAAGATGCCATCACGGGTTGATCCAGCCGTCGGCACCCAGCACGGCGCGGTGCTGCGGGTCAATCGCGCGGGCGCGTTCCAGCGCCGTGCGCGCCGCGTCGCGCTGTTCATCGCGCCACAGCGCTTGCGCCAGATGCGCAAGCACCTCGGCATCGGGGCTGAGCTCTGCGGCACGCTGCAAATGCGGCAACGCCTCGGCCACGCGCCCCAGCCGATACAAGGCCCAGCCCAAACTATCCACCACCGCCGCGTTGTCCGGCGCCTTGTCGTAAGCCCGTTCGATCAGCGCCAAGCCCTCTTGCAAGCGCTCGGTGCGATCGACCAGGGTGTAACCGAGAGCGTTGAGCGCCGCGACGCTGTCCGGATCGAGTTCCAGAATGCGGCGGAAGTCCGCCTCCGAATCGGCAATCCGGTCGGCTCGCTCATACGCCAGGGCACGCGCGTACAGCAACTCGGGATCGTCCTCGAAGATCGCCAGCCCGCGCCCGAGTGCGGCGATTTCCTGCGCTACGCCAGCGTGCCCACGGCGCAAGTCCGCTTCCAGCAGAAAACTGTCGCGGCGCACTTCGCCATCGACCTGTGCATCGGCCTGCACAGTGCCGAGCTGCACCATCGCAGCGGTGAAATCGCCAGCCGCATTGAGCACCACCGCGACCCGCACCTGCGCCTGATCGCGCGAAGCACCGCTGGCTACCGCGCGGTACCAGTCGAGTGCCTCGTCATGGCGTTCCAGCGCCTCTGCCAACTGGCCAAGCAGCAACAACCATTCGCCGTCACTGTCGCCTCGCGCCATGGCTTTGGCTTCACGGTACAGCTGCGCCAGTGCGTCGTTGGCGTCCGCCGCACTGAGAAACCCCGCGCGCGCCCGCACGCTGCGCAGGTCCTGCTCGCCGTGCGCCAGCGCATCTGCCGCCGCCGCTGGGTCGCCCAAGCGCGACAACTCGCCCGCAACCGCCATGCGCAAGCCGGCATCAGCGCCGGCAGCGGCGAGCACACGATTTGCGGCGCGCCGCGCGCCATCGGCATCGCCTTGCTCACGCAATCTGCCGGCCTTGAGCAACCAGGCGCGCGGCGCATCGGGAAAGCGATCAATCAGGCCATCGACCACGCGATTGCTCAGTGCCGTGCGGCCCAATCGCTCGGACAAGCCGGCAAATGCCAGCCAGGCGGTGAGATCATCCGGCAACGCGTTGGCATCCAGCAACCGATCGATGAGTTGCGTCACCCGATCCGGCGAAACCGACCCCGAGAGGATCTGCACCGCGCGTCGCCAGCCGTCCTCGCCAGCGGCCAAACGATCGCGCAATACCGCAAACACCGCGGCATCGTCACCGGCCCGCAACGCGACACTGGCGCGTGCATCCAGCATTTCCGGCGCATTCGGCGCCAGCTGCTGCCAGCGTGCAAGCGCCGCCTGAATAGGCTCGATCTGGTTGCTGGCCAGCGCTGCGCCGGTGGCCCGCTGCGCCACAGCCGGGTCCGACGACTGCTGGGCCGCGGCAAGGTAAAGCGCCGCCGCTCGCCGATAATCGCCTTGCTGCAAGTAGAACTCGCCAGCCAGCAGCGGCTCCAGCACTGGCTCCAGCACCGGTTTTTGCGGCGCATCGTGGCTCTCGACGGCCACCGTGCAAAGCGGGTAGCCCGACACCATCAGCAATGCAGTCAACGAGAATTTGCGCCAGATCATGGGTTATCGGTCCATCAACAGATAGAATCGCGCATCAACGCCTGGAGATACCCGGGAAGCTTACCGCATCCCCGACCACCGACCATGACCCTGCTTGCCCTCGGCCTCAACCACGAAACCGCGCCACTCGCCTTGCGCGAGCGGGTGGCGTTTGCGCCGGAAACGCTGGCGTTGGCGCTGCGCGACCTGTTGACGGTCGAAGGCGTGCTTGAAGCGGTGCTGCTGTCCACCTGCAATCGCACCGAAATCTACGCCCACACCGAGGACGGTCGGGAACACGTGGTAGGGCATTGGCTCGGTGAGCACCATCAGTTGGGCACGAGCCTCGATGGCTACTTGTACCAGCACACCGGCGCCGATGCCGCCAAACACCTGTTCCGGGTGGCCACCGGGCTGGATTCGCTGATTCTGGGCGAGCCGCAAATCCTGGGCCAGGTCAAGCAGGCATGGCAGATCGCACGCACCGCCGGGGTGATGAAGACCGCGCTCGACCGCCTGTTTCAGCATACGTTCTCGGTGGCCAAGCGGGTGCGCACCGACACCCGCATTGGCACCCACCCGGTGTCGGTGGCGTTTGCCGGCGTGCGCCTGGCGCAGCAGGTGTTCACCGACCTGCGCGAGGCGACGGTATTGCTGATCGGAGCCGGCGACACCATTGAACTGGCCGCCCGCCACCTCTCGGATGCCAAGGCCAAACGCCTGCTGGTCGCCAACCGCACGCTCGCCCATGCGCAAGACCTCGCCAGCCGCCATGGCGGCTATGCACTCGCCCTGACCGATCTGGATCGCCACCTGGCTGAAGCCGACATCGTGATTTCCGCGACCGCCAGCCGGGAACCGATCCTGTTGCGTAGCAGTGTCGAAAAAGCCCTGCGCGTGCGTCGGCGGCGGCCGATGTTCATGCTCGATCTGGCGGTGCCGCGCGATATCGAAGCCAGCGTGCGCGAGCTCGATGACGTGTACCTGTACACCGTCGATGACCTCGACCAGGTGATCGCGGAAAACCGCCAGTCGCGGCGCGAGGCCGCCGATCAGGCCGAAGCGATCATCGAACTGCAAGTGGCGCATTTCATGGGTTGGTGGCAGGGCGCCGGGCGGCAGACCACCATCACCCGTGTGCGCAGCCAAAGCGAGCAGATCCGCGATGAAACCCTGCACCGCGCACGCGCCTTGCTGGCCAACGGCAAGGACCCGAACGCGGCGCTGGAATACCTCGCCCACAACCTGACCAACAAACTGCTGCACGCGCCCTCGGCCAGCCTGCGGCAAGCGGCGCTGAGTGGCGATACCGATCTGCTGCGCGCGGCAGAACGCCTGTTTGACCTCGCCACCCCCGAAAACCCCGATGACTCCGAGCCTGCGTCGCAAGCTTGAAGCCCTGAGCGAACGGCGCGAAGAAGTCGGCCGACTGCTGGCCGAACCCGGCACTGCTGCCGATCCCAAACGCCTGCGTGAACTGGGCCGCGAGTACGCCCAGCTCGAACCGATGACACTGGCATTGGCCGACTACGACGCCGCACTCGCCGACATCAGCGCCGCCCAGGCGATGCGCAACGACCCCGAGCTGCGCGAACTGGCCGAAGCCGAATTGCCGGCGCTGCAAGCGCACGCCGAGGCACTGGAACATCAACTCGGCCTGCTGCTGATCCCGCCCGATCCGCGCGATGACGCCAGCCTGTTTCTGGAAGTGCGTGCCGGCACCGGCGGCGATGAAGCGGCGATTTTCGCCGGCGACCTGTTCCGCATGTATGCCAAGTACGCGGAAAATCGGCACTGGCCGGTGGAAGTGCTGTCCAACAGCCCCGGCGAGCATGGCGGCTACAAGGAAATCATCGCGCGCATTGAAGGCCGTGGCGCGTTTTCGCGGTTCAAGTTCGAATCCGGTACGCATCGGGTGCAACGGGTGCCGGCTACCGAAACCCAGGGCCGCACCCACACCTCGGCGGCAACGGTGGCGATCCTGCCCGAGTTGGAGGCTATCGGCGAGGTGGAATTGCGCGATGCCGACCTGCGCATCGACACCTTCCGCGCCTCCGGTGCCGGCGGCCAGCACGTCAACAAGACCGACTCGGCGATCCGCATCACCCACCTGCCCACCGGCACCGTGGTGGAATGTCAGGATGAGCGCTCACAACACAAAAACCGCGCCCGCGCCATGTCGCTGCTGTCGGCACGGTTGCTGGACGCGCAGCGCAGCCAGCAAACCGCGGCGCAGGCGCAGGCGCGCCGGCTGCAGGTCGGCAGCGGCGATCGCAGCCAGCGCATCCGCACCTACAATTACGCCCAGGGCCGGATCACCGACCACCGCGTCGAAGGCCTTACCCTGTATCGTCTGCCGGAAATTCTGGAAGGCGATCTGGACGAATTGATCGACCGCCTCACCCAGGAAAACCAGGCCGACGAACTCAAGCTGCTGGTCGATGCCAGTTGAACCCGAACCGGAAACCGCTCATGACCGCCACCACCGATTTCATTCCGCTCGCCCTGTGCGTGCTCACCGTCTCCGACAGCCGTGGCCCGGACAACGACGGTTCTGGCGACTACCTCGTCGCCGCGCTGCGCGAAGCCGGCCATCACCTCGCCGATCGTGCGCTACTGCCCGATGATCGCTATCGTCTGCGCGCACAGGTTTCGGCGTGGATCGCCGACCCCGCCATCGACGGCATCATCGTCACCGGTGGCACCGGTTTCACCGGCCGCGATTCCACCCCGGAAGCACTGCTGCCGCTGCTCGACAAGACCATGCCCGGCTTCGGCGAAATGTTCCGCCAGCTCAGCTACCAAGAAATCGGCACCAGCACCCTGCAATCGCGCGCCTTCGCCGGCCTTGCCAACGCCACCTTCGTGTTCGCCCTGCCCGGTTCCACCGGCGCCTGCCGCACGGCCTGGGAAAAACTGATCCACGCCCAGCTCGACGCCCGCACCAAACCGTGCAATCTGGTCAACCTGCGGCCGCGGCTGCGCGATCGCTAGCGCCATCGGAGCCCGCCATGAAACGCAAGGCCTATGAAGCCGAACTGGAACCGCTGCAACTCGAACTGAACAACCTCGCGCGCTGGCTGGCGCACACCGGCAAGCGGATGCTGGTGCTGTTCGAAGGCCGCGATACCGCCGGCAAGGGTGGCGCCATCGCCACCATCGCGCAAACCCTCAACCCGCGCCAATGCCGTATCGTCGCACTGCCCAAGCCCAGTGAACGCGAAGCGAGCCAGTGGTATTTCCAGCGCTACATCGCCCACCTGCCGGCGGCTGGCGAACTGGTGCTGTTCGACCGCAGTTGGTACAACCGCGCCGGCGTCGAGCAGGTGATGGGCTACTGCACGCCCGCGCAATACCGGCAATTCCTCAAGCAAGTTCCGCGCTTCGAAAAAATGCTGATCGACGATGGCATCATGGTGTTCAAGTATTGGTTGGCGGTGGACCAGAACGAACAGGAAAAGCGCTTCGCCGAACGCGCCAACGACCCCCTCAAGCGCTGGAAACTCTCGCCAATCGACCTCAAGGCACGCGAGAAGTACGCCGAATACGGCGACGCGCGCGAGCGCATGTTCGCTGCCACCCACAGCCAGCACGCACCGTGGGTGGCGGTGAACTTCAACGACCAGAAAACCGGCCGCCTCACCGTGATCCGCCACCTGCTCGCACACACCCCGGATCGGCGATTGCCCGACGACGTGATCGCATTGCCGCCATTGGCCGGGCGTGCGCACAAGGAGCGGTTCAAGGGACTGGTGAAGTTGCTGGGGTGAGTCGCGTTGACCACGCAATGCACAGCCGCCGCGAGCGCGTGATTGCATGCGAGCGCACACCGCATCGCGTTAAGCAACCCCAAGCGCAACGCACCGCGATCGGCGCGGCATACGCACCCCCCGTTGCGCAGGCACAGCGCGTATCGCAACAATTGCCCGACACCGCCGTATGGAGTGACGACAATGCGCTACCAGGGACGGCTGACGGATTGGGACGACGCCAAGGGATTCGGCTTTGTGATGCCGCACGGCGGCGGACCACGAGCCTTCGTACACATTAGCGCATTCGAGCGCCGCGGTCGTCGGCCGGTGTCGGGCGACATCCTGAACTACGAAGTAGTGAGCGACGCTCACGGTCGATCGCAGGCCGCACGCATCCGGTTTTCTCAGCAACCGCAGATCATCGCAAAGCCTCCTGGCACGACGCGAGTCGGCGTCGTCGTTGCAGTCGTGTTTGCATTGGTGTTGCTGATCCTGACCACTCTGCGCCTGATCCCCGTCGCTACGGTGCTCTTCTACCTCGTGGTGAGTTGCGTAACCTTCATGGTCTACGCATTTGACAAGGCCGCTGCGATCAAGGGCCGTTGGCGTACGCCCGAACAAACGCTGCACCTGCTCGAACTGCTCGGCGGTTGGCCCGGCGCGCTGATCGCGCAAACCCTGTTTCGGCACAAATCCCGCAAGCCCTCGTTTCAAAACACCTTCTGGGCAATCGTGCTGCTCAACTGCGCCACCTTGTCCTGGTGGGTATTGCAACACCAACCCGGTGCGTGGCTCGCATTCTGGCCAAGTTAGCCAGGTGCGTAATACTTGCCCCGCCGCACGTACTGCGAGGTAGCGCACCATGAAAGTCAACATGCTGGAAGCCAAGAACCGCTTGTCCGAGTTGGTCAAATCCGCACAGGCGGGCGAGGACGTGGTCATCGCCAATCGCGGGGAGCCGGTAGCGCGCCTGATCGCCGTGGGCAAGCACCGTGGCGTGCGCACCAGGCCCGCCGAGGGCGGCATCGTGGCATGGCTCGATGCGCACCCGCTGCACACACGCATCGCGCGCTCGGCGCAAGCCATCGCCGCTGCGTTGGCCGCGGAACGTGCGGCGTGGGATTGATCTATCTCGATACCTGCCTGCTGATTTATGCGTTTGAACGCCACCCGGATCATGGCGAGCGCGTACGACGCGCGCTGGCCGGCGAGTCTGCCGATCGGTTCGCGATCTCGCCCGTGGTGCAGTTTGAATGTCTGGTGGCACCGCTGCGCGATGGCAATCTGGAGCTGCAGCGATATTACGAAGAGGGACTGGCGCAATTCGTCCAGCTGCTGATGTCGGCTGAGGTGTTCACGCACGGCGCACAACTGGGTGCGCGATTCGGGCTGAAAACACCCGATGCGCTGCACCTTGCTGCCGCCCAGCATCATGGCTGCGATGCGCTTTGGACCAACGACAATCGACTGGCTCAGGCCGCACACGGGCTGGCCGTCAGCGTGCTGACCCATGCAACCCGGTGACCTTTCACGAATCCGGGAGCAGCCGAGCGGGGATCTTGCTGGCTCAGAACGTGCCCATGTAATCGAGCTTGCCGATCGCGATGCCGTTGTGACGCAACAAGGCGTAGCTGCTGGTGTGGTGGAAGAAGAACTGCGGCAGGCCGTAGTGCAGCAGGTAATCCTGGCCGCTGAAGCGACGCTCCTTCGGCGTGCCGGGGCGCAGCACGATTTCGCGCGACTCGGCACCTGCAAACGCGGCCTGCGGCAGCGCGCCGATGAACGCGAGCACCGTATCGATGCGCGCCAGCAGTTCGGCAAAGCTCTGTTCGTTGTCCGCATGCACCGGTAGCTCAACTTGCGCCAAGCGGCCGCACACGCCCTTGGCGAAATCGCAGGCGATCTGCACCTGCCGGGTCAGCGGGAACATGTCCGGCGCCAGCCGCGCGCCGAGCAGTGCCTGCGGCTCGATTTTCTTTGCAGCCGCGTGCGCATCGGCCTTGGCGAGGATGTCCCTGAGGCTGCCGAGCATTTGCTGAAACACGGGGACCGATGCGGCGTAGATCGAAAAGCTCATGCGGTGTAGCTCCATTGCAGGCGGAGGTAGGGGGCACATGGTACGCCACCGACCATCGCAAGCCATCGCCCGGTGTCGCGACGGGCCGAAGTCGGTGCCTTGTGCGCCAGCGACGAGGGGTTTGGCTACCTGCTACCCATCAACCCCGCAACGCCGTTGCGCGTAAACTTCGCGCTCCAACCCTCGCCCATCGTCGCCATGCCAAGCACCCGCAAAGCCCTGTGGCAAATCCATTTTTGCGTGCTGCTGTGGGGCTTTACCGCGATCCTCGGCAAGCTCATCACGCTGCCGGCGCTGGCGCTGGTGTGGTGGCGGATGGGTCTGGTGACGCTGGCGTTGCTGCTGCTGCCACGGGTATGGCGTGGCCTGCGCACATTGCCACCACGGCTGTTGCTTGCGTATGCCGGCATCGGCGTGCTGGTGTCGTTGCACTGGCTCACGTTTTACGGCGCGATCAAACTGGCAAATGCGTCGGTGGCGGTGAGTTGCATCGCGTTGGCGCCGGTATTCGTGGCGATACTGGAGCCGCGCATCACCGGCCGCGCTTTTGTGCCGCGTGAACTATGGTTGGGTGCGGCGGTGGTGCCAGGCGTGGCACTGGTGGTGGGTGGCGTACCCAGCGGCATGCTGGCCGGCTTTGCCGTGGGCACGCTGTCGGCACTGCTGGTGGCGGTGTTCGGCGCGTTCAACAAACGTCTGGTCGATCGCGCCGATCCGCTCACCGTGACCTGCCTCGAACTCGGTGCCGGCATGCTGTTTCTGTCGCTGCTGGCGCCGGTGCTGGGCGGTGTCGGCATCACCGCCCTCCCCTCGCAGCACGATGCACTGTTGCTGCTGGTGCTGGCGCTGGTCTGCACCTTGCTGCCTTTCGCGCTGTCGCTGGTGGCACTGCGCCATCTGAGCGCTTACAGCGCGCAACTGGCGGTCAATCTGGAGCCGGTGTACGCCATCGTGTTGGCCGTCGTGTTACTCGGCGAACAACGCGATCTGGCACCGGCGTTTTACCTCGGCGTCGCCATCATCCTGCTCGCGGTGTTCGTGCAGCCGTGGCTGTCCGGTCGCCACAACGCACCGGTGGCGGAACTGCTGGCAACTGCCGAGCCCAAGAGCGCGGCGGAGTGACGCAGTGGCTCGTGCGGGTATGCAGTGTCGCCGTCAATCCTCCAACCATCGCCGCAGCTGCGCGTACACCGCCGGTTGGTGAAGCAGTTGCAAGTGATTGATGCCGTAACCAATCCACTGTCGGGATTCGGGAATCGCCAACGCTCTGGCCGGATCGCAATGACGACCGAGTGCACTGTCAACTGAAACCAGACCATCGCCCAGCACGCGGTCGCTGAGATCGCCCGACTGCTTGCCGGTGCTGGCAGCGACGGCGAAACACCGCACGTGCGGCGGCAATGCCAGCGGTTGCCGTCGGTCGCCAGTGCGCGCGAAGCGATTCTGGCCGAGCCAGTCTTCGTCGCGCACATTGCCGTAGCGCAAGTCGGTGATGCCGGCGCTGCGCAACTTGCCCAGACGCGCAAGCGGGGCGGTGTAGGGGCTGGCGCCGAGCACCACGTCGAGCCCGTTGCCACCGCGTTCCAGCGCGGCGCCGTGGTGCGGGCTGCCGAGAAACACCATCGCGCGCAATTTCGCCAGCCACTCGTGGCCCGCGACGGCAGCGTAATGGCAGGCGCTGCGCGCCACCAGCCCACCCATGCTGTGGCCAATCAGCACGATCTCGTGCACTGGCTGCGGCCATTGCGCCAGCAGCATTTGCAAGGTGTCGGCGAACTCGCGGCCATTGTGCGAGATGTGGCAGCCACTGTTGTAATGCAGATGCAGCACGCGGTAACCCAACTCGCTCAGTAGGGCCGCTGCGGCATCGGATGATCGCTCGCACCCTGCTGCGCGAACCGATTGTGATGGTTGCAAGCGCTTGCCATCGACAGCGCGTACCGCATCTGACGCGCCGCGCAATCGCCCCCATTGCCGATCATTCATGCACAGTCCGTGCACCAGCACCGCGATTTTGCTGCCCGCGTCGGCCACCGCCGCGGGTTGCAGCACCAGCCCGTCGCAACGCAGGCGCATGGTAATCGCCAACGGATTGCCGCTGGCCGCCAGGTGGTCACCCAGCACGCCGTTCAGTGCTGCCAACACCGCCTCGCGCTCGGCCGACGGCAGCGCCGGAGCGTCCGCACGCAACAGCGGTTGCAGGCGCGCCAGCGCCATCTCCAGCGTGCCGCCGACCAGCGCGGTGACGCCGCGGATGCTGCGATAGACCAACCCGGTGATGCCAGCGGTGGCACCGGGCCGCGCAGCACCCAGCGGCGCTGGCGTTTGCGTGATGGTGTGGTGCAGCGATTCAACCAGGTGCGTCACCTGGGTAACCGCTTCGATCGACAGGCGACCAAGGCCCTGCAAGTCGGAAGGGTGCAAATGCGTGCGTTTGCTCATGGTGGTGCTTTCTGGCCTTTCCCCGAGGGTACCGCGAACCGCGGCGGCGAGCGTTGCTCCACGTCAGTCGAGCAACGGCGTCGTCAAGGTCTTGGCTGGCGCGGCGAGCAAAGCGGTGCTGATTCCGCGCAGATCCAGCAGCGACACCTCGCGCCGTTCGCGCAGCGCTGTCACCACGTCGTCCAGGCTGCGTTTGCCGCGCGTACGTGCGCGCAATTCGCCGTCGAGGTCGGCCAGCAACGCCACCGCGCGAGCCGTACGCGGACCGCTCGAGCGGTCCGTGTGCAGCCGTTTGACGCCCTTGCCATGCCTCCGCATCCAGGCGATGCCGCGCGCCAGCCGCGCGTCGCTGAGCAAGCCGGCACGATTGAGCAGGACCATCGAGTAGTACTCGGCAATGCCCTCGACGATCCAGTCATCACCAGATACCGCGCGCAGGCGAGTGGCGACATGCACCATCTCGTGAATCAGTGTGCTGCTGCCATTCTCGCTGATCAGTGGCCGATCCGAATGCAGGAATAGTGAACGCGGCCCGGACAGGCCCCCGCGCCACATCGGGTCACCGGCACTGACGATCAGTATTTTCTGCGGCAATGGCCCAAATGCGTCGTACATCATTGGCACCACGGCGTGTGCAATGCCGAGGATATCGTTGCGCCGCACCGCATCGCCCTTGGGTGCCGCCACCGACAAGGCGACACAGCCTTTGCCGCAGGTGCGGTGGCCGCAATCGATGCAACCGCCGGCCTCCACCTCGATCAGATCGCGGCGCACACCCAGATCGCCGGCCATGACCCAGCCGGTAGGGCGATCAAAATCGCGATCCGGGTTATCGACCGCGAAAGCGGTCACTTCCGGCAATGGATGCCATGCCGTCTCGAACCCACTCCAGCCAGCGGGCAGCACGGCGCGCAGCCGTGCTTGCGATAGCGCGCCGCGCGTCGCCCGCACCGTGACCGGCGGCACCAGATCATCGCCACGCACGATCGCGAAGGTCGGTGTGATCCGCGCATCATAGCCACCGCCGCCGCGCCGGTGATCGATGGCGTAACGGTAATGCAGGCGGCCACCCGCGCGCGGCGGCGTCCAGGTCAGCATGTCGCCCTCGCGCACGATCTTGCCATCGCCTTCGATCGCGCTGTAGCGTTTCTCGCTCATGCGAAAGCGTAGCGAGCTCACCCGCGCCGTGCCCGGCTTGTATGCGATGCTGACCCGCGCTGCCTTCTGCGCGGGCTCGAATGCCACCTGATAATCGATGCGATAGGTGGACGGCGCGGCAACACCGGAAACCGCCACAAGGCAGAACAACACGAACACGATGACACGCATCGGCGATACTCCGTAGGGCGCGTGAGAAGCGATTGGCCAGGGAAACTCCGAACATATCGTCATTGCGAGCCGCCTGTTCCGGTGTCTGGAACTGCACACGAACCATGAACCCAACGGGCGAAGCGTAAAGCTTTTGATCCGCAAAGGACGCAAAAAACGCAAAGGTGAGCGCCAAGAACATTCAGCTGTGGATGTCGGTTCCACCGCTACGCGGTGCCCCGGGTTGCGGCCCGCTGGGCTGCTACCCGGGCTACCACGGCACATTGCGACATGTCGGTGGGATGAAACGGAAAAGCGGAGCTGTAGCGCCGGGATGCGCGGGCCGAGTGCGACAACGCGCCGTAGAGCACGCCGAGCAGCGCAGCCGAATGCGGGAGCAAGGCACCCTTGTTTGACCGAGCGAGCCGCGTAGCGGCGAAGTGAAGGCGAAGCGAGCGAAGCGAGCGGCGGCGCGCAGCAACCGAACACAAGGATGAGCGAGTTGGTGCCGGCCCGCATTCGGCGAGAAGCGCAGGGGCGAAGCGGATCAGGCGAGGCATTGCCTCGCCCCGCTGAGCCGGCGCCCAAGGACGGGCGCCGTGGGCCGACATCGTGGCGCAGGATGCGTAACGATGGCGGCGGTGAGGCATGACACCGACCGAGCGTAGCGAAGGCGTAGGCCGAGTAGCGGCCGCTGCTGCGAAGCAGCCGAACCGGCGTGCGACCCGGCGCAAGGCGTTTTGCGCCCTCTCCGCCCTGAAAAGGGCCTCGCCGGCCGCAGGCCGGTGAAAGCTTTTGCTTCGATTCAATACACACACCTCGGCCAATACACAGTTCCGATCGAGAGGTTCATGGAGAGGAGCAAAACGACGCGGCAATCCAGAGTGACTGGCATGTCAAAGCACTGGATTGCTTCGCTGCGCTCGCAATGACGACGGGAAAAGTCATTCAGCGCGCTCCAAGGTTAACGCGTGCGGCATGAATGCGCGCCGACGCGCATCAACGGCGGGAGCGTATTGAAGCCGTCGCGAGCGACCCGACCGAGCGAGCCGCGCAGCGGCGAAGGGAAGGCGCAGCCTGCGCAGCAGGTTTCAATACGTTCACCGGTGCTGTTGCCACCACTGCGCCAAAAACACCGCCGTCGCCGATGCCACGTTCAGGCTTTCGACGCGGCCGCTGCCGGGGATGCTGATGCGCGGCGTCGATGGCGTCAGCCAGTGCGCGCCGACACCGCTGTCTTCGGCGCCGATCACCAGCAGCATGCGCGGTGGCAATGCGGTGGCGAATAACGACCGCCCGCCGCGCACCACCGATACCACCGGCTGCCAGCCGGCGTTGCTGAGCTTGGCCATCGCCTGTTCGCGGGCAGCAATGCGCAGCAGCGGCACCGCTTCGGCACCACCCTCCGCGACCCGCGCCGCGGCGCCACCGGCCGCGAGGCCAGCATCGCCGCACAGCAACGCGCCAGCGACAGAGAAATGCGCGGCCGAGCGCACGATTGCGCCGATGTTGTGCGGGTTGGCGACGCCATCGAGCCACAGTGCCTGTTGCGCGCCTTGCTCCGGCTGCTGTGCCAACCAGGCATCGAGCGTCAACGGTGGGCGCTGACTGAGCGCAAAACACACCCCCTCGTGATGCTGGCTGCCGGTAAGGCGGCCCAAGTCGGCATCTTCGACTACACGATAGCCGAGCTTGTTGGCAACGCAAAACGCCAATACCGGCTTGAGCACCGCGATGCGCGACTCCAGCAGCCAGACCTTGCGCAGCGCCTGCGGCCGCTGGGCAAACACTGCAAGGCAGGCATTCAAACCGTAATAGCGATCCTCACTGGCGCGCAACTCCGGCGCCGGCAGTGCGTTCTGCGGCCGGTCGGGGTTGTCACGCTCGCGGCGGCGGGGACGGGAACAATCGGATTTTGGACGGTCGGATTTTGGACGGTCTGATTTTGGACGGTCTGATTTTGAATCAGGCGGGCGCATGGTGATCGACATCCTTGGTTCGTGTCGCCAGTTCGTCAATGCGCTGGGCCAGTGCTTCAGGAGAGCGAGTATACGGCGCCAGCAGGGCATAGAACGCCGGCACCACGTACAGCGACAGCAACGTGGACAACGCCACCCCGAACACCACCACCACGCCGATCGCGCTGCGGCTGGCCGAACCGGGGCCACCGGCCACCAGCAACGGCAGCGCGCCGACAATGGTTGCCACCGACGTCATCAGGATCGGTCGCAAACGGGTTTGTGCGGCTTCCAGCACGGCATCGAGCACGTTGCGGCCGGCATCGCGGCGTTGATTGGCGAACTCGACGATCAGGATGCCGTTCTTGGCGGCCAACCCGACCAGCATCACGATACCGATCTGGCTGAACAGATTGAGGGTAGAGCCGGTCAGCGCCAGCCCGAGCAACGCACCCAGCACCGCCAGTGGCACGGTGAGCATGATCACCAATGGATGGATGAAACTCTCGAACTGCGCCGCCAGCACCAGGTACACCACCAGCAGCGCCATCGCGAACGTGAACACCACCGCGCTGCCGGCCTGTTGGTACTCACGCGATTCGCCCTTGTAATCGAGCGCGGCGGTTTGCGGCAATTCGTCACGTGCGACCTGCCGCACCCAGGCCAATGCTTCGCCCAGGGTATAACCCGGCGCAACCCCGGCCGATAGCGTAATCGCACGCAAGCGGTTGAAGCGATTGAGCGTGCCCGGTTCGGCCAGCTCTGACAGCGTCACCACGCTGGCCAACGGAATCAACTGGCCGCTGCGCGAGCGCACGTAAAGATTGTTGAGGTCCGATGGCGTGGCGCGGTCGGCTTCCTGCGCCTGCGCGATCACGTCGTATTCCTCGCCGTCGCTGACGAAGGTGGTGACCTGGCGCGAGCCCATCATCGTTTCCAGGGTGCGGCCGATATCGGCCACCGACACGCCAACATCGGCGGCGCGTTCGCGATCCACGGTAACGCGCAACTGCGGCCGGGTTTCCTTGTAATCAGAGTCGGCGGCGAACAACCCCGGATTTTCGTCCATGCGCGCCAGCAGGCGATCACGCCACTGCGCCAGCTCGTCGTAGTCTGGCCCGCCCAGCACCACCTGCAACGGCTGCCCGCCGCTGCGCACCAATCCCGAGCGTACCGTCGGCATCGCCCGCACACCGGGGATATCGGCCAGCTCCGTGCGCACCTGTTCAGCCAGTTGCGCGGTGGAAATGTCGCGCTGTGCCCACGGTTTGAGCAGCACGATGGCTTGCCCGGTGTGCATTTCTTCGCTGGAACCAAAACCGCCCGGCACGCGAGTTATCACGCGGTCGATCGGGCCGTCGTCGCCGGCATGGGTCAGCAAGCGACGCTCGATTTCACGCACCTGGCTGACGGTGTAATCAAAGCCGGCGCCTTCCGGCCCCTGGATCAGGGTGAAAAATGCGCCGCGATCTTCCGGCGGCGCCAGTTCGCGCGGCACGTTGACAAATAACAGGCCACTGATCGCCACCGCCACCAGCATCACCGCAGTGAACAGCCACGGGCGACCGACGCTGCGCCGCAAACTGCTGCGATAGCCGCGTTCCACCGCCCGCAGGCAGCGATCCACCAGCGCGTTCAAACCCGATGGTTTGCGCTGCGCACGCACCAGGCGTGCGCACATCATCGGGGTCAGGCTCAAGGCAACAAACGCGGAGATGGCGATAGCGCCAGCCAGCGCCACCGCCAGCTCACGGAACAGGCGGCCGTTATTGCCTTCCATGAACGCCACCGGCAAAAACACCGCGATCAATACGGCGGTGGTCGCGATCACTGCAAACGTCACCTGCCGCGTGCCGCGCTCGGCTGCCACTTCCGGTGGTTCGCCCAGATCAACGCGGCGTTGTACGTTCTCCAGCACCACGATGGCGTCGTCCACCACCAGACCAATCGCCAGCACCAGCGCCAACAGGGTGAGCAGGTTGATCGAGAAGCCAAAGGCGTACAGCGCCATGAATGACGCGATCAGGCACACCGGCACCGTCACCGCCGGAATCAATGCTGCGCGGGCACTGCCAAGGAACAGCCAGATCACCACCAGCACCAGCGCCACCGCCTCGAACAAGGTGGCAAACACGCGCTCGACAGCGGCATCGATGAACACGGTGGCATCGTAGGCCACCACCAGGCGCATGCCATCGGGCAGCGTCGCGGAAATGCGCTTGGCTTCGTCGGCCACCGTGCGCGCCACCTCCAGGCTGTTGGCAGTGGAAGTTTTGATGATGCCGAGCCCGACCTGCGGCTCGCCATTGCCGCGATACCACGCGCGCCGATCCTCGGCATCGATTTCAACCTTGGCGACATCGCCGAGGCGCACCACGTAACCATCGGCGCCCTTGACCAGCGCCATGCGCTGAAACTGCTCGGCACTGGCGTAACCACGCTCGATGCGCAGGGTGAAATCGCGGGTTGCCGACTCCAAACGGCCCGCCGGCAACTCGACGTTCTCGCGGCGCAGCGCCGCCTCGACATCGGACACTGCCAGATTGCGTGCAGCGAGCGCCTTGCGATCGAGCCAGATGCGCATGGCGTAGCGCTGCTCGCCGCCGATACGCACCCGCGCCACGCCCTCGATCGCCGACAGCCGATCGACGATGTAGCGCTCGGCGTAGTCGTTCAATGACAGCGGGTCGAGCCGATTCGAGTTGAGGTTCAACCACAAGATCACATCGGCGTCGGCCGAGACCTTGGCGACTTCCGGTGGATCGGCTTCTTCGGGCAGGCGGTCCACCACCCGCGAGATGGCATCGCGCACATCGTTGGCAGCGCTTTCGATATCGCGACTGAGCTTGAACTCGATGGTGATGGCGGCGCGGCCGTTGCGGCTGGACGATTGCAGGGTATCGACGCCTTCGATGCCGCTGACCGAGTCTTCCAGAATCTGGGTGATGCGGGTTTCCACTACCGCCGCCGACGCACCGGGGTAATTGGTTTCCACCGACACCACCGGCGGGTCGATATCGGGCAATTCACGCAATGCCAGCTTGCTGTAGGACAGCGCGCCGAGCACCACCAGCAGCAGGCTCATCACGGTGGCCAGCACCGGCCGACGAATAGTGATGTCCGATACGTACATGGCTTACCCCTCCGGGCTTTGCGCAGCCGCGGGCAGCGTTTGCGGCACCGCTGCGTGTTCTACCACGTGCGCGCCGGGGCGCAGCTTGACGGTACCCTCGACCACCACGCGATCGCCTTCGGCCAAACCAGCGACGATTTCGACATCACCGCGGCGCCGCGCGCCCACCCTCACCGGCACCTGTTCCACGCTGGCATCGTCGCGCACGCGGAACACGAAAGCCTGCCTGCCGATCTGGATCAGTGCCAGTTCGGGCAACACCAGCGCTTGGCGCGGTTCCTGTTGCACCAGCACCGTCATCAGCATGCCGGGCCGCAGCATGCGCTCGAGATTCGGGATTTCGGCGCGCACGGTGACCGCACGGGTGACTGGGTCTACCCGCGAATCGACGCTGCGCACCACGCCGACAAAATCCTGCCCCGGCCAGGCCGCGCTGCGCGCCTGCACCTGCAAGCCGTCCTTGAGCACCGCGAGAAACGATTCGGGCACGGTGAAATCGAGCTTGATCAGCGACACATCATCGAGCGTGGCGATCGGGTCGCCGGGGCGCAACAAAGTACCCGGGCTGACCTGGCGCAAACCGAGCACGCCATCGAACGGCGCGGTGATCACGCGATCGGCCAAACGCGCGCGGATCGCGTCCATGCGAGCACGCGTCGCGTCGCGGGTTGCGCGCTGCGCATCGAGCTGGCTGGCCGGAATCAGTTGCCGCGCCGCCAGTTGCTGATTGCGTTCGAGTTGCTGCTGCGCTTCACGAAACTGCGCCCGCGCTTCTTCCAGTTCGGCCAGCTCTACCCGGCCCGACAAATCCACCAGCACCGCGCCGGCTTCGACATAGTCCCCGCTATCGAAGTTGACCCGCTTGACCGCCTCATTGACCTTGGCGGCAATCACCACCGATTCGTTGGCGCGCGCCGTACCCAGCGCCTCGATGCCATCGCGCCACGGCTTGCGTTCCAATGCCATGCTGACGACCTGCACCGGCGCGTTGGCCTTGCCCTTGCCATCGTCGCTGCCACCCCGGCACGCGGCGAGCGAAAGCAGCCCGGCAACCAGCAAGAAACGCAACGCGCTACGCGCAAACACGGCAGGATTCAGTGGTATGGGCACGGCGACTTGCTCTCCTCAAAGAATGGGTGGCGCCGGCAAGGATGCTCCGATCAAGCAGCCATTGCGAGGCGCGCAGCAACCCGGCAATCTGGTGCTTGTTGGTGAAGCCATTCACTGAATGGCTTCACCATGCGCGCAATGAACGACGGGGCATGTTCGGCGTTTCACCCACGCCGCGCGCGGCGCGGCTCCAGCCTGAGGAGCAGGATGCGCGAACGGGCGTATCGGTCGCATGAAGGGCGTCGGGCCACGACGTTCGACCACGTCGCCGCGCTCAGGTTCCGCCGGCGAGGTGGCGATGCGTTTCGCAGCACTTTACCCGGCGTGCTGCGCCGCTGCGCCGACCTTGTGCGGGCGCAGGATGGGTAGAGCGCAGCGAAACCCATCAACCCAAAGCCGACACCTGAAGGCTCAACCCATGATGAAAACGGCAAGTTTGTTGCCATCCAGATCGCGGAAATAACCGCCGTAGAAATTGTCGCCGCGCGGCCCGGCCGGGCCTTCATCGGTGGCGCCCAGCTCCAACGCACGTTTATACACTTGATCGACTTTCTCGCGACTGTCCGCAGCGAGCGCCACCATCGGCCCGTTACCCGGCTCCGCGGCCTGCCCATCAAAGGGTTTGAGCACACCCAGGCTCGCGCCGTTGGCGCTGTTGCCCCACAGGATGCCGCGCTCGAACTCCAGGACCCGCTTGCCGCCCAATTCCGCCAGCAGAGCATCGTAAAACTTGGCTGCGCGCGGCAGGTCATTGGTGCCAATGGTGGTGTAACCGATCATGGGGTTGCTCCGTGGGGGACTGTCAAGGAACGGCAAGCATAGGCTGCTTGCCAGCCGCTGCCAATGGCGGTTTCTGCGATGGCCGTTGCTATCGTGTACCAAAGGCATCGACCCGAGCCGAGATGGCGGCGACGAATGCGTCACAGCACGTGCCGAAGGCTTCGCTCGCTCTTTGCGAATTGCCGTGCAAAATGCGGGTTACCATCGGCGTTCACCAATCGCATGAAGGACGCGATCGCCCATGAATCCGCATCAGGACCCGTCAGCCCCCACGCGCTCGGCGCGCTGGCATCTGCACCGGCTGCTCGCACTGACCGGCTGCGCGCTGGCATCGCTGTCCTGCGCCGCCTACGCAACGCCATCGGCAGCGGCGGGATTCCAGCGCGTCAGCGAACACATCTGGGCATTCGTGGCGACCGACGAGCGCTCGGCCAACGGTGCACTGTTCATTGGCAGCAAGGAAGCACTGGTGGTCGATCCGGGGTTGACGCCAGCGCTGGCGCAGCGTTTTCTCGCTGGCGCCCGCGCCATTACCGACCGGCCAATCCGCACCGTGGTGCTGAGCCATTGGCATCCCGACCATGCGATGGGAATTACCTGCCTTGACGTTCCCGGCGTCGCGCTGGTGGCGACAGCGGCGACACGGCGCGCACTCGCGGAGAATCTGGCGGCGATCAGCCGCGGCTTGGCGCAGAACGCCAGTGACCGCGCCGAGCGCGATGCCCTGAACGGCTGCGCGATTCGGCTGCCGGACACACTGATCGATGAGCGCCGCGAATTCGATCTCGGCGGCCATGTGGTGCAGGTGTCGGCGCCGGGCATCGCGCATACCGACGGCGATCTGCTGCTGTACTCACCGCGCGAGCGGGTGCTGGTTACCGGCGATCTGTTCCTCAACCGCTCCAGCCCGGACATGCAGCAAGGCCGGGTTGCCGGCTTGCTGGGCGAACTGGATCGCCTGCTGCAATTGCCGATCAAGCACGTGATCCCCGGCCACTTCGAGCTGAGCGACAAGGCGGGCTTGGCGCGTTTTCGTGATTACGTGCGCGCCGTGCACGACAGCGCACGCGCTGCCGTGGATCAGGCAGTAATGTCGGCGACCGTACCCGCTGCACTTGATGCGTTCAAGGATTTCCGCCAGTTCCCGCAATACGAGGCGACCTTCACCGACAACCTGCGCGCAGCGGCGGCGCAATATCGCGAGGAACCGGCCAAGCCCGGCGCCAGCAACGGCTTTCGCCGGCTGCGGCGCCTCACGCTTGGCAAAAATCCGCACCAGATTGCGTTCTCACCGGACGGCCGTTGGGCCTATGTCGCGATTGCCGGTGATGACCGCATCGCGCGGGTGGATGTGGCCACGCTGACACCGGCCGGCACGATGGCGGTCGCCGATGCCCCGCTCGGCGTGCATGCACTGGCAACCGACGATCTTCTGGTCACCCGTTTCGGTTCCAATGCCATCGAGCATCGACGCTGGAACGAGGCGGCGCGGCTGGCGACGCTGCCCAGCGGCATCGGCACCTCGCTGTTCAGTGGCCCGCTGCCGGATGGCTCGCTGCTGGCTTCGGTGGAGCGCAGCAACACGCTGCTGCGCTTTGCGCGCGACACCCTCGCGCCGATTGCGTCGTTCACTACCGGCGCACGGCCGTTCCCGCCAGCAGCCACGTCCGATGGCCGGCTCGCCTTCGTGCCCAATTACGACGACGGCTCGGTCAGCGTGTTCGACCTGTGGAACGGCACACCGCGCGGCGCGATCAAAGTCGGCGGCAAACCCAGCGGCGGCACGGTGCTGCCGGGCGATAGCGAATACGCGGTGGCGGTGCGCGGCGAGGATCGCATCGCTTTCATCAACACCGCATCGAAGCAGGTGGTGGGGTCGCTCGCGGATGGCATCGGGCAATCGCCGTTCTCGCTGGTGCTGGCGCCGAACGGCCGCCTTGCCTTCGTCAACAACACCGCCAGCCACGACATATCGGTGATTGCGCTGCCAGAGCGGCGCGTGATCGCACGCATTCCCACCGGCGAAATACCGATCGTGATGGCGGTGGATCCCTCTGGCGAAACCCTGTGGGTATCGTGCGAGGGTTCGCACACGCTCGACATCATCGCGATTCCGCGCGTGTGGCGCGAGCTGGCGCCCGACGCCGCCGCATCCAATGCGATCACCGAAGTCGCGGTGCTCGGCATGATCCACGGCGCGCATCGCAGCAGCGCGGCGTGGGGCCTGGATGCCGTACGCGACGCCATCACTCGCTATCGGCCCGATGTGGTGATCGCCGAGATCTCCCCGGATCGCTGGCAACGGATATGGCGCGATTACGCCGAACGCGGCGTGATCGAGGATTCCCGCGTGCTGCGCTTTCCCGAATACACCGACGTGCTGCTGCCGCTGAAAGTGCGGCTGGGCTTTGCGGTCGAAGCGGGCGCGGCCTGGACGCAGGAAATGAGCGACCTGCGCGAAGCGCGTATCCACATGTTCGAACATGACCCGGCCTTCGCCGAACGCAACGCGGCCTATCAGGCCGCAGTCAAGGCGGCCGAAGCGCAGGATTCAAGCCACCTGACCGACTCCGACGACCCGCAGGTGATCCATTCCGACGACTACGACCAGATGACGAAAATCGCGCTGACGCCGTACGACGAATACCTCAACGATGTGATCGGCGCCGGTGGCTGGACGAATATCAACGTCGCGCACTACCGGTTGATCGACGCTGCGATCCGCGCTCATCCCGGCGAGCGTATCCTGATCATGTTCGGTGCCGGGCACAAATACTGGTTGCACGAGCAACTGCGCCAGCGCGCTGACATCCGTTTGCTGGATGTGCAGGACTTTCTACCCACGCCGTGAGCCGGCGATTGCGCCAACGTTCAGACGGCCATTCGCCAGGACCGATCTCCCTGTCCTCCCCGCAAGCGGGGGACGGCGCCAAGGCAACGCTGTGCGTTGTTTCACGTTAACCTCTCGCCTTGATCGTCAACGAGGGCCAACACCATGCGTCTATTCCTGTCCGCAGCCGCCGCTACCGCCATTGCCACTGGTCTGCTTGCGGCCAACACCGCTGTTGCAGCCGACGCGGCACGCGCCGCACCGATCGCCAGCAACCAGCCGCAGATTGCGCAGATCGTCGCCGACATTTCCGCCGCCCGCATCGACGCCCATATCCGCAAGCTAGTGAGCTTCCACACCCGCCATACGCTGTCCGACACTACCTCCGACAGCACCGGCATCGGCGCCGCGCGGCGCTGGATCAAGGCGGAACTGGAGCGTTGCGGCGCTGGCAGGCTGGAGGTGCGCTTCGACAGCTACGTGCAACCGGCCGGTGGCCGCCTGAACCGCGACACCGAGATCGTCAACGTGGTCGCCACGCTGAAAGGCACGCAGTCGCCGCAGCGGATGTATGTGGTCAGCGGCCACTACGATTCGCGGGTCAGCGACGTGATGGACGCCAGCTCGGCCGCGCCCGGCGCCAACGACGACGCCTCCGGTACTGCCGCGGTGATGGAACTGGCCTGCGTGATGGCGCAGCACCACTTCGACGCAACCCTGGTGTTCATGGCGGTGGCGGCCGAGGAACAGGGCCTGTTCGGCGCCACCCACTTCGCGCAGCAGGCACGCGAAAAGAACCTCGACATCGCCGGCATGTTCACCAACGACATCATCGGCAGCTCACGCGCCGAGGACGGGCGCATCGACAACCGCCAGGTGCGCCTGTTCGCCGAAGGCATCCCGGCGCTGAAGGAAATGACCGACCCACTGCGCACCCTGCTCGCCACCGGTGGCGAAAGCGACTCGCCATCGCGGCAGCTCGCGCGCCACGTCAAGGAAATCGGCGAACGCTATGTGCCCGGCTTTACCGTCAACATCATCCAACGCCGCGACCGCTACCTGCGCGGCGGCGACCATATCCCGTTTCTGGAGCGCGGCTACGCGGCACTGCGTTTCACCGAACCGAACGAAGACTTCCGCCATCAGCACCAGGACCTGCGCAGCGAAAACGGCGTGCCGTTCGGCGACCTGCCCGAGTTCGTCGATCCCGAGTACAGCGCACAGGTAACGCGCGTCAACGCGGCGGCGTTGGCGGCGTTGGCGCTGGCACCCGCGGCACCGGCCAACGTGCGGGTACGCACCGCGCAACTGGAGAACGACACGCAACTGCTGTGGGACGCCAACCACGAACCCGACCTCGCCGGTTACCGCATCGTCTGGCGCGACACCACCAGCCCGGTCTGGCAACACAGCGAGTGGGCCGGCAACGTCAGCGAATACCGCGTCAAGGGCAAGTCCAAGGACAACTATTTCTTCGCCGTGCAGGCGGTGGACAATGACGGAAACGTCAGCGTGGCGAGTTATCCACTGCCGATGCGGTAACAACGTCACTGGATTGCTTCGCGCTGCGCGCTCGCAATGACGGCAGTGGTGTCATCGCGTGGGCCAAAGGCCGGTGGCGATCCATGCGCCGGCGCCATGCGACACGCCAGTTTGCGCGATCACCCCATCGGCAACTGCAAGCCTTGCTCGCGGGCGCAGTTGGCGGCAATGTTCAGCCCAATTACAAGCGTTTTTCGGCCCTTGCATACACCCCGTCATCGACCTGATACACCAATCGGTAGCCGACTGCGCGCAATTTGATCTTGTAGCAATTCGGCATGCCTTGCAGGCGTGCGGACGGCACATGCGGGCTCGCCAACCGCTCGCGCAGCCTGGCCTTGAACTGTTCGCGGATCGGCGCTGCGAGTTTCTTCCACTCCTTCAACGCCGATTCGACGAACGCGAGCTCATAGCGCATCAAGCGCAACCTTCACCCGACGTTCCTTGGTGCGGTTGCGCACCAGCTCCGCCAGTTCCAGGTCGTCCAGATGCTCCAGCATGCGCTGGAACGTGGCGGCCGGTACCAGGTAAGCGCTGGGCTTGTTGTGTACCAGCACCGCCACCGGCGCGCCTTCGGCGGCGGCGATGACCGCACTGGGATTGCGCTTGAGTTCGCTCACGCTGACGCTGACGTCGGACAGGATGACTTGCATATTTGGATCCATATTTTGAGCCAAATATGGCGCCAACAAAGTCACAACGCAAGATCAACCAGCGCACCCGTGTCGCTTTGCTGATGATGTTGGTCAGCGGCAATTTGCCGATACCGAATGCGACGCCACTCCACGCCGTCATCGCGACGGCCAAAGACCCGTGGCGATCCCTGCCCGGGCGCTGCACGACACATCGGTTCGCGCAGCGATGTGGCCGCCCGCCAACATCACTGGATTGCTTCGTGCTGCGCGCTCATTCCAGAATCGCGCGCACGGCATCCAGTGCCTCGTTGACCACGCTGGCCGGTGCGCGCTCGATGCGTTTGAAGGTTCGCGCACGCGCATCCACGGTGCGGGTCTGGTCGCACAACACGATGCCTTGGGTTTTGCTGCCGGCGCCCATCAGGGTCACGCTGAAGCCGGTCTCGCGCGATGCGGTGCCACCTTGGCTGATCGGTGCCACCAGCAGCAGGCCGGATACGCGGTTGAACGCATCGGCCGACAGCACCAACACCGGGCGGGTGCCACGGATCTCGTGGCCCTGAGTAGGATCCAGACTCATGGCGAGGATGTCGCCCCGCGCCGGGATACCACGACTCACAGCGACTCACGCCCGGCCGGCGTCTCCTTCAGCGAGGCATCGCGCGGCCATTGCGTCGGCGACTTCGGGCTGGCTGCCAAGCGATCGGCCAGCGACTTGCGCGCCGGGGTCACCGACAGCGTGCGCCCCCGCACTTCGAGTTCCACCACCGAGCCAGCATCCAGCGACAGCGACTGAGTCACCGCCTTGGGGATGGACAGCGTGATCGAGCCGCCGGTACGGCGCAGAGTTGCCACAAGCGCCATGGGATACGCCTATAAATGTTTTACTCTGAGAAAATATACGCCGACAGTCCGGCAACGGCAAGCAACCGGCCGGGAGGCGGTCACACCATCGGCAACCGCAACCCCTTCTCCCGCGCACAGTCGATGGCGATGTCGTAGCCGGCATCGGCATGGCGCATGACGCCGGTGCCGGGGTCGTTCCAGAGCACGCGAGCGAGGCGGGCGTCGGCGGCGGCGCTGCCATCGCAGACGATCACCACGCCGGCATGCTGGCTGTAGCCCATGCCAACGCCGCCGCCGTGGTGGAAGCTGACCCAGGTGGCACCGCTGGCGACATTGAGCATCGCGTTGAGCAGCGGCCAGTCGGACACCGCGTCGGAACCGTCGCGCATGGCTTCGGTTTCGCGGTTGGGGCTGGCGACGGAACCCGAATCCAGATGATCGCGGCCGATCACGATCGGCGCTTTCAACTCGCCGCTGCGCACCATGGCGTTGAACGCAAGCCCAAGGCGATGGCGGTCGCCGAGGCCGACCCAGCAGATGCGCGCCGGCAAACCCTGAAACGCGATGCGCTGGCCCGCCATGTCGAGCCAGCGGTGCAATGCCGGGTTGTCGGGAATCAACTCCTTGACCTTGGCGTCGGTCCTGGCGATGTCCTCGGGATCGCCGCTCAGCGCGACCCAGCGGAACGGGCCGACGCCGCGACAGAACAGCGGCCGCACGTAGGCGGGCACGAAGCCGGGGAAGTAGAAGGCGTTGTGGCAGCCGACATCGAACGCCATCTGCCGGATGTTGTTGCCGTAATCGAACGTCGGCACGCCCATGCTGTGGAATGCGAGCATCGCCTCGACGTGGACGCGCATCGATTGCTTGGCAGCATCGCGCACGCGCTCGGGATTGGCGCTTTGTTCGGCGAGCCACTGCTCCAGCGACCAGCCGATCGGCAGATAGCCGTGCACCGGATCGTGCGCCGAGGTCTGGTCGGTCACCGCGTCCGGGCGCACGCCGCGGCGCACCAGTTCCGGCAACACTTCGGCGGCGTTGCCGAGCAGCGCGATGGAACGCGCTTCGCCGGCGGCGGCGTAGCGGGCGATGCGGGCGAGTGCGTCGTCGAGATCGCTGGCCTGCTCGTCGACGTAGCGGGTGCGCAGGCGCATGTCGATGCGGCTCTGCTGGCATTCGATATTGAGGCTGCACGCCCCGGCGAGGCTGGCCGCCAGCGGCTGCGCTCCGCCCATGCCGCCGAGCCCGGCGGTGAGTATCCACTTGCCGGTGAGGTTGCCGGCATAGTGCTGCCGGCCCATCTCCACGAACGTCTCGTAGGTGCCCTGCACGATGCCCTGCGAGCCGATGTAGATCCATGAGCCGGCGGTCATCTGGCCGTACATCATCAGGCCCTTGCGATCGAGTTCGTTGAAGTGTTCCCAGGTGGCCCAGTGCGGCACCAGGTTGGAATTGGCGATCAATACGCGCGGCGCATCGGCGTGGGTGCGGAACACGCCGACCGGTTTGCCGGACTGCACCAGCAGGGTCTGGTCGTCTTCGAGTTCGCGCAAGCTCGCGAGGATGGCGTCGTAGCACGCCCAATCGCGCGCGGCGCGGCCGATGCCGCCGTACACCACCAACTCGGCCGGGTTCTCCGCCACCTCGGGGTCGAGATTGTTCTGAATCATCCGGTACACCGCTTCGGTCAACCAGCTCTTGCAGCTCAGCGTGCTGCCGCGCGGCGCACGAATCTGGCGGGCCGGGTCGTTGCGGGAAGTGTTGGTCATGGTGTGCTCCGGTGGATCGCGCGATTATAGGCGGCTCCTCCGCAGTGTGCGGTTGATGTTTGCACGCCGTCATTCCAGCGAAAGCTGGAATCCAGTGACTTCAGCTTCCGACCCGATGGCATGCAGGCGAAAAACTCTGGATTCCAGGTTTCGCTGAAATGACAAACTCCTTGGCGTCTTGGCGTTCTTGGCGAGAGCAGTCCTGCTCTGCACCCACACTGGCTGGCGATCCCTTTACGTGAGCGTGCCCGCCGGAGCGGTCAAAAGCGGGGAGTATCCATGTCCGAAAACGGCCAGCCGAAATGATCGATGCGGCCTATGATTCGCACATGTCGCTCGCCACCCTGCCCCCGTCGAACATCTGCGACCGCGCCCGCGAGGCGCGCGATGCGCGTTTTGACGGGTTGTTTTTCACCGGAGTCACCAGCACCGGCATCTATTGCCGGCCGGTGTGTCCGGCGCCGGCAGCGAAGCGCCGCAACATCCGCTATTTCGCCACCGCGGCGGCAGCGGCGGCGGCGGGCTTCCGGCCCTGCTTGCGCTGCCGCCCGGAACTGGCGCCGGGGGCGATGGCGCACCGGCTCGGCGAGGCGCTGATCGACCGGGCGCTGGCGATGATCGCTGATGGCGCTCTGCAGGACGGCTCGGTGGACGCGCTGGCGGCGCGCCTGGGCGTGAGTGCGCGGCAATTGCGACGACTGTTCGTGGCGGCGATGGGTGTGGCACCGTTGGCACTGCACACCACGCGGCGACTGCTGCTGGCGAAACAACTGCTCAGCGAAACCGATCTGCCGGCAACGCAGATCGCACTGGCAGCCGGGTTTGGCAGCGTGCGCCGTTTCAATGCCGCGTTTCAGCAAGGTTGCGGACTGGCTCCCCTGCAAGTGCGGCGCAGCCAGTCGGCCGGCGCACGCACATCCGGCGACACACTGACCCTGCGTCTGTGCTATCGCCCACCGTTCGACTTCGCGGCGATGCTGGGCTTTCTCGCCAAGCGCGCGATGCCGGGACTGGAGCGCGTTGATTCGGACAGTTACCAACGTCTCGCCGGCACGCCGCAAGCGCCGTTGCGGCTGCGGGTAAGCGCCAATCCGCGCCAGCCCGAACTGTTGCTGCAACTGCAAGGCGCCGACCCGCGCGCGATTCCCGACCTGGTACGGCGCGTGCGCCGCCTGTTCGACCTGGATGCTGATCTGGCACCGGTGCATCGCGTATTTGCCGACGAGCCGTTGCTCGCGCGCGCCATCGCGCAACGCCCCGGCCTGCGCGTGCCGGGCGGCTGGGACGGCTTTGAAATCGCGGTGCGCGCGATCCTGGGCCAGCAGGTCAGCGTGGCTGGCGCCACCACGCTCGCCGGGCGCCTGCTGCGTGCGTACGGCACGCCGTGTGCGGCGACCGACGAAGGCTTCGACCGCCTGTTTCCCACGCCCGAGGCGTTACGCGACGTCCCGCTGGAAAGCATCGGCCTGCCGCGCGCGCGCGCCGCCACGCTGCGCACGTTGGCAGCGGCAGTGGCGGATGGCGTGGTGGATTTTTCAGCCGGACAGCGTCTCGATGAATTCGTGACGCAACTATGCGCCCTGCCCGGCATCGGCCCATGGACGGCGCATTACGTGGCGATGCGTGCGCTCGGTCATCCCGATGCCTTCCCGGCCGGCGATCTGATCCTGCGCCAAGTGCTGGGCGCAGGCACGGCCATCAGCGAGCGCGAATGCGAAACGCGCTCGCAGCCGTGGCGGCCATGGCGCGCCTACGCGGTGCTGCACCTGTGGCATCTCTCGGGCGATCTCGCGAAGGAGCGAAAGGCATGATGATCTACGAACAATTCGATACCCCGGTCGGGGTGCTGACCATTGCCGCCGACCACGACGGCCTGCGCCATATCGAATTCCCCTGCAATCGCCATCCGGTTGTTCGTGCCGGCTGGGCCTCGGGCACCAGCGCCGTGCTGGACGACGCGCGCCGGCAGTTGCTCGAATACTTCGCCGGTAGGCGACGGCATTTCGATCTGCCGTTGTGCCCGCGCGGCACCGTGTTCCAGTTGCGGGTGTGGCAGGTGCTGGCCGATATTCCGTTCGGGCGCACCTGGAGCTACCAGCAGCTGGCGCAGGCCTGCGGTAATGCCAACGCGATGCGCGCGGTGGGCGCGGCGAACGGCCGCAACCCGCTGCCGATCGTACTGCCGTGTCACCGCGTGATCGGCGCCGACGGCAGCCTGACCGGCTTCGGCGGTGGCATCGAGACCAAGGCCGCCTTGCTGCGGCTGGAAGGCGCGCTGCGCTGAGGTGGTGAGTGCCGGCGCCATGCGCCCCGGGTTATGGCCTGCGGCCTAACCCGGGCGACAAAAGCGCGAGGTGCGGTAGCCCGGGTTGAGGCCCATCGGGCCGTAACCCGGGATTGTGCCGGGCCGCGGGTTACGCCTGCGCTGCGCCCCGGGTTTCGGCTTCGCCTCAACCCGGGCTACCACGGCAATGTGAAGCGGTTGCTGTAACCCGGGGCCGCGCGGTGGTTGCGCTACCGCGGGTTGCCGCCGCCGCAACCGGAAGGGCGGCTATACTCGCGGGCCAACGGTATCTCGCGTGCGAAACAGGAGTCCCCGGTGTCCCAAGCGCAAACCGCCCTGCCCCGCTCCGACCAATCCGCCGACGAATTTCTCGGCCACCCGATCGGCGTTTACGTCTGCTTCTTCACCGAAATGTGGGAGCGCTTTTCGTTCTACGGGATGAAGGCGCTGCTGTTCCTGTATCTGACCAAGTACCACCTGTTCAGCGATAACGCCAGCTACGATGTGATCGGCGCCTATGGCGGCCTGGTGTATTGCATCCCGGTGATTGGCGGCCTGCTCGCCGATCGCTATCTGGGCTTCCGCAAGGCGGTGGTATTCGGTGGCGTGTTGCTCTGCCTCGGGCATCTGGGCATGGCGGTGGAAGGCCACGCCGCGACCAGCGAAGCCGGCATCGTGGTGCGCGATGGCGCCGCACTTACCGTGTTCTACACCTCGCTGGCACTGATCATCATGGGCGTTGGTTTTCTCAAGCCCAACATCTCCACCATCGTCGGCCGGCTGTACACGCAGGATGATCCGCGCCGCGATTCGGGCTTCAGCCTGTTCTACGCCGGCATCAACCTCGGCGCATTGTTTGCCTCGCTGGTGTGCGGCTACCTTGGCGAAACCTATGGCTGGCGCTACGGTTTTGGCGCCGCCGGCATCGGCATGATCCTCGGCCTTGGCATGTTTCTGTGGGGCCAGAAGTACCTGCACGGCCATGCCGAACCACGCGACCCCGAGCTGCTGCGCCAGCGCACCCGCATCGGCCTGAGACGCGAATCCAGCATCTACCTCGGCGCCGTGCTCGGCATCCCGGCGGTGGCCTGGTTGATGTGGGCCGTGGCCAATGGCCGCTTTGCGTTACCCGGCGACATCTCGCTGGCGCTGGCACTGATGCTGCTGGTGTTCGTTGCGGTGCTGGTCTGGTTCTTGTGGTTCATCCTGCGCCAGTGCAGCAAAATCGAACGCGATCGCATGCTGGTGCTGATGGCGCTGATCTTTCTGGCGCTGGTGTTTTTCACGCTGTATGAGCAGACCTACGGCTCGTGGGTGGCGTTTACCGATCGCCTGATGACCAAGGAACTGTTCCCGTCGTTCGTGGCGCGCGCGGGCACACCGGTGCCGTGGTCGATCGCCTCGCTGCTGCTGGCTCCGGGCGCGTTCTACCTGGCCACACGCCTCGGCGAGCGGCATCGCGAATCGCACCTGCCGCGCACGCTGTTCGCCAGCGTCGCCGCACTGGTGCTGGCATTGCTGATCCGCGATGTGCTGGTGCTGCCGCAAACCGCCGGTTCGCTGACCTTCCTCGGCGCCCTATTCATCGTGCTGCTGGCACCGGTGTTCACCGGTTTGTGGGGCTGGCTCGATCGCTTCGGCGCCAACCCCAGCAAGCCGACCAAGAGCGCTTACGGCCTGCTGTTTGCCGGCCTCGCCTTCGTGCCGCTGGCATTCGCCGCCGAACGGGTCGGTGCCACCGGCGTCATGGCCTCGGTGTGGTGGCTGGTACTGGCGTATTTTATTCTGGAAATCGGCGAAATGTGCCTGTCGCCGGTCGGCCTGTCGGCAGTAACGCAGCTTTCGGTGGCGCGCGTGACCAGCCTGATGATGGGCACCTGGTTTCTCGCCACCGCGTTCTCGGAAACGCTGGCGCATCAATTCGCCAAGATCGCTTCAATCGAGGTGCCCGATGGCGAAGCGATCAACCTCGCCGACGCCGCTGCCAAATACGCCGACTTGTTCTGGCTGATGACCAAAATCGGCCTCGGCTGCGGTATCGCCGCGCTGATCGCAGCGCCGTTGCTGCGGCGGATGATGCATGGGGTGAGGTGATGCCGGCACTTCGTGCCCCGGGTTTCGGCTTCGCCTCAACCCGGGCTACCGGGGGTTTTGGCGTATCGCGGTGCCAGTTTGCGCGCGCCGTGGTAGTGCCCCGGGTTTCGGCTTCGCCTCAACCCGGGCTACCGGGGGTTTTGGCGTATCGCGGTGCCAGTTTGCGCGCGCCGTGGTAGCCCGGGTTGAGGCGAAGCCGAAACCCGGGACGATCTAACCAGACTCCCATCAACTCCGCGCCAGCATCATCTCGGCGATCACCTGCTGCAAGCCGCAGCGCCAATCGGGCACGGTGAGCGAAAAATCGCTGCGCAGGCGGGTGGTATCCAGCACTGAATAGGCGGGCCGGGTGGCCCGGGTCGGGTAGTCGCTGCTGGCGATGCCGGTCACGGTGGGCGCGCGGGCGATAAGCCCGACGGCCAGCGCGTCGGCGCAGATCGCCTCGGCAAACTCGGCCCAACTGCATTGCCCGGCGGCAACCGCATGCCAGGTGCCGCTGGTTTCGGGCGCGGCGTGCAGGGCGAGCGTGCTGATGTCGGCCAGCCAGCGCGCGCTGGTGGGCGAGCCGATCTGGTCGCTGACGATGCGCAGTTCGTCACGCTCGGCGGCCAATCGCAGCATGGTGCGCAGGAAGTTGCTGCCGCGCGCGGCATACACCCAGGCGGTGCGAAATATCAGGTACTGGCAACCGCTGGCGCGGATCGCGCCTTCACCGGCCAGCTTGGTTTGCCCGTAAACGCTCAGCGGGCCGGTGGCATCATCTTCGCGCCACGGGCGGCTGTTGACGCCGCTGAAGACGTAATCGGTGGAGTAATGCAGCAGCGTGCTGCCGGTGTGCGCGCAGGCGGCGGCGATTTCAGCTACCGCGTCGGCATTGATGCGTTGCGCCAACTGCGGTTCGTCTTCGGCCCGGTCGACGGCGGTGTAAGCCACCGCGTTGACCACCGCGCGCGGCCGCAGGCGACGAATCAACGCGGCGGCCTGATCGGGCTCGGAAAAATCGACGCGCTCGCCGGCAAAACCGCCAGGCAATCGGCCCGAACGGGTGCAGGCATGCACCGCATCGAGCGCCGACAGGCTGCGCTGCAATTGGTAGCCCAATTGGCCGTCGGCACCGAACAGCACAATGCTCATGGCAACACCTCACGCACCAAACAACGGCAAGCGCTCGGCCGGCAGCTCGGCCAGAAACGGCGCGGCGGCATCCTTTGGCGACAATGAAGGGCGGCGGATCGGCCAGTCGATGGCCAATGCCGCATCGTCCCAGCGCAGATTGGCGTCGGCGCCGGCATCGTATTCGCGCGTGCACAGGTAGCTGAACACGGCGCGTTCGCTGAGGGTGACGAAGCCGTGCGCGAAGCCTTCGGGAATCCAGAACTGGCGCCGGTTTTCGCTGCTCAGGATCACCGCCGCCCAGCGCCCGAAGCGCGGCGAGCCGCGGCGGATATCGACGGCGACATCGTAGACTTCTCCTTCCAGCACACTGACCAGTTTGCCCTGCGGGTTCGGCCATTGGTAATGCAGGCCGCGCAGCACGCCGTGCTGCGACACCGACACGTTGGCCTGCGCCACCGGAAAATCCAGGCCAGCATCGCGAAACCGCGCCTGGTTCCAGGTTTCAAAGAAACAGCCACGCTCGTCGGCAAACACACGCGGCTCGATCACCACGCATTCGGGCAGTGCGCTCGGCGTGCGCTTCATCGGATACTGCCTCGGCGCAACAGGCTGAGCAGGTATTGGCCATAGCCATTCTTGGCTAGCGGCTGGGCCAACGCGGCAAGTTGTGCGCCATCGATCCAGCCTTGTTGCCAGGCGATTTCCTCGGGGCAGCACACGCGCAGGCCTTGCCGCGCCTCGATCGTTTCGATGAAGGTGGAGGCTTCCAGCAAGGACTGGTGGGTGCCGGTATCCAGCCACGCAAAGCCGCGCCCCAGCGATTCCATGTGCAAATCGCCAGCATCGAGATAGCAGCGGTTGAGGTCGGTGATTTCCAGCTCGCCGCGCGACGACGGTTTGAGACTTGCTGCGTAATCGCAGACCGTGCCATCGTAGAAATACAGGCCGGTGACCGCGTAATTGGATTTGGGCTCGGCCGGTTTTTCTTCGAGGCCGATCACCCGCCCATCGGCAGCGAACTCGGCCACGCCGTAGCGCTCCGGATCGCTGACCCAGTAACCGAACACGGTGGCGCCATGCGTGCGGCCATCAGCGCGTTGCAGCATTTGCGACAAACCGTGGCCGTAAAAAATGTTATCGCCCAGGATCAGGCAGCTCGGGCCACCGGCGAGAAACTCGCGACCGATCACAAACGCCTGCGCCAGCCCGTCGGGGCTTGGCTGCACCGCGTACTCAATGCGCATGCCCCACTGCGAGCCATCGCCCAGCAAGCGCTGGAACAAGGCCTGCTCATGCGGGGTGTTGATGATCAGCACCTCGCGAATACCGGCCAGCATCAACACACCGAGGGGGTAATAGATCATCGGCTTGTCGTACACCGGCAACAGTTGCTTGCTGACCGATTGCGTGAGCGGATACAACCGGGTGCCGGAGCCGCCAGCGAGGATGATGCCTTTGCGTTGCGTCATGGTTTGATCCGTCAGTGAAGCCGCTCAGGCGGCCGAGCCCAGTCGCTCAAGGCGATAACTGCCATCCAGCACGCGCGCGGTCCAGTCGGTGTTGGCCAAGTACCAATCCACCGTCGCCGCCATGCCCTGCTCGAAACTGACCGCCGGTTGCCAACCCAGCTCGCGCTGAATCTTGCCGGCATCGATGGCATAACGGCGGTCGTGGCCGGGGCGGTCGGCAACGAAGGTGATTTGCTGCGCCCGCGGCGACCCATCGCTGCGCGGCTGGCGCGCATCGAGCAACGCGCACAGGGTGCGCACCACCGCGATGTTCTCGCGCTCGGCGTTGCCACCGATGTTGTAGGTCTCACCGACCCGCCCCGCCTCCAGCACGCGTCGGATCGCGGCACAGTGATCCTTCACGTACAACCAGTCGCGTACGTTGCGGCCATCGCCATACACCGGCAGCGGTTCACCAGCGAGCGCGCGCTGGATGATCAGCGGGATGAGCTTTTCCGGAAACTGGTACGGCCCGTAGTTGTTGGAGCAGTTGGTAGTCAGCGTGGGCAGACCGTAGGTGTGATGAAACGCCCGCACCAGATGATCGGATGCGGCCTTCGACGCCGAATACGGCGAGTTCGGTGCATACGCAGTGGTTTCGCTGAACTTGCCGCTATCGCCGAGCGAGCCATACACCTCGTCGGTGGAGACGTGCAGCAAGCGAAATGCCGCGCGTTCGCCACCACCCAGAGCGCGCCAGTAATCGCGCACGCATTCGAGCAGGCTCAGGGTGCCGACGACGTTGGTCTGCACGAACGCCGCTGGCCCATCGATGGAACGATCGACATGGCTCTCGGCGGCAAAATGCAGCACCGCCTGTGGCCGATGCTCGGCCAGCAGCGCGCTCACCAGCGCCGCATCGGCGATATCGCCATGCACGAAACGATGCGCTGGATTGCCCGCGAGCGCGGCCAGCGTGTCGCGATTGCCGGCATAGGTCAGTGCATCGAGGTTGATCACGCGCACCCCGGCAGCCACCGCAGCAAGCACGAAGTTGCCGCCGATGAAGCCGGCGCCGCCGGTTACCAACCACGTTTGCATGATGCCAATATCCGATTGTGAAGTGCCTGGGGGATTATAAACGCCACGCCTTGCCCGCCCGCATTGGCGCACCCATCATCACCATGGCCGCAGGCGCGTGGCGATCCGTGGTTCAACGATCCGCAGTACCCATGTGGAGCGACACCATGGCCCCGCTTGGACATCGCTGGATTGCTTCGCGCTGCGCGCTCGCAATGACGGAGCAAGGCGCGCAGCGCCTTCACCGACACCGACCGGGGCGCGGCACATGTTCACGCAACGCAACATCAGAACGGGATATCGTCTTCCGGGAAGCTGCTGTCATCGAACGGTGCGCTGGACGAACTGCTGGGGGCATTGCGTTCATTGCCGCCGGTGGAACGGGCGCCACTGCGTTCAGTACCACGATCCGCGCCACGCTCGCCGCCCGGCATGCCGCCGAGCATCTGCATTTCGTTGGCGATGATGTCGGTGCTGTAACGCTCGACCCCATCCTTGCCAGTGTATTTGTCGGTGCGCAGGCTGCCCTCGATGTACACCTGACGCCCCTTCTTGAGGTATTCGCCGGCGATCTCGGCCAGGCGGCCGAAAAACTTCACCCGGTGCCACTCGGTGCGCTCCTGCTTGTTGCCGTCCTTGTCCTTCCAGGTATCGGTGGTCGCCACGCTGATCGTGGTAATCGCCGCACCACCTTGGCTGTACTTCACGTCCGGATCGTTGCCCAGATTGCCAACCAGAATTACCTTGTTGATTCCACGTGCCATGTCAGGCCTCTATCCGCAGTTGGGAGAACACAAAGACTAAGTATAAGGGTCGCGGCCGGCAATCAGTGAATTACCCGTTGTCGTGTAAGACAATGCCGACACGTCGCGACGCAGAGCAGGGCGGCTTGCAGCAACGCAACGCCGGGATTGCGCCACACCGCACAGTCGTGCATCCGGGCTGGCGGCACTATTGCTGTCGAGCCTGGGTGTGATCGGCGCGGCACGCGCTGATTTCGCTGCCGTCGGCGTACGATGGGGCATGGAGCAGTGGATTCACCGGGAGAAGATGTGTGTTCGTTCTGATCGTAGGCAATACCCAGGATGCCCGTGCCGACCTTGAGGCGGCGGTTGCCGATTTTGGCCTCGACTGGCAGATTGCACTGGCCAGCGATGACGCCGCAGCGATGGCGATTGCCGCCCAGCAGCACGTTGATGTGGCGGCGGTCGACTTGCGCTCACCGGGCATCGATGGCCCGGCGCTGCTCGCTGCGATCCGCACACGCCATCCTGAAGTGGTGCGCTTGCTGATGCTCGACGATTCGCAGCAGGATGCTGCGATGGCGGTCATGGAGTCGGCGCACCGATTGCTCAACAAACCGCTGCGTGCCGACGAGTTGATCGACGCGGTCGAGAGCGTCGGGGAACTGCGCGAACTTTTGGATTCACCGCACCTGAAGGCGCTGATCGGCAACATCGTCGAGCTGCCGCCGGCACCGAGCCTCTATCTCAAGCTGACGCAAGTGCTCAACGACGCGCGTGCACCCGCCAGCGCGGCGGCGAACCTGGTGGCGCAAGACCCGGTGATGGCATCCAAGGTGCTGCGCCTGTGCAATTCGGCCTTTTTCTCCGGTGGCCGCACGGTTGCCGATATCCGCACGGCAGTCGTCCGGCTGGGCCAGGACAACCTGCGCCGTCTGGTGCTGGCCAGCGAAGTGTTCAATGGCAGCACGAGCGATAACGGCATCGATCGCGAGGCGATGCAGTTGCGGGCGCTGCGCGCCTCACAATTGGCGGCCCGTGTGCTCGGCGGCAGCAGCGCCGAACTGGCGGCAACCGCTGCCTTGCTGGCCGATGTTGGCATGCTGCTACCCGGCGTATCGGTTCCAAAAGCGGGTGAAACCACACCCGATGACCGGCCACACTACGCCGAGGCCGGCGCCTACTTGCTCGGCCTGTGGGGCCTGCCAATGCCGATCGTGGAGGCGGTGGCAAGCCACCATCAGCCGGGAAGATCGCGCTCGCGCGGCTTCTGGGTGGGTGGCGCAGTACACGTCGCACGCGCGCTGGTCAGCGGCGAGGCCGTCGACGAGGACTATCTGCATTCGCTGGGTTTGCACGATCGCTTGCCGGCGTGGCGGCAACTGGCCGCCGACATGGCAGCGGCAACCACCTGAGCCAGCCGCTCAGGCGGCTTCCTGCAAGGTCTCCGCTTTGGCCTCACTGCGTGCGATCACTACTGAGCCAACCAGATCGCCGGTTACATTGACGGTGGTGCGGCACATGTCGAGCAGGCGATCAACGCCGAGAATGATGCCAATGCCTTCGGCCGGAATGCCGAACATCACCAGAATCATCGCGATCACCGGCAACGAGCCACCTGGCACGCCGGCGGCACCGATGCCGCCAAGGATGCAGATCATCAGCACCATCACCTGCTGACTCAAGGCCAGATCGACCCCGAACAACTGCGCCAGAAACAACACCGTCACGCCTTCATACAAGGCGGTGCCGTTCATGTTGGCGGTGGCGCCAAGCGTACACACAAAGCGCCCGACCCGACGCGGCACATGCAGCGATTCTTCGGCCACTTTCAAGGTGGTCGGCAACGACGCACTGCTTGATGAGGTGGAAAACGCAGTCAGAATCGCCGGCTCGGCGCGCTTGAAAAACCACAGCGGCGAGACCTTGCCAAGAAACCGCAGCAGCAATGGAAACACCACGAAAAAATGCAGGCCCAGCGCCAGCAACACGGTGCCGACATAGCGCGCCAGTTGGGTCAGCACGTCGTAGCCCAGACGCGCGGTGATGGTGAACAGCAATGCCGCCACCGCATACGGCGCCAGTTCGATCACCCAGCCAATCAGTTTGAGACTGATCTCATACACGCCCTGCACTGCCGCCACGAAGGCGCGGGTACCGTCGGTTTGCAGCACAGCAGCCGCAATACCGAAAACCAGCGCGAAGAACATCAGCGCGATCAGATCGCCGTTGGCCGCCGCCGCCACCGGATTCTTCGGCACAATGTTGAGCAACATGCTCATCATCGAAATGGTTTCGCGTTTGCTGGCGATATCGGCCGAGCGCTCGGCCGCTTGCGCGAGCAAGGGCTGTACCACTTCCGGCGGCAGGCCTTCACCGGGGCGGATCACGTTGACCACGATCAAGCCAATGGTGACCGCTGCGGTGGTAACCACCACGATGTACAGCAGGGTCTTGCCGCCGATCCGTCCCAGCGCGGCCGGATCGCCAATTTCGACCACACCCAGAACCAGCGCCGAGAACACCAGCGGCACCACCAGCATGAACAGGGCGCGCAAAAACAGATCGCCGACCGGCTGGGTGACGTAGCTGATGAAGCCATCGAGCCACGGCATGTCCGTGCCGAGCCAGTAGGCGAGCAGGCCGCCGAGGACACCGGCCACGAATCCGATCAGCATACGGGTGTGCAAGGGCATGGCTTCAGCTCCGGATGGCGTCGGTCAGATGACTGCGATGCGAAGGCACTTTACCCTGCGCCAACTGCGCCTGGTAGTCGTGCAAGGCGCGCCGGATCACCGGCAACAGCAGGTACACGCCAATCAGGTTGGGGATCGCCATGATGAACATCAGCGCATCGGCAATGCCGACGATGCTATTGAGCGACATCGTGCAGCCGACGATCACCATGCCCAGAAAAACCAACTTGAACCCATACAACACCAGCCGCGAATCACCGAACAAATAGGCGGTCGCCTTGGCGCCGTAATAGCCCCAGGTGATGATGGTCGAGTAGGCGAACAGGAACACCACGAACGTCAGCACGTACGGGAACCACGAAATCACCGAGCCAAACGCTTCCGAGGTGAGCTGCACGCCATCGGAATTACCAAGCGTGTATTGATCGGTGATGATGATGACCAACGCGGTCATGGTGCAGATCACCACGGTATCGATGAACGGTTCCCACAGCGCGACAAAGCCCTCGGTAATCGGGTGGCGGGTTTTCACTGCGGCGTGCGCAATCGGCGCCGAACCGATGCCGGCCTCATTGGAAAACGCGGCCCGGCGAAAACCGACGATCAGCGCGCCGATCACCCCGCCCTGAACGCCATGGGCGCTGAATGCGCCCTCCCAGATCGCCATGAAGGCCGCCGGCACATGCTGGATGTGGCTGAGGATCACAAACAGCGCAGCGAGCACGTAGATCGCGGCCATGAACGGCACCAGCTTGGCGGTAACCGCACCGATCCGGGTAATTCCGCCAATGATCACCACACCGGTCAGCACCGCCACAAACAGCCCGAACAACCAGGCATAGCCCGCCAGCGGGCCATCGACGCCACCGGTGATGTTGAGCACCTGGGCATAGGCCTGGTTGGATTGGAACAACGCGCCCGAACCGACCGCACCGAGCATGGCGCAAAAAGCGAACACGCCGGCCAGCGCGCGGCCAACGTGACGCAGGCGCGGGTAGTTGTGGGCGATACCGTGGCTGAGGTAATACATCGGCCCACCGGAAACGCTGCCATCGGCGTGCTCGCGCCGGTACATCACCCCGAGCGAGCATTCGGCGAACTTGGTGGACATGCCCAGCACCCCAGCGAGGATCATCCACAACGTTGCCCCCGGCCCGCCGATGGTGATCGCCACCGCCACCCCGGCGATGTTGCCCAACCCGACCGTACCCGACACCGCCGAGGTGAGCGCTTGAAACTGGCTGACTTCACCGGGGCTGGTCGGGTCGGCGTAATCGCCGCGGATCAGGCGATAGCCGTGCGCGAAGCCACGCACATTGATGAAACGAAAATAGAACGTGCACACCAATGCACCGAGAATCAACCACAGCATGATCAGCGGCAGTTGGGTATCGCCGGGCAAGGTGACCTCGTAGAACACCGCGCTGGAAATGGCATCGGCAATCGGCGCCACCACCGCATCAATGCGTTGATCCAGCGTGTCCGGTTCGGCGGCGATGCTGATGGCAGGCAGGGCTAGTGCGATCAGGATAATCAGCTTGGCAAAACGCATTCCCACTATTCCGAAGACAGGGCAAGACCCGCGAGCATACACCAAGCGATTTTTCACGATCCGCGGCAGCACGGGAGTCGGGGCTTCGGGCTTGATGGGTTTCGTGGGTCGCGGTAAACGGGTGCGGGGTCCCGGGTTTCGGCTGTGCCTCAACCAGATGCGGGGTCCCGGGTTTCGGCTGTGCCTCAACCCGGGGGTCAAACCGCAGGCAGTTCCGGATTCGGGCGATTCGTAATGGCGATCACCGCGGATACAGCGGCGGCAATGGTTCTTCGCTGCTGCTGGCGGCCGCATGTGCGCGCAGACGTATGCCACCCGCGAACGCATTGCACAGCGCTTCGCGTGCAGCGCGTCGATCGCCCTGCCCCCACAGCGCCGCATGCAGCAGCGTAACCGCGGCACGTTGGGCCGGGTCGTCCAGCACGGTATCGAGCGCCTGCCCGGCCGCAAGCTGGCGCAAGGCAGCGTCAATGGCCGGCAGATCAGCACTGGCCAGCGCCCGGCGCAAGGCGCGCTCGCCGTCGGTCACGGCCGCAACCGCTGCCACCGGCACCGCCCGCGAAGGCAGCCGCAAAGCGCCACGCCGCCATGCCAGTGCCAGTGTTGCCAGCCACAGCAGCAACAACGCTGCGCTGAGCCATTGCCAGAGCCAAGACTGCTCCGCGTTGCGCACCGATTCAGCAAGCGCCGGCGTTGGTGCGGCGTTGGCACCCGCATCGGCCGCCACTGAAACCGGCGCGTCGATCGCTGGCGCTACGTTCAGTGTGAATGCCGCCACTTGCGCAAGCTCTGGCCGATTGTCGACGGTGTTCCACCAGGCCAACTGCACCGCCGGCACTTCGATATTGCCAGCACGCGCGGCCACCAGTGCAAACCGTCGGCTGACCTCGGCATGCAGCACGCCATCGACCAACCGCTCGCTGAGGTTGGCAACATCGGGGAACACCCGCAGCCCCGGCACCTCGGCAATGCTCAGCTCGGGTATTTGCGTCGCCAGCGCACCGTCGACACGCACCCGCAGTTCAACGCTCACCGGCTCGCCGACATGGCTTTGAGCATTGGCTTGGCTGCGCTCCATGCTCACCGCCTGCGCCGGAAACCACGGCAGTGCAGCCTGTGCCGGTTGCGCACGCACGTTCAGCAGCAACGACTCGCCGATCGCGCTGACCGATCGCGCGCCGCCAATCAGGGAATCGCGCAACCCGGCCAGGGTGCGGCCACGAAACCGCGGCGCGTCGAGCGTGAGCTCACCACTGCGCTCCGGGGTCAACACAAACTGCCGCTCCAGCGTTTGATACCGGCGCCCGGCGATCATCCGCTGGTAGCTGACGTCATCGCCGATGCGGCGCAAATCCGCGCCATCGATTTGCGCGGTATCCAGATCGCCATCGAGCAGGGTTATCGCGTAATTCAGGCGCACGCTGTAGATCACCGCCTGCCCCACCCAGGGGCTGTCGGTATCTACCTGCACCTCGACAAACACATCCTGTCCCTGCGCCTGTGCGCCCACCGGCGCACGCATCACGCTCAGCGTCAACGGCGCGGTGGATTCGTTGCCCACCCGGATCGCGGGAATATTCAATACCCCGGCTTTGCGCGGCTCCAGCGCCACCGCCCACAGCGTTCGCGTGCTGATGCTGCCGTTGCTGATCGTGGTCTGGGTCTGGCTGGACTGCCCGGTCAATGCAAAGTCCGCCGCCAGCACCGTGAAGTCGGGCGAATCCTTGGTGTCGCTTTCGATGTTGAGGGTGACCGTGTCGCCCTGATTGATCTGGGTTCGATCCAGCCACGCACGCGGCGCGGCGCTGGCGCCAGTAACCAGCGCCAGCGACAACACCAGGCCCACCATGAATTTCACCGCGTTCATCGCTCTTCACCCTGCGCTTCACGGCGCTGATACTCGATGACGAACTTGCGCCGCAGCAAGCCACCCGGATCATCGGGCACCCGCCGCAGCGCCGCCTCAACTGCCTGTTCCTGTTCGCGTTGCTGGCGTTGCTCGGGCGACAACGCCGCCGCCTGTTTATCGCCTGGGTGCCCGTCTGCTGCTTCGCTGCCGCCTTGCTCTGCCAACGCTTTGGCCACGGCCTCACTCAACGCCTGCTGCGCCTGTTGTTCGGCGTTGGTATCCGCGGTGTCTTGCGCGCCCGCTGACGGCTCGCTGGCGCCGTCGTTACCCGGCTTGCCATCATCCGATTGCGGCGATGCCGCCGGTTCGTCCGGGTCACCGGATTCGCCGGCTTGCGTGGAGTCGTCGTCGCCAGAATTGCTCGTGTCGGGTGGTGCCGGATCGGAATCATCGCGTTGGCCCGGCGCATCGCTGCGCTGATCCGCTTTGTCGTCGCCCGGCTGCCGGGGCGGCCGTGCGCTGTCATCGTCAGGTTGTGCGGATTGCTGCGCGTCCTGTTGTTTCTTGAGCTGCTCGATCAGCGCCCGATTTTCCTTGGCATCGGCCATATCCGGCGCCTGTTGCAAGGCACGATCATAAGCGGCGATGGCCTCGTCGAAGCGGCCCGCCTGTGCCAGCGCATTGCCCAGATTGTATTGCGCCACGGCAACCTCGGACTGCGCGAACGCGGCGGCAGCGGCATCCCATTGCCCGGCGCGATAGGCTGCCGCGCCGGCACGTTGCGGATCGCGCGCCAAGCGCTGCGCGGCTTCGACATCGCCAGCGCGCAAGGCGGCATCGGCGCGTTGTTCGCGGTTGTGCCACAGCGCGTCCCAATCCACCGCCTGCGCCGGCACGGCCGGCAGCAGCAAAACCGCAAACAACGTCATCAGGCCGCCGCGGCGAAAACCCGGCAACGCGAGCAGCAGCAGCAACGGCAACAGCCACACGCCATCATCGCGCCAACGCTGAGTTTGCGCGGAGTCTTGCAGCAACGCCGTGTCGCTGCGATTGTCCGGAGTCAGCAACCCCAGTTGCTTCAGATCGCCGCCATCGCCTTGCAATCGTGCATAGCGGCCGCCGCCGGCGCTGGCCAACGCACGCAAACCCGCTTCATCCAGTTGCGCCAGTTGCGGCACCCCAGCGCGGTCGTAGACCAGCGCGCCACGCGCATCGCGCAGCGCCGCGCCTTGCGGCGTTCCCACCCCAAGCACCGACACCCGGATGCCACGTTCGCGCAGCGCTAGCGCTGCCTCGCGCGCCGATGCATCGGCCGCATCGGTGACCAGCAACACATCGCCGACGCTGAAGCCGGCACCGGCAAGCAACGCCGCGGCGCGACGCAGGGCACGGTCGGCGCGCTGACCATCGACCGGCATCAGCGCCGTGGATAGCGAGTCGAGCAAGGCAATGACGGTGGCGGCATCGTCGGTCATCGGCGCCACGGTGAACGCATCGCCGGCGTAGGCAATCAGCGCCACCTGGCCGCCGGCGCGTTCCTTGAGCAGTGTCATCAGTTGGTAGCGAGCGCGGGTGATGCGATCGGGCGCAATGTCATCGGCAGCCATGTGCGAGGACAGATCCAGCGCCACCACCAGCGGCGCGCGCAGCGAATACAGGGTAACGGCCTGCTGCCGCCAGGCCGGCCCGGCCAGCGCCACGATGGCGAGACAATACAGGCTTGCCAGCCACAGCGGTGTCAGCCAGCGTTTGCGCGCGTTACCGGCGAGCAACACGTGTGCACGTAGCGGCGGATCAACGTACTGCGTGAGTTCGCCCTCGGTGCGCGTGTCACGCAGGCCTCGCCATACCACCAGCGGCAACACCAGCAAGCCCAGCAACCAGAGTGGCCGCAGGAAGTGAAACGGGGCAAGCGCGTCGATCATGACCGGTAACCTCGCCGCGGCCAAAGCACGGCAACCAGCATCAGCAGCACGGCAGCGGCTAGTGGAAACGGGTAGTGCTCGCTGCGCGGCCGCTCCATCGCTCCGGCCTGCGCGGCTGGCTCGATCCGATCCAGTTGTGCATAGATTTCGGCCAACTCGGCCGTGTCGCGAGCACGAAAATAGCTGCCGCCGGTTTGCTCGGCGATGCTGCGCAGCCCCGCTTCATCGATGCCGGCATTGGCCGGTGCGCGAAAAATCCCGAAGATGCCGTCGCCGCCGTCGCCACCAAAGGCGATGGTGTGAATGCGGATCGACGCTGCCGCCGCCAGCGCGGCTGCCCTTACCGGGCTGAGACTACCGGCGTTGCTGACGCCATCGGTGAGCAGGATGATTACCTGCTCGCCCGTAGCGCTTTCAACCTCCTGCTGCTGTCGCAATCGCTTCACCGCAATGGCAATGGCATCGCCGATCGCGGTTTCGCGGCCCGCCAGCGCCACCACGGTATCGGCCAATTGCTCACCCACTGCATGGCGATCAAAGGTCAGCGGGGTGATGGCATAGGCACGATCGCCAAACACCACCAGACCAACGCGATCACCCACCCGCCGCTGCAAGAAATCGCCGACCACCGCCTTGACCGCGGTGAGTCGATCGACGACGCGGCCGCCCAGGCGCATGTCGGCCTGGCCCATGGAGCCGGACAGATCGACCACCAGCATCAGATTGCGCCCGCTGCGTGGCGGCTGCACCGCCTCGCCCAGCGACTGCGGCCGCGCTGCTGCGAGGCACAACAGTGCCCAGATCAGCACGGCCCACCAGCGCGGGCGGATGCCACGCCGCGAAGGAGTGTCGCTTTGCCACAGCGCCTGCAACCCCGGGTGCGGCAGGCGCAGGCGAGTACCGCTGTACGCCCGCGCCGGCAGCCACCACGCGAGCAGCCATGGCAACGGCAACGCCAGCAACAGCCATGGCCAGGCGAACGCCATCATCGCGGCGCTCCAGGCCGATCAGATGCGCGCATCGCCAACTGCATGAAGCGCTGCCGCGCAATCGGCAGCAGCAGGTCGAGATTGGCGGCGGCCACGGCGCTGGCCTGAAATGGCCCGTGCAGCAGCACACGCCCCGGGCCGTTGCTGAATGGCCGCTCGGGATCCTCGCCATCGAGCCAGTGCAGCCACGGCTCGCCAGTCAATTGTGCTGCTGCATCGCCCGCTGCGCTGCGCGCCGCTCGGCGCAGCAGTTGCGAGATGATCGCCAGCCGTGCCGATGGCTCGGCCGCGCTCACCAGCGACTGGTCAAACAGCGTTTGCAAACGACGCCGACAGGCACGCCGCCGATAGCGTCGCCACCCCCAACGCGCCGCCACAAACAGCGCTATCGCCGTGACTACCAGCACCACCCACCAACCTGGTGCCAGCGGCCAGATGGCGGGCGCAGGCGGCATGTAGATGTCCTTGAGTGGCAGCGCGGGCGTGGCCGGAGCGAACATCAGCGCACATCCGCCAGCAACAATGGCAGCAGGGATTCGGCGGCGTCGGTGGTCGCCAGCACATCGCTGCGAATGCCATAACGGCCCAGCCGTGCGCGCGCCGTGCTCAGGGTGCCGGCAAAGCTGCGCTGCCAACGCGCTCGCTCGGCGGCTACCGTCAGGTTCAGCCGCGCGCACACGTCTCCGACCTGCACCGGCACGACGATTGGTGGCGGCGCGGTTTCGATCGGGTCGGTCAGCAGCACCACCAACACCTCGTGGTGTGCGGCAAGCCCGGCGAGCTGGGCATCGGCGACGGCGAGCAGGGCATGCGCTTCCAGCAACGCGATCACCCGTGCCCCGGGGCGCAGCAAGCGTGCTGCCGCGGTGAATGCAGCGGCCAGGCCCGCATCGTCAGCCGGCGGCTGGGCATACCAGCGCGCGGCGGCATCGAGCACGCGCAGCACCCCACGTACGCCTGCGCTTGGCACCAGCGGCGGCTCGCTGAGACTGCCACGCAATATGCCAATACGATCACCACTGCGCTGCGCCGCCCACGCCACCATGGCGGCGGCGCGCGCCGCCTGCACCGACTTGTAGCAGCCACGGGTAGCAAAAAACAATCCGGGGCTGGTGTCGGCAATCAGTAGCGTCATGCGTTCGCGTTCAGCATGAAACACTTTGGTATGCAGCTTGCCGGTGCGCGCGGTAACCCGCCAATCGACATGGCGCACATCATCGCCGCGCGTGTACATGCGTGTCTCGGCAAACTCCATGCCGCGGCCACGGAACGGCGAACTGGCCAACCCGTTCAGGCCAGCGCGCGCGCGCAACGGCGGTGGCCACGCCTGCACCCGCGCGCGCAGTGCGATCAGCTCGCTCAGATGCGGACAGATCGCCGGATTGGATGCATTGTCTGACATCATCAAGGCAAGGGAACCCGCTCCAACAACGCCGCCACCAGCCGATCACCGTTCCAGCCTTCGGCGGTCGCTTCGTAGCTCGGCAACACACGATGGCGCAACACATCCGGGGCCACCGCCTGTACGTCCTCGGGCATGACGTAATCGCGTCCGCACAGCCACGCTCGTGCGCGCGCACAGCGCTCCAGTGCGATCGATCCGCGTGGGCTGGCGCCCCAGGCGATGCGCTGCGCCAGTTGCGGGTCGTACGATGATGGATCTCGGCTGGCGAGCACCAGTTCGACGATATAGCGCTCGACGGGCTCGGCCAGATGCAGCTCCAGCACGGCGCGGCGCGCGGCAAAGATACCCGCCTGGCTCAGCCGTGCCGGCGCCGGCGCGGCATCGCCAGCACCGGCGGCGCGTTCCTGCTCGCGCACCAGCCGCATGATCCGCAGTTCCGCATCGCCACTGGGGTAGCCCACCTGCACATGCATCAAAAAGCGATCGAGTTGCGCTTCGGGCAAGGGATAGGTGCCCTCCTGCTCAATCGGGTTTTGTGTCGCCATCACCAGAAACAACTCCGGCAACGGGTAGGTGACACGGCCCACAGTAACCTGACGCTCGCCCATCGCCTCCAGCAAGGCCGACTGCACCTTGGCCGGCGCGCGATTGATTTCGTCGGCCAGCAGCAGGTTGTGAAAGACCGGGCCGGGCTGAAACGCGAATTGCGCCTCGGCTTGCTGCCAGATCTCGGTACCGGTCAAATCGGCGGGCAGCAAATCCGGGGTGAACTGGATGCGCTGAAAATCGGCGTCGATGCGATTTGCCAATGCCTTGACCGCAGTGGTCTTGGCGAGACCCGGCGCGCCTTCCACCAACAGGTGACCATCGGCAAGCAGCGCAATCAACAAGCGTTCGACCAGGCGCTCCTGGCCGAGAACCGCCGCCGACAGCGCACTGGCAAGGGCCACAAAATCACCGTGCAGTTGGCTATCGGCGGCGGTCATCGGCGTGTCATCAGGCATCATCGCGTTATCCATGTGGCTTAAGAGAGTTGAGCGCCGCAGCGCTGCGGACAGCATTGGCACAGCAGGCGCGATGGCCGCCAGTACACGGCAGCATGCGTGAGCAAACATGCTGCCACACGCTGCGCGGATGCTAGCTGAATCGCGAGCGTCGATTGTGATGGATCGCCGTGCGCAACAGCAACCGTCATTGGTCATGCGCATGGCGCGCTGAGCGGGTTTTCGCCGGCAGCCCCGTGGCAGAAGCGTTTCACACTGATGCACTGAGCCCACGGTCGTGCCGGGCTCAGTGGCGCGTTCCCGGCACTGCGAAATCGCGTTGCAATGAAATGAAAAAGCGCGGGGTTGCAGATGGCTGTGCGAGGCAAGTGCGACAACGCACCGTAAAGCACGCTGCGCATCGCAGCTGGGCGCGGGAGCAAGTTGCGACTGTTTGCGCGCATGGATGCGCGAGTTCGCGCCAGCCCGCGCTCGGCGAGAAGCGCAAGGCACCGGTTCGGCCACGAGCCGCATCGGGTGCGACCCGGCGCAAGGCGTTTTGGGCCCTTTTCCGCCAGAGAAAACGGCCTCGCCGGCCACAGGCCGGTAAAAGCCTTGGCTGTTACCGCAAACAGGAAGAGCGGCCGAGAGCAACGCAGGAGCAGTCAGCCGATGCGCAACATCGACCGTTCCAATCACGCGCAACGAAGCGTGCTCAGCGTTCGCCGCGATGCTGCGGTGCTACGGTGCTGCGGTGCTGCGGTGTCCAGCAACGACGAGGGCCGCATGCGCGGCCCTCGTGTCACAGCACCCGCGAAGCAGTCCGTCAGTTTGTGGCGCCGGCGGAACGCAGAATCTGTGGGGTGACAAAGATCAGCAACTCGGCCTTGTTGGCGGAGCGGCCCTTTTTGCGGAACAGCGCGCCGAGCCCCGGGATATCACCGAGGAAAGGCACCTTGCTCAAATCTTCGCGCGACTTGAACTCATACACGCCACCGACGACCACCGTCTGCCCGTTGTCGACCAGCACGGCGGTAGTGACCTCGCGCTTCTGGATCTGCGGCACCTGCCCGATCGAGGTGTCGATGAAGCCCGACACTTCGTCTTTCTTGATCGCCATCGCCAGGAACACACGGCCGTCCTGAGTGATGGTTGGCGTTACCTTGAGCTCCAGCAGCACGTCCTTGAACTGCACGTTCGGGATCGGCACCGAGGTTCCGCCCTGCTGCGGCGCGATGGTGACGAAACCCACCTCATCGCCTTGGCGGATGATCGCTTCGCGTTGGTTGGAGGTAATCACCCGCGGGTTGGAGATCACCTCGCCACGGCCTTCGGATTGCAAAGCCGACAGTTCCAGATCGATCTCAAGGCCCAGCGCCAGTATCGACAACCCCAAAGACGGCGCACCGTTCACCGGCAAGTTGACGTTGAGCGCTTGATCGATCGTACCGAAGCTCACGTTGGTCAGGTCGCTGGGGCTGATCGACGGCGGATCACCATTGAGCACGTCAAACGCGTTGGTGGCCAACTCACTGTTACGCGCAATGGTGGTGTTCCTGAAGTTTGCCAGGCTTTCGAGGCTGCCACTGGTAGTGAGGGTGTTCACCTTGTTGTTGGTACCGCGCAAACCGAAGCGTGAGCCGATCTCGCGGGCAAAATCATCCGAGGCCACCACAATGCGCGCCTCGATCATGACCTGATCCACGGCACGATCCAGCAGCGTGACCAGACGCTTGATCTCGACCACGCGCTTGGGGATGTCGATCACCAGCAAGGTGTTGGTCCGCCGATCGAAGCTGATGCTGCCGCGATCGGATAGAAAACCCTGGCTGCTGCCACCACCACCACCGCCGCCGCCACCGCCGCCGCCGCCACCCGAACTGGTCTTGCTCTCCTCGGGCAGCTTGGCGATATCCTCGGCGATGCCGTAGTTGATCGGGATGAACTCGGTGACGGTTTCCGAGCGATCCTCAAGGGCGATACGTGCATCTTCCTTTTGCTGCTCAAAATCGGCCAGTTCCTTTTGCGGGCCGATCCACACCACATCGCCATCACGGCGCTTGTCCAGTTGCTTGGCTCGCAACATGATGTCCAATGCCTGGTCCCACGGCACATTTTGCAGACGCAGGGTGATGTTGCCCTGCACGGTATCGGCGGCGACGATGTTCAGGTTGGATTCGTCGGCGATCAACTGCAGCACGGTGCGAACCGGAATATCCTGAAAATTGAAGGTGACCGGTTTGCCGGTGTATTTCGGCGCCGGCGCACCGCTGATCAAGGCGGCGGCAACCGGATCCGCAGCCGCTTTGATCGGCACTACCTCAACGACATACTCGTTGCCGGTTTGATAGGCCAGCGCATCAAACGCCGCGCCGGTGTCGATCACGATGCGTGAGCCACCGGCATTGGCCCGCGATTCGATGCTGCGCACCGGCGTGGCAAAATCACTGACATCCAGCCGCTTGCGCAGTGAGTCGGGCAAACTGGCATTGGCGACGTCGATGACCACCTGCGACTTTTCCGTGCGCATGTCGGCCAGCACGCCTTCGCCGTCGAAGCTCAGCACCAACCGCCCGGCGCCATCATCACCGCGCCGGAAGTCGATATTGCTGACCGCCAGACCGCTGTTGACGCGCTTGCTCGGGTCATCGGGGTTGGCCGAAATGGCGGCAGTGCCTGCCATCGCGCCACCGGCTACCGCGACGATCAACCGGTTGCCCTCGATGCGGGTTTCGAACGATGCCGAGCGGAACAGATCGATCACCACCCGCGTGCGGCCCTGGCCTTCAACCGCCGAGATGGCGCTGGTTGCGCCGCTGCCGACCGCGATGCGGCGCTGGTTCAGGCCGTTGCGCGTATCGGGTACGTCAATGGCAATCCGCGGTGGATTGTCGGTAGTGAACGTTTGCACGCCGGCGACCGGCTCGGCAAACTCCAGCACCACGTCCACCGCACCGCCGCTACCGGTCTGATAGCTGGCATTGCGCAATACGTTCTCCGCCAAAGCCGAAGCAGGCGACAGCGTCAGCCACAGACTCAGTGCGGCCAGTGCGGCCCAGCGGGGACGGGCCAGGCCCGAAACAAGGTTCATTGCGGTCATCATGTTTCCCTCAATTCACTGATTATCCAGAGCGACCGACACCGAGCGCTCAAGCCAGCCGCCGGCGCCATCGGGCACCAATTCCACCAGATCGATGCGCGAGTCGGTGACGCTGCTGACCCGCCCCTCGTTTTGCCCCATGTGGTTACCCGGACGCACCCGATGTACGACTTTGTCCGGCGCCATCACCAGCGCGATACTCTGCGTGCCCATCCCCAACGTACCGACCATGTCCAGCGAATCGAGCGGGAACGTTTCCAATGGCTCCTTGCGCCGGTTCGGGTCGGGACGCGGCCCACTGCTGTTGGCGCGGCGATCATTGCTTGGCGCACTGAACGGATCGCGCATGGTTTGCACGGCGTACTGAAAGGTCTCGAACTGCTGCATCACCGGCAGCGGATCGAGCGGCGGCGCCGGCCGGTTTTTGACTTCCGCCACCCATGCCTGCAAATACTGCGTGCCACGCGCGCAGGCGCCGAGCATGACCATGGCCAGCACGACCAGCAAGCCGCGCAGCAACGCGGTGCGCGGTAATGAGTCTGCTCGCATATCAGCGCCCTCCCGCATTGGCATCCGCAGCCTTGGCCGCTTCTTCCACTTCTTCTTCATCAAGGTAGCGATAGGTCTTCACGGTACCGGCAAGCACCAGCGTATCGCTTGCGGCACCGGACTTGTCGGGCAACGGCTTCAACGAAATATCGTGCATGGTCATGATTACCACGCGCGGCAGCGAGGCGACGCCACTGACGAATGCACCGAACTGGTGGTAGCTGCCAGTCATGCGCAGGGCAATCGGCTTCTCCGCGTAGAACTCGCGCGCCACTTCGGCGCCGGGTTGAAACAAATCGTTGCTGATGCCGCTGGCCAGTGCGGTTTGCGAGATATCGACGATCAAATCGGGCATCTCGGTGCGGCTGGGCAGTTGCCGCAACATCTGTTGCAGCATCGCTTCCATTTGCGCCAACTGTTCCTTCAGCGGCTCCAGATTGGATGCGCGCGCCTGCTTGACCTCGTAGCTGCTGCGCAGCTCGGTTTCCTTGGCTTTGAGGACGGTCAACTCGTCGCTCTTGTCGCTGATGAGCAATTGCCAGGCCAGCAACAAGACCAGTGCCGCGATAATCGCCGCAGCGGCAGCCTTTACCGGTGTCGGCCAATTGCCGGCGTCGTTGATGTCGAGGCTCTTGAGATCGATCGACTTGCTCATGGTTTGACCCCCGCCACTGCCGCATCCGCCGAAGCCTCATTTTTCTGTTCCGGGCTGGTCAGACGCACCTGCAACTTGAACTCGAACGGCAGCGCCTTGTTGTCGCCTTTGGCTTCGATGATGGTCAGGTCGGGCGTGCCCGTCCAGTCGGAGGCTTCGAGATTGCGCATGTACGAGCTGACCCGGGCATTGGATTGACTGAGCCCCTCCAGCGTGAGCTGATCACCGGCCTGCTGGATCAGCGTCAGCTTGATGCCATCGGGAACGGTGCGCACCAGTTCGTCGAACAGATGCACCATCTGCGAGCGGCTGGCCTGCAATTCCTCGATCACCTGCTTGCGCGCCAGCAGCCGGCTCTTGGCGCGATCGAGCTCGTCGATTTCGGTGATCTGCTTTTGTACCTCGACAATGCGCGCTTCGAGGAAGGCATTGCGGGCGTTTTGCGACTCGATTTGCGCCGAGTAGTAGCTGTTGATCAGCACCGCCAGCAAGGCGGCAACCAATGCCGCCGCACCGAGCATGGCAAAAAACTCTTGCTGCCGCCGCTTGCGACGCTCGGCGCGCCACGGAAGTAGGTTGATTCTGGCCATTAGTCAAAGCTCCTGAGCGCGAGGCCGCAGGCAATCATCAGGGCCGGCGCATCCTGTTGCAGTGCCTGCGCCTTGACCCGCGGGCTCAGCGACATGTTGGCAAGCGGATTGGCGATGACGGTGGGCACGCCGAGTTGTTCTTCGATCATGTCGGCGATGCCGGCAATCGCGGCGCAACCACCGGCAAGCACCATCTGATCGACGCGATTGAACTCGCTGCCGGCATAGAAGAATTGCAGCAGGCGGCTGATCTGCTGGGTCATGGCTTCCTTGAACGGCTCAAGCACCTCGACCTCGTAACTTTCCGGAAGCCCGCCCTGACGCTTGGCCTGCCCCGCCTCCTCGTAGCTCATGCCGTAGCGCCGCATCACCTCGTCGGTGAGCTGCTTGCCACCGAACACTTGCTCGCGGGTGTAGATGCTGCGCTGATCGCGCAATACGTTGAGCGTGGTCATGGTGGCGCCAACGTCGACCAGCGCCACCAGATTGCCTGCCGGCACACTGAGCTGCTCGGCAATCAGGCGGAAGGCGTTCTCCATCGCGAATGCCTCGACATCGACCACTTTCGCGGTCAAGCCACCCAATTCCAGTGCCGACACCCGCAACTCGACATTTTCCGAGCGCGAAGCCGCCAGCAGGATGCTGACCATCTCGTCGTTGCCGGGCACCGGCCCGAGCACCTCAAAATCGAGGCTGACCTCCTCGATCGGGTACGGGATG
>Ga0210039_1000286_pt1 | contig 55974 bp, 47 predicted proteins | sample CryGeyCG2114_250_3_FD_185460 | JGI IMG/M metagenome (GOLD analysis project Ga0210039, IMG submission 185460) | Groundwater microbial communities from aquifer - Crystal Geyser CG17_big_fil_post_rev_8/21/14_2.50 (SPAdes) (version 2) | ecosystem: Environmental > Aquatic > Deep subsurface >...
ATATTTATGGGAAATGATTTATTATTACAAATTAGATGATATTATTGAAAAACTAAATTACTTATGACGATAGAGAAAAATATTTATTTCTTGTTATAATATTGTATATGTGAATAATTTTGGGGGTAAAGTGAAGTTATATTCTTACATTATTGCGAATGATACTGGTTTTTCTCCTAATCCATTTTGGGGCTTTTGTACTTTAGCAGACTGCAAACCAGTAATTCGGAGAACAGCAGATAAAGGCGATTGGATTGTAGGATTGAGTTCTAAGGCAACTTGCAATAAAATAGTCTATGCGATGGAGGTTACTGAGATATTATCTTTTTCTGATTATTACAAGGATAAACGCTTTATTAAGAAAATACCTGATTTCGAAAAAAATACTGTCATACACAAAAGTGGTGATAATATCTACGAACCCTTATCAAATGGCAATTTTAAACAAAAACGCTCCATGCATTCCAAAAATAAAAGTGAGACAGAAAATCCTGCAACTAAAAGAAGCGATTTAAGTGGTAAAAATGTTTTGAATTCAACCAATTTTTATTATTTCGGCTCCAAAGCAAAAAATACACATAAATATAATTTAGAAGCTCTAATTGTTGGACGTGGACATAGGAACAACTTTTCATTAGAAGTTATAAATAATTTTAAATATTTTATCTCAAAACAAAAACAAAAAGGGCTAATTGCACGCCCATCTAATTGGCCAAAAGAAGATTCTTCTTGGAGTAAGGGAAAATGAAAATAATAATAAGCCGTAAAGGATTTGATTCAATCTCTGGAGGTGTTCCTAGTCCAATTTTTCCAGATGGTAAAATATTGTCTTTACCAATTCCTGATAAAAATTCAAAAATTACTTATAAGAAAATTTTATGGGAAAATAATAACATAGGGCAAATAGTTGAAGAACTTACAAAAGAGAAAAAAAAGGCATATTATTTCGCACACTTAGACCCTGATATTAATAAAAATAGTTTGCCTCGTGAAGACAATTGGCAACCGATTTTTGGACAACTTGGTGCATCACAAAAACATTTGGAAAATCAAAACATTACTATTGGCGATTTATTTTTGTTTTTTGGATTATTTCGAAGCATAATCACTGAAAATGGGAAATGGGAAATGGAAATTTGACCCAAATTACTCCTCTAAACATATAATTTGGGGATGGTTACAAATTGAGAAAATTTTAAAAGTAGATACTTTAGATAAAGAAAAATATAAGTGGGCAAATTATCACCCACATTTTTACAAAGGAACTAATGATTCAAACACACTATATTTAGGGAAAAAGAAACTCGACATTCCAAGCCTAAAAGACAAGGGTATTGATGGTGCTGGAGTTTTTGAAAATTTTTCAATTAACCGACAATTAACAGCAGATGAGTTTAAACTAACTCGTTGGAAACTTCCTAAATGGATATATCCACAAAATGATATATCGAAATTAAGTTACCACAACGATCTAAACAGATGGCAAGAACAAGAAAACCATACATTACTCCAAACTGTTAGTCGAGGACAGGAATTTGTTTTAAATTGCGATAATTATTCAATAGAGGCAGAACAATGGGTTGCTAATCTATTTTCGTAATAAATAGGATTATTAAAATGAAAAAAGAAGATGTATTAAATATTACTAATATTTCAAAAAAAGATGACATTTATACAATTCGTGGGACAATAGATGTTAATATTGTAAAGTGTATGATTAGTCAAAACAAAGTATTAAAAAGAAAAAATCCACCTAAATTTATAGTAAGACTTTATGAAAAAGGTAATTTTAAAGGGAAAAAACTTTTGCTTGATATGACTAATTCAAAGTATGTATTTGATGAAATAATTGATAATCGTGAAGAATACTATTTGCCTATCAGGGTTCATGGTAGAATGAAAATAATAAAAATATTAAAATAATTTTATTTAAAAACGTCTTCTGAATTTTTTGTAGAAAATTTAATTAATGATAGTCTACATCAAATTTGGAGGAAAAATGAAAAGTATTACCAATTGCAAACGATATCAATTGTTTAGTGTAATTAATAATGAAAATGGAGGTTCAGATGAATTATTTTCATATTAAATACATTGAAAAAAAGAGGGTATTTAAGCATGTTTTTTTGGCTGAGAACGAGGTTTCTGCAAAAAATATATTTGCCAACAAAATTATTAAAAATAGGCGTAGCGAAATAAGTGTCTTAGATTGCAAACGCAGTAGTAAAATTGAAAAAAATAAACCAAGTTATTGCATAAAAGATGCGAAATGGATTGTATATCAGAATCTTAGTAAAAAAGTACAAAAAAACTAACCATTAAAGAAATCAAAATAATTCTTAATTACTTTTTTAAATATTTAGAAGAAAATGGTTTTGTAAAAGATGATAGAGTAATAGCTCATTTAAAAGATGAAAATATTCCTTCAATTTATGAAGGACAAGAATCTGTAGTAAGTGCATTAGATGTTTGTTCTTTTGTTCAATTTGAAGCCATTGTTAAACAGAACAAACTGTTCAGTTTTGATGATATTTACAATGTTTTTGTTGCCGAAACAAAGTATCTTAAAGAATCAGGTTTAGTATAACAAAATTATGAAACCATTGTTTTGTCCTTCGAGGCTTCTAAAAACCTCGAAGGACTGAAATTTTTAACAACTAAAAGTTAACACAGTTCTCTAAAATATTTCCCAAACCTTTGTTATCCAAATTCCTTAATTTCACACTCAGTATTTAATTGAGTTTAAAATGAAATCTAAAAACAAAATGCTTTTTACAAACGACACTTTTGGAGCAATATTTTTTGCAGTGCTATTTTTCGTAACTGGCAATTTTAACGCACAAAGCCTATTTATAAACGAGTTTATGGCGTCAAATGTTACTTCCACACCAGAAATTGTTGATTTTGATGCATATTCCGATTGGATTGAAATTTATAACGATTCAACCGCGTCAATAAATATTGGAGGTTATTACTTAACCGATAATCTTGGAAATCCCACAAAATGGAGAATTCCCGATCGTACAATAATCGCGAGCAAAGGTTTTTTATTATTTTGGGCTGATGGATTTGATTCTTACCCTTCGGTTGGTAGCAATTATTATCACACAAATTTTAGTTTAAGCAAAGATGGTGAAGAACTTGGATTGTTTTCACCCGAACAGATTATGATTGATTCAGTCATATTTGGAGTTCAAATTCCCGATGTTTCTTTTGGAAGGAACCCCAATGGAGGAAATGAATGGAATTATTTTGGCGAATCAACAGCTAACAAAAGTAATTTGACAAATGGGACTTTAAGTACCGAGTTTTCAAATAATCCTAATGTTTCGTTAGTTTCTGGAATTTATTCTGGTGTTCAAAATATTAACATTTCTGCAAATTTTGGAGCGGAAATTAGATACACTTTGGATGGCTCAATGCCAAAAAGTACATCTTTGAAATATGAAACTCCTATAAATATTAGCAAAACAACGACTTTAAGAGTCAGAGTTTTTGAAAATGATAAACTTCCAAGTAAAATAATTACACGAGCATATTTTGTTGATGAACCACAAAATTTGGCTATTTTGTCATTAACTGCATTTCCAGAAACTTTGTTTGATAAAGAAATTGGAATTTATGATAACCAAATAAAATCACGCGAGGTTCCAGTAAATGTTCAACTTTTTGAAAAAAATGGTGAGAAAGCTTTTGAAGCAGATGCTGGGTTAAGATTAACTGGTCAGGCTTCTTTCAAATATCCACAAAAACCGCTAACTATTGAGACTGATAATAAATTTGGCGATGAAGTAATGGACTATCCAATTTTTGCAAACAGACCATTTGAAAATTATATTTCACTTTATTTACGTAATTCTGGAACGCAAGATAACCGTCACACAATGTTTCGCGACGCGCTTCAACATACAATTGTAATAAATAAAATGGATTTGGATTGCCAGGCTTATAGACCAGCAGCAACTTATATTAATGGAAAATATTGGGGAATTTATAATTTACGCGAAAAATTGGATGATAATTATCTAATTGCTCATCACAATATTGACCCAAAAAATGTTGATTATTTAGAATATGAATTTTCTCCACTACCAAATGTTGTTGAAGGAAGTGCGGATGAATATTACGCTCTTCAAAGTTATTTATCAACAAATAGCATGAACATAAAAGAAAAATGGGATTATGTAAAATCACAAATTGATGTAAACGAAGTTATGAATTATCTAATAACCGAAATATATTGCGATAATGTAAACTGGCCTTACACAAATTCAAAATGGTGGAAGGAAAAATCTGAAAACGGTAAATGGCGATATATTTTCCTCGATTCTGATTATGGATTTGGTGCCCCAAGCTTTTCTTCTCATTATTCCAACAATACTTTGGATTTTTTATATGATCAAGCCCCTTATTCAACTTTTATTTTTAGAAAACTTTTTGAAAATAATGAATTCAAAAATGAGTTTATTCAACGTTTTGCCACTTATTTAAATACAATTTTCAAAAAAGAACGTGTTGTTGGAATTGTTGATAGTCTTAAAAACCAAATTAGTGCCGAAATGGTTTATCATATTGATAGATGGGATGATGATACAACTCCAATTTATGGCTATCCACCAATTCCAGATATGGATACTTGGAATATGGAAGTTGAAATAATGCGCGAATTTGCCGAGAAACGTCCACAATATATGAAACAAAGTCTGCTCGATTTTTATAGTCTAACTGGTGTTGAAACATTAACATTTAATCTTTCAGCTCCCGATGCTGGAGCGATTTATCTTGGCGATATAAAAGTAAATGATGGATTTACTGGAGAGTATTTTCGATATATTCCATTAAAAATTGAAGCAATTCCAAAAGTTGGTTTCAAATTTGCAAAATGGCTTGGAGTTGACGATAGTTTATCACAAGTTACAAATTATATTCCAACAAGATCTGGTACAACTACTATTACCGCTGTTTTTGAAGAAGATAACGCAAGCGTTTTGCCTTCAATTGTTTCTGAAAATACGACTTTAACAACTTCTGGCTCGCCATATATTGCAAAAGGTAATGTTACAGTTAATTCTGAAATTACTTTAACTTTTGAACCTGGAGTTGAGCTTTTAATGCCAGCAGAAGCAAATTTGGTTGTAAATGGAATTTTACAAATGAATGGAACTTTGGAACGACCAATAATTATTAGACCAAATGAAACTTCGGGTTTTAATAATTGGGGAATCATTTATCTCGAAAACGCTTCTGGTCAATGTTTAATTGACAATGTTAAGTTAATTGGAGCTACAAATGGAAAAATTCTCCCAAATCAAATGGGAGCAATTTCAAGCTACAAATCTGATATAACTATCGAAAATACAACTATTTTGGATGCTCCATTTCCTATTTTTATCCAATATGGAAATGCAATTGTCCGTAATTGTACACTTCATTCCGAAGAAATTTCTGATTTAATTAACATAAAATATGCCGAATCTGCTTTAGTAGAAAATTGTGATTTTAGAGGAAATAGTGAAATTGATTCTGACGCGATTGATTACGACCAAATTACAAACGGCATAATTAGAGGAAATAAAATATATAATTTTTATGGTTTTAATAGTGACGGAATTGATATTGGTGAAGGTTCCAAAAATTTACTTATTGAGAACAACCAGATTTTTAATATTAACGACAAGGCAATTTCTGTTGGACAAGCTTCAACCGTAAATATGAAACGCAATATAATTGCAAATTGTGCTCAAGGTGTTGGAATTAAAGACGATTCCTCTTTCGCTTTTGTTGATAGAAATACTTTTTTGAGATGTGATATTGGTGTTGCAAGTTTTGAGAAAAATATTGGAGCCGGTGGTGGAAATGCAGAAATTGTAAATTCGATTTTTGCAAATTCAATCACTTCCCCAGTTTTTGTTGATAATTTGTCAAAACTGACTGTTAATTATTCGCTTTCAAATACAACTGTTTTGGAAGGAACAGGCAATATTAATGCAAATCCTCTTTTAACAAACAATTTTATATTAAACGCCAATTCGCCAGCAATAAATAGTGGAAATCCGACTACTGAATTAGATGATGACGGAACTATTGCCGATTTGGGTGCAAAACAATTTACTGGAATTTTTGAACCGCTAATAATTAATGAAATTCACTACAATCCAGCAAATGGCGATAATTACGAATTTATTGAAATTTATAACACAAGCAACGAAAATATTACCACTTCTGGAATAAAAATTAAAGGTGCAATTGATTTTGAATTTCCAAGTAATTCGTTTATAGGTCCAAAAGAATATCAAATTATTGTAAAAGATAAATCCGTTTATGAAAACATGGGATTTTTAGCTTATCAATGGAGCGACGCTAATTTGCCAAATACGTGGGGAAACATTCAGCTAATTGATGTTTTTGGAAAGGAAATTGATTTTGTAAGTTACAGTAATAAATTCATTTGGCCAACAGAAGCTGATGGAAATGGAAAATCTTTAGAATTTAGAGACCCTTTGGGTGAAAACTTAATTGCCACAAATTGGAAAGCAAGCGATAATTTTGGTGGCTCTCCAGGAGGTGCGAATAAACCAAACTATGATAATTTATTATTTATTAACGAATTCCAAGCAGATAATAAAAATACAATTAAAGATGAATTTGGCGAAAATGATGATTGGATTGAAATTTATAATGCAAGCGATAGTCCAATAAACATTGCTGGATTGTATATTTCAGATAAACTATCAAATCCCACAAAACACTTAATTGCAAGTACAAATGCTGAAAAAACAACAATTCCCGCAAAGGGTCATTTATTACTTTGGGCTGATGGAACAACTGAGCAAGGTGAAAACCACTTGAGCATAAAACTTAGCGATACTGGAGAAGAAATAGGACTTTTTAGCATTTTTGAAAACGACACAACTGTAATTAGCTCAATAACTTTTGGAAAACAAACTGAAGATTTTTCATATGAAAGAATAAATGATGGCGATGAAAATTGGCAAATTGCAAAAGTCCCAACTCCAGGGAAGCCAAATAATATTCCAAATATATTCAATAAAGGCATTTTGTTAGTTAATGGATTTCCTTTTAGTATTCTAGGTGCTGTTGATTCTTATCAAAATAAAGCTTTTTGGGGAAATTATAATATTTCATTTTGGGATGTTTTTGCTGAACCGAACAACGGATATCCATCCAATTTACCAGCACCAAATGGACATGGAGCAATTCCAATTGATACTTTATTAAATTATTCCACAGTTATTTGGACTAGCGAAAACAATTCGTTAGAGTTAAATATTTGGAAATTAACGCCTATTTTGGATTACGTTAAGCAAGGCGGAAATCTCGTTTTTTTGGTAAAAAATGGAAGAAATTATATAAATAACGAAATGTTAGAACGTTTGGGAATTACATGGATTGAGCCAGCAAATGCAATTATTGCAAATTGCATTTCAGTTTTCGAAAATATGGATTCAATTTCATTGAAAACGTCTCAATACTTAAGTGCTATTTTTGATACGACTTTAACAAATGAAAACAGCAAATTGTTGTTCACCGAAACCGCAAGTCACGGTAAGCCAGTTGGAATTGGTGTTTGGAATAAACCCCCTTTTGGTGGATATTACAAAGAAAATGGCGGACAAATTATTTACTTAAGCGGAAGAGCTTATATATATAATAATAACGATTTGAAAAATAATATTGAATTTATTCTTGAGTATTTCCTTGAGGAATCATATCCAGTTTCAGTTGATGATTTTGAGAATAACCAAATGATTACAGAGTATAGTTTGAGTCAAAATTACCCAAATCCTTTTAATCCTAGTACAATAATTAAATACGATTTGTTAAAAAGTGGAAAAGTAGAACTAAAAATATACAATATACTCGGACAAGAAGTTAAAACACTTGTCAATAATTTTGAGGAAAAAGGACGAAAAAGTATAACTTGGAATGGTGAAAATAATTTCAATCAAAAAGTTAGTTCTGGAATTTATTTTTACAGAATTTCCTCAGAAAATTGGAGTGACATCAAAAAGATGATTTTTCTAAAATAGATACAGTGTTTTTGTCTAATATCCAAACTTTTAAAGATTGTATCATCTTTTTATAATAAGACATTTTATGCGTTTTTATTTTATAAATCAACTTTAAAAAAAACAAAAAGGTATTTATTTCTTGACATTGTTTTACGGTATTCAGTATTTTTGGAAATCATTTTAAAAAAGGTATTATGCTTACAGAATTTGGTAAAGTTTTCATTTTCCTTCTCGTTGGAATTGTATTTGTTGGTATAGCTATATTTATGGCATACTTAGTCAGACCTAAAAGACCCACTGCAGAAAAGCTTTTAACATACGAATGTGGTGAAAATCCAATTGGCTCATCTTGGCAAAAATTTAATATACGTTTTTATGTTGTTGCATTAATATTTTTAATATTTGATGTTGAAATTGTTATGCTTTTCCCTTGGGCGCTAAACTATAGAGATTTTGGTTTTTACGGGTTTTCTGTTGGAGCAATTTTTTTAATAGTTCTTTTTATTGGAATGATTTACGAATGGCGCAAAGGAGATTTGGAATGGGAGCGTTCAAAACCAATTATCCCAAATCTTAAAAATTTTTCAAAACCTAAAGAAATTCAGGAAACAAAGTAGTTATTATGGGTTTACTCGATAAAGAATTTAATGATAGCAATATTGTTGTAGCTAAAATGGAAGATGTTATGAACTGGGCACGTTTATCATCTTTGTGGCAATTAAGTTTTGGATTAGCTTGCTGTGCAATTGAAATGATGGCTGCATCTGCTTCTAATTACGATTTTGATAGATTTGGAGTTATGCCCCGCCCTACTCCAAGACAAGCAGATGTAATAATCATTTCTGGAACAGTTACCTTAAAAATGGCAACGCGTATTAAAAGGTTATACGAACAAATGCCAGATCCAAAATACATTATTTCAATGGGTAGTTGTGCAAATACTGGCGGTCCATATTGGGAACACGGTTATCATGTTTTGAAAGGAATTGATAGAATAATTCCAGTTGATGTTTATGTACCAGGTTGCCCTCCTCGTCCTGAAGCTTTGTTTGAAGGACTATTAAAATTACAAGAAAAAATTAGAACAGAAACAATAAGAACTAAAACCAAAAAGATTGCCTAATGACTGCTGAAGAAATATATAATTTATTGAAAGATAATTTTGGTGAAGCAATATTAGAAATGGTTTCTAATGTTCCAACAGAGCCAATAATTTCTGTTGAACCTTTACAAATCAATTTAATTTCTCAGTTTTTGAGAGATTCAAATGAGTTACAATTTGATAACTTAATGAATCTTTCGGGAGTTGATGACAATAACGCTGAAAAAACGACAAATGAAGATGGCTCGGTTTCTTCCAATGGTGGTACCCTTTCTGTATATTATCATTTAGATTCATTAAATCTAAAACACAAATTTACTTTAAAAGTTTCAACAAAGAGAGATAAACCAGAAGTTGAATCAGTTGTAAACATTTGGCATTCTGCCGATTGGCATGAGCGTGAAGCTTACGATATGTTTGGAATTATTTTCCTTAATCATCCAGATTTAACAAGAATATTGATGCCTTACGATTGGGAAGGTTTCCCATTAAGAAAAGATTACGAAAATCCAGAATTCTATGATGGAATGAGAATTCCTTATTAGATTTAGATATGAGAAGTTAGATTTTAGACAAAAGATTCAAGATCAGACTAGAAAAATGAAAAAGATAATAATACTATTGGTTATAATTAGTTCACAACAAATATTTGCCCAAGTTGAATTTAAAGTTTTGGATTCCGTCTCAGATAATTTTAAAATAAAATATTCAGAAGAAAAGCACGAATATAATCCTTTACATGTTGGTGATGTTTGGCAATATGATTTTGGTTACGATTCTTTTGGTGGACATGTTGCTGGGCAGCTTAGAACTACTAGAATAGTTTCTGATACTATTGTTAACAATAAACAATACTATAAGAAAATTCATTGGAGCAATGATTTTTATGATATTGAAGGTTTTGGTACCTATTGGGAGCGAAATGATAATGTAACGGGTAATTCTTTTGTTCTGGATGTATATGATGTTGATAATGATGGAAATACTGATGAGGAATTAGCTATTGACAGTTTAGAGTTGCCAACACATAGTTTTTACAAATCTTATAAGTATGCAGATTGGTTAATTTCCCCTGGTTTGCGTAATGCACATATTATTGATTCAGGTTGGGTAATAATTTCATTCTATTCTATCCCCATTGATACTGTAGCCATAAAAATAGTTGAATATTCGGAACTTTTCCTAATTGAAACTATTGCTGATAGGTGGGGTGTTATTGGAATTTGGGCAGAATCACCAACTAGGCCATTAACTGGTGTAATAATAAATGGAAAGCAGTATGGAACTATAGTTTCAGTTGAAGATGAAATACAAAATAGTGCTACCTTTCAACTCAATCAGAACTATCCTAACCCTTTTAATCCTACTACTATTATAAGTTATTATTTATCAAAAAGAACAAAAGTTAAGGTAAAAGTCTTTGACATATTGGGTAATGAAGTAGTAGAACTTGTTAATGAAAATCAAGACCAAGGTTATCACGAGATAAGTTTCTCTGCTCATAATAACAATTTAAACCTTTCAAGTGGAACATATTTTTATCAATTGGTTACACATGAAAAAACGATTACAAAACAGATGTTACTCATCAAATAAAATATTAAAATTAAGAGCTAATTATGAAATCAATAAAAAGAACTATTTTGAGTATATTCATGTTCCTAGCATTTTTGACAATATGCGTTTACCCTTCAAATGGTGATGGTTGTGGAACTACAGCTGGTACAGCAACTATTTCACCAATTAGCACTTTAAAAGTATTAGTTGTTTTTGCTCAGTTTAAAGATGATACTGCGTCTAGTAGCTCTTGGCCAGTAGATACATACCCAACATGGGCAAATACTTATGTAAATCCTGTAGCAAATGGAAGTTATTCATGGAATAATTTATCTCAATATTATAATGAAATGTCTAATGGTCAATTTCAAGTAATTGGCGATGTCTATGACTCGTTAGTAACAACAGACTATAATGAAAGTGCATATAGTAGTGTTGGTGAAGCAAACTATGAAGTATTAACAAAAATTGACCCGTATGTTGATTATTCTGATTATGATTCAAATAGTGATGGTAAAGTTGACTTTATCATTATGGTTTATAGGAATATAACTATGTCAAATTGGTATTATACAGGAATTTCAGTATTTGATTTAAGCAGCACAATTGATGCTGATGGAGTTCAAATAGTTGATTATTCAAGCATTGGCGGTGGAACAATGCAGAGAGGTGGTATTTATGGCAGAGATTATTCAATGTATGTGACAGCCCATGAGATTGGTCATCATTTATTGGGTGGTATGCATATAAATGGAATCTCTAATTTAGGTTTAATGACTGGGGCTCCATTTTGGAATGATGATAGAGGTATGTGTGCTTGGGAACGAGAACGTTTAGGTTGGATGTCTTATGTAACAAGAAGTACAAATTGTTTCTATTGGTTATCGGACTATATGACTACTAATAAAGCATTAAAAATTCCTATTTCTACAAATAAATTCTTTATAATTGAATATCGGAAGAAATTAAGTCCTCATGATAAAGCTGGTGATGAAGGTATTTATGTTTACCATGTAACCAATGATGACTGGGCACCAACTATAGATGTTGAGTGTGCAGATGGTAATTGGAATTTTGTAAAAGATTTTACGACCGAAACACTAACACGTACTACACCAAATCCAACTGGTTCAGATGATGAAATGAATTATTTAAGCGGAAGTTACGGTTGCTTTGCACCATATTATCACGAAAACTCAGCTGGTGGTGATACTGAGGATGCCTTTGATCTAGAGTTTAATGATGTTTTTTCACCAAAAAGTAATCCTAGGTCTACAAATAGTACTAGTATGGATTTTACTATGGAAGTTAAATACAAGACTAGTTTGAACTACGGTATAAGTTTGTATTTTACTACACCATATGCAGGCAAACCTTCAAAGCCTCAAAACTTAACTGCTACATGGGTTGGTGACCATCCTAAGTTAACTTGGAATAGAAATGAGGAACCTGATATGAAAGAGTATAAAATATATCGAAAAATTGAAGATGAAACAGGTTGGGTTTATGTCACTACCTTAACACAAACGAGTTCTTCCCCTCAAAGTTGGATAGATAATGATGTTAATAAGCCTGGTAAATTTGATGATATTTTCACATACTCTTATGATGTAGTTGCTGTTGATAGTAGCAATCAGGTTTCTGTTCACTCATTAAAAGCATCTATAAATGGTACTGGCTTAATGTGGAAATCAAATGATGATGAAGAAATGGAAATTACTGAAATAATTAAAGAATATGCTCTAAGTTCGAATTACCCAAATCCGTTTAATCCTACGACACAGATAAGTTATCAAATAACAAAAAATGGTTTTGTTAATTTAGTTGTATATAATGCACTTGGGCAAGAAGTAAATCAGTTGGTTAACCAACATCAATCCAGCGGTAAATACTCAGTTAAATTTAATGCAAGTAACTTACCAAGTGGAGTTTACATCTATAAACTCCAAGCTGGTGAGTTTAGCTCAGTAAAAAAAATGATGCTTATAAAATAGGAAGGTGTATTTGCATTATCATCACAGATAAAACGAGCAGTAATTCGATTCCTTCAAATATTGCTGAAGGAGCTGGAAGAACAACAGATAAAGATTTTTAGATATTGCCAATGGTTAGAAACACATGTATATTTGGCATTTTACTTAGATTTTATAAATGAAGATACATTAAATAATTTAATTATTAATATTGAAGAAATTGAAAAAATGATATTTGGATTTAAGAAAAGTTTAGATAATCAGATATAAGGATTAAGACACAAGAAATTCTTTAACTTGCGTCTCACATATCTTATTTTTGTCTATCTCAGTTCTTAAATCTTATATCTTGATACTAAATATGAAAACTGAAGAAATGATATTAAATATGGGTCCTCAACACCCTTCTACTCACGGTGTGTTGCGATTGGAACTTGTATTAGATGGTGAAGTTGTTCACGATGTAAAACCACATATTGGTTATTTACATCGTTGTTTTGAAAAACATGCCGAAGCAATGACCTACGCCCAAGTTGTACCATATACCGACAGAATGGATTACCTTGCTTCAATGTATAACAATTTTGGATATGTTGGTGCTGTTGAAAAACTTATGGATATTAAAGTTCCAGAAAGAGTTGAATATATTCGTGTAATTATGGGCGAACTTCAACGCATTGCTTCCCATCTTGTTGCACTTGGTACTTTTGGATTGGATTTAGGCGCATTTACCCCATTTCTTTATTTATTTCGCGACCGCGAAAAAATTCTTGATTTGTTTGAAATTACATGTGGTGCAAGACTATTATATAATTATATGTGGGTTGGTGGACTTTCGCATGATATTCATCCAGATTTTGTAAGAAAAACAAAAGAATTTATAAATTATTTTCGTCCAACAGTTGTTGAATTAAATAATCTTCTAACATTTAACAAAATTTTTATTGAACGAACAGCAAATATTGGCGTTTGTCCGGCTAAAGAGGCAATAAATCTTGGACTTTCTGGTCCAAACCTTCGTGGAAGTGGCGTTAAATTCGATTTACGTAAAAACGATACTTATTCAATTTATGACCGTTTTGATTTTGAAATTCCAGTTGGTGAAGGTTTAGTTGGAACTGTTGGTGATTGCTGGGATAGATATTACGTTCGTGTTCAAGAGGTTGAGCAAAGTTTAAGAATTATTGAACAAGCAATTGATCAAATTCCAGATGGTGATGTGTCAAAAGAAATTCCAAGAAGAGTAAAGCCACCAGTTGGAACAGTTTATCACAGAGTTGAAGCACCAAAAGGTGAATTAGGATATTTTATTGTTAGCGACGGCAGTGTAAATCCTGCTCGCGTTAAAGTTCGTGCACCTTCTTTTGTTTCTTTATCAGCAATTGGTCAAATGGCAAAAGGTTACTTAGTAGCCGATGTAGTTGCTATTCTTGGTAGTTTAGATATTGTTTTAGGAGAAATAGACAGATAAATGCAAAATTATTTAATTGAAATATTTGGTAGTGAAATTGTAGCTTATATATTAGCTACAGTTCCTGTATTAGCTTTTATTGTTGTTTTTGTTCTTTTTGCAGTTTGGTTAGAACGTAAAGTATCGGCTCACATGCAGGATAGACTTGGCCCAATGCGAGTTGGCTGGCATGGTGTTCTTCAAACTCTTGCTGATTTTCTAAAATTGTTACAAAAAGAAGATATTGTTGCATCTGCTAACGATAAAGCACTTTTTAACATTGCACCTTATGTGGTTTTTGTTACAACCTTAATTACTTATACAATGCTTCCATTTACAAGCATATTTATTGGTTCGAATGCAGATGTTGGAATTTATTTTGTGCTCGCTTTTTCGGGAGCAGTTGTTGCTGGAATTTTAATGGCAGGCTGGGCTTCAAATAATAAATACTCACTTTATGGCTCGTTACGTTCGGCAGCTCAAATTGTTAGCTATGAAATTCCTACAGCACTTGTTGTTTTAACAATGATTATGCTATATGGTACACTAAGTCTTGGTGATATTACAACAGCACAAACAAGTCAATTTTGGAATTGGGGAATTTTTGGAGGTCCAGTTTTAGGTATTGGAAAAATACTTTTAGTTCCCTTTATGTTTGTGGCTTTTATAATTTTATTTATTAGTACACTTGCAGAAAGCAATAGAACTCCTTTTGATTTACCAGAATCGGAATCAGAACTTGTTGCTGGCTTTAACACAGAATATTCTGGAATTAAATTTTCAATGTTCTTTCTTTCAGAATTTGCAAATATGTTTTTGATTGGTGCTATACTTGTTATTTTCTTTTTTGGAGGCTACAATTCCCCTTTTGGATATCTTGGTAATTTGCTTGGAATTGAATGGCTAATTCCAATTGAGCAATTATTTTGGTTTCTCACAAAAGGAATGTTTTTTGTTTTTGTTGATATGTGGTTAAGATGGACTTTACCACGTGTTCGTGTTGACCAACTAATGACAATTTGCTGGAAATATTTAATTCCTTATGCATTCTTTAATTTATTAATTGTTGGTTTAATTTTATTGATATAAATAATTGATATGAGAAATTAGACATAAAATTATAAGACAATAAATGTTTTATAATTTTGCATCACAAGTCTCATGTCTGAAAATCTAAAAAAATAATGATAAAAAATTACTTAAAAAATACTTGGGAAGGTTTGTACACAGTCTTTGTTGGTATGAAGATTACTTGGAAGCATTTATTTGTTCCATCAGTTACTCTTCAATATCCTGAAGAAAGAGCAAAACTTCCAGAACGTGCTCGTAATAGGCTTTTTCTGAATTATAACGATTGTATTGGATGTATGCAATGTGCAACCGCTTGTCCAGTTAATTGTATTGAAATTGAGACTGTAAAAGGTATTCCAACTGATATGCCTGATCCAACTTCTAAAGGACAGAAAAAGGCTCTTTGGGTTACAAAATTTGATATTGATACAGGAAAATGTTGTTTCTGTCAGCTTTGTGTTTTCCCATGTCCTACAGAAGCAATTTATATGACTGATATTTACGAATATTCTGAATTTGACCGAGATAATTTAGTTTATAATTTTGCAAGTTTAACTCAAGCAGAAGTTAAAGAAAAGCAAGATAATTTTGATAAATTCCAAGCTGAAAAAGAAGCACAAAAAGTTGCTGCAGCAAAAGCCAAAGCGGAAGCTGACGCAAAAAAAGCTGCAGAAGATAAAGCAAAATCAGAAATTAAACCTTCTGATGATGAAATTAAAGAATAAAAAATAATAATTGATAAGAATTTATGTCTATTTACGATTTAATATTTTATTTGTTTGCAACACTAACAATAGTATCTGCCTTAATGGTAGTTTCATCTGATAATATTGTTCGTTCTGCATTTTATTTGTTAGCAACATTTTTTGGTGTTAGTGGAATTTATGTTCTACTTGGTGCCGATTTTGTAGCTGTAACACAAATAATGGTTTACATTGGTGGAATTTTAATCCTACTATTATTTGGTGTTATGCTTACATCAAATATTACTAATGTTGAAATTAAAAAAGGTACCGCCAAAATTCTTCCAGCAGTTATAGGAATTGGAGTTCTGCTTGGTGCCCTTGTTTCAGTAATGACACGAACTAAGTGGAAACTTCAGCTCACCGAAATTCCACAAACTACGTCGTTTGAACTTGGTAAACTTTTGATTACCGATTATGTTTTAATTTTTGAATTACTTGGAATACTTTTATTAATAGCTCTTATTGGTGCGGCTTCAATGGCACGCCGAGAGCAAGAATAGTTAGAGGAATGTTTTGATTGAAGTTGGTTTAACACATTTTCTTGTTGTAAGTTCATTTCTTTTTGCATTTGGGCTTTATGCAATTTTAACACGTAAAAATGCTATTTTAGTGTTAATGGGAGTTGAATTAGTACTTAATGCTGCAAATATTAATTTTGTTGCATTTTCAAGATATGGTAATTTGGGTCTTAATGGTCAATTAATGGCTCTTTTCGTAATAGTTTTAGCAGCAGCAGAAGCAGCAATTGCCCTTGCAATTGTATTAAATATTTACAAAACATTCGGTCACGTGAATGTTGATGAAATCGATAATTTAAAAGAATAACTATATGTCAGAATCTAATTTAATAAGTTTAGCCGTTACAATTCTTTTCCTTCCTCTTATAGGATTTTTTATTGTATTATTGTTTGGAAAGCGTTTTAAACAATTATATAAATTTGAAGTAGGAATTATTACAGTTGCTCTACTTCTCTCTATTTTTACAGGTGTTGTAAAATTAACAAATTATTTTAACAATATAATTATAACTCAATTTACATGGATAGATCTTGGGAATGTTCCTTCTATTGGACATTTATCTATTAATCTCGGAATAATGATAGATAATATAACAGTTATAATGCTGTTTGTTGTTACTTTAATTAGCACGCTTGTTCATTATTTTTCAATTGCCTATATGGAAGGTGATGCAAGATTTTCTAGATATTTTGCTTATCTCGGAATTTTTACATTTTCAATGCTTGGTATTGTAATTGCTGATAACTTATTGATGATTTACATATTTTGGGAATTAGTTGGGCTTTCTTCATACTTGCTAATTGGTTTTTGGTATGAAAAAAAATCAGCTTCTGATGCCTCAATGAAAGCTTTTTTAGCTAATCGTATTGGTGATATTGGAATGTTTATTGGTATTTTAATCCTTTTCACAAATTATCACACATTTAGTTTCCAAGATATTTTTCAAAATATTGCAAATGGAGTAGTTCCTTTTGGAAGTAATGGATGGTTAACTGCTGCTGGAATTCTTGTTTTTATGGGCGCAGTTGGAAAATCAGCTCAAGTTCCATTACATATCTGGCTGCCAGATGCAATGGAAGGTCCAACTCCAGTTTCTGCTTTAATACATGCCGCAACTATGGTTGCTGCTGGTGTTTATCTTGTTGCTCGTATTTTTGCATTACTAACTGCAGATGCTATGTTAGTAATTGCTGTTGTTGGTACAGTAACTTCAATTTTTGCGGCTACAATTGCCTTAACACAAAATGATATTAAAAAAGTACTTGCCTACTCTACTGTTAGTCAACTTGGTTATATGATTATGGCTCTCGGTGTTGGTGCCTATAAATTTGCTTTCTTCCACCTTGTTACGCATGCTTTCTTTAAAGGATTAATGTTTCTTGGTTCTGGTTCTGTAATTCATTCAATGCATCACGAACAAGATATGCGACAAATGGGTGGTTTGAAAAAGAAAATGCCTATTACTTATATTACTTTTTTAATTGGAACATTGGCGATTTCGGGAGTACCATTAACTTCTGGATTTTTAAGTAAAGATGGTTTACTTGCTGGGACTTGGGCTTTTGCTGATTTAACTGGACATTATTTGATTCCTATTATTGGATTTACTGTTGCTTTAATGACTGCTTTTTACATGTTTAGATTAGTTTTAATGACTTTTCACGGTGAACCACGAAATCAACATAAATTTGATAATGCACACGAATCACCTAAATTAATGACTATTCCATTAATTATTTTAGCTGCTTTATCTATTTTTATTTTTTACACTCCAAACCCTGTGGCTCCATCTGAAGGATGGTTTTTTAATTGGATAAAAACTCCTCAATCTGTTGTTCCAGAAGAAGCAAGATTTGACTTTATGAAGAGTGATGCTCATAAAGTTGAAGGTTCATTAAATAAAGATGTTCACGGTTCCGGTTCAGAAAATGCTGCTATTACTTATTCTGAAATGTACGAACACGCTATGCACAAAGTTCACTATCCAGCAATGATTATTTCTGTGATATTTGCTGTTTTGGGAATTTTATTAGCTTTTTTAATGTATGAGTGGAAAAAGATTGACCCAGATAAATTAGCTGAAAAACTTAAACCACTTTATAATCTTTCATATCATAAGTGGTATATTGATGAAATATATAGTTTCTTATTTGTTGAAAGACTTCTCGATTTAAGTAGATTTATCTCTTGGTTTGATGCTACAGTTGTGGATGGAATAGTTAATTATTCAGCTACTTTAACGCGTGGCATTGCAAACATTACTGGTTGGTTTGATACATACATTGTTGATGGTTTGGTCAATTTTACTGCTTTCATAAGTGGTTTTGTTGGACTTTCGTTAAGAAAAATACAAACTGGAAAAGTTCAAACATATATTGTTTATGTAGTTTTTTCTGTAATCATTATTTTATTAATATTAAGACCATTTTAATTAGAAATTAAACGTTAAGGATTAATTATATTATGCAAGGATTTCCAATATTAACTATTCTCACTTTCATTCCAATTATAGGAATGATTATAGTACTACTTTTACCCAAAAGTGCAGAAAATAATGTTAAATATACTACGCTGGCAGTTACATCCATTCAGTTAGTATTAGCAATTGTTATGATACTGAATTTTGATTATTCTGCTGCTGGAGTATTTGATGTTAATTCATTCCAATTTATTGAAAAAGTTCGCTGGATTCAAATTCCAGATGTTGCTTTTCTTGGGACTTTAAAAATTGATTATTTTCTTGGTGTTGATGGTTTAAGTGCACCACTTGTTCTGCTTTCTACAATAATCTTTTTTATTGCAACCTTTTCATCCTGGACTATCAAAAAATCACCAAAAGGTTATTTTGCAATGTATTTGCTTCTTAATGCTGCAACTATGGGTGTTTTTCTATCTTTGGATTTCTTCCTTTTCTTTGTATTTTGGGAAGTTATGCTTTTACCAATGTATTTCTTAATTGGTATTTGGGGTGGTCCTCGTAAGGAATATGCTGCTATTAAGTTCTTCATTTATACAATGCTTGGTGGCGTTTTTATGTTAATTACGATGATTGGATTGTATTTTAGTGCTACAGAAATTCTAGCTGATGGAACTCAAGCTTATACTTTTAACTTGCTTACTTTAATGGATCAAAGCAGTTATTTAACAGATGGAATTCTTTCTCCATTAAATCCAAATAACTGGCGTTTTATGGCATATATAGGTTTGTTTGTTGCCTTTGCAGTAAAAATTCCAATGTTCCCTTTCCACACTTGGCTTCCAGATGCACACGTTGAAGCTCCTACTCCTATTTCTGTTGTTCTTGCTGGTGTACTTTTGAAACTTGGAACTTATGGAATTTTAAGAATTAGTTTCCCAATATTCCCAGATATAACAAGAGAATTAATGTGGTACATTGGTCTCTTTGGTGTTATAAATATTGTTTATGGTGCTCTTGCTGCAATGGCTCAAAAGGATTATAAAAAACTTATTGCTTACTCATCAATTTCTCACATGGGCTATGTTCTTTTAGGAATGGCTTCACTTACTAGTACTGGCTTTAATGGTGCTATTTTTCAAATGTTCAATCATGGAACTATTACTGCAATGCTCTTCCTTATTGTTGGTATTATTTATGATAGGGCTCATACTCGTGGTTTATATGAATTTGGCGGACTTGCTAACCAAATGCCTATATACACTGGATTTGTAACTGTTGCTTTCTTTGCTGCGGTTGGTCTTCCGGGTTTAAGCGGCTGGGTTTCTGAAGCTTTGGTTTTTGTTGGTGCCTTTGGAGTTGAATCAATTAGAACTATTACTATGATTGGTATGCTTGGAATTTTACTTGGTGCTGGTTATATGCTTTGGACTTTACAAAGAGTTTATCTTGGAACTGTTCCAGAAAAATGGAAACAGTTGAAAGACCTTGATGGGCGCGAATTAACTATGTTAATTCCATTAACAATTATTGTAGTTGTGCTTGGTAGTTTCCCTTCTTTTATGTTGGATATCATGACTACATCTGTAAATTCATTAGTTGATTTTATTGCAACTACATTAAATTAAAAATTAAGATTATTAAATAGACGACCAAATATGGATTTTGCAAATTTACATTTAAGCTTAAGTAACATACTACCAGAGATTTCAATTGCTGTTTTCCTCATGTTAGTTGTTATATTTGACTTAATTTCTCACGAAAACAAAAAACTAATTCCCTATATATCTCTTATAGGATTATTAATAACTGGTTTCATTGTTATAATTAAGATGGGAATAACTGATTCTGCATTTGCTGTACCTTCAATGAATGCTGGTGGAATGGTGGCTGTTGACCCATTTTCTAGTTATTTCAAATTAGTTATTATATTAACTTCTATTATTGTTATTTTCTTCTCAATGTCATCCAAAGAAATTAAAGACATTTATAAACGCTCTGGCGAGTATTATGCACTAATTTTTGGAATGATTCTCGGAATGATGTTAATGGTTTCTGCTGTTGATTTGATATTAATTTATCTTTCTGTTGAACTACTTTCACTTTCATCTTATGTTTTAGCGGGTTTTACAAAGCTGCGAGATAGAAACAGTGAAGCTTCTCTAAAATATATAATTTATGGCTCCGCTTCTTCTGGAATTATGCTTTTTGGAATTTCTGTATTATATGGATTAACTGGTACAACAAATCTATTTGAAATAAATTCAGCATTGCAAACAACACAAATCAACGTTTTCACTTTATCGTTTTCCATAATTCTAATTTTTGTTGGACTAGGCTTCAAACTTTCAGCAGTTCCTTTTCATTTTTGGACACCAGATGTTTATGAAGGCGCACCTCTTCCAATTACTGCTTACCTTTCTGTAGCAAGCAAAGCTGCTGCATTAGCTTTGTTAATTAGATTTATACATTCAACTTTTGTTAGTTATGTTAATGATAATGGCTTTTGGGAAATGATTACTGTTTTTGATTGGCAAACCCTTTTAATTGTAATTTCTTTATTTACAATGACTTTAGGAAATTTGACAGCTTTATGGCAAAAAAACTTAAAAAGACTTCTGGCTTACAGTTCAATTGCACATGCTGGGTATTTAATTCTTGGTCTTGCGGTACTTTCTAATGCTGGAATAAGTGCTGTTATGCTTTATTTTTTGGCTTATCTATTTATGAATTTAGGTGCTTTTTATGTTATTATGCTAATTTCAAATGATAATTACAAAGAAAATATTAATGATATTAATGGACTTGGTTTTTCTTCGCCACTGCTTGCTGTTCCATTATCCATATTTTTAGTTTCTTTAGCTGGAATTCCCCCAACATTTGGCTTTGTTGCTAAACTTAATCTTTTTGCTGCGGTTATTGATGCAAATTTAATTACTGTTGTAATTATTGCCTTATTAAACACTGTCGTTTCAGTTTATTATTACTCGAGACTTTTAAAACATATGTATTTTAACAAATCGGAAGATACTGTTACTCCAATTAAAGTTAATAAAATGGATTCTGCTATTGTATTTATTCTTGCAGGCTTAGTTGTTTTCTTTGGAATTTTCTTTAATAATATAATTGAATTTGTAAAAAATAGCGCTCAGCTTTTATAATCTGGATTAGAAAATGAATCACTTAAATGAACTTATAACTAATAAAGAAATTTTCTTCCGTTTCATTGCCGAACGAGGTCCTGTTTTTACTGGCGCAAATGTATTTTTACGAGATATTCAATATGGAATTAAATTCTTTTTTGAAAAGAAAAATATTAAGCTAGAATATGCTGAAACCGAAAAATTAGCTTTTGAATTTACAAGTGAATTATCTGCCAACGGCAATTTAATTAAATACAATAATTATACATGGAAAGTCAATTTTGTGTTTAATGAAGAATTAATAACCGTTGGTGAAAAAGTTAGTTAGTGATTACAACCATTTTTTATAATTAAATGTGTTTTTTTGGGTTTTTCATATAATAATTTTATTGAATTCATCATTCCTCCAAACTTATCAATAATTGTTTAATATTTTTTTGTTTTTTTATTTACTTTGTTTTTTTTAACTTCTTAACTTATGTTTCGATAATTATTTAAGTAAAAATATTCTTTTAATACATTTTTACACTTTATTATTTATTTTTATTTTTACAAGATATAAGCTAACTAATTTATGAAATTTAATATATCCAAATTTTTTATATTCTTTCTATTCACTATTATCAACTCAATAGTTCCACAGAGCTATAATTTTAGAAATTTTTCAGTTAAAGATGGTTTGCCAGATGTGTTTGTTACATCAATTGTCCAAACAGAAAATGGATTTTTATATCTTGGCACTCAAAATGGTTTATCAAGGTTTGATGGTAAAAATTTTATTAATTTTAACAAAAATAATGGATTACCAACAAATGAGATTGAATTTGTAATAGAACATGAGCCAAACAAACTCCTTTTAGCAACTAATAGTGGACTTTCAATTTTTGATGGTGAAACTTTTACTAATTACTCAAAATATGATGGGCTTACAAATGATACACTTTATACTTTATTTAAGTACAGAAATAAAATCCTAGTTGGTACCAAAAGTGGAATTTCGATTTTTGTTGATAATAAATTTATAGATAATTCAGAATTTGATTTTTTTGATAAAATGAAAGTCTTTGCAATTGAATATGATATTAATAATAATCTTTTTGTTGGCACTAATAACGGACTTTTCATTATTAATAATGATAAGATACAAACTCTGAAAAACGATATTATTGTTTACGACCTTGAATTAACAAAAGATGGCACCCTAATTTGTGGTACTACCGAAGGAGTTTTTTATTTTAATAATGACACTCTTATTAAGGACAATAACCTAGATTCTCGAATAATTTATAAAATAATGCTTGATGATAATAACAAAATATGGTTTGGAACTGATAGTGGCATTACTAAAAAAACCGACAATATTTACAAAAATTATCCAACCAATAATTATTTTCAAGCTAAGGAATGTTACTATATTTTCCAAGATAGAGAATTAAACCTTTGGTTTGGAACTGATCGTGGTATTTATCTATTTGACGATGGAAAATTTACTTTATATGATAGACGACATGGTGTGAATTCAATGCCCTGGAGTATACTTGAACGTTCAAATGGTGAGCTTTGGGCTGCAACTGACGTTAATAAAGTTGTTAAACTAAATGGTTATGAGTTTTCTGAAATACCAATTCTATCAAATTTAGATGAAACTATTTGGTCATTGTTTGAAGATAGCGATAAAAACGTTTGGTTTTGTTCTGATAAAGGAGTTTATCGTTTGGATGTGAATAATTCACTTACTCATTTTACTAGCAAAAACGGTTTTACCGACGATACCATTTTGAGTTTAATAGAAGCAAATGGCTTCTTGTGGTTTAATAGTTATTCAAGTGGTGTATATAAATATGATGGAAACATTTTTCATAATATCTCATTAAAGAATGCTTCTGCTACGCCTATTAGTGCTGCAGCTAAAGGATTTGATAGTTCATTATGGTTTATTTCAGATTCTGGAATAGATAGACTAAAAAATTCAAAGCAATTAAGTTTTCCTAAACAGGATTCCATAAATTTATATAACTACTATTCTATTCAAATAGATAGCCTTAATGAAAACATTATACTCGGCTCTGCAGAAAGTGGATTAGTTATATATAAACCAAATGAGCGTATCCCTAATAAAATACTTACTTTTGTTTCAACAGCAGATGGTTTGAATGATAATTCTGTTTATTTCACTATTTTTAATACTAATAAATCAATTCTTTGGATTGGAACTAATAAAGGTCTTAACCGTTTGGATTATAAACGTTTTATTGAAACTGGAAAGATTGTAGTAAAATCATATAATTCTTATGATGGGTTCCCAAGTATAGAGTGTAACCAATTAGGTGCTTTAATAGATTCAAAAGGAACTTTTTGGTATTCGACAATAGCGGGAATTGTAAAATATGATGAAACAAAAGAAAATGACTTAAATATTATCTCTTCCCCTTTTTTATCTAATATTGAAATTAACTATAAAAACATTGACTTAAAAGATTTTGGCACTCAAAACGAAAATACATCATTAAAATATGATAATATAAAGTTTCCTTATAATATGAATAATTTTACTTTTCATTTTTCTTCAATATATTTTACAAATCCATTAAATATACTTTTTAAATATAGATTATTAGGCTCAAATGACGCTTTTTCACCATTTACACGAAATCAATATGTTACTTTTTCCTCATTAGCACCTGGTAAATATACTTTTGAACTAATTTCTTATACTGATGATGGCACCAAAGCATCTCCTCCAGTTTTATTTGCTTTTGAAATTGAAACTCCCTTTTGGAAATCATATTTTTTCTACTTTACTATTTTAGCCCTATTTTTATTTTTAATATACGTTATATATAGGATTAGAATTGCAGCTGTAAAAGAAAATAATAATAAATTAATAAAATTATATAATGAAAACATTTTATTTCAAAAACAACTTTTGGAATCTGAGAAGGATTACAAAGGACTTTTCGAAAATGCACACAACGCAATTTTAATAATTGATATTGGATCACTTAGTATTATTAATGCAAACAATAGTGCAGAAATACTATATGGCTATGGAAATAATGAACTCATTAATGTATCCACTTCAGTTTTTTTTGAAAATATTGAACACCTTAACGAATTGATTGAGAACGTGACTAACAATAATAATGTAAAAGAATTTAGAACCACACATTTCAAAAAAGATGGTTCCAAAATTATTTTATCTATAAATGCTGGAAATACCAAATATAGAAATAAACCAGCTATTGTTGCATTACTTCGTGATATTACGGAAGAAGAAGAAACAAAAAAATATCTTTTATTTGCAAAAGAAGCTGCAGAAAAATCTAATAAACTTAAATCAGAATTTTTAGCACAAATATCACATGAAATTAGAACACCTATTAACACAGTACTTGGATATGTGAGTTTGTTGGAAGATTTATTGGGAAATGAAAATGATGAAGAGATAAATGCATTATTTATGCCAATTCAAAGATCCTCTCAAAGAATTATAAGAACAATCGATTTAATTTTAGATATGTCAGAAGTTAATTCAGGTACATTTGAATTACACATAAAAGAAATTGATATTGCCGATGCTTTGAATTTTATTGTTATTGAGCAAAGGCAAGCAGCTAAATCAAAGGGTTTGGAATTAAAATTTGCCAACAATATTGGTGTAATTTCTTTATCAATTGATGAATATACATTTAGTCAAATTTTTATCAATTTAATTGATAATGCCATCAAATACACTAAAGAAGGATACATTAATGTAATTCTTTCTAAAAAAGAGAATAAAATTATAATTGAAATTGTTGATACTGGAATTGGAATTTCAGAAGAGTTTATTCCAACTATATTTGATGCTTTTACACAGGAAGAGCAAGGCTACACAAGAAAATATGAAGGAAACGGACTTGGACTGGCATTAGTAAAAAATTATGTGGAAATTAATAAAGGAACAATTTCTGTAGAAAGCACCAAAGGTAAAGGGACTATCTTTAGGATTGAATTTAACTTATAAATCTAATTGTAAATCAATTCATTTTCTATCCTTTTTTAAAATAATTATTGACTTATTGTTATTAGAATTGTTATAATTACTGTGACAATTAAATGTTACATTAACCGTAACATATATAAATATTGATATTATTTACTTTTCTTGAAGGAACCAAAATGGAAAAATCAATAGCAAGAATTATTTCTGAATTTGCAGTAAATCTAAAATTTGAAGATTTACCACACGAAGTTGTTGAAACTGCAAAACGATTTATGTATGATTCTCTTGCGTGTGCTTATGGTGGATATTTAACAAAAGATGTGAAAATAATCCGTGATTTATATAAAGATATGGCTGGAAAAGAAGAAGCTACTGTAATTGGCTTTGGCGAAAAAATTCCAGCAGTAAATGCCACTCTTGTTAACTCACTTATGATTAGAGCTTTGGATTTTAACGACATTTACTGGAAAGATGATCCGTCTCACCCATCTGATATAATTCCCGCAGCGCTATCAGCGGGTGAAATTGTGGGTGCTTCAATGGAAGATGTAATAGTTGCTATCGTTTTAGCTTATGAGTTTGAAATGCGCCTTTGTCTTTTTGCAAAACCTGGAGTTCGCGAGCGCAAATGGCATCACGCAACTCTAACTCAATTTGTTTCTCCTATTGTTGCTGGGAAAATGCTTGGATTAACCGTTAACCAAATGGTTAATGCAATTGGAATAAATGGCTCTCACAACCACACAATTGGCTGTCCAACTGCAGGAAAGCTTACAATGATGAAAAATACTGTTGATCCAATGGCTGTGCAAGCTGGAGTTTTTGCGGCACTTATGGCACAAAAAGGATTTTCTGGAACTGAAAAAGTCTTTGAGGGAAAAGAAGGTTTTATGGATGCATTCATTGGCTGGAATGCAAAAGAAGAAAAAGAAAATCCAACCGAAATGACAGGACGTGATGGTCTCTCTAAATGGTCTTGGGATGTTAATGCTCTAGTTGGTGGACTTGGCGACAGCTATAAAATATTGGAATGCGGAATGAAAGCATTTCCAACAGAAGCTTTAACTCACACTCACATTTCTTGTGCATTAAAAGCAATGAAACACAATAACTTAAATTACACGGATATTGAAGAAGTTAGAGTAACTGCTTTTGCGCAAGCTTACGATATTTTATTCGATCCAACAAAATACCGCCCTGAATCAAGAGAAACTGCTGATCACTCACTTCCCTATTGTCTTGCTGCTGCTATTGTTGATAAGAAAATTTCGACTCAATCTTTTAGTGATGAAAAATTAAAAGACCCAAGAATATTCGAAGTAATTGATAAAATTAAAGGTGAACCTTCAATTGAATTTGAAAAAATGTTCCCAGCAAAACAACCTTCCAAAATTGTAATTAAAACTAAAGATGGGAAAGAGTTTTCAGAATATATGGAATATCCAAAAGGCGATCCTCGTGAACCAATGACAATTGAAGATATTGATAACAAATTTTCTGGTCTTGCAGCCGGAACTCTTTCACCTGAACGCCAAACTGAAATCAAAAATATGATTTTTAGTTGCGAAGGAATGACAATCAATGACTTTATGAATAAGTTAGTAATATAGTTTTGAATTTAATGTTTTAATAAATATTTATAAATTTTGTTAATAAAAATAGTATATTAAAAAATTTTTAAAAGTGATGTTATGGAAAAATCAATAGCAGGTAAAAAAGGTGATAAAGTCCGCTCGGATTGTTATATTGAAATAACTTCGAAGCGACTTGGTGGAATTAAATTAGATATTAAAAGTAAAGTGGAAGTTATGTATGGTGAATCCATTAAAACTACTATTTTAGAAATGTGTGATTTTTTTGAACTGAAACATGCAGAGATACTTGTTGAGGATTATGGTGCGCTTCCATCTACTTTAATGGCTAGATTTGAATTGGCAGTTAAACGACTTAATCCTAAAATAGAAAAGGAGTTTTTACCAACTTTCAATAAGAAAAATAAGTACAAGACTTCCAAAGATAAGTTGAGAAGAAGTCGCCTTTATCTTCCTGGCAATGAACCAAAATTTTATCCAAACGCTGGCTTACATAAACCGGATGGAATTATTTTGGATTTGGAAGATTCGGTTGCACCAACTGAAAAAGATGCTGCCCAACTAATTGTTCGAAATGCTTTGCGTTCAATCGATTTTTATGGCTCTGAACGAATGGTTAGAATAAATCAATTGCCACTCGGTTTGAATGACCTAAAATTCATTATTCCTCATAATGTTCACGTAATTTTAATTCCAAAAGTGGAAACTGCCGAGCAAATTTTACAAGTTGAAGCAAAAGTAAACGAGCTTATATTGGCAAATAAACTCAAAAACGAAGTATTTTTTATGCCAATTATTGAATCTGCTCTTGGTGTTATTAATGCTTATTCAATTGCCACCGCAAGTAAATATAATTGTGCCTTAGCTATTGGACTTGAAGACTACACCGCCGATATTGGTACTCAAAGAACCAACGAAGGCAAAGAAAGTTTTTATGCACGTGCGTCTTTGATTAATGCAGCAAAAGCCGCTGGAATTCAAGCAATTGATACTGTCTTTTCTGATGTTAACGATATGGAAGGATTGCGAGATTCAGTTATTGAGGCAAAAGGATTAGGCTTTGAAGGCAAAGGCTGCATTCATCCGCGCCAAATTCAAGTTGTTCACGAAGCATTTGCGCCAACTCAAATAGAAATTGAAAAAGCTCAAAAAATTGTTGCTGCCTTTGAAGAAGCAAAAGCAAAAGGTATTGGAGTTGTTTCTATTGGTAGTAAAATGATTGATGCTCCAGTTGTAAAGAGAGCTGTTAATACATTAAAAATATCTAAACTTATTAGTGAACAAAAATAGTTTAATTGTTTAATTGTTTTATTGTTTTATTGTTAAATTGCTAAAAAAGGATTGACTCTTCTTATGGAAGATAAAAAATATCTAAAATTAAATGATATAGAATCTTACAAAATTGCATTTCAATTAAGTAACTATGTTTGGGATATCGTTGTTAAATGGGATTATTTTGCCCAGAAAACGCTAGGTGCTCAATTTGTTGATTCTACAGACTCTATTTCAGCCAATATTGCTGAAGGGTTTGGAAGATATGGTAAGAAAGATAAAATTAAATTTTATAGAATAGCTTTTGGCTCAATGTATGAATCACTTGATTGGAAAGAAAAAGCAATTAAAAGGAATCTAATATCAAATGATGTTTACCAGCATATTTTCTCAGAATTAGATAAACTGCCAAAATCAATTCACAGTTTAATAAAATATACAAACGAAAAACTAATAGACTAAATAACAACAATTTAACAATAGAGCAATAAAACAATGAAATTAGTTAAAAACGCAGCTGGAAGAATGGTTCCAACCGAAGTAAATGGTGAAATAGTTATTCCTTACAAAGGAGTTAACAAACACAAACCAACAGGAAATAAAATTGGTGCGCCAATAAAAAGCTGTGCCGATTATCAATTGGATGGAAATAAAGTTGTAAAAAATTTGCGTGAAGCCCTTAAAAAGGCTGGACTAAAAAATGGAATGACCATTTCAACACATCACCATTTACGTAATGGCGATGTTTTAACAAATATTCTTTTTGATACTATTAAATCAATGGGTGTTAAAAATATTCGTTGGTATCCAAGCGCATCTTTTCCTGTTCATGAACATTTAATTCAATACTTGAACGACGGCACAATTCATCATATTGAAGGCTCAATGAACGGTCCGCTTGGAAGATATACAACCGAAGGTAAAATGAAAGGTGTTGGCGTTCTTCGCTCTCATGGTGGAAGATATCAATCAATTCAGGATGGAGAAGTGCATGTTGATATTGCTGTTATTGCCGCACCGACAGCCGATCCATTTGGAAATGCTACTGGAGACAGAGGGAAATCGGCTTGCGGACTTCTTGGTTTTGCTCTTGCGGATTCTGAATATGCTGATAATGTAATTGTTGTTACTGATAATCTTATTCCCTTTCCATGTTCACCTTGGCAAATTCAAGGTAATAATGTTGATTATGTTGTTGAACTTGAATCACTTGGTGATCCTTCAAAAATTGTATCTGGAACAACTGAGGTTACTAAAAGTCCAGATAGACTTCTAATTGCCGAATATGTTGCCCAATTTCTAGAAATTTCTGGAATTTTGAAGGATGGTTTTTCATTCCAAGCTGGTGCTGGTGGAACAAATTTAGCGTTTGCACTTTTTCTAAAAGAAAAAATGATAGAGAAAAACATTAAGGCAAGATTTATACGTGGCGGCAGTACAAAATATCTTGTTCAAATGTTGGAAGAAGGTTTAACTGATTATATTCTTGATGGACAAACATTTGATTTGGAAGGCGTTCGTTCAATGCGTGAAAACGACGGACATTTGAATACAAGTCCATTTACAAGCTATAATTTTCATGGCAAAGGTAATTTTGCATCACAAATTGATGCTGTGGTGCTTGGCGCAACAGAAGTTGACTTAAATTTTAATGCAAATGTTGTTACTCATTCTGATGGATATCTTCTTCACGGAATTGGTGGCTGGCAAAATTGTATGTTTGGAAAAACTGTAATTCTCGCAATTCCTTCATTTAGAGATAGAATTCCAGTAATTGTTGATGAAGTCACTACATTGGTCGCTCCAGGCGAATTGGTGGATGTAATTGTAACCGAACGTGGAATTGCTATAAATCCAAAACGAAAAGATTTAATTAATGCAGTAAAAGGAAGCAATCTTCCAATTAAAACAATTAAAGAAATTTATAATGAAGTAAATGAAATATGCGGTGGAAAACCAGCTAAACCCAAAGTTAACAAAGATGAAGTTGTTGCAATTATAAAATGGGTTGATGGAACTGTAATTGATTCTGTTTTTAAAGTGGAAAAATAGTCCAACAATATTTCATAAACATTTCTACAACGCTCTTTAAACCTTCAAGAATTTAAATCCCTTGGAGGTTTTTTTTTAACACCTCCTTCAATTTTTGCAAGTATAAAGTAGAATCTTTTTTGAGTAGTTTTTTCATTAAATTTGCACATGAAAAAAATTGGAATTGCACTTGGTGCAGGCGGAGCACGTGGATTAGCTCATATTATAATTCTTGAAGCATTTGAAGAATTAGGGATTAAACCACACATTATATCAGGCAGTAGCATTGGGGCAATTGTTGGTGCTGCATACGCATCTGGAATGACTACTAAAGAAATGAAGGATTCGGTAGAAGAGTTAATTTTATCGAAAGATTTTAAGTTTACTGAATTTTATAAAAAATATGATGTATTCAAAATAATTGACATGCTCGGCGTTTCAATGTCAACTTCTGGATTTTTCAAAGGTGATAAATTTTTGTCCTATTATAAAAACAAAATTAAAACTTATAAATTTTCTGACCTTGAAATTCCATTAAAAATAGTTGCAACCGAATATTGGAATAAAAAAGAGCATCATTTTACTTCTGGAAATTTGATTGATGCTGTAAGAGCAAGTTATTCGCTTCCTACTCTTATTACTCCAATGAAAATAAAAGAAGGCTTATATTTTGATGGTGGTATGGTTAATCCGTTACCCTATGATATTATTCAAAAAGAATGCGATTATGTAGTTGCTGTTGATGTATCTTCAAAAAAAGGTATCAATTCAAAAGAGATTCCAAATGCTTTAGATTCTCTTTTTGCCGCATTTCAAATTATGCAAAACTCAATTTTGAAAGAAAAATTAAAATCGAGCAAACCTAATATCATGTTAGAAATTGATATTAAAGATGTTAGAATGTTTGAATTTAATAAAGTTGAAGCTATCTGGAATGAGGCAAAAAAATACAAAAAGATATTAAAAAACGAGTTAAAAAAACTGATTGAAATAAGTTAATTCTTGAGTTGTAGGATTAGAAACTAAACATTTAATTTATTTCAAAATTTGTTACAATGGATAAAATAAAAACAATAATTGAAAAATATGAGTATCAATTTAAAGAGAAAGGTTCTCTTTTTATTGGATATCTCTTCCCTATTCAAAATCATGAAGAAGTAGAATCAATTTTAGCAGCTGTCAGAAAAAAGCATTACGATGCAACTCATAACTGTTATGCATATAAATTTATTGACGAAGAATCTTTCAAATATTCCGATGATGGAGAACCAAATGGAACAGCGGGAATAAGAATTCTTAATGCAATTAAACATTTTGATTTATCCAATGTTTTGATTATTTCAACTCGCTATTTTGGTGGAACAAAGCTTGGCGTTGGACCACTTGGAAAGGCGTATTACAATTCCGCAATCGGTGCAATAGAAAATGCTGATATTGTTGTAAAAGAAAACTATTCAAAAGTTCTAATTGATTTTGGATATGATTACATTAGCGATGTTCATCATTATATCAATACTTTTAAGGCACAAAATATTAATAATTTGTTCAATAAAAATCCACAGATTGAATGTTTGATTAAACCAGAATTTTTAGAGAAATTGACAGAGAATTTAAGTGCAGTTTCAAATGGAAAAATTGAAATAAAGATTTTTGAAGAAAATATTTATCTGTAAATTAAAAAAGCCCAACTTTTACCAAGTGAAAACTGAAAAAGCCCAACTTTTTTGAAAAGTTGGGCTTTTGATGGAAGAAAATATTTATCTGTAAGTTTCCGTTTCAATGAAAGCTAAAAGCCAATTATTTTTATCAAAATATGCGTTTTTTAATCTGTTTTTCAATTTGTACTTTAAAGTGGTATTGCCTTTTATATAGCTCGAAATATTTATAATGTTGCCCGATGAATCTTCAAGTTCAATATCGAGTGGAAAATGATAATTTTCGTAACCAGTTTGAATTTGCTTAATATCTATTTTTAGTTCAATTTCGTTTTTTGAAATCACTTTTTCACTCAATTTAATTTCAAGTTCTAAAATTCCGGTTCCTTCAAAAATCCACTGGTTAAAAAACTTATCCAGATTTCTGTTGGAAACTGTTTCGAAAATTTGGATTAAATCCTGTGTATTTGAATTACCGTACTTAAACTTGTTGTAGTAAGATTTTATTCCAGAAAAGAAAAGTGAATCACCAATTTCTTTTCTCAACATATGCAAAACCCAAGCACCTTTATTATAAACTACTGATGAAAATAGATTTAATCCTGGATTATATAAGGTCTGTTCGCTCTCCGAACTAATTCTTGATTTAAACGAACTCATTGTTGATTTTAGTGCATCAAATCCGTTTATTTTCTCATAATATAATGCTTCGGAATAAGTTGCAAAGCCTTCGTTAAGCCAAATATCTTTCCATGTTTTTGGTGTAACAGAATTTCCCCACCAATGATGTGCAAGTTCATGGATTAGCATTGATTCATAAAAATTCATTCCAGAAATAAAATTACTACCAATACCGGTGATTGTTTGACTTTCCATAGCTCCCTTTTGCCAAAGAATTTCAGCTACACCATATTTATCTTTTATAAAAGGGTACTCACCAAACAGCTCTGAAAGTACTTTTAAATATTCTGGGTGTTTTGCAAAATCCTTTTTTGCATTTTCAAGATTCACATCGGTTACATAATAATCAATATCCATAGTATCAGTTGTAGAAAAATACTTTTGACTAAATTTTTTATATTCACCAGAATAAATTGAAATTAGATAAGTGGAAATGGGATAATTAGAATTCCAAATATACGTTCGTCTATTCCCTCCTGAAAATGTCTTTTTCAATTTACCATTTGACAAAGATACAATGTTACTATCGTTGGTAATTGAAATAGTTAAAAGTGCTTTATCTGCTGGAGTATCGTTACATGGAAACCAAGTTGAAGCATAAATTGGTTCGTTTAATGTTGCAACAAATTTCTTATTGTTTTTTTCTTCCATCCAAAATGAACCGAAACCAAGATTTTGTGGCTCACCTTCAAAATCAATTTCTAAATTAAGTGTATCGGTTAATATATTACTTCTATCAATTTCTATTTTGTTATCACTATAATTATAACTGATTTCCGTTTTTTCAATTTTTACAAAATTAATTTTAAAATTATCGTATAAATCTAATTCAATAGTTTTTTGACTTTTATCATTTGCAACTAGTTTAATTTTAGCGTTCTCTTTTATTATTCCTTCATTTGGGAAAATATCTAATTCTAATTCATATTCAAGGATATCAATATTTCGTTTTGGTAGTTCATAATTATCAATTGATAGATATTTAATTATTGATGAAATGTTTCTTGATAAAAAATTATTTTCACCTTGAACAAGCATAATTAAACTTATTATAAAAAATAATATGAAAAGAGTTGTTGATATTAATACAATTTTTATTATTTTGTTCATTAAGTAAATAATTTTTTTTAAAGTAATTTGAGAACAAATTTAGTAATTTTTTACTAGTTAAAATGAAATATTCACATTATTTGTTAAATAATTTGGGGATAAAATGGCTTATTTAGGTTCTTCACTTTTACGAAATACCATAACTATGATTTTGGCAGGCGGTCAGGGCGAAAGATTAATGCCACTAACAGAATTTAGATCAAAACCATCTGTGCCTTTTGGAGGGAAATATAGAATTATTGATTTCACACTTTCAAATTGTTTGAATTCTGGATTAAGAAAAATTTATGTTTTAACTCAATACAAATCAGATTCATTAACACAACATATTTATGAAGCTTGGAATATTTTTAATCCCGAACTTGGTGAATTTATATACTCAATTCCACCACAATTAAAAATGAGTAATAATTGGTACACTGGAACTTCAAACGCAATTTATCAAAATGCTAATCTTTTAGAAAACAGAAGTGAGAATGCTCTAATTTTATCTGGCGATCATATTTATAAAATGGATTATTTAAAAATGCTTCAATACCATCTGGATAAAAAAGCAGATTTATCAATTTCTTCACTATTTGTTCCTAAAAGTTTAGCCTCCGAATTTGGTGTTATTAAAATTGATAATAATTATCGTGTAATTGATTTTGTAGAAAAACCAAAAGACCCACCAGAAATTCCAGATAGACCAGGTGAATCATTTGTAAATATGGGTGTTTATGTATTTAAAGTTAATGTGCTTCTAAAGGTTATTAAGGAAATGGGTGAGAAGAAATTGGATAATACTGATTTTGGTAAGCACATTATTCCATACATGATCAAAGAAGGTTATGACGTTTTTTCTTTTAGATATGAAGATGAAAATCACAAAGACAAACCATACTGGGTTGATGTTGGTACTTTGGATAGCTATTATGCGGCAAGTATGGATTTGCTAAATGTTAATCCACATTTTAATATGTATGATTCAAATTGGCCTCTTCGTTCGCAACAGATTCAATCGCCACCAGCTAAAACTATTTCGCACGAAGGTGAGCGTGTTGGAAGAGCTTATAATTCGCTTGTAACCGATGGAACAGTAATTTCTGGTGGACTTGTTGAACGCTCTATTTTAGGTCCACTTGTTCGCGTAAATAGTTATGCTTATATCACTGATTCTATTATAATGGATAGATGTAATATTGGTCGCCACGCAAGAATTAGACGAGCAATTATTGATAAAAATGTAAAAGTTCCAGAAGGAACTGAAATTGGATTTGACATTGAATCAGATAAAAAAAGGTTCAAAGTTACAGAAACTGGAATTGTGGTAATTCCAAAGAATTATAAATTTTAAAGAATTTGGTCGGAATAAACTGTGTGGTTTATACAGTGGATTTCTGGATATATACAATGTGTGTATTGAGAAGTTGTATGCAAGGCTAAGAGACCGAAATTCACAGAAATAACCTGATTAGAAATTTGAAAAAACGGATTGAAAATATTGTCTCATTGATTGAAGGTTGGTGCAAGAAAAAATTAGTTTTTGCCCATCCGCTTCTGCCCTTCGGGACAGTTAAGGTAGCCCACGCACATTGCACACATTTGCAAATCGCACAAGCCACCCCACAGACCAGAATTTGCAAAAGAGTGCAATTTCCCTTTCGCCAGTTAAACTCAATATTACGAAAATGACCGAAGCAATTAACTCACCCAAGGTAGAGTTTATCTACACTCCAGTTGCTAATTATGCAATTCAACAAAACCGGATTCCAATCATTCGAAAACTTGTTATTGAAAATCCTTCAGAAATAGATTTATTAGATATAACTATTAAAATAAAAGGTGAGCCTGATTTTATAAATAGTTGGGAGCAAAAAATAGAAGTTCTCCCGAGTAAACAAAGAATTGAGATTGAAGTAAGAGGCTTTAAACTATTGGCTAATTTTTTATCAGAACTTACTGAAAAGCTATCAGGAGATTTAATTCTTTCAATTTATTCAAAAGAAGATATTTTATATACTGAAAATTACGGCGTTGATATTTTAGCCTATGACCAATGGAATGGAATTGGAGCTTTACCTGAAATGCTCGCAGCATTTGTTACTCCAAATCATCCTGAGATTTCTAAAATCATACAAGTTGCTTCAAAAATACTTGAAACATGGACAGGTAATCCATCTTTTGATGCATATCAAAGTTTAAACCTAGATAGAGTCAAAAAGCAAATGGGCGCAATTTTTGAAGCAATAACAAGTCTTGGAATTGTTTATTGCTCTCCTCCTGCAAGTTTTGAAAATGAAGGTCAACGAATTCGAATGTGTGATACCATATTTTCTCAAAAAATTGCTGCTTGCGCAGATATGGCTATATTATTTGCAAGTTGCATCGAATCAATTGGTTTAAATCCATTGTTGATTGTGATAAATGGTCATGCTTTTGTTGGGGCATGGTTAATTGATGATTCTTTTGCAGATAGTGTGAATGATGATGTTTCATTGTTAAAAAAACGAATTGCGATAGGAATCAACGAAATTTCATTAGTAGAAGCTACTTGTATGAACGCAGGACAGATACAATCATTTGATGAAGCAATTAATTCTGCAAATTATAAATTAGTTAAAGAAGAAGATTTTATACTTTTTATTGATATAAAAAGAGCTCGATTAAGTGGTATAAAGCCACTTCCTCAAAGAATAAAAACATCAGATGGATGGACGATAATTGAAGATGAAGAAATTATTGTCAGAGAAAGCTTGCAACCTGAAAGTATAATTTTTGAAGGAAACTCTGAGATATTAGAATCAACACAAATTACAAAACAAAAACTATGGGAACGAAAGTTATTAGATTTAAGTCTTCGTAATAATCTTTTAAACCTAAGAATTACTCAAAGCACAATTCAATTATTTTCTATTAATCTCAGTGATTTTGAAGATGCACTTGCAGATGGTAATGAATTTCAGGTACTAACTAAACCTGATGAATGGGTTAATACTAACATAAATTCTGGTGTTTACCAGACAATAAATATGTCAGACCCAATTGTTGATTTATTAAAATTTGACCTTTCACACAAACGACTACGCACCTATTTAACAGATTCAGAATTACAATCATCATTAACAAAACTTTATAGAGCATCTCGTTTGTCGTTAGAAGAAAATGGAGCAAACACATTGTATCTTGCATTAGGTTTTTTAAAATGGTATGAAACCCCAAATAGTGAGTTAGCACGTTATGCTCCTCTTCTACTTTTACCAATCGAAATAATCCGAAAATCTGCGCAAAAAGGCTATATAATTCGAAGCAGAGAAGAAGAAACTATAATGAACATAACACTTTTGGAAATGCTTAAACAAGATTTTGGTATAAGCATTAGTGGTTTGACTGAACTTCCCCGTGATGACAGTGGTGTTGATGTAGTTAAAATATTTAATATTATTCGTCGAGGTATAATGTCGCAATCAAGATGGAATGTGGAAGAACATTCATTTCTTGGAATTTTCTCATTTAGTAAATTCATTATGTGGAATGATATCCATAATAATGCAGATAAATTGATAGAAAATAAGGTTGCAAAAAGCTTGGTTTCTGGCAAATTAGAATGGCATACGGATGGAGTTCCAATTGAAACTGACTTGGATAATAAATACCTACCTTCAGAAATAGTATTACCAATTAGCGCTGATTCAACACAACTTGATGCAATTTGTGCAGCTACCCGAGATAAAAGCTTTATTCTCCATGGTCCTCCTGGAACAGGGAAATCACAAACGATTACCAATATTATTGCAAATGCTTTGTATCAAGGAAAGAAAGTTCTTTTTGTTGCAGAAAAAATGGCGGCATTAACAGTTGTTCAAAAACGTTTAGCTGATATTGGTCTCGACCCGTTTTGTCTTGAACTTCATTCAAACAAATCAAAAAAATCCATTGTATTAGAACAACTTAGAAAAACAACTGAAATTATTCGAAAATCGTCTCCACTTGAATTTGAAACTGAGGCTGAAAGACTGCATAATCAAAGATTAGAGTTAAATGAATATGTTAATGCATTACACCAAAAACATCATTTTGGTTTTTCACTCTATGATTCATTTACTTTTTATGCAGAACTTAATAGTGCATCGGATAAAATTTCGTTTGATGAAAAGTTTATTTCCGAATTAAGTAAAGAGAAATTTGTTGAATTATCGGATAAAGTTGAAGAATTACAAAATGTAGGTATATTATGTGGGCATCCGTTCAATCATCCCCTATCACAAATTAAAACAATAACATATAACCAACAAAACAGAACAATAGCTCAAGAATTAATTTCAAAATATATTGAGTTATTAAAAGAAAAACTTCAAAATAAAAATATATTATGTGAATTACTTTTGATTGAACCTTCTCACCTTGATAAAGAAAAGACAAGCAATTTACTGAAGCTTAGTGAAGAAATAGTGTCTTTACCCGATACTCCAGCAACATTAATTAATATTGAACATCCCGAAAGAAACCTTTCCAATATTATTGAATTAATGTCACACGGAGAAAAACGAGATACATATCGTACCACATTATTGGAAGATTTCTCCAAAAACATATTAACTTATGATGCTGAACCAATTCTTTTTCAGTGGAATGCTATTTCTAAAAAATGGTTTTTGCCAAAACTATTTGGTCAAAATAAAATAATAAATACGCTACGACCTTTATCAAAAACAGGGAAAGTCAATAAAAATAAAATTGTTGAATATCTTGAAACATTAATCTTGTTTCAAAAAGAACAGGAAATTCTTGATGAAAATTCAGTAACATTATCTAAAGACCTTGATTTTTTATGGAATAATGGTAACAGTAAATGGTCTACTATTATACAAATCTGCGAAGCAACTTTAGAAATTAACCGCTTTCTAATAAAAATTACTGAAGACCACCTAAAAGCAAATAAAATAAGAAGCAATCTCGCTAATCTTTTGTATGATGGACACCGTTCATTTCTTGATACGAAAGGGAAAGTAATTTCAAGTTATATATTACTTGCTGAAGAACAAAAAAAGATTGAGGAAGGGCTTTTAGATTTATTAAATATTGATTTTACAATAGAGCAAAATCAATCAAATGACTGGACTGAATTTTGGATACAAAACGCTGAGAACTGGTCAGAAAACATTGATTCTTTGCGCGATTGGGCAAGTTGGAATCGTATAAAAGAAGAAATAATTGAGAAGGGGCTTTTTTCAGTCGTTGAAGTATATTCAAATGGAGGGCTTAAAAACCAAGAGGTGCTAACATCCTTTAGAAAATCATTATTTAAAAATTTTTCCGAATACATTATTTCAAAAGATTCAAGACTTTCTGTTTTCAATGGAAAATTATTTGAAGGAAAAATCAAAAAATTTAAAGAACAAAGTAAATATTTTGAAGAACTTACCAAAGCAGAGTTATTTGCGAAACTGGCATCTAAAATCCCGTCCTTTACACAAGAAGCTTCTAATAGCTCAGAGATTGGCATCCTTCAACGGGCAATAAGAAATAATGGTCGGGCAATGTCAATTAGGAGGTTATTTGATTTAATTCCTAATCTTTTGCCCAGAATGTGTCCTTGTATGTTAATGAGCCCTATCTCCGTAGCGCAATATTTTGAGGTTGATAAATCAAAATTTGATTTGGTAATTTTCGACGAAGCATCTCAAATGCCTACTTGCGAAGCTATTGGTGCTATTTCAAGGGGGCAAAATGTTATTGTTGTTGGCGACCCAAAACAAATGCCTCCAACAAGTTTTTTCTCAACGAATCACTTTGATGAGGAAAATGCAGACAAAGAAGATTTGGAAAGTATTTTAGATGATTGCCTTGCTTTATCTATACCATCTAAACACTTATTGTGGCATTATCGTAGTAAACACGAAAGTTTGATTGCTTTTAGTAATTCTAACTATTATGAAAATAAATTATTGACATTCCCTTCACCTGATGACATTGCAACAAAAGTAAATAATGTATTTGTTCCTGGATATTACGACCGTGGTAAAACTCGTCAAAATAGTTTTGAGGCAAAAGCAATTGTATCTGAAGTTTTAAATAGACTTTCAGACCCTGTCCTTTCTCAAAGAAGTATTGGAATTGTAACGTTTAGTTCAGTACAGCAAAATATAATTGAGGATTTACTAAATGAAGAATTTAAAAAGAAACCGGATTTAGAAAAAGTGGCAATGGAATCATTTGAACCAATTTTCATTAAAAATCTGGAAAATGTCCAAGGAGATGAACGAGATGTTATTTTATTTTCAGTTGGTTATGGTCCTGATAAAGAAGGCAAGCTATATCTGAACTTTGGCCCTTTAAATAGAGAAGGTGGTTGGCGAAGATTGAATGTTGCAATATCAAGAGCCAGATATGAAATGAAAGTCTTTTCTACATTACGTTCTGACCAAATAGATATTTCAAGAACTTCTTCAGAAGGGGTTGCTGGTATTAAAGCTTTTCTGGAGTATACAGAAAAAGGTAAAATTGCATTGCCTCAAAAGCAAAATACAAGCAAACTAACAACATGTTATTTTGAAAAAATGGTTGCTAATGAAATTCAAAATTTTGGATACGTGGTTCATACAAATATTGGTTGTTCAGGTTATAAAATCGATATTGGTATTGTAAATCCAGAAAAAACAACAGAATATATTTTGGGCATATTGACTGATGGAAAATCCTATTATGCAGCAAAAACTGCAAAAGATAGGGAGGTTGTTCAAACCGAGGTTTTAAAAATGTTAGGCTGGAATATTTATAAGCTTTGGTCTCCGGATTGGTGGGATAATCCTCAAAAAGTTGTTCAAGATATTATTAATGTAGTTAAAGAAATCCAACAACCTAAAATAAAAACTGTTGAACCTGAAACTCAAATTAATTCTGAAGAATTAACACGAAAAGAATTTGCAAATGTCAAGCTACAAGGAATTACTCAAGAAGTGATTCAACCAATTCAGAATTCTATTAAATACAATACTTGTGTTCTGGAGCAATCATATCTTAATTTTTCAGACGAATTCTTTGATTCAAGACATCAATCTAAAATTACAATGCAAATTAATCAAGTAATGGAAACGGAGGCACCTATAAGCCATTCGCTTTTATCAAAGAGGATTTTAAATTCTTGGGGAATTTCTCGTTTAGGCGTCAGATTAAATGATTATCTAACTACTATTTATTCTCGAATGGGATTAAAACATACAAGCCAAAACGGAATATATTTTTATTGGAATAGAGAACAAGAACCATTAAATTATAACATATTTAGAGTTCCTGGAGACGATGACTCAAAACGTAATGCTGATGATTTAGCAAAAGAGGAAATAATTTGTGGAATTAAGGATGTATTGACAAATCAAATTAGTCTACCTGAAGATGATTTGATTAGAGAAGTAGCTAAAATTTTTGGATATGCCCGTTTGGGAGGGAATGTTGAGCAAGCTATGAAAATGGGGATTGATTTTGCATTACAAAAAGGACTTGTTATTAGCAAGGATGAACGAATAGTGTTACGATAATAAAAGTATGATTATCAACCCACACAGCCAAGCACAATTGCAATTCGCACAAGCCAACGTTCAAACCAAAAATTGCAATAGAGCTTGTCTTTTTGTCAACGCTTTTTTGCCGACCCTAAAAACTAATTTTTTCGGAAACGGCAGTGCTTCGATTGAACGGATTTTGGATTGTAGTAAATTGATAACTGACTGATAATGAATAAAGCCCAGCATACAACAATGTATATAAAACATTTGGCGGATAGTGCTAGTGTTAAGTTTGTTACATTTAATGAAATTTGTAGCGGTTTGACAGGTCAGTGCTTCGAAATGCCAAACGATTTCATATACTTAACGTTACACAATCAATTCTAAAAGCATGTAATAATCCAAAAATCATTTTCCCAAATTTATTATCTTTGCTTTATGACAAAAATTAAAATAGAACAGAATTCAGAAATAATAATTTACGAAGCACCGGATGGTACAACAAAACTTCAAGTGCAGTTAGAAGATGAGACAGTTTGGCTTACGCAAGAACAAATGGCTCAACTATTTGGTAAAGGAAGAAGCACAATAACTGGGCACATCATTAACATTTACGATGAAGAAGAATTAGAACAAAATTCAACTTGTCGGAAATTCCGACGAGTTCGTTTGGAAGGTTCAAGGGATGTAGAAAGAGAAATTGACCATTATAATCTTGATGTAATAATATCTGTTGGTTATCGAGTAAACTCAAAACAAGGTACAAAAAGTAACAGATATTTATGCAACTAGTATCGATTACAAAAGTGAAGATAAGCTAACAAAAGAATTTTTTGCAACTGTTCAAAATAAAATACACTATGCAATTCATGGAAAAACAGCAGCAGAGATGATAAGCGAAAGAGTTGATTCTGAAAAACCTTTTTTAGGACTTAGCAATTTCAAAGGAAAATACATTACAACACGAGATATTGGCATTGCAAAAAACTATTTAACCCCAAATATGCATTAGAAAAGCATTAATGCATATTCGACTAACTCGCTCTAAGCGTTTGTACTATTGTTCACTTAACCTTTTGGGTACAAACGCTAAGACCAAGTAAGTCGGGGCAAGTTCGCTTCTATATTGATTGTTCTTTTTCTAAAATTGTTTATTTTAATCCTATTGCATTATCCAGGTTTAACTGAAAAAGAACTAAAGCAATTGAATCTAATTGTATCAATGTATCTCGATTTTGCTGAACTTCAGGCAATGGAAGAAATTCCAATGAAAATGAAGGATTGGATTGAACGATTGGATGAATTTTTAAAAACAAGTAGAAAAAAGATATTAAATAATTTTGGAAATACGAGCCTCGAAAAAGCTATTAATAAAGCTAAATTCGAATACAAAAAGTATAGAGAAGCAGAAGATATGAAGTACATCTCGGATTTTGACCGTGAAATGAAAAAACTTTTAAAGTCTGAGAAAAAAGATGAAAAGGACAAATAAACGAATAAGAAATAAAGGAAGAGAGATTTGGTATAAGTCTTTCAAGACAAGAATAACAAAAGTTGAGAAAGATTATGAATTCCCCAAAATGATAATGAGAAAAAACAACTAGTAAAAACAATCTATATTGCAAATCCCCAAACATCATCTAAAACCACACAATAATCCCAAAATCATTTTCTCAAATTTATTATCTTTGCTTTATGACAAAAATTAAATCCGAACAAAATACCGAATTGCAATCTAAACTTGATTCACTTCCAACTTTACCTGGAATTTATCAATTTAAGGATAAAACTGACAAAATAATTTATGTTGGAAAAGCAAAAAACTTAAGAAGTAGAGTTCGTTCCTATTTTCGTTCAACTGTCGATTCACCTAAAACTTTAGCTTTAGTTAATAAAATTATCGATTTTCAACTAATTGTAACAGATAGCGAAGTTGAGGCACTTGTATTAGAAAACAACTTAATTAAAGAATTAAAACCAAAGTATAATATAAGTCTTAAGGATGATAAAACATTTCCTTATATCAGAGTTACAAATGAGCCTTTTCCGCAAGTATTTCCTACAAGAAATGTAATAAAAGATGGTTCAAAATATTTTGGACCCTACACAAATGTAAGGGATATGAAGTCATCTTTAAAGATGATTAATCAAACATTTAAGATTAGAAGTTGCAAATATTTTATTGACAATGATTCAATAGCAAAAAAAAAAGTGAAGGTTTGCTTAGATTATCACATAAAAAAATGCGGTGGACCTTGTGAAGGATTGGTAACTGAAGATAATTATAATAAAATGGTTGTGAACTTAATAAAAGTTCTTAAAGGAAAATCAGATATTTTAATAAAGGAACTTTATCACGAAATGAAAATTGCTTCGGATAATTATCAATTTGAAAAGGCAGCCGAAATACGCGACACAATTAAAAAACTTGAAGTCTATTCTTCAAAGCAAAAAATTGTTTCAACAGATTTTGGTGATAGAGATGTAATTACGGTTGCGGTGGAAGGAAAAGATGCAGCTTGCACAATTCTAAATATTCGTGAAGGTAGATTAGTTGGAAGAAAACAATTAACACTAGTAAGTAATTTGGATGAACAGTTAAACCAAGTTTATTCATCTGTTATTAAGCTGTATTACACTGAATTTGTGGATGTACCAAAAGAAATAATTATTGAAATACTCCCGTTTGAACATGAATTAATCATTGATTGGTTAAAAATTAAAGCAGAAAGAAATGTAAAATTTGTTGTTCCACAAATTAAAAGCGATGCAATGTCGTTAATAAAAATGTGCAAACAGAATTCCATTTTGCAATTAAAAGATATTCAGCTTCAAAAAATGAAAAAAGAAGGGAATTTACCTTACGTTTTGCAAGCATTAAAACGCGATTTGCGTTTAAATGTGCTTCCAAGAAAAATTGAATGCTTTGATATTTCGCATATTCAAGGTAGTGAAACTGTTGCCTCATTAGTCGTTTTTGTTGATGGCAAACCCAAAAAATCTCTTTATAGACGCTTTATAATCAAAGATGTTGAAGGTGTTGACGATTTTGCATCTATGCGCGAAGTTGTTGAAAGACGCTATACAAGATTAAAAAATGAAAATGAACCGCTTCCAGAATTAATTATGGTCGATGGCGGAAAAGGACAACTTTCCAGCGCTGTTTCAATTCTTGATGATTTAGGTTATTCCAATTATAACATAATTGGATTGGCAAAAAGGTTGGAAGAAATTTTCTTTCCTGGCGATTCTGACGCACAAACTATTCCTAAAACTTCTTCCAGCCTCAAACTTTTGCAACATCTTAGAGATGAAGCACATCGCTTTGCAATTACTTTTCATCGCGAACGACGCAGCAAAAGAACGTTCCAGACTGAATTAACAGAAATTGAAGGAATTGGCGAAACAATTGCGAGCAAACTACTAATCGAATTCAAAAGCGTTTCCGAAATTAGAAACAAATCGCTTGAAGAGTTATCAAATTTTATTGGTGCAAGTAAAGGTAAACTTGTTTTTAATTATTTTAATGAAAAAAGGGAAGATTAACTTCCCTTTTCAATTTTAATTACCATTTTTCGGCATGAATTTGTCCAGTTACTTTTCCTTTATGTTCAACAAATCCTTCACTCTCGAGTAATTGAATTGTCTCATCAATCATATAAGGATTTCCGCACAAAAATACGTGTGTGTTTTCTGAACTTAATTTTTGATTCCACCGTGTATCAAGTTTTTTGGATTGCCAAACTTGTTGAACAAAACCAACTTCGCCACCCCACGGAATAATTTCATTTTGCGGATGACTAACTGTAGGTAGATAAGAAAAATTAGGAACTACCGATTCTAAAAGCGAAAGTTCTGAAGAATAACCTAAATCCCAAGAATTATATGCCCCATGAATAACAGCAACTTTTCTATTGGGGTTATTTAACGCTGTTGAGCGCAACATACTCATATAAGGTGCAACTCCAGTTCCTGTTGCAATTAGAACAATATTTGCATCATATGGAGCTTTATCCATTGTAAACATACCAGTAAATTTAGTAGTCATTCCAATTTTATCACCCTTTTGCAGGGCAAATATTCTTGGAGTTAATTCACCTGAATGAACCAAAGTAATATAAAATTCAATGTACTCCTTGTTTTTTGAAGAAGATGCAATTGAATATGCTCTTCTAATCATTTTGTTTGGATTAATTTCCTTTTCCTCTGGTAAAGCATTAGTACATCTTGGAGCTGATTCAGGTAAGTATAAAACTGCAAATTGCCCTGCTTCAAAAGCAGGAATTTCCCAACCCATAGGAGTAACTCTTATTATGATATTAATTGGGGAAATAAGCATAACTTGAGTAACAATACTATTAAGTTCAAGTTCTTTAGCCATTTAAGATTCCATAATTTTATTAGTAATAGTTTTTAATTATTAAATTTTAGACATATAAATTTAATAAAAATAGGATATAACTATTTGATTAAATTCAAACAATTTATCCTATTTTTAAATATAATTAAGCTATTTTTTTAACTTCATTCAAAAGTGCATCATAATTTGGTTCAGTAACAGTTTCTGGAACTATTTCATTATAAACAACTTTACCATCTTTTGATATTAACCAAACTGAGCGAGCTAATAGTTTCAATTCTTTTATTAAAACACCATATTTGTTACCAAATTCTCTTTCTTGGTAATCACTTAATGTTTGAACTTGGTCAGAACCAGTTGCTCCACACCATCTTGCTAATGCAAATGGCAAATCGAGACTAATGTTTAATATTACAACTTCTTCAGAAACTTCTGATACCATTTTGTTAAACCTTTTTGCTTGCAAATCGCAAACTGCTGTATCAAGCGATGGTGCAACGCTAAGAATTACAACTTTTCCAGCAAAATCACTAAGCTTTACCGGAGCTAAAGAATTGCTTACTACCGTAAAATCTGGAGCTAAATCACCAACATTTACAACTGAACCAGTCAAAGTTAGTGGATTTCCTTTAAATGTTACCATTCCTATTCTTTCATTACTCATTTTATTTTCCTTTTTTAATTTATTATCATTTATTGTTTAAGCATTTATTACAAACACCTTTAATGTGGATATCCACTTTTTTTACTTTGTTTCCATAAATTTCTTTTATAGCTAAAAGATTATCATTTAAGTCAAGATCAAATATGCTTTTACAAACTTCACATAAAAAATGTGCATGTGGTTTTTGCGATTGTTCATACAGTATTTCATTATTATCTATTGATAAAGAGTTAACAATACCCTTTTCAATAAATAATGACAAAGTATTATAAACCGTTGTTTTAGATAAAGTTGGAATTTCTGTAACTAACTCATGGTATATTTTTTCAACCGAACTATGCACTTCATTAGTGGATATAAATTGAAGAATTTTTATCCTTTGTATTGAAGGGCTTACTCCAGAATCTTGTAATATTTTTGTAATTTCAGAAACCGATTTTATTGCTTTTGGTTCTGATACAAGTTGAGTATTATTAAATATTTTTTCTATAATTACTGACAATTCTTTTCCTTTCCAAATACTGAATTAAATATTTGGGAATTATTTTCAAATTCCCAAAACTTAAAATTATATTTTTCCTACTAAATCCAATCCTGGATGCAAAGTTGCTGCACCTGGCTTCCAATTCGCTGGACAAACTTCCCCATCAGCTTCTGATACAAATTTAGCTGCTTGAAGTTTTCTTAGTAACTCATCAGCACTTCTGCCAATGCTATTATCATGAATTTCATAGGCTTTAAGAATACCATCTGGATCAATTATAAAACTTCCTCTTAATGATAACCCCTCTTCTTTTATGTAAGTGCCAAATTTTTTGCTAATTTTTCCGTTTGTATCAGCACCCATTGGATATTTAATTTGTTTAATTGCTTCTGACGTATCGTGCCAAGCTTTGTGAACAAATACTGTATCGGTGCTAATACTTAGTATTTCGCCATTACTTGCTTTGAAATCGTCATATTTTTTTGCTAAATCTTCTAATTCAGTTGGACAAATAAAAGTAAAATCAGCTGGATAAAAAACTACAACTAACCATTTTCCTCTAAAATCTTTAAAACTGATATCTTTAATTTCTTCATTATGAAATGCTTGAAACTTCATATCTGGTATTTTTTGACCAATTTTTAACATAACTGCTCCTTATTTTTTATAAATATGTTTATTATATAATTTTGTAATGATTACACTTCTAAAATAATAACATTTTTGTTGCATGTCAAGTCTTATTTATATTATAAATATTTTACAAGGGATAAATAAGTTGTCTATTAATAATATCAGCAGATTGCATAACTTAAGTAAATAAAAATATATCTACTGTATATAGCAATACAATAAATTGTGAGTATAAATTTTTTAAAAAAAATTCTTATTGCTTTCCATTAGAGAAATGTTCATAAGCATTAATGATATCCTTAACAAGTCTATGCCTTACAACATCACCTTTGTTAAAGTAAATAAAATCAACACCATCAACGTCTTTTAGAATCTCTCTAACTTGAACTAAACCACTATCGGTATTTTTGGGTAAGTCAATTTGAGTAATATCACCTGTAATTATTGCTTTAGAATTAGGACCTAATCGAGTCAAAAACATTTTCATTTGCATTGGAGTTGCATTCTGAGCTTCATCAAGAATTACATAAGCGTTATTTAAAGTTCTTCCTCGCATAAAAGCTAATGGAACAATTTCAACAATTCCCTTTTCCATATAATTACGCATTTGCTCAATTGGTAACATATCTTGAAGAGCATCATATAGCGGTCGTAAATATGGATCAATTTTTTCTCTAAAGTCACCTGGCAAAAAACCTAAACTTTCGCCAGCTTCAACCGCAGGACGAGCAAGAACAATTCTTTGAACAATTCCCTTTTTCAAAGCAGCCAAAGCAAATGCAACAGCTAAATATGTTTTTCCCGTTCCAGCAGGTCCAATAGCAAAACAAATATCATTTTTTGTTACACTTGCAAAATATTCAACTTGTGTTGGAGTCTTAGCTTTTATAACATCTTTTTTAGAATATAAAACAATATTTTTATATTCTTTTTCAGTAATAATTTCTTGTCCTGAAATGGTTAAATCAATTATTGTAAGAACATCTTTAGAAGTAAGTTTTCCAGTAGTATTAAGAACAAAAACCATTTCATTAAATATTTTATCAATAAAAGCAACTTCATCAGCTTCGCCTTTTATAACAGCTTTATCACCTCTAATAAATAGTTTTGCAGTAAATTTTTCTTCAATTGGTTTAATATTTTGGTCATTAAAGCCAAGTAAATCTTGAATATTTACATTATCTATGTTTATTTGTTTTTCTATTTGCGTAAAAACCTCCATAATCAAAAAAAGGATGTTTAATTTTATTTAAACATCCTTTTGTAAATTCTAAAAAAGCAAACAAATATTAATTTTGGGTAGGTGGAGCAGGTTTGTAATTAGCTTTTGCTTTATCGTATTTAGCTTTTTCTTCATTACTTAAATTAGGAATTTTAAATTCTTGTTTTGGATAAATTAAATCTGGGTTTTTAATTTGGTCTCTGTTTGCGTTATATATAACTGGCCACGCAAAACCGTTTCCATAAAATTCATCTTTTTTAGCAATTTTCCATAGATAATCACCTTTTACAACAGTATAAACAACTTCTTTATTTACTGTTTCAACTTTCCATGCAGCTAAAGAACGTTGTAATTGACCATAAACTTGATCATTAAATTCTGGCAATGCACTAATTTTATCTTTCTGTAAATTTTCTAAAGCAAGAAGAGCGTCCTCGTAACTACCTTCATTACGTTGAATTTTACCTTTTAAGGTAGCAACATCATTTCTATAACGTGCAATTGAAGCATCTGTAGCACCAACTAAAGTATTTAGCTCTCTTTGACTGTCTTCTACTGATTCAAGAGCTGCTTGTTTAGCTTTTAATCCATCAATTTGACTTTTTAATTCATTTACATCCTTTGTTAGTTCAACTCTATTTTGAGTTAATCTATTCATTTCGTTTTGATATTCCTCTTGAGTCATTTCTTTTTCTTCTTGAGCAAAAGTGCTAACTGATAAAAGAAGTAATAAACTCAAGACAGTGGCAACTAATTTATAACTTTTCATTTCTGTCTCCTTTTTAATATTTCATTTTAGCTAAGTTAGCTTCAACTTCAGCTTTTTCTTTAGCAATTTTTTCTAATTTTGCATTGTGCTCTGCAATTTCTCTTTCAATTTTAGTTTTTTCACTTTTTAATGAATTAACTTCTTTTTCAAGAGCTTTAACTTCTGTTCTTATTGCATTAAGGTTTGCCATCTCTTCTTCGCTTACTCCACTGCAGCCAACAAAACTTACCATACTAGCAAGTAATATTACTCCAATAGCAGAAGTGAACATTTTTTTAGCTTTTTGCATTAGGTTCCTCCGGGTTGATTGATTAATTATTTATTTTAATAATTCAAATATACTAAATTTTTAAACCAAACTAAATCATTTGTTGTTCCACAAAGCTCAAATAACTATTATCAGCAATAATTATATGGTCAAAAACTTCAATATCTAATAACTTGCCAGCTTCAACCAATTTTTTTGTTGTTTTAATATCTTCGTTACTTGGTTCACAATTTCCACTAGGATGGTTATGAATCAATATAATATTAGCAGAATTATTTTCAATTGCAACTTTAAATACTTCTCGAGGATGAACAATACTACTTGTTAAATTTCCTGTTGAAATAATATTGTATCTAATAATTCTATTGGCAGCATTCATTGAAACAACAATAAATTTCTCTTTAACTTCATCACGGAGTATTGGAATAAACATTTTGGCTATCTCGGATGGATTTGTAATAGATTTATTAGAAAACCATTTACTTTGAGATTCAACTCTTCTGCTAATTTCAAATGCCGCAACTAATGTGGCGGCTTTGTCTTTTCCTATTCCAAGATTGTTTTGCAAAGATTCTGCTGATTGAAGTGCAAGCTGAGCCAAATTTGTGTACCTGCTAATTAATTTTTGTGCCATTTCAACAACAGAAACTCCACGAGTTCCAGTCCTTAATAAAATAGCTAACAATTCCGCATCTGTTACATTTTGTTGTCCACGTAATAGTAATTTCTCTCTTGGTCTATCATCTAAAGGAATATCTTTTACTTTCAACTGCCCTCCCAATTTATTATAAATTTAACCTATTATTTTTGTTTATATCTTTGGCCATCTCAAAATATTTATTTGCCTCTATAATTTCCTTATTTTTCAAATACCAATTACCAAACATATTTAGAATTTTATAAGTGGATTCTGATTCATCAAAAGCATCATCAAATTTAGACTTCGCTTTTTTAATTTCATCCAACAAAATTAAAATTTTAATCTCTAAATGTTTCCATTCAATTAATGTTGGATTTAATTTTAAAGCTTTTTTAATTGATTCGTTTGCATGATAATACATTTCTTTGAATAAATAAATTTCAGCTTCAATTTTATACGATTCTGCGGCTCCATCAGAAAGCTCAATTGATTTTTTGATTGATTTAAGTGCATCATCAAACAATGAATTTTGGAGATATATTTTTGCAAGATAAAAGAACACACTTGGTACTAATTTGGATGTTTTATATTTACTCAAAAATAAAACAAATATTTGCTGGGAATCATAAAACTCATTTTTATGAAAATTAACAAGTCCCTTTAAAAAAAGTAAATTATCATTTTGAATATTTTGAAACTTATCAATAAAAACTTGGGCATCATTAAACAATGAATTTTTAACTAAAAAATAACTGACCAATTTTATAATTTCTTCATCATTTGAATTTTTTTCAAGATATCTATTAAACAAATCAACAGCAGATTTAGTTTTGCCAGCTTTATCATATAAATCGGCTAACTTTATTGTAGAATCTCTTTCGGATTCTTCATGCATAATTAGTTTTTGATATATTTGAATAGCTGCAAGTGTATTATTATTACTTATGTAAACAGATGCTTTTTTAAATTGTGCTTCAATATTTAATGATTCTATTATTCCCATTCAATAGTCGCTGGTGGCTTTGAACTAACATCATAAACTACGCGATTAATTCCTTGAACATTTCTTATTATTTTGTTGGATATAGATTCAAGAACTTCTGGTTTCAAATGATACCAGTCAGCTGTCATTCCATCTACCGAAGTAACAGCGCGTAATGCCAATACATTTTCGTAAGTTCTGGCATCGCCCATAACTCCAACAGTTTGAATAGGGAGAAGAACTGCAAAAGCTTGCCATATTTCATCATAAATTCCAAAATTGTGAAGTTCATCAATAAATATTTGGTCAGCTTCGCGAAGAATATTTAATTTTTCTTTTGTTATATCGCCAATAATTCTAACAGCTAAACCAGGACCTGGAAATGGGTGACGTCTAATGAATTCAATTGGCAAACCAAGTTCTTTTCCAATTGCTCTAACTTCATCTTTGAATAATTCCCTAAAAGGTTCAATCAATTTAAGATTCATTTTTTTTGGTAAACCACCAACATTGTGGTGAGTTTTAATTGTAACCGATTGCCCTTTTACTGGAACTGATTCAATTACATCGGGATAAAGAGTGCCTTGTACTAAAAAATGAACTGTTCCAATTTTTTTGCTTTCTTGTTCAAAAATTTCAATAAAAGTTGCACCAATTATTTTCCGTTTTTTTTCGGGATCGGCAACACCAGCCAATCGCGAAATAAATTTTTCAGATGCATCAATTGAAATAAGATTTAAGTTATAACTATTTTCAAACATTTTAATAATATTTGCACTTTCATCTTTTCTCATCAGTCCAGAATCAATGTGAATGCAAATAAGATTATCACCAATTGCTTTATGCATTAAAATTGCAGCCACCGATGAATCAACTCCGCCACTTAAAGCACAAATTACTTTTTCGTTGCCAACTTTAAATTTAATAAGCTCAGTTGAAGTTTTAATAAAATTGGAAGGTGTCCAATTAGGAGTAATTTTACAAATGTTGAATAAAAAATTATTTATAATAATTTTACCATACTCGGTGTGAGCAACTTCTGGATGAAATTGAAGTCCATAAATTTTTATTCCTTCATTAGATAGAACGCAAATTGGAGTATTTTCTGTTTTTGAATCGACTGAAAAGCCTTCCGGAATTTTAGTAATTAAATCACCATGACTCATCCAAACAATCGAATCGTTTTTTACTCCATTAAGAATGGAAGAATAATTCTGAATATTTATTTTGGCTTTCCCATACTCACGATCATCCGCAGGTTCAACCTTACCATTGTAATTTTTTGCAATTAATTGCAAGCCATAACAAATGCCAAGCACTGGAATTTTAAGTTCAAAAATTTCTTTATTTAATTGTGGAGCATCCGCATCATAAACACTCATTGGTCCACCAGAAAGAATAATTCCAGAAGGATTTAATTGCTTAATTTCATCTATCGAATAATTGTGTGGATGAATTTCTGAATATACATTAGCTTCTCTTATTCTACGAGCGATAAGCTGAGTATATTGAGAGCCATAATCTAAAATTAGGACTAATTGTTTTGATATCATTTTAATCTTTAATTAATGATAAAGCAGATGGTTATTCACCAATCTGCTTTTTATAATCTTCTAAAGAAAGAAGTGTATCAAGTTCTGATAAATTGGAGCATTCAACCTTTATTATCCAACCAGCACCATAAGGGTCAGAATTTACTAATTCTGGTTCATCTTCTAATGCTGAATTAAGTTCTAAAACTTTTCCGGAAACAGGTGCATATAAATCACTTACTGTTTTAACTGCTTCAATCGATCCAAATGTTTTGCCACTTTCTAGTTCAGCAATATCAGCATCAACATCAACAAAAACGATATCACCAAGTTCGCTTTGTGCAAAATTGCTAATACCAATTGTGGCTACATTTCCATTAACAACAACCCATTCGTGATCTGACGTGAATTTAATTCCTTGTGGGATATTCATATTAACCTCTAAATTTAGTTTTCTAATAATTTTTCTATTGAATTTGTATCGTAATTTCCAGTTAGGAAATATTTATTATTTAATATTCTTTGATGAAATGGAATTGTTGTTTTAATTCCTTCAATTGTAAATTCATCAAAAGCTCTTTTTGCTCTTTTAATTGCATGTTCTCTATCAACACCCCAGACAATTAATTTTGCAATTAAAGAATCGTAGTAAGGCGGAATTATATAATCAGTATAAATATGCGAATCAACTCTCACCCCAAAGCCACCGGGAAAATGGAGGTATTCAATTCTTCCAGGAGATGGTCTAAAATTAAAATCAGGATCCTCAGCATTAATCCTAAATTCAAAACTATGTCCATTTAATTTTGTAGGTAAATCTTGAACTTTTTCTCCAGCAGCAACATAAATTTGTTGTTTAATCAAATCAACGTTGTTAACCATTTCTGAAATTGGATGTTCTACTTGAATACGAGTATTCATTTCTATGAAATAGAATTTTTGGTCTTTATCAACTAAAAATTCAATAGTTCCAGCTCCTTCATAATTTACAGATTTTGCACCAAGAATTGCTGCATCGGACATTTGTTTTCTAACTTCCTCAGAAATTATTGGTGATGGAGATTCTTCAATTAATTTTTGATGACGTCGCTGAATGGAACAATCTCTATCACCATAGGAATAAACATTCCCAAATTGATCACCCATTAATTGAATTTCAACATGTCTTGGAGATTCAATAAATTTTTCGAGATAAAGTTCTGCATTATCAAAACCAGTTTTGGCTTCATTGCTTGCTGTATGAAAAGCATTTTCAACTTCATCTTCTTTCCAAACAATGCGCATTCCTTTGCCACCACCACCAGCTGAAGCTTTTAGAATAACAGGATACCCAATTTCATTGGCAATTTTTTTTGCTATTTCAACCGATTCAACTGCACCATCACTTCCTGGAACTACTGGAACACCACAATTTTTCATTGTAGTTTTTGCAAAAGCTTTATCGCCCATTTTACGAATCATATCGGGTGATGGTCCAATAAACTTTATTTTCATATCTTCGCATATCTGAGAGAAATTTGCATTTTCAGCCAAAAATCCATATCCAGGATGTATTGCATCAGCACCAGTAACTTCGGCTGCTGCAATAATTCTTGGAATATTTAAATAGCTTTCTTTTCCACTTGCTGGACCAATACAAACTGCTTCATCGGCAAAAATAACATGAGCTGAGTTCTTATCGGCAACAGAATAAACAGCCACAGTTGAAATACCAAGTTCTTTACAAGTACGAATTACTCGAAGAGCTATCTCTCCCCTATTGGCAATTAAAATTTTCTTAAACAAATTTTATCCTTCGTTATGAATTATCAATTTTTTTCTATTAAGAAAAGAGGTTGGTTATATTCAACGGCTGTTGCATTTTCAACTAATATTTTTATAATTTTACCACTTTCATCGCATTCAATTTCGTTCATTAATTTCATAGCTTCAATAATACATAATACCGTACCTTCTGAAACACTATCGCCAACTTGAACATAAGGGTTTGAATCGGGAGAAGGGGCACGATAAAAAGTTCCAACAATTGGAGATAAAACTTCGTGATATTTTGAGCTATCATCTGTAGGGATAATTGCTTTGTTTTCAATACTAATAGGATTTGCTTGTGCTGGTTGTGAATAATTGAATTGCTCGTTAAATGGTTGAGAAACCACCGTATTCACAATATTATTTTTACCATTTTTTGAGATCTTAATTTTAAGGTCTCCTTCTTGAACAGAAAAATCAGTTATTTCACTCTGCTCAACAATTTTTACTAGTTTTTTTATTAAGTTATAATCCATGACTCTCTTATAATTAGTTTTTAACTCTTTCTACATATTTACCTTCACGGGTATCTATTTTAAGTATATCACCAACATTAACAAAAATTGGTACATTAATTTCAGCCCCAGTTTCAAGAGTGGCTGGTTTCATAACATTTGTTGCAGTATCTCCTTTAAAACCGGGTTCTGTTTCAACAACTTCTAGCTGAACAAAAATTGGAGTTTCTGCAATAACGATAGCATCTTTATCGTCAAGAAGTAATTCAACTTCTTCACTTTCTTTTAGGAATTTATCTTGCTCACCAAAATATGATTTATCCACATTTAGTTGCT
>Ga0210039_1000292_pt1 | contig 55217 bp, 54 predicted proteins | sample CryGeyCG2114_250_3_FD_185460 | JGI IMG/M metagenome (GOLD analysis project Ga0210039, IMG submission 185460) | Groundwater microbial communities from aquifer - Crystal Geyser CG17_big_fil_post_rev_8/21/14_2.50 (SPAdes) (version 2) | ecosystem: Environmental > Aquatic > Deep subsurface >...
GAAGTCCAGGGATACTTGCGTCCATTTGTAAAAATTAAGGAAAAACGAACGTTAAAAACAGGATTATCCAACTTAAAATCAACTAAAAACCTAAAAATGAATGAAATTTAGACCGAAATTTGATATTAGAAATGCAAATTGAAATTAATCTAGGTTTTGCAATGGTCTTTAATTTGGGTATATCCATTAAATTCATAATTTATTCGCGTTTCATTTAATTGATTCTTCACATAAAATTCTGATTATATGGTATCTAGAGGATTTTCATCACTGGAGGAACATACCGTAATAAAAACAAAACCTATTGGTAAGTTGGTTAATATTCAGATAGATTTTTTCATTCTTATTTATTCTGTTTTTTGGTTATGTAGTATCCAATAGCGGCACCCAAAATGGTAAATAGCACCACACTTAAAAACAGGTTAAATACGATATCCCAGCCATTACCAACAAATTTATCGTAACGTTCAACGGTTTTAATGAAATTTTTTAGGTAACCAAACACTCCGCTACCTCTGCTTCCTCCATAATTTTTTATGATATCCGATTGAAAATAGTAGCTTAAGGGGATGCCTAATAAAAATCCTAGTAGTCCAAAAGTTACCACCTTTGTGTTGTTTTGAGTTAAAAATATATAGAGTCCAAAATAAGCGAGTATACCCAAAGGAATAAATATAAGCGTTAGCACAATCATTGATATTCTCAAAGCTAAAGGATGAACATTTAACTTTTTAGAAAGTCGGCTACAAACCCCAAGAAGTGTTTTTTCAGATTGTGTAAAATACCCAATAATAGTTTCTTTATTCATTTTAAAAGCAGTTTTTAATTGTTAATTAGCACCAAATAATTCAAAAATAACCTTACAAAACTCAACTAAAAACCTTAAATGTTTAACTGTTTATGTTAGAGGATTTTTTGTAGACGAAGATTTATTATCTGTGTTAAAATAGTAACTTTGTATGGGTCTGAATTATTATTTAAAAATTATTTAAAAGTCCTTTGGACACAAAACATATGTGCCGTGGTTTTAAAACATACATAAAAAACACATTTTCTGTAACCGATGAAAAACATATTAACGCTTGTTTTTTTTATTTTGGGGAATTATTTGGTAAATGCACAGGAAACCAAAAAAACACTTGACTCTGTTTATAATCTTATTCGGTCAATGCCTGTTAAGGATACCTCTACCATCAATCTAAGAAACGACTTTACCAAGCAATATCTTTTTGCTAATCCTACAGATAGTACTTTGTTGGATTTTGCTCAATATACCTTAGAAGAAGCCAATAAAATCAAGTACTACAAAGGGGTTGTTTTGGCCTATGAACGCTTGGCTCTTGTGTATCAATATTCGTTTTCAAACCCCTATAAAGCATTGGAATTATATTATTTAGCGCTTGGAATTATTGAAGAAAACAAGACACTTCAATCCTATAAATGGGGCATACTTGGCAATATTGCTACCATTTATTACGAACAGGAAGAATTCTATAAAGCCTTAAATGTTTTTAAAGAAATTCTACAAAATAATAACCAAATGGAGTTACGCTCCATGGCTAATATAGCCAATATTTATGGTTCGTTAGGCATGAGAGATTCGTCCATCTATTATTACAACAGGGCTTTAAATCATCCTCAACTCTCAGGAAACTTTATGTATGAAGCAAATTTACTGAGCAATATTTCTCTAATCTATCAACAAAATGGAAACATAAACAAAGCCTTAGAATCTATAGAAAAAAGTTTAAAGCTAATAGATTCATTTAATATAGAATTTGTTCGTCCAACAGCATACGCCAACGCCGCAATGGTCTATTTATCAAATCAAAAATACCTCAAGGCAAAACAATATGCGTTAGAAGGACTTCAATTAAGCCAAAATTCAGGCAATTTATTTATGAAAAAATCTGCTTGGGGCACACTTGCCGATTTGTATGAAGCAGAAGAAGATTATCTTGAAGCCCTAAACGCCTATAAAAAATATGCCGTGTTAAAAGACAGCCTCAACAACCAAAACAGACGTGTAGAAATTAACCGCAAGCAAATGGAGTTTGACTTTAACATAAAGCAAACATTTGCCAATGTTGAGTTACAGAGGCAAAAAACCATTAAAAAAGTTACCTTTTTGGCAGGAGCAATATTGCTTTTGACATCATTTATTGGATTTATACTGTATAAACGCAAACAAGAAGCAGTAAGCAAACAAAAAGAAGCAGAATTCAGTGCTCTAGTATCAGACACAGAGCTAAAAGCATTGCGTGCACAAATGAGCCCACATTTTATATTTAATTCATTGAATTCTATTGGCGATTATTTTACAAAGAATGACAATCGAAAAGCTCAAGAATACTTAATACAATTTGCCAAACTAATGCGAATGGTGTTAGAAAATTCTGAGCAAAATGAAATTTCTTTAGGCGAAGACTTAAAATTTATAGACCTTTATTTACAAGTGGAAACCAAACGCTTGCCTGAAAAATTTGATTTTTCTATAAATGTGGCCGAAGATTTGGATACCGATACTATTATTGTACCACCTCTTTTGCTTCAACCTTTTATTGAAAACAGTATTTGGCACGGGTTTAAAAACAAAGATGAAAAGGGTCATATATCCATTGAAATTAAAAAAGCAAACGGATTTTTACTCTGTATTGTAGAAGACAACGGGAATGGAAGACACCAAGCAATGTCTGTTAAAAAATCTTTTGGGATAGCCATTACAGAAAACCGTTTAAACATTCTAAACCGAAAAAATCAAACCCATGGAAAATTGAACATTATAGACAAGCCAAATAAAAAAGGCGTTAGAGTGGAATTAAGCCTTCCTTTAGAATATTCTTTTTAAAATTTGAACAATGAAAGTAGTTATAATTGATGACGAACAACATTCTACCAATAGAATACTTCAATTGTTAGAACCTTATAAGAACAAATTGCATATTGAAACTTTCAATGAGGTAGCGTGTGCCATAGATGGGATTAATACTCTAAAACCTGATGTGGTGTTTCTTGATGTTCAAATTCACGATAAAACAGGCTTCGACATTTTAAAACAAGTAGATTTCCTTAATTTCTCTTTAATTTTCACAACAGCCTATCAGCAGTATGCCATTGATGCTTTTAAGTTTTCTGCCATAGACTATTTGCTAAAACCCGTAACGAGTGAAGATTTTGAAAGTGCCATAAACAAGGCTTTTGAAAGAGGAGAAAGAAACCAACTAAGCGACAAAATGGATGTGCTTCTCTCACATCTCTCATCCAGTAAATTTTCAAAAAAAATAAGTTTAGCCAGTATTAAAGGTTTTGTTTTTATAGATATTGATTCTATTATTAGGTGTGAATCAAGTGGAAACTATACCTATATTTTTACAACAGACAAAAAAATGCACACAGCCACAAAAACATTGAAATATTTTGAGGAGCTTCTGGTTCATCATGAGTTTTTTAGAATACATAATTCGCACCTAATTAATTTACACTATGTGAAGGCTTATGCTAAAAGTGGTTTTGTGACTTTATCTGATGATTGCAAACTGGAAGTTTCGGTGCGCAGAAAAGAGCACTTTTTAAAAGCCTGTAATGCTATTCTAAAATAGCTTAATTAAGCAACCATTAGAAAAGGTAAGGTGTTACTATGCGGTATTGGTTTTGTCTAAAAATTTAAGTTGCAGGATTAGGTATTTCAGCATGCACATCATTAATCTGTTTTAAAATGTCATCACTTAAATTGATATGAATACTGTCTATATTTTCTTTTAATTGCTCTAAACTAGTTGCCCCAATAATATTACTGGTAACAAAAGGTTGTTGGGTTACAAAGGCTAAACTCATTTGCGCTAAGGTCATGTTGTTCTCTTCAGCAATTTTTAAGTAGCGTTTTGTAGCTTCGGTACATTGTTCACTACTATACCTGGCAAATCTTGGGAATAATTTTAATCGGGCATTATCTGCCGCAGTTCCTTTAATGTATTTTCCAGAAAGCACGCCAAAAGCCATGGGCGAATAGGCTAATAAGCCTAAGTTTTCGCGTATGGATATTTCGGCCATATCGCCTTCAAAAACACGATTTATTAGTGAATACGCATTTTGAATGGTTATCATTCTGGGTAAGCCTTTTTTTGATTCTGCCAAATAACGCATAGCGCCCCAAGCTTTTTCGTTGGAAATGCCTATATGACGTATTTTTCCTGATTTAATTTTTTCTTCCAGAGCATGAAGTACTTCATTAAAATTATCTTTCCACTCGTCTTCTGGTGCAGGTTTATAATCTCTTACACCAAAGGTATTGGTAATACGCTCTGGCCAATGTATTTGATATAAATCTATATAATCGGTTTGCAAACGTTTTAACTCGTTATCAAGAGCTTCTTTTATTGACTCTGAACTAAGCCCTGTGGTTCTAATATGAGCCGTATAATCACTTGGGCGACCCACAATTTTACTGGCTAAAATTACCTTATCTCTTTTTCCTGATTTTTTTAACCAACTACCTATAATTTTGCTGGTTCTACCTTGAGTTTCTGGAGATGCTGGCACCGGATACATTTCGGCGGTATCAATAAAATTAATGCCTTGCTCTATAGCATAATCTAATTGTTCATGCCCTTCGGATTCTGTATTTTGGTTTCCCCAAGTCATGGTGCCTAAACATATTTTACTGACTTTTATATAGGTATTTGGGAGTTTTGTGTATATCATAAAAAAATTATCACGCTTTTAAAAAAAATTTAAAGATAAAAAAACCGTTTTATAACTTTTAGACGGCTATTTTGTTTTATGGGTTCATTAAATCTTCAATCTCATCAGCTTCAATAGGAATTTTACGCATTAAGTTAAAGGGTTCACCTTTCTTTTGAATAACCACATCATCCTCTAAACGTATTCCAAAACCTTCTGCAGGAATATAAATTCCAGGTTCTACGGTAAATACCATATTGGCTTGCATGGGTTCTGTTAAAATACCATAATCATGGGTGTCTAATCCCATATGGTGCGATGTGCCGTGCATAAAGTATTTTTTATAGGCAGGCCAATCTTGGTCTTCATTTTTAACATCGGCTTTATCTAACAGTTTTAAGCCTAATAATTCGGAAGTCATTAATTTACCAACTTCTACATGATAGTCTGCCCAATCAGCTCCGGGAACAAGCATTTTAGTGGCCTCATTTTTAACTCTGTTTACAGCGTTGTAAACTTCTTTTTGTCTTTTGGAAAACTTACCGGAAACAGGAATGGTTCTAGTCATATCACTGGAATAATTGGCATATTCGGCCCCAACATCAAGCAAAATTAAATCGCCTGATTTGCATGAATGGTTATTTTCAGTATAATGCAAAACGTTGGCATTATTTCCAGAAGCGATAATGGGTGTGTAAGCAAATTTTTTAGATCGGTTTCTCAAAAATTCGTGCATAAACTCAGCTTCAATTTCATATTCCCAAACACCAGGTTTAACAAAATTTAAAACCCTTCGAAAGCCTTTTTCAGTAATATCACAAGCTTGTTGAATTAAATCTATTTCTATCTGGCTTTTTACAGAACGCAAACTTTGTAAGATAGGATTGCTTTTGGCTACAGAATGCGCTGGATATTTTTCTTTTAACCATTTTGTAAAACGGTCTTCACGGGTTTCTGTTTCTACATTAGCTCTATAATGCTCGTTGGTATTAATGTAAACGGTATCAGACTGTGTCATAAGCTCAAACATGATTTTTTCTAGGTCTTTAAGCCAATAAACGGTTTTAATGCCGCTGGTGGCAAAGGCCGCTTCTTTAGTTAGTTTTTCGCCTTCCCAAACGGCTATATGTTCGTTGGTTTCTTTTAAAAATAAAAGTTCTCTGTGTTTTTCTTTTGGGCAATCTGGAAATAATACCAAGACACTTTCCTCTTGGTCAACACCACTTAAATAAAAAATATCTCTGTGCTGTTCAAAGGGCATGGTACTGTCTGCGCTGATGGGGTAAATATCATTAGAATTAAATACTGCCAAGCTTTTTGGTAGCATTTTAGCCGTAAAATTTTTACGGTTTTGAATAAATAACCGTTGTTTAATAGGGTGGTATTTCATTGAAAATAGATTTAACGATAAAATTACAAAAACAAACAAGACTTTATTAATATTTCGCTATTTTTGATAGATTCCGAATTTAATGTTATGAAAACTAAGGTATTAAAAATAGTTATCGTGTTGTTGTGTTTGGCTTCAACCGATTTGTGGTCTCAAATGGTGCTTAAAGAAATCTCATTAAAAGCGCTAATAGATAATTCAACCATGGTTGTTGAAGGTGAAGTCATTGCAAAACAATCGTTTTGGGATAACCAGTTAATTTATACCGCAAACACCGTTAAAGTTTACAAGGTTTTTAAAGGAGAACCAACATCAACAACCATACAAGTTATAACTTTGGGAGGAGCTGTTGGTTTAAAAGCATTGGATGTTTCAACTAGTTTAAAGCTTCAAAAAGGTCATGTAGGGATTTTTATGCTTCAAAAAAGTCCAGTTAATAATCCAGTTGCCAATAGAATTTTAGCGGATCAATTTCAGCCTTTTGGAGCTATTCAAGGGTTTTATAAATATGACCTTTATAGTGATGTTGCCATAAACCCATTCCATAAAAAGAACGGCATTTCTTCAAAGTTTTATAAAGAAATCATGACTGTTACCGGTAAAAATTTTGCAGAAGTTTCTGCTTTTAATACAAACAAGTTTAATGAATCAATCAATCAAAAAACAGCTTTAGCACCCATTATTACAAATTTTAATCCAACAACGGCAACCGCAGGAACAAAAATGCAACTTACCATCAATGGATCGGGTTTTGGAAGTTCGGGTGTTGTTAGTTTTTCAGATGCTGACCAAGGTGGAGATGGTAGTTATATGAATGCCCTAGCCACACAAATTATTTCCTGGAGCGACACTAAAATTGTTGTTGAAATTCCATCAGGAGCCGGAACTGGTAAAATAAGGGTTACAGATGCTGCTTTGGCAAGTATTGTTTCTACAGAAGACTTGACTATTTCTTATTCTGAATTAAATGTAATTTATGATGCAGATGATGAAACTGGAACGGGGGGAGTTAATGGACCCGAAGAACCGTATGCTTATTCCGTACAGCATTTCGCACAAGACATTGCTTCTGGAGGATACGAATGGGAAATGCAAACACAATTTTTTAACGATTCAGAGCATCCGGGTGCTAGAGCTGCTTTTGAAAGAGCTTTTGAAACATGGCGTTGTACCACATTGATAAATTGGACGATAGGCAGTACACCAACCTCTGTTAACGTTGTTGAGAGTGATGGCACAAATGTTGTTAAATTTAATAATGGCACAGAACTGCCCGATGGCGTTTTAGGAACTTGCTTTTCTTGGTATTCTGGTTGTGGAAGTTCTGCTCCAAATTTAAATTGGTTTGTAGCCGAGTTAGATATTGTTTTTGATTCTGGCACAACTACCGATTGGAATTTTGGCCCTGGAGCAACTACTGTTTTAGGAGAATTTGATTTTGAAACCGTAGCACTTCATGAATTAGGTCATGGCCATCAATTGGGCCATGTTATTGATACCAATGCCGTTATGCATTTTGCACTCTCTTTTAACGAAGACCAAAGAGCACTTACCACGAATGATATTACGGCAGCAACGGATGTGCAAAACAGAAGTACATCAACTTCCGTTTGTGGAACAACTGCAATGACAGATTATGCCGGAACTTGCAATTTAAGTGTTGAAGACGAGTTATTGAATGCTGCTGTTAAAATGTATCCCAACCCATCCAATGGTATATTTTATATCACAAATGAGCCTTTCATCCAATTAAAAAAAGCTATGATTTTTGATTTAAGCGGTAGAAAGATTTCTGAATTTGATCTTTCAGGATCTTCAAAAACAAAATCAATGAATTTAATAGGACTATCAAAAGGTATTTATTTAATAAACATTCATTCTAACAGCGCTTTTATAACTAAAAAATTAATTTTAGAATAGTAGAAGACTACTAAAAACCTTTAAAAATGGTGCTTTTAGGCACCATTTTTTGTTTACAGGTTTTGGATTATTTAAAATAGTTCTAAATAAATATTTAAATGCATTAGTTTTTGTCTATAATGATAATGAAGTGTATTTTTGTGTACACATTTTTAACTTCAATATAATGAGCGGATTTTTTAAATCTTCAATTGGAAGAAAAGTATCGATGGCACTTTCGGCTTTTTTCCTCATGTTTTTCTTAATAATTCATTTAGCAGTAAATATAACTTCCATTTTTAGCGAAGCGGTGTTTAACGAAATGTCTCATTTTATGGGAACAAATCCTTTAGTTCAATTCGCCTTACAACCTGTTTTAATTTTTGGTGTTGTATTTCATTTTGTCATGGGTTTTGTTCTAGAAATAAGAAACAAAAAAGCACAAGGCATAGCGTATGCCAAAAATAACGGAGCTGCCAATTCTACTTGGATGAGTAGAAACATGATTTATAGTGGATTGGTTATTTTGGCTTTTATAGGGCTACATTTTATCGATTTTTGGTTTCCAGAAATAAATTATAAATACATCGCTGGAAACCCTGAAGAGCCAACCAGATATTTTCATGAATTACAAGAAAAATTTGTCCCTATTTGGAGAGTTGCTGCCTATGTTTTATCATTTATTTTGTTAGGATTACATTTAGCTCATGGTTTTACTTCGGCTTTCCAATCCATGGGAATTACGGCAGGAAGAAAGAAAACATTAAAAACAATCGGCATAGCTTACTCAATCATAATTCCTTTAGGATTTATTATTGTTGCGCTTTTCCATCATTTAAATCACCATTAATCTTAGAGATATGGCATTAGATTCAAAAGTACCAGAAGGTCCAATAAAAGATAAATGGACAAATTATAAAGATAAAATCAATCTTGTTAACCCCGCAAACAAGCGTTTAATAGACGTAATAATTGTTGGTACAGGTTTGGCTGGAGGTTCGGCTGCCGCAACTTTGGCAGAGTTAGGATATAATGTAAAAGCATTTTGTTTTCAAGATTCTCCAAGAAGAGCACACTCCATTGCAGCTCAAGGAGGCATTAATTCCGCAAAAAATTATCAAGGAGATGGCGATTCTACGTATAGATTGTTTTATGACACGGTTAAAGGAGGAGACTATCGTTCAAGAGAAGCAAACGTGTATCGTTTAGCTGAGGTTTCAACCAGCATCATCGATCAATGTGTTGCGCAAGGCGTTCCTTTTGCTCGTGATTATGGTGGATTGTTAGACAACCGTTCTTTTGGAGGTGTTTTGGTTTCCAGAACTTTTTATGCCAAAGGTCAAACAGGACAGCAATTATTATTAGGTGCTTACTCAGCCATGAACCGTCAAATTGGGCGTGGCAAAATTAAAATGTATAACCGCCATGAAATGCTAGATGTTGTTATTGTTGACGGAAAGGCTAGAGGTATTATAGCGCGTAATTTAGTAACAGGTGAAATTGAGCGCCACTCTGCTCATGCTGTTGTTTTAGGAACAGGAGGTTATGGCAATGCCTTTTATTTATCAACCTATGCCATGGGTAGCAATGTAACAGCGGCATGGAAAGCACATAAAAGAGGCGCTTTTTTTGCAAACCCATGTTTTACTCAAATACATCCAACATGTATTCCAGTGTCTGGTGATCATCAGTCAAAATTAACATTGATGTCAGAATCGTTACGAAATGATGGTAGAATTTGGGTTCCTAAGCATATGGAAGATGTGCTTGCTATTAGAGAAGGAAAATTAAAACCAACCGAAATACCTGAAGAAAACCGAGATTATTATTTAGAACGTCGATATCCAGCATTCGGAAATTTAGTTCCTAGAGATGTAGCTTCCAGAGCCGCAAAAGAACGCTGCGATGCAGGTTATGGCGTTAATAAAACAGGAGAAGCGGTTTACTTAGATTTTGCTACGGCGATTGAACGTTACGGAAAAGAACAAGCACATGTTAAAGGGCTTGATGAAAATGATAAAGCACTTATTAAAAAATTAGGAAAAGATATTATCAAGGCAAAATATGGAAATCTTTTTCAGATGTACGAAAAAATCGTAGATCAAAACCCATACGAAACACCCATGATGATTTATCCAGCAGCTCACTATACTATGGGTGGTATTTGGGTTGACTACAATTTAATGACGACCGTTCCGGGATTATATGCTATTGGAGAAGCAAATTTCTCTGATCATGGAGCCAATAGATTAGGAGCTTCTGCCTTAATGCAAGGTTTGGCTGATGGCTATTTTGTGCTTCCATATACCATTGGGGATTATTTATCGCATGATATTCGTACTGGACCAATTCCAACGAATTCAAAGGAATTTGATGATGCCGAAAATCAAGTAAAGTCAAACTTAGATAAGTTAATAAACAATAACGGAACCCATTCGGTTGATTATTTCCATAAGAAATTAGGAAAAATCATGTGGAATAAATGTGGTATGGCCAGAAATGCCAAAGAGTTAAAAGAGGCCATTTCTGAAATCGCAGAATTAAGAGCAGAATTTTGGAAAGACGTCAAAGTTCCTGGTATAGCTAATGAATACAATGAAGAGCTTGCCAAAGCTGGCCGAGTTGCAGATTTCTTAGAATTGGGAGAGCTATTTGCAAAAGACGCTTTACAAAGAGAAGAATCTGCTGGTGGACATTTTAGAGATGAATACCAAACGCCTGAAGGTGAAGCCATGAGACGAAAAGAGTTTCAATATGTCTCTGCTTGGGAATATAAAGGTGAACCTAAAGACGCCGTTTTACATAAGGAAGCATTAGTGTACGAGAACATTGAAGTAAAAGAAAGAAGTTATAAATAGCATATTGGTTATGAAATGAGCCACAATAATTCTTAATTTAAAATAAGATATTTGACGGCGAATTCCATCTGACAAAAAAATAAAATAAAATTTAAACAGATGAAATTAACATTAAAAATTTGGCGTCAAAAAAGCGCTAACGATAAAGGAAACTTGGTTGATTATAAAGTTAATGATGTGTCTCCAGATATGTCTTTTCTCGAAATGCTTGACGTTTTAAATCAAGATTTAATAGATAAAAATGAGGAACCTATAGCATTTGATCATGACTGTCGCGAAGGCATTTGTGGTATGTGCTCTATGTATATTAATGGACGTGCTCACGGACCAGACAGAAGCATTACCGTTTGTCAACTACACATGCGTAGTTTTAAAGATGGCGATACTATTTATATAGAACCATGGCGTGCTAAAGCTTTCCCGGTCATTAAAGATTTAATTGTTGACAGAAGTGCTTTTGACAGAATACAACAAGCTGGTGGATTTATTTCGGTTAATACCTCAGGAAATACCCAAGATGCTAATGCTACTTTAATTTCAAAATATGCCGCCGATACCGCTATGGACGCAGCCACTTGCATTGGTTGTGGAGCCTGTGTAGCAACCTGTAAAAACTCTTCAGCCATGTTATTTGTTGGAGCCAAAGTATCTCAATATGCCTTATTACCGCAAGGACAGATTGAAGCTGCAGAACGTGTAAGAAACATGGTGGCCCAAATGGATTTGGAAGGGTTTGGTAATTGTACCAATACAGGTGCTTGTGAGGTAGAATGCCCAAAGGGAATCTCTTTAGAAAATATTGCCCGCATGAATAGAGAATTAATGAAAGCAAATATAAATTAACATTTGTTATTAATACTTTTAAGTTTTTTGGTTAGATTAGCCCACCTAAATATGGAACTTAATGTATTTTAAACGTTATTTAATTATTCTTTGCCTTTTTCTTATTTGTAATCAGGGTTTTACACAATCCGTTGAAAAACATACAAAATCTCAAGAACTTTTTAATGAAAAAGCCCTACTCCAAAACATCAAAACATTATCTTCTGATGCTTTTGAAGGTAGACGCACGGGTACAAAAGGCGCTGCTATGGCAAGGCAGTATATGATCGATCAATTTACTTTTCATAATGTATTGCCTTTAAAGAAAGCTTTTGAGCAATCGTTCAGTTTTAGTAACAATCAAAAGAGATATATAGGCACCAATATTTTAGGCTTCATTAAAGGAACCGAAAACCCTGAAATATATATTGTCATTAGTGCCCATTACGACCACGAAGGCATTAAAAACGGACTTATTTATAATGGTGCAGATGATGATGCATCGGGCATAGCAGCTTTAATAAGTTTTGCTGAGTATTTTAAAAGTAATCCACCAAAACATTCGGTAATCTTAGCGGCTTTTGATGCTGAAGAGCTAGGGCTGGAAGGTTCAAAATTTTTTGTAAATAACGCCATCATCCCACTAAAAAAAATCATGGTTAATTTAAATATGGATATGATTAGCCGTAGTGAAAAAAATGAATTATTTGCTGTTGGAACTAGATATAATGAAACACTTAAAGAGGTTATTTCAAATTTTAAAGCACCACATGGCGTAACGTTATTGTTTGGTCATGATGGAGAGGACAATCTTGATAACTGGACCTACTCATCCGATCATGCATCCTTTCATAAAAAAGGAATTCCTTTTCTATATTTTGGTGTTGATGATCATGAAGACTACCACACACCTAATGATGATTTTGAAAACATTCAACCAGAATTTTACAAAGAATCTGTAAAAATTATTTTATCTGTTTTTAATACTATTGACTCATTAAATCTTTAAAAGTAAGCCTTTAACTGAATGGCTCCTGTATGAATTGTTTTACTAGTTTCTGTCTTTCTTCCAAAGTAACTTAAATTTAAATCCAGAAACTTGGTAAGTTTTTTTTGTGCTAATAAACTCCACGTAAAGTTTTTTCCTGGCTGTAAACCTTCAAGCATTTGATACGAAACCGGTGTATTGGAATTGCCTGTAAAATTATTTGAAAAATAATTAAACTCTCCGGTTATTGTTCCTTTCTCATTATTTGAAAAGGTAAAAGACGTGCCGTATTTTTGTTGTTTTAAAGTCTCTTTATCTCCCGTGTTGTTTTGAGTTGAGGTATGTTGATAAAACACATCAAAACGGCTATTGTCATTAAATAAATAAGACAGTTTAGGGTTGTATCGTTGTTTATTTAAATTATAATTTTTACTCAAAAAATTTTCATTGATACTTTCATTCTCATCAAAAGCGGTTAATAATTCAATAAGCCAAGATTCTTCAATTTTATGGTTAAGGTTAAACTGATGGCTTTTTAAACGGTTTTCTATAAACCCAATGGAAAGCACATTTCTGGTTTTATTTGATAAATACGTGTAGGACGTTGTATAATGTTGTTTCCCTCGGTTAAAAAACAAAACGTTTCTAAAGTTAAATTGAAGCCCTAAAAGGTTATTGGCTTCTGTTTCAAACGGATTGATATTAAAATTATTCCCGGCACGTTTTATTTTTCTATCAATTAAATAGCTGGTTTGATTATAAAAATGCGACCAAAATTTCTCAGATTTATTATCACTAACCGACCATTGTGCCGGATTGATTGTAAACGTTTGACTCAATCTATTCTGATGCGTTTTTATAAAAACCCTATTTGGAAGCAATACTCGAATATAGCTTCCTTGGTCTTGAAATTGTGCTATTTCAAACTCCTCTAGCTCTTGAATAGCATTGTTGTTATAATCAATCCAAGTGTAAGTACCCTGTCCGGGTTCCACTTCAACATATGTAAAATCTTGTTGTGCCAATGCTCCAGAATTGGTTTCAAAAACCGTATTCCATTGTACAAATTGTTTAAAAAACTTTTGATTGTACTGCATTCTGGAGTTGATGGATTGCTCGTCTTCTATAGCCGCATCTTCATTATCAAGCACTCTATAATTTACATAAAGTGATACATTGGTGTTTGAATTTTTAATGAGTTTAGAGTCTAAATAAAACGTATTTGAGGTGTTTACTTTTTGTAATTGATTATTTTTTATGCTATCATTTATTCTATTTTTATAACCAATTTCAGCAAAAACGCCAGTGCTGTCTCCAACACCATAAAAGGCTTCATAAGATTTAAATTTCTGGCTTAAAGGCGTTAAGGTTGAGGTTGTTTTATCTTGTTGCTCATTGTTTTCAATAGCCAGTTTGGCGCCTAACCAACCATGTTTCATGCTATACGTAATTCTGTTATAAGATCTAATAAATGTTGATGAATTTATGTTTGATTCAGCATTTAAAAAACTGGAATAAGAAACCAAATTAAATTTATTTAATAACAAATTAAAATGGGCAACATGTCGGTTTCCAGTAAAATTTTCTGTAAAGCCTAAATGCTCAAATTGATATAAGGCGGTGCCTTTTTTTGAATGATTTAATGATAATCCTGTGATAAAAAGTTGTTGATTACCTGTTGGGTTTTCAATGTTCCAATCTCTTGTAAATTCTGCTTTATATAATCGCTCAATGGTTTTAAAATTCTTTTGAATATAATCTACATCCACAAAAGCATTTAAGTTCCAAAGGCTATCTTGTTTTACAATGGCTTGTGATATTTTAAGCTTTCCAGCAAAACCGTCATTATTGGCATCATCAAGGTTTGAAAACAAGTTGAGGTCATTTTTACTGCCAGCCATTTCAAAATCAATAGCCGTTTTTTCTGATGGGTTATAGCGTCCGTTAATAACAGCTATTTGAAGTTTTGTTGGTGCAATAAGTTGAACAATGGGCGCAAAGTTTCCTTGTGGAATACCCGAAACAGGTTCTATATATTCATAAATATTGCTAATGGCATTAATGCTACTTAATATGTAATCGCCTTGATTTGAACCTACTAAACTAAAGGTAACCCTGTATAATTCGTCATCAGGATTATTAGAAAACACAAAAGCTTCAACACCGTTAATGAGTTCTTTTTTATATAAAATTCTATTATCACTAAAACTGTCGAAAACATCCGAAGGAGAAACCATTAAGGTTTTGTCATCTCCGGCATTTGAAAGAATTTGCACTTGATCTGGAGACAAGTTTTGTTGTAAAGGTTGGTTTTTGGCATCATTTTCTGAATAAATCGAAACCCCAATATTTAATGTTTTGCTTTCAAATTTAGCACCACCAAAAGCCACTAAACGCGAAAAATTTCGCTCACTAAATTGATAATCAACCGTAATGCGCATTTCAGATGTTATGGGAAATGTCGCGTTAAAAATAATTTCTCCTGCATTATAATCTATCATGTAATCTTGATCTTCACCACGTTTTATTGCCACACCATTCACATAAACCGTTTCACTACCAGAAACAATTAAAACAAATAATTCACCATTTTGTCCTTGAAGTTTATAGGGTCCTTGATTGCCTTCTTGAGCGGTAAACTGGCTTCTCGTAAATTGTCCTCTTACCAAAGCACCTGCAGCAAATAGATTAGTTTTATGTTCATCATTACCCAAATTTACGTTTACTAATAAGCCTTGTACACGTTTAGAAAAATTGGCAAAATAGGATTGACTGTTTATCAAGTCAATGTCGCCGGCACGTACATTCCATGAATCGCTGAACAATTCAATAAAAACCTGATCAAATTCATCAAGCCGTTGTGAATAGCCGCTTTCTTGCAATGGAATGTTGGCATCTTGTATGGAAGCCCTTAGAGAAACTTTATTATTTAATTTGCCCGTTATTTGAAGATCAAGTTCACTATTTAAAACAGAGTTTTGATTGTTGCCAATGGTTACACCACGCGAAATACTTCCTGATGTTGTTAAGCCATCAAAAGGAACATAGCTGCTCTCTTGATTGCTTTGAGACAGTTTATAAAGTGTTTGAATATTATCATTGTTTTCAACAATAATATTCTCATCCAATTGCTTGTAAGTCTTGGTTAAAAAATCTGGAAAGCGTAAGTAATTAATGATGATGGAATCTGTTTCAATAGGTTTATTAAAAATTAAAAGGGCTTTAGGAAAATCAATAGTGTAATAACTGGTATCAAGATATAAACTGTCTTTTGTTTTAATGGAGAAAAAATTAGTGTTAATACTAACACTATCAATAACGATAGAATCTTTTACAGCAACTTTTTTAGTTCTATAATTAGAATTTTGAGACATGCCACAAAACCCCACAAAAAATATAAAAAGAAAGGCTATAAATTTCATCTACTACTTAAACTACAAATCGTTTAAAATATTTTGTTAATAGTTTTTGTTAAATGTGCCATAAAATAATAGTGTAAAAGTAACGTAATATTTATTTTAGCTAAAATTACTTAGTATCTTACATGAAGATAATATCTTATAACGTAAACGGCATTAGAGCGGCCATTAACAAAGGATTTTTACATTGGTTAAAAAGCGCCAATCCAGATGTTATTTGTTTACAGGAAATTAAAGCTTTACAAGAGCAATTGGATTTAGACCTTTTTGTTGAGGCAGGTTACCCATACAATTATTGGTTTAGCGCCCAAAAAAAAGGCTATAGCGGTGTTGCCATTTTAAGTAAAACAAAACCAAAACATGTGGAATATGGAACCGGTATTGCTTCTATGGATTTTGAAGGAAGAAATATAAGAGCAGATTTTGATGGGTTTTCTGTTATGAGTTTGTATTTACCAAGTGGAACCAACGATGATAGGTTAGAGCACAAATTTGAATACATGGATATGTTTCAAGACTACATTAACAGACTTAAAATAGACATTCCAAATTTGATAATTTGTGGGGATTATAATATTTGTCATGAAGAAATTGATATTCATAATCCAAAAGGATTGAGCAATGTATCAGGATTTTTACCTGTGGAACGCCAATGGATAGGCCATTTTATTACTAGCGGGTTTATTGATTCTTTCAGACATTTAAATAAAGAACCTCATAATTATACCTGGTGGAGTTATAGGGCTAATTCAAGAGCCAATAACAAAGGTTGGCGATTAGATTATGCCATGGTTTCAAAACCATTACAAGAAAACATAAAAAGAGCCGTTATATTGTCTGATGCGGTGCATAGCGACCATTGCCCCATTTTATTGGAAATAGATAATTAATTTAAAAACAAACCTTAATCAGAACTTAAAAAATGATAAAAAAAATTTCATTAGCCGTCATAACGTTAGCCTTGATAGCGTCTTGTGTATCTCCTAAAGTTTACAAAGAGTTAGAAGGAAAATACTCCAATTTAAAGCAAGAAAACAGAAAGCTTTCAGAAGAAAATGAATCACTTTTAAATGCTAAAACAATTGCTGAAAATGAGTTAAAACAACTTCAATCAGCGTATGATGAAGCGGTAGCAGAACGCGACAGATTACAAAGTGATTACAATGCTACAAAAGCTAATTATGATGCGCTAAAAGCATCTTATGATGCCTTAGAAAAAAATAGTTCCGAAGCTATTGCTGCCAATTCACAAAAAAACAGAGAGTTGTTGGCTCAGTTAGAAGCTAAAGAACAAGCACTTGCTTCAGAAAACCAACGATTGGAAAAGCTTAAAAGAGAATTGGAAGACCGGTCGAACAGAGTCGCAGAACTAGAAAAAGTGATAGCCGATAAAGATGCTGCCATGACAGCGTTAAAAGACGCTATCTCAAGAGCTTTAACCGATTTTGAAGGCAAAGGATTAACCGTAGAACAACGCGATGGAAAAGTGTATGTGTCTATGGAGAACAAATTATTATTCAGTTCAGGCAGTTGGGCTGTTGGAACCGAAGGCAGACGAGCAGTACAACAATTAGGAAGCGTATTGGGTCAAAATCCAGATATTGCAGTACTCATAGAGGGCCATACCGATAATGTACCCTATCAAGGCAATGCTCAATTAAGCGGAAACTGGGATTTATCAACCAAACGAGCCACTGCCATTGTTAATATCCTAAGAGAAAACGCTACAATTAATCCAGAGAATTTAACCGCTGCTGGTCGTGGAGAATATGCTCCAGTTGCAACTAATAGCACACCAGAAGGAAAAGCAAAAAACAGACGAATCGAAGTTATTTTAACACCAAAACTGGATGAACTTTCTAAATTGTTAAACGACAATTAATTACGGGGAGTTACCCAAGGTCTCGCTTAGAGTTTATCCTAAGCATAAACAAAGGGCTATATTTTTTTGCGCCTCAAAAAAAAGGTTGCCACTTCAATCGCTAACGCAAAACCTAAACATCGTTTTAAACCTTTCAGAACAAAGGTTCTGAAAGGTTTTTAATTAACTTTAAAACCAAGGTTTCTTACCTACTTGATACGTATTGTAAAATTCCTCGTCAGATTTTGTTAGGTAAATTATCCCTTCAATGAGTCCTAAAACACACATGACCCAACCGGCAATACCACAAGTAAGTATTCCAAGTATTAGGGTGATAACAAGTATAATAACACCCTCTTTGGTATATCCTAACACAAACTTATGAACTCCAAAAACCCCTAAAAAAATAGCTAACACCCCAGCTAATATTTTTTTATTACTACCTGTAAAGGTTTCTTTTGCGTTTTCAGCAAATTCTGAAGCACTTTCTTTTGCTTCTTCTGTAAATTCTTTGGACTTGTCTTTAAGGTCGTCGTTAAAATTTTTTTCTTCTGACATGATGGTTTTATTTTGGTTTGACCTTTAAATGTACTAAAAAAAATGGCTCTATGGAATAATTTGTTCTTACCTAAATAACAATATAACGCCACCAATGGCTGTCACAATTAAAATAAAACGGCGATAATTTAAATTTGAAATTAATTTTACAAGAAAAGCACCAACAAAAAATCCAGCAATAACCACCGGAACCATGACCGAATTTAAAATTAACGTTTCCTTATTGACCGTTTTCCAAACAAAAAAATGAAATGGTAATTTAAAAACATTAACAATGAAAAATAACCAAGCAGCGGTTCCTATAAACTCATTTTTTGGTAAACGCATGGCTAAAAAATAAATGTTAGCTACGGGTCCTGCCAAATTTCCAATCATGGTGGTAAACCCAGCTAAAAACCCGGCAATCCAAGAAAAAAATTTAGATTTTGGAACGGATGACGATTTTCTGCTTTCAGAAATAAACATGAGAATTACAGAACCAATAATAATAATGGCCATTAATTTTTTAAAAATGATTTCAGAAATATCATTACCTAACCAAACACCTACCAAAACACCAACAATCATCATAGGTAAAAGTTTTATGATGTAGGCCCATTGCGCATGACGATTATAATACATTACAGCTAAAATATCGGCACAAATTAACATAGGAAGCAAGACGCCTGTGGATGCTTTTTCGCCAAAAACAAAAGCAAGAATAACCACAATAATAATGCCTATGCCTTTAATACCTGCCTTTGATAATCCTAATAAAAAAACCGCTAATCCAATAGCTATCCATTGGAATACTGTTAAATGATGTGATTGAAGAATTTCTGAATATTCCAAATTGGTTGATGGTTGATGGTGAAAAAACTATTTAAAAAAGGCCGCGTCTATGGGTTCCCAAAGTTCAATTTTATTACCATCGTTATCTAGTATCCAACCAAACTTTCCATAATCATAGGTTTCAATATCTCCAACTATGGTAACGCCTTCTTCTTTTAAAATCTTTAAAAGCTCGACCAAATTCTCTACCCGATAATTAAACATAAACTCTTTTTTTGAAGGCTTAAAATACTTAGTGTCTTCAGGAAATGGACTCCATTGTGTTGAACAATCTTTTCCTTCTTTATCTTTCCACCATAAGGTACATCCATAATCATCAGTATTTAAACCTAAATGTTTTTTGTACCACTCTTTAGTTGATCTTGGGTCTTTTGTTTTAAAAAACAATCCACCAATGCCTGTTACTCTATTTTTCATTTTAAGTGTTTATTTAAACATGTTGGTCTATCAATATGGTATTTCCATCTGGATCATGCATTACAATACTTGCTGGACCGGAACTACTTTCGTCTATTTCGTTTTCTAATGGAATCCCATTAGCTTTTAAATATTTTTGAATGCTTCTAATATCATCAAAGGAATCTACTTTATTGGCGTTTTCATCCCAACCTGGATTAAAGGTTAAAATATTGTTTTCAAACATGCCTTGAAACAAGCCTATAAGGGCGTTGCCATTTTTCATGATAAGATAATTTTTATCCATTTGTCCTGCAAACACTGAAAACCCAAGTGTTTCGTAAAATTCTTTTGAAGCCTTAATGTCTTTAACACTTAGACTTGCCGAAAATGCTCCTAATTTCATGGTTTTAGTTTTATTGGTTGATTATTTTTTAATATTGGATTCATAGATGGTAATCCATTCGTTTACTGTTATTTTAGATGCCAATACGCCTAATAATTCAAAAGGAATGTCTTCCAAATGCTTAAAACGGATACAACTTTTTCCCATATCTAATTTGCGTTTACAATGTTTTGGGTATTCAGAAACAAACCAATCAAGCAAGTTTTTTTTTGAGTACATTGCAAGATGATAAAAGTTTATCGAGTTTTTTTGTGAAGCAAAACTCATAAATGGCAAAGGCTCTTTGGGGTTGCAATGGTAACCATCTGGGTACATTGAATGAGGAACATAATATCCAATCATGCCATATTGAATACCTTCTTCAAAACCTTGGGGAAGCTTGTTTTTAATAACGCTTCGTAATTTTTTTAAAGCATCTTTGTGTTCTTCAGGTGCTTGATCAATATAATCTTCGGGCGATTTAGCTTGATGTGGCATGTTGTAACTTTTAGGTATCTAAAGTTAACAAAATTTAGCTTTTATTTTATCTACAATGGTTTGAGCTAATTTTTGCTTGCTTTCCATAGTCCAACCTGCAATATGTGGTGTTAGCAAAACATTTTGTGCATTGATTAAATATTGAAAGGCTTCGGGCATCTCGACTGCGCTCGATGTGACATCGCTTTTAAATAGGTTTTCAAAAGACGCTTTTTCGTATTCTAAAACATCCAATCCGGCACCTAATATATTCCCTGTTTTTAAGGCTGAAACCAAATCTTGGGTCACTACACTTCTCCCTCGAGCGGTGTTGATAAACCAAAATGGCTTTTTAAATGCCTTGATAAATTCGGCATGTATCATATTTAACGTTAATGGCGTTTGTGGTGTATGTAAACTTACCACATCTGCTTGTTCTTGTAATTCTTTAAGCGATACTTGTTTGGCATTTTCATCACCAACGTGTGGTTTTATATCATAACAGTACACCTTAACATCAAAACCACGAAGTTTTTTAGCAAAAGCTTTTCCCATGTTGCCATAGCCAATAATGCCAATGGTTTTTCCATCCAATTCCACACCACGATTGTCTTCGCGCAACCATTTACCTTGACGCACTTCGGCATCTGCCTTATTAAGATTATTGAACAATGACAAAAGCATTCCTAAAGCATGCTCAGCAACAGCATTTCTGTTACCTTCTGGCGCTGCAATTAGGGTTATACCTTTTAATTCGGCATAATGGCAGTCAATATTTTCTAATCCTGCACCAACACGCGCAATAAATTTTAGATTGGTGGCAGCATCCAAGAATTGTTTATCTATGGTAAAACGGCTTCTTAAAACAATACCATGGTAGTCTGAAATTTTGGTTTGAATTTGTTCTTTTGAAGATGTATAATCTTCATGATTGGTAAACCCTAAATCGTTTAGTTGATTGATTAATAAGTCGTGATTAGTATCTAAATGAAGAATTTTCATTAAAAACCAAGTATCATTTTAGCAATTAAGAAGTATAATAATATTCCGAAAATATCATTGCTTGTGGTAATAAACGGTCCGGTAGCAACGGCTGGATCAATGCCGCGTTTATCTAAAAATATAGGAATGAATGTTCCTATTAAAGCAGCAATAATAATGACGGTAATTAAGGCTATCCCTATAGTTAACGATACCAAATAGGAGGTATCAAAAAAGAAATGACTTATAACCAAAACCACCAATGCGATAGCAATTCCATTAACCAAACCCAATAAAAACTCTTTAAAGAGACGTTTTAAAAGTTCTCCTTTTATGGTGTCGTTTGCCAAGCCTTGTACAACAATGGCAGACGATTGTACGCCAACATTTCCTGCGGTTGCTTGTATTAAAGGCACAAAACTTAACAAAATGGCATAATCTTCTAAAACTACCTGAAAATTGGTAATGATAGTTGCCGCACCAATACCACCAAACATCCCAATTAATAACCAAGGCAAACGTGCTTTGGTGAGTTCCCAAATGCTATCATCGGCCTCAACATCGCTTGTAATACCTGCGGCTAACTGATAATCTTTTTCGGCTTCTTCTTTCATGACATCTACAATGTCATCAATAGTAATTCTTCCTAAGAGGCGTTGATGATTGTCTACTACAGGAATGGCTTCTAAGTCATACTTTTGCATCACTTTAGCAACATCTTCTGCATCATCATGAACATTAACACTATCGACGGTTTTTATGTAAATATCAGAGATTTTCTGGTCGCTTTTAGCAACAATTAAATCTTTTAAAGACAATCTGCCAATAAGTTTATTTTGTTTGTTTACAACATATATAGAATGAACGCGGGTTACTTCTTTGGCCTGACCTCTTATTCTGCGTAAACATCCAGCAACAGTCCAGGTTTCGTAAACTTTAACCAATTCTTTAGCCATAAGACCACCAGCGGTATCTTCATCATACGCTAAAAGTTCTCTGATTTCTGCTTTATGCTCTTCATCTTCAATCTGGGAAATAACGATTTGTTGACGTTCTTCTGGTAATTCTGCAATAATATCGGCTGCATCATCGGTGTCTAGCTCTTCTACTTCTTCGGCAATTTCTTTATCGGACAAGTTTCTTAAAACCCTTTCCCTATTGTCTTCATCGAGTTCCATAAGAACATCTGAAGTGGTCTCTGAATCGAGAAGTTTTATAACATACATAGCTTCTTCCAGATTTAGTTCATCTAGAATTTCAGCAATATCGGCGTAGTGAAACCCATTTAAAAGCTTTTGTAGTTCTTTGTCTTTTTGTTGTTCTACTAAAAGTTCTACTTGCTCAATAAGTTCATTGCTTAATTGAAATTGTATGTTTTCGTTTTGTTCCAATATTTAAAAATAGACACTTCGACTGCGCTCAGTGTGACCTTAATTTTATGATTCTTTATCCGTTTCAATTAATTGTGTGAGTCCTATAAACTCTTGAACACTTAATTGTTCCGGACGTTTGTCAAAGATAGCATCTTCTCTTAAACTTTCACTTAAATTGAATGTTTTTAAACTGTTACGAAGTGTTTTTCGGCGTTGCTGAAATGCCGTTTTTACCACTTTAAAAAACAAAATATCCTGACATGGCAAAGAATAATCTTCTTTTCTGGTAAGTCTTAGAACGCCTGATTCTACTTTTGGTGGTGGATTAAATACAGATGGCGGTACTGTAAATAAATAGTCTGCATGGTAAAATGCTTGAGTTAAAACGGATAAGATTCCATAAACTTTACTGCCTTCTTTTGAACAAATACGCTGTGCGACTTCTTTTTGAAACATGCCAGAAAACTCAGGAATTTGGTTTCTCATTTCCAATACTTTAAACACGATTTGAGTTGAGATATTATATGGAAAGTTTCCAATAATGGCAAATGGTTCTTCTTTAAAAACAAGGTTTAAATCGTATTTTAAGAAATCTTTTTCTATGATTCTGGACGCCAAACCAAGATAGTTTGCTTTAAGATATTCAACAGATTCTGAATCAATCTCAATAACGTGTGTAGTAACTTCTTTTTTTAATAAATACTTGGTTAAAACACCCATGCCTGGGCCAATTTCCAGAACTGTTTTATAGTTCTTTAAAGATAAGGTATCTGCAATTTTTTCTGCGATACTTTCATCACACAAAAAATGTTGCCCTAAATGCTTTTTGGCTTTTACTTGATGCTGATTGAACTTATTTGACACGAATTTTAGGGGATTTTTATTGGTTGGATATTAAAAACAACAAGATATGAAAGTTTTCATGAAATTAATTATCTATGCCATTTACCTTATATTCGTCAATAATTTCTAGCTCCGTTCTAAAAGACAACACCTGATCTCCAAAATGTTTTATGGCCTCTTGGCGTAAAATCTCAGCATTGTTTTTATAATACGCATCTAAAGCTTCTCTTGATTTTGCTCTATACTGAATAGAATATGTCATGCCACCAAGGTCTTCTTTAACCAAAACTCTTGTCAATTTAGCTTCTGTAAAATGCCCAGTTGCTAAAACTTGTGGAATATGTTCTTTTATCCATGTAAGCCATTCGACGTGAATGGTTTCATCAATGTTTGAGGTGACATTATAAATAATCATGGTTTTAATTTTTATTAATCTCTAATTGTTTTGCAAATAACAAGAGTTCTGCATCATCTTCAAAAGGAATGACTCTTTTTTGATAGATAAATTCTAATTTTTCCAAAAGTTTAATGGATTTAACATTGGTTGGTAAGGTAATGGCTATTAGTTTATTTAATTTAAACCTTTCATGAGCCAATGTTATGACTGCTTTTGCTGATTCAAAACCAAAACCTTGACCTTCAAATTCTGGTAAAAATGCAAATCCTAAATCAACATCTTCCAACTGTTCTCTTTTAATCAAACCACAAGTACCCACGGTTTTATTCTCTAGTTTTTCTTGCAGTTTGTAAAACCCAAAACCATTTTCCTGATAACTTTTTAACGTTCCGTTGGTTAAATATTCTTTAGCATCTTCAATCGTTTTTATATGTCTGTCACCTATAAATTTTAACCAATTTGGTGTATTGACAAGTTTTAAAAAGAATGAAGCATCATCAAGAGATAATTCTGAAATAATAAGACGTTGTGTTTCTACAATGACCATAGCGCATTAATTTATGGCATCGCCTCTTAGCCTTCTGTATCTTTTTCTAGCTTCAACAAAATAAATGCTATCCGCATAATTTAATACCATGGTTTCATATAATGCTTTTGCCTTATCGGGTTGTGCTAAATGATTAAGGTATAGGTTTGCCAAGTAATAGGTGGCATCATCAACTAAAATACCGTCTTTATAATTTATTAAAATATTTGAATAATTTATTTCTGCTTTTTCAAACTCTTGCCTTTTTTCAAATAATTTGGCTTGTTGCAAAAGGGCTTGAGGCACTATACTTTCTGTTTTATGGATTGTTATAATGGAATCTAACACAGAAATAGCTTCTTTATTTTTGTTTTGAAATGCCATTAAGTCTGCTTTTGCATATAATTTTAATGCTAGATGAAGCGAATCTTCATACTTATTGTCTGAGATTAAAAGTTTTAAATCTAAAGCATCATTGGCAATGAGCTGAGATGTGGATGCTTTTAAAATTTTAAGCTGAGATTCTGCCCAAGTAAAGTCGCCTTTGTAATAGCTAGTTTTTGCCACTTTAAATCTGGCTTCTTGTGATATGGTGCTATTTTTTAAACTTCGCTGTATTTGGGTATAATAAATTAAGGCCGTATTAAACTCTTCTCTTAAAACATAAATATCGCCTAATTCCATTTTAACTAGAGCTTTTTGCAAATCATTTAATGGTAATTTTAGGGCTTTTTCTAAAAAATCTGTGGCTTGTTTGGTTTGATTGTAGTAAAACGCTAAAAAATGAGCATAGGCAATTTGCAAGTCCAGTGTTTGAGAAAACGTTCCATAAGTGTTGAATAAGGCTAGGTATGTTTCGTTTATTTTATTGTAATCTTTACTTAAACTTTCTTTAGTATCAATTTGCAATAAGCTGTAATGTGAATTAAGTAAGGTATCGATATCTTGTGCTGTATTTATTAAATAGGTTAGTATTTCCTTAGCCAATTCATTTTCGTTTTCATTTATTACAATATTTGACAATTCTACAATTCTCTCCAAGCTTTCTGGATTCCTATTAAAAATAGCTTTTTCCTGAATAAAGGCTTTATCAAAATCTTTTTGTTGAATGAATAACCAACTCAGCATATTATTCCAAATAATTTTGGGTTCTTGCTGCATTTTCCTGAGAAGGATTTTTTTGAATATGATGTTGTTTTGATTGGTCTCGTCTTCTGAAATAAAATCACTAATGGCTCTCTTAATATTGCTTAAGGCTACTTCATTTTGTTCGGCAAAATCTATATAACTGATAAACATTTTTTCTACATCGCCTTGCTCTCCATAAATTTGAGCCATTTGCAATTTGAAATTAAAATCCGGTTTTAAAACCATTGCTTTTTTATAGGCTGCAAGCGCTTCGTTTAAAAGTGAATGATTTTGAAAACTTCTGGAAACACTAAAAACATTATTAGGGTTTAAATCCAGGCTTGACAATGCTTTTGAATAATAATCATTGGCATTTGTCATGTCTTTTTTTAACTGATAATTATATCCTAACTCAACATAAAACGCTGGAAAATTTATTCTCTCAATAAGTTCTACCAAAAATACCTCAGCGTTATGGTATTGTTCCAATTGTTGATACGAACCAATAATTTTATTGATATAATTAATATTGGAAGGAGATTGTGCATACAATTTTTTGTATTCAAACAATGCTTTTTCATACTCACCGTTTTCAAAATAATCGTTTGCAAAGATGTCTTCTTGAGCAAAAACAGAAGTACTAATAAGAATTAATATAAAAATCAAAAATCTCATGAGGTAAATATAGCAAAAGCGTGCTCTTGAAATTACAAATTTTATCATAAAAAATGCCCGAATAAAATTCGGGCATTTACCAACCTAAATAAATACCTATTAATTTCCGCTAATTTTTAAAAACGAAATAATTACTAGATTGGGGACGTTCTTCAAACGAATTAAATCCCTATTTATTTACTGCTGCAGTCGTATTATTTTCGGGCTTGGAGATTTCAAAGTCTGAAAATAAAACCTGTTTAGCAAAAAATACAAGTAATAAAAGAAGGAAGAGTCTTTTAAAATTTTTCATGGTTTTTTAGGTTAACTAGATTTGGTGAAGCTAACTTCTAAAATAATTATGAAATCTCAAAAGAAATTGATAAAAAATCGTTAAACGACTTGTTTTTTTGTCACTTGATCGATTAAAAATAAATTAAAGAATTTTTTTGTAGTAAAAAACTACTTTTATTAAATTTTAAAAAACACTAATCTATCCATGAAAACCCAGTATATTTTTGTAATACTTCTGGAACTTTAATGCCTTGTTCTGTTTGGTAGTTTTCCAGTATTCCTGCTAATACTCTAGGTAGCGCTAAGGAACTTCCATTCAGTGTATGGGCCAGTTCATTTTTTCCTTCGCTATTTTTAAATCTTAACTTAAGCCTGTTGGCTTGAAAGGTTTCAAAGTTTGAAACCGAAGAAATTTCCAGCCATCTGCTTTGCGCGGTAGAAAACACTTCAAAATCATAGGTTAGTGCAGAAGCAAAAGAAGTATCTCCACCACATAATCGCAAAATTCTGTATGGCAGTTTTAGCTCTTTAAGAATACCTTTAATGTGTTCAACCATGCCATCTAATGCCTTATATGAATTATTAGGATGCTCTACACGTATAATTTCAACTTTATCAAATTGGTGTAATCTATTCAATCCTCTAACATGGGCTCCATAGCTACCTGCTTCTCTTCTAAAACAAGGTGTATAGCCTGTAATTCCTATAGGTAAATCACTTTCATTGAGCAACACATCTCTAAAAATATTGGTACCTGGCACTTCAGCTGTTGGAATTAAGTATAAGTTATCTTCAGTTACATGATACATTTGACCTTCTTTATCCGGTAATTGCCCGGTACCAAATCCTGAAGCTTCATTAACTAAATGAGGTAATTGATATTCTGTATAGCCAGCTTCGGTGTTTTTATCAAGAAAATAGGTAATTAAGGCTCGTTGAAGTTTAGCGCCTTTACCTTTATAAACAGGAAACCCTGCACCTGTTATTTTATTCCCCAATTCAAAATCAATGATGTCATATTTTTTGGCCAATTCCCAGTGTGGTAAGGCGCCTTTATGTAAAACAGGAACGTCACCTTCTTTATAAACCTCTTCATTATCTGCTTCAGATTTTCCAGGAGAAACCATGCTATTTGGTACGTTAGGGATTTTGTACAACAACTCATTTAAAGCATCAATCTTATTAATTAAAGCGTCATTTAGCTCTTTTGTAGTTTCCTTTATCTGACTGGTTTTCTCTTTTAAAATGTTTGCCTTTTGAACTTCTCCAGATTTATACAAATTCCCTATTTCTTTAGATAAGGTATTGGATTCTGCCAACAAACTATCTAATTCGGTTTGAATGCGTCTTCTATCTTCATCAAAAGAAATGACATCATTTATCAATCCTGAAGCATCTATATTTCGTTTGGCCAATCCGGCAATCACCAATTCTTTATGGTCTCTAATAAAAGGTACTTGTAACATGTTTTATAATTTAAGTGACAAATTTAGGGAATTACAAAGATATTTAGCTTTGTTTTTAAGGCTAAAACACCTTTTGTTATGGCTTATTTTTTATATAACTAAGCGATGTTTCTTTATCTTTTAATAGTTGCTCTTTTAAAGCTTGGACCGATTCAAATTTTACTTCATCTCTTAAACGGTGCATGAGGTTAATTTGAATGTTCTGGTTATAAAGATTTTCATTAAAATCAAAAAAATGAGCCTCAATACTTTCTTTATTTCCACTAACCGTAGGATTCATGCCAATATTTAACATACCGTAAACTTTTTGGTTATTTATCAGCGCATTGATTACATATGAACCTTGTTTTGGAATCAATTTATAATCTTCCTCAATGTGAATATTAGCCGTCGGAAATCCTAATGGTTTACCAAGTCCTTTACCTTTAATTACAGTTCCGGTAAGCATAAAATGATATCCTAAATATTTGTTGGCCTTATCAATATCTCCATTATTTAAAGCCTTTCTTATTTTTGTTGAACTAACTGCTACATCATCAATATCCTGAACCGGGATTTCTTCAACCTCAAAATTATATTGTATTCCAAAATTTTTTAAATCTTCAATATCTGCGTTTCTGTTTCTACCAAACCTATGGTCATACCCAATGATAACTTTTTTAGTGTGAAGCTTGTCCACCAAAATTTTTTTTACAAAATCTTCAGCCGAAAGTCGTGAAAAGGTCTGGGTAAATTTTTCAATAAGCAAATAATCTACTCCTAAATCTTTAATGATATTAGCGCGCTCATCTATGGTGTTAATGAGTTTAATAGTTGAATCTTTTTGCAAAACCATTCTTGGATGCGGAAAAAATGTAAGAATAACAGATTGTAATTGAAGTTGATTAGCAGTGTTAATAAGGCGTTTAATAATTTTTTTATGTCCCATATGTACCCCATCGAAAGTGCCAATAGTAACTACAACATCCATACTGGGTTTATATGATTTTATACTTTGAATATGTCCCATAACCATTTCATGATTGCAAATTTCAAATAAAAAAACTAGATTTGTTTAAATCTAATGAAACGAAATTGCCCTAAATTATAATTTTATGAAAGCAAAACTACATTATGTTTTCTCATTTGCAATTTTTTTAATGGCCTTTTCTGTTATGGGTCAAAATTCATCTTGGAAGAAAATTGAAACTTCAAAAAAACCAGAACTTGTAACTAACCTTGGGTTAAATAAAGACAAAGTTAATTTTTATGAGTTAGATATGGTCGTTCTTAAAAACAAGGTGTCTTTGGCATCCTTAAAAAACTCTAAAAAAAAGCAACTAGAAACCATAATTTATATGCCTTCAAAAAATGGAGACATAGAGCCTTTTGCAATATATGAAGATCCTGTTTTGTCTCCGTCATTATCGGCAAAATATCCCAATATTAAATCGTATTATGGCTTTAGTAAAAATAATCCCAGAACGAGATTACGAATGAGTATATCACATCATGGTGTACAAACCATGATTACCTCTGTTGACCATCCATCACTTTTTATGCAACCCATTTCAAAGGGTTCAAACCATTATATTTTATATGATGCTACTTCTAAAAACAATCTTACTGACAAATTTGAATGCAAAACTTTAGACGAATTAAACGCCTCTTACAACAAGAATAGTAAAATAACTATTGATGAAGGTGGCGCTAATGACCAAACATTACAAAAGTTTAGAATTGCCATTTCAACCACAGCAGAATATACGGCATATCATTATGTAAGTGATTCTACAGCTGATGCTTTAGCGGCTATTAATGCTACTTTATCTCGTGTTAATGAAGTTTTTGAAACCGATATGGCTGTTAAATTTGAATTGGTTGATGCCACACAATTAATCTATACAAACGTTACCACAGACCCCTATTCTGACGCCAATATTGGTGCTGAAGGTGCTTGGAATTCTGAATTACAGAGCACATTAACAAGCGTAATTAGTGAAGCCGCTTATGATATAGGACATTTGTTTGGTGCCAGTGGTGGTGGTGGAAATGCTGGTTGTATCGGATGTGTTTGTGTTGATAATTCAAAAGGAAGTGGCTATACATCTCCATCTGATGCTATTCCTGAAGGCGATACTTTTGATATTGATTTTGTGGCTCACGAAATAGGCCATCAAATGGGCGCAAACCATACATGGGCTTTTGATGTTGAAGGTACAGGCGTAAACTCTGAACCGGGAAGCGGAAGTACTATCATGGGTTACGCCGGAATTACTGGCCCTGATGATGTACAAACCAATAGTGATGATTATTTTCATTATCACAGCATTAAACAGATATTAGAGAATCTAAACTTAAAAAGTTGTCAAACTACAGAAGCTATTTCTAACAATCCACCAATTGTCAATGCTGGCGTAGATTATCACATTCCTGCTGGAACAGCTTATATTTTAAAAGGTGCAGCAACCGATTTAGATAGCGGCGATAACCTAACCTATTGTTGGGAACAGATTGACAGTGGCGTGTCTAATTATTTAAATTTTGGTCCTGAATTAAGTTCTGAATCCATGAATAGATCGCTACCGCCATCTATGAATTCCAATAGATACATTCCTCGTTTAAGCAGTGTTTTGGCAGGAAACACCACCCAAACTAACCCAACTTTAGGAAGTGACTGGGAAACAGTTTCTACCGTTGGAAGAACTTTAAATTGGGCATTGACCGTTAGAGATAGAAACCCATCAAACGCAACGGCAGCACAAACTAGTTTTGATACTATGATCATTACCGTTGAAGACGTATTGCCTTTTACAGTAATAAACCCAACTTCTTGGGCTCAAGGAAATACTGTAACTATTAGCTGGAATGTAGGGCAAACAAATAATGCTACTATTAATTGTCAAAATGTTACTATAAAATTATCTACCGATGGTGGATTAACATTTCCAACCATTATTGCAAACAATACAGCTAACGACGGTTCTTATGATTATGTAGTACCTGCAATGGCAGATACCTCAACGGCAAGAATTATGGTAGAAGCAGCAGATAATATTTTTTATGATGTTTCAGATTTTGATTTTACCATTTCACAAAATCCAGATTTTTTTATTGTTGAAACAGGATTAAATCCCATTCCTTGTGGTGCAACATCTGTAAGCTATACCTTTGATTATGTTACTACCAATGGCTTTTCAAACAATACAGTATTTAGCACTTCCAGCCTTCCAGCCGGAGCAACGGCCTCTTTTTCTCCTACTAATTTGAGTGTCTCTGGCTCATTCACATTAACCATAAATAATTTAACTACAGAAGGTGATTATACCTTTACCGTTACCGGAACCTCTTCATTTACTAAAAACATTTCTGTTAATTTGCCTTTTTATAATGGACTCTGTTCTTCCGTTGCTAATGTAGATTATAATACCAGTACTACTAGCGTTCAATTTAACACCATAAACAATCCTTCTGGAAAACCATCTGGTTATAGCAATTATACATCAATTTCAACCAATGTAAACCGATCCGGTTCTTATGATTTAACCGTAAACGTGAATACCGAAGGACCCTTTACTACCCAAAGTAATGTGTGGATAGATTGGAACCAAAACTGTAGTTTTAACGATCCTGGTGAAGCCTATAATTTAGGAACTGCAACCAATGTTTCAAATGGAGTCACATTAAATTCGCCATTATCCATAACCGTGCCTTTTAATGCTGTTTTGGGAAGCACTGTTATGCGAGTGTCTACTAAATTCAATACCGCTGCAAGCGCCTGTGAAAATGCTTTTGATGGTGAAGTAGAAGATTATACCGTCAATATTTTACCTACGTTGGCAATTGAAGAATTTGGATTTGATAATTTTAAAGTATATCCAAATCCAAATAATGGGGCATTTACTGTTAAGTTAAGTGGTTCATTAGAAAGAAAAATAACGATACGTATTTATGACCTTAGAGGAAGAACCATATATAACAAAACTCACCAAAATGTAGGTGATTTTACCGCAGAAATACAATTAAATCAGGCGCAATCTGGAATGTATTTATTGAATATAAGTGATGGGGTAAGAAAAGAAACTAAAAAGTTAGTTATTAAATAAAAAAAGAAGTTACAAAATGATTTCTATGTTACTTACCGTTGAAGGTGTTCATAGCAATATTAACACCTTCTAAGGCAAAAGATTTAATAAGTTTTACAGACATTTCTAATCGTTCTTTCAACTTTTCTGTCTCTTCTAAATCCCATTCCCCTAAAACATAATCAACCTGTGTTCCTTTATTAAAAGCATCGCTAATTCCAAACCTAAATCTATTATAGGATGTTGTATTAAGTTTTTCTTGAATATCCTTTAATCCGTTATGGCCTCCATCACTTCCTTTGGTTTTGAGACGAATACTTCCAAAGGATAAGTTTAAATCATCGGTAATCACTAATAAATTTTCTAATGGAATTTTTTCTTTGGTTAGCCAGTATAAAACAGCTTTTCCACTAAGGTTCATATAAGTGCTAGGTTTTAACAGTATGAGTGTTTTACCTTTCAACTTAAAACTAGTAACCTCTCCTAATTTTTGGGTTTCAAAATTTAAATTTTCTTGTTCTGCTAATGTATCTAAAACCTTAAAACCAATATTATGACGTGTATTAACGTATTTTTCGCCAATATTTCCTAACCCTACAATTAAATATTTTTTCATAATATCTTGTACTTCTACAGGTGGTTTTTTCTTAAAAAGAAAATTAAAAATTGAATACATAAACGTCTAATTTATGTAAAAATAAAAAAGCATCCTGAATTCCGATAGTTATCGGTACAGAATGCTTTATATTATTATTTAAAAATTTTTTATTCTTGAGTAGTTTCTTCAGTCGAAGTTCCTTCTGCTGCAACTTCTGCTCCTTCTGCTGTTTCTTCTTCTTCATCTTCATCAACCGTAACAGCTGTACGAGCCATTTTTACTTGTACAACAGCTTGACTGTCTGGATGCAGAATGGTAAATTCCTCACTTTTTAGTTGCTCAACAGAGATAAGCATTCCTATTTTAAGTTTAGAAATATCCACATTAAAGAAATCAGGAAGTTTACTTGGTAAAGCTTTAATTGCTAATTTTCTTTTTCTGAATAATAATCTTCCACCGTTTCTAACGCCTGGAGAATTTCCAACAAGTCTAACTGGTATATCCATAGTTACTGGCTTATCTTCAAATAACTGATAGAAATCTATATGTAAAATTTTGTCTGTTACCGGGTGAAACTGAATGTCTTGCATAACAGCATTATAAGTAACTCCATGGTCTAAAGCAATCACAACTGTATGCGCATTTGGTGTGTATACAAGTTTTGAGAAAGCTAATTCTTCTACAAAGAAATGAACTGGCTTATCTCCTCCGTATAAAACGCAAGGAACCTGACCAGCATTACGTAAGGCTTTTGTTGCTTTTTTGCCCACGCTTTCTCTTTGAGATCCGTTGATTGTAATTGATTTCATTTTCTATTTATATTAATTATTAAATTACATAATAAAATTAGAGCTTATGGAACTGTTCTCATGCACTTTATGCATGACATCTGCAAACAAATTTGAACAGGTTAAAACTCTTATTTTCTCGCTTTTTTCCAAAACTGGAATAGAATCGGTTACTATTAATTCTTGAAGTTTTGATTGATTGATATTATCATAGGCTTTACCAGAAAGAATAGGATGTGTACAAATGGCTCTAACACTAAGGGCTCCACGTTCCATCATTAAATCTGCAGCTTTTGTTAAGGTCCCTGCCGTATCAACCATATCATCTACCAGAACAACATTTTTGCCAGTAACATCTCCAATCAATTCCATATACGAAATTAAATTGGCTTTAGCACGCTGTTTATAACATATTACCACATCGCTCTCTAATGCTTTTGAATAAGCATAAGCTCTTTTTGAACCACCCATGTCTGGCGAAGCAATGGTTAAATTATCTAGATCCAAACCTCTTAAATAAGGCAGAAAAATGGTTGATGCAAATAAATGATCTACAGGCTTTTCAAAGAACCCTTGAATTTGATCTGCATGCAAATCCATAGTAATAATTCTCGTCGCTCCAGCCGATTCCAGCATTTTAGCAACTAATTTGGCTGCTATAGGAACTCTGGGTTTATCTTTTCTGTCTTGTCTTGCCCAACCAAAATAAGGCAAAACAGCTGTAATGTGTCTGGCCGATGCACGCTTAGCTGCATCAATCATTAACAACATTTCCATTAAATTTTCTGCACCTGGATTGGTAGACCCAATGATAAAAATTCTGGTTCCTCTAATGGATTCTTCATAAGATGGCTGAAACTCGCCATCGCTATATTTAGAAGTTATAACATTACCTAAACGAGTACCATATGCAGCAGCAATTTTTTCACCTAACTCTTTACTTTGTGTACATGCAAAAATTTTTGCTTCTGTTACTAGTGATGGCATTGTTAATGTGTTGTTATTTAGGACTAAAGCTATCTGATTTTAAACGAGGTGCAAATTTATACATTTATTTCAACCTAAAAAGTATATTGTGCAGTATTTTTATGAATACTATTGAAAAATATTTTATTTTTGCATTTCTAAAACGCTCAAGTGGCGGAATTGGTAGACGCGCTGGATTCAAAATCCAGTTTCTTCGGGAGTGTGGGTTCGATTCCCACCTTGAGTACAGACAAACCTTCAACCTTTTATGGTTGGAGGTTTTTTGTTTTTATAAATCTCCTGCTAAATTTTGGAGAAACTCCAATAATGGATTTCATAATAAGCTTATCAAGTGTACAACATGTTGGTTTTTTGCAAAACAACTTTTCAGCTTACTTATTAAACTTCTTAATTATATTATAAATCATTCATAACCTTGAGCGTTTTTATCATAATCTTAATTTCAATTTAACAATCACTTAACCTAACTTTTAATAATAGAAATCATCTTTGTAGCTAAATCTATTTGCTAGCTTTAATTTTTAAGCATATGATGATATTATTAAATCATCAATCTACTTTCATAGTAACTTTTCTGCCACTTGTTTATGTGGTCTATGCCTTCCTCTTAAAATCAAACCTATTAAAAACTAAATATCCATAATAAAACATGAGCAAAAGAGCTGTTGATATTGTAATAATATCCGATGTTCATTTAGGAACCTATGGTTGTCGCGCTAAAGAACTTTTTAAATACCTTAAATCTATAAGTCCAAAAAGAGTTATTTTGAATGGCGATATTATTGATATATGGCAATTTAGCAAACGTTATTGGCCTAAATCGCACATGAAAGTGATAAAACTTATAACATCTTGGATAACTAAAGGTATAGAAGTAAACTATATAACAGGCAATCATGATGAAATGTTGCGAAAGTTTGATGGCTTTCAAATAGGTTCTTTTAGTATTTCAAACAAGGAACTATTAACTATTGACGAAAAAAAAGCTTGGATTTTTCATGGAGATGTGTTTGATGTAACTATGAAACATTCAAAATCTATTGCAAAATTAGGTGCCGTTGGATACGATTTCTTAATACTATTAAATAGTGCTATAAATTTCTTTGCTCTAAAATTTGGCAGAGGACCAATTTCTATGTCCAAAAAAATTAAAAACAGTGTAAAATCTGCAGTAAAATTTATCAATGATTTTGAAAAAGTTGCCACCGATATTGCCATAGAAAATAACTATGATTATGTTATATGCGGGCACATACATCAACCGGAAATTAAAAGAATTGAAACTTCTGAAGGTAGTGTTACTTATTTAAATTCGGGCGATTGGGTTGAAAACTTAACAGCCCTTGAATATTATGACAATAAATGGCATCTGTATTACTTTAAAGATGAGTTTAAGCTAGAAACTGATAGCGTTACTTCTGAGGAAGAAGAGGAAGAAGAAGAAGTTCTTGATGATAAAATACTTTTTCAAAATTTAATGAATGAATTTAAAATAGAAAATAAAGCACCTAAAAATAATTTACCTGAATAAATGCCCATGAAAATATTGTATGCTATTCAAGGTACTGGTAACGGACATTTAAGTAGAGCACGAGATATCATTCCTATTTTACAAAAGAAGAATATTGAATTGGATATTCTTGTTAGCGGAACTCAAGCCGATATTAATATTCCTTATCCTATTACCTACCAATTAAAAGGGCTTAGTTTTATTTTTGGTAAAAAAGGTGGTGTTGATTTTTGGAAAACCTATTTAAAAGCAAAGACCTTAAGGCTTCACAAGGAAATAACTAATCTTCCTGTTGAAAATTACGATTTAATTATAAATGATTTTGAACCCGTATCTGCTTGGGCATGTAAATTAAAACAAAAACCATGCATAAGTTTAAGTCATCAATCAGCTATACTAACTCCAAATGCACCAAAGCCAAAAAAGAAAGATCCGCTAGGGAGACTCATTCTAAAAAAATACGCACCTACAACCAAACAATATGGTTTTCATTTTAAAGAATATCAAGACAACATTTTTACACCAGTTATCAGGCAAGATATCCGATCTGCTCAATGTGAAACTGGAGAACATTACACCGTTTATTTGCCTTCTTATGATGATAAAAAAGTAATAAATATACTTTCAAAAGCAGAAAATGTTACCTGGCAAGTGTTTTCAAAATACTGTAAAGAGGCGTATTCTATTAAAAATATTACCGTACAACCCATCACCAATGAAGTGTTTGTAAAAAGTATGGCAACGAGCATAGGCATACTTTGTGGTGCTGGTTTTGAAACACCTGCAGAGGCCCTTTTTTTGCGAAAAAAACTTATGGTTATACCAATGAAAGGTCAATATGAACAACAATGCAATGCTGCAGCACTAAGAGATATGGGCGTACCTGTAATAAAAACCTTAAAGGAAAAACACGTTAAAACTATACAAAAATGGATAGAATCAGATACTATTGTAGAGGTTGACTATCCTGATAATACAGAAAAGATTATAGATCAACTTCTTAAAGAAAATCTATAATAGAATAAACTTTATGGATTTAACTGAAAATCAAAAGACCTTTAATTTAACACCTCATGATTTTGGAAATGACTTTGCTTTTGGGGTTTCAACGGCGGCTTATCAAATAGAGGGCGCTTACAATACTCATGACAAAAGCCCTTCTATATGGGACCATTTCTCTTCTAAAAAAAGAACTATTTATAATAATCAACATGGACAAATAGCATGCGATTTTTACCATACATATAAAGAAGATATTCTTCTAATGAAATCCATGAATATCAAAAATTTTCGGTTTTCATTATCGTGGTCGCGAATCATTCCAAATGGATATGGCCATGTAAGTATAGCTGGTATTGATTTTTATAACCGCGTCATTAATTTTTGTTTAGAATATGGTATCACGCCTTGGATAACATTATACCATTGGGATTTGCCACAGATTTTGCAAGATAAAGGTGGCTGGACTAACAGAGCTATTTTATCATGGTTTGAAAACTATGTTAAGGTTTGTGCAACACATTTTGGTGACCGCGTGAAAAACTGGATGGTATTGAATGAACCTATGGTTTTTACAGGTGCAGGCTATTTTTTAGGTGTACACGCACCAGGAAGTAAAGGGTTAAAAAACTTTTTACCAGCCATTCATCATGCTACGTTGTGCCAAGCAGCTGGTGGCAGAGTATTGCGATCCATGGTTGTTAACGCTAATATTGGAACAACATTTTCGTGCTCACAAATAACCCCATTCAGTAATAAACCAAGAGATATCTTGGCTGCAAAAAAAGCAGATGCTTTATTAAATCGTCTATTCATCGAGCCCATATTGGGTATGGGTTATCCTATGGAACATGTTCCTGTTTTAAAACGCATTCAAACATATATAAAGGAGGAAGATTTAAAAAATGTATTGTTTGATTTTGATTTTATTGGTGTGCAGAATTACACGCGTGAAGTAGTTAAACATAATTTTTTTGTCCCTTATTTAAGGGCTAAAATTGTAAAGGCATCTTCAAGACGGGTAAAAACCTCTTTGATGGATTGGGAAATATATCCTCCTAGTATCTATGAAATGATTAAGCAGTTCAATCAATACAAAGAGGTGAAAAGAATTATTATTACCGAAAATGGTGCGGCTTTTAATGATAACTTAACTCATGGAGAAATAAATGACACCGAAAGGCTTAATTATTTACAATCGCACCTTGAGCAAGTATACAAGGCCAAAAAAGAAGGATTGAATGTTGAAGGGTATTTTGTTTGGACCTTCACAGATAATTTTGAATGGGCCGAAGGCTATCGACCTAGGTTTGGGCTTGTTTACACCGATTTTTCAACCCAGAATCGTATTGTAAAATCTTCAGGAAAATGGTATCAAGATTTCTTGGCAAGTAATTAATGCAAAGTTTATAAATTCCTGTGTTTAATCAAGCCACCATAATGGCTTTTTTAGAATTTAGTAAAAGAGTATAACAGCGGAACAAACTATGCATCTGCAGCACCAATGTTCATTTTTGGTGGAAAAAACAAAGGAATGATTTTCGCTGAGAATCCAGATTCAAAAAACCTAGATAATGGCGACTAAATTTATAAAACGGCTTTTAGAAGCGTTTATGGAACCTTGTTAAATTCTAAAATGCTCATTAACCCAAAAGATATTGGTTTGAATCATGATTTAATAAAATAATTATTTTAAATAAATACGGGTGTTGAATTTAGTTTTTAAAAATTCTTACATTTAGTTAGATTATATGTTGGTCAAATCCATTTTTTAAAACCGTAATTCCCTTAAAAAAAGCATTACGGTTTTTTATTATTGTCATTATTGTAAACGTTAATTGTTTGTACTAATAACATCTTTTTCTAGCTTTTTAGCTTTTGGATGTAAAATATTATTCTCCAAATGGATGTGCTGATGCAAATCTTGTTCGAATTCATCCAAGGCAGCATAAAGTGCTTTAAACGTATTACAGGCATCTTCTGGTGTTGTATAGTTGTTGCTTAATTTAGCGATTTCCTTAAAAATATCACCTACAGCCTCATGCTCAGATTCCATCATGGCTATGGGGTTGTTAACCGAACCAAATGGAGGAAGATTTAATAGTTTTTTTTCATTTTTATGATGTAATAGGTTTTTAATGTATGGAAATAAAACCATTTCTTCTTTTTTCATATGAGAGGTTAATTCGTTGGCAACTTCACTAAACAATTTATGAATCTCTATAACTTCAGAATAATGATGACCATGGACCTCAGCGACTCTATTTGAATATTGTAAAATTAAAGGAATGGATTCTACAACATATGCGTGATGGACATTTAAAATATGATCTATTAGAAAATCCAAGCTCCAAGCATTGTAATTATAGGCTTTTGGTGCTTCATCAACGTTTAATAATTCTTGTTTTAGCTTGGCATAATCCAAGTTCTTTTTTTCACAGGCTTTGTCGATGGTTACACCTCCTCCACAACAAAAATCTATACCATATTTCTTAAAAACGTGTGCTGTTTTAATGTTTTCTGCTACTACTTCTGCGACTGTTTTGTTATCTATTGTATTCATAATAATTTATTTTAATTAATTATATTTATTTAAGTTGATTTTAATCTAAAAGTCTTTTCTCTTTGATTTATAAACCATTCTGAAAATTGGAAACATTATCCAAAATGTCAACATAATAAAAGAGACCATTAATCCGAAATTTGTTCCGAAAAACTGTTTAAAAACAGCTCCTGTATAGCCTAATAAGGCAGAGATATCTAATTTTAATAAGATGAGTGTGCGTGATAAATCAATTGGGTTTAACATGGTGCCTGTTAATGAAATTTTATCTAATGGATAATCTTCAAAAAGGATAAGAGTCATTAAAAATACACCGTCATAAATAATAGCAAGTAATAACCAAACCAAAATGGCATAGCCAAAACCTTTAATTTTGTTTTCATTTGATAAGGCTATATTAAAAGCTAATGCTGTAAAAATGAAGGTAAGAAATGTGCCTGTAATAATTAATAAAGAAAAATCCCAGATGGCGTTGGATTTGAACAAGCCATAAAACACAAAGGGAATGCCTAAGCCTAAAACCAAACTCATGCTTAATGATAAAGCGACTCCTAAATATTGACCCAAAAATATAGACGAACGCTTTAAGGGTTGTGCCAATAAAAGTTCTGTAAACTCTTTAGAATTGTAGTAATACATAACGCCGAAGATGGTTCCAATTAAAGGCACTAGAACAATGATAATGTTCATTAAGGTTATAACTGCTTTTGATACATCATTGTTTAAGAATAACAGCACCATACCTAGTAAAAAATAAAAGGCAAAGTACACGTAATTCCAGCGACTGCGCATTAAATCGTAAAAACTGTATTTTAATATTTTAAGCATGATTCTCTGTTAATATAGACGCTATAGCGTGTTCAAAATTGGGTTGATTGGTTTTGTTTTTAAGCTCATTTATGGTGCCTTTAAAATAAATTTCCCCTTCTAATAAAAAAACAATTTCATCAGAGACTTCTTCAACAAAACTCATAATATGAGACGTAATTAAAATGGTTTTTCCTTTTGCTTTTTCTGTTTGAATCAAATCTTTTAAGCGTAATAAGGAAATAGGGTCTAGGCCTGAGGTTGGTTCGTCTAAAATAATAAGTGGGCTGTTAAACATAAATGTTAATACAATATTTACTTTTTGTTTGGTACCGCCAGACAGGTTTCCTAATTTTTTATCCAGAAAGGGCTCCAGTTTGAAGTGTTTTATGAGCTGGTCATCATTGGCTGCTCGACCTCTTAAATCCTTAATCATTTTTATAAGTTCTTTTACTTTAAGATTACTTGGAAAATTTGCTATTTGTGGTAAATAGTCAATATTATTTCTGTAGGCCGAATGGTTTTTAATGTTTTTTTCGAACATATGGATGGTTCCTTTATCTGGAATTACCATGCCTAAAATAGCTTTAATTAAGGTGGTTTTGCCTGAGCCATTGGGGCCAAGTACGGCAAAAATACCGCCTTCTTTTATGTCAAGGTTTAAACCACTTAACACCTTGTTTTGACCAAATTTTTTATGAAGGTTTTGAATAGTTACCATGACATTTTTTTAATTAAAGGATGATTGTCTAATAGATTATCTGGCGTAAAAACAGGCGACACTTTTTCAGAAAAATCAATAATATCAATAAAAAGGCTTCTCAGTAAAATAATGGTTTCTGGTGTTCTGTTAACAATGTAAGAAAACAGTTTTACGGGTCTGTATGGCACATCGCCAATCCCATTTTTATCAAGATCATATCCCGTGTAATTACTCCAATAATTTTTGTCGAATACGTTATCATTAACATTACTGTTATAAGATATATCAAAGGAATTGTATAAGAAATTATTTTCTATAAAGCTGTTGGTATAGCAAGCACCTCGCACTTTTATTGCCCAACCATTACTAATAAAATGATTGTTTTTATAGGTAATCCTGTTGGAGCCTTCTATATTAATGCCAATGGTGTTCTGTTCAAAGGTGTTTCCTTTAATTTCAGCATCATTAATTTCTTTAAGCAACAACCCATACGAAGCGGCTCCCCAATTTTCTTTAAAAGTATTATGATACATTTTTATTTTTTTTGAAAACATTACCGCTACGCCTGCGCCATTGTTTTCAAAGGTATTATCTTGATACATATCGTTATTAGAAAACATGAAATGCAACCCATATCTTAAATTCTTGGCACTGACATTATTTTTAATAATACAGTCGTCTGAAAATTCTAGATAAATGCCATCACGCACGTGCTCAACATAATTATGTTCAATTTCTATATGATTGCTATACCACAATTGTATGCCATTTCCGGAGTTGTACTCTTCAACAGCATCGCCAATTACTTTATTATGATAGACTTTACCATAGCTTGATTTTTCTAGATAAATTCCAAAAAATAACTTTTCTAAAACCACATTTTGAATTACAAAATGTTTGCTTTTTCTCACTCGAATGGCGGCATAATCTTCAGTATAACTAGTGCCAACATTAATGATAAATAACCCATCAACCGAGACATTATCTGAGACAATCGTGATTATTTCTCCTTTTGATTCGCCATCAATGACTGGATAATTTTCGCCAATAATGGTTAGCGGTTTATCAATAATAATGTCATGTTCCTTGTAAGTTCCTTTTTTAATAGTAATGGTATCATACTCTTTGGCTTGAGCAATGGCCGCTGTTACTGTTGAAACAGTACAAGTATTGCACACATCAATATTTTGAGCTTGGCTGATGCAAGTCAAAGAAATGATTATTAAAAAAGCAACCCAATTATTCATGAAACTAACGGTTTAAATGCGTTAGCAGCTCATTCCAAGTATACTGTGTGCCACCATTTTTAGTTTGGGCTTTTTCAGCATCGGCCTTATTTTTAAACGCTGATAAAAAAGCCCCCATAGGACTTGGAATATTTTTGCTAATTAAAAAAGTAGCTTGTGTAGCATCTATGAGCGCTTCTGGTTCTGTAAAATTATTTGATAAGTATAAAGCAATTTCAGACGTGTTAAATTCTTTCATAAAATAAATCATACATTCCGTAGCATCAAATTTGTAAACCTTTCCTTTTTTGGTAACTATTTCGGCGGCGTGAACTTTATCAACTATCGTCATTTTACAAAAATGACAACCATCGTTTCCATACGCTATGGGTTTTGGTGAGACATTACAACTAACAACCAATAGAAGTAATGCTATTAATAAAAAGGGTTTAAGTGTTTGCATATTTTTAATTTTTTAAGCAATCTAGTTCATTGGCTTTTTTCTTAAGGTTCCTCTTCTTCCCAACCAGAATGCGAACAGTGTTAACGACATTCCTAAAAACATTAGGTAACCACCTATGTGCGGTAAAGACGTAACATCAAAATTCAATAATTTTTGAAACCCTAATAAAGGTGGTTTATAAGACATCGGCGTACCATCGGGGTTGGTTACTTTAATAATAGCATGCGGGTCTAAATTACTACCATAATCAATTAGCCAATTGTTAAAATCGTACATGCCTAAAATTCCAAGCACAGACATAAGTAGAAACCAACCTAAAAAAAACCAATAATTTACTTTCCCAAAAAAACCAAGTATGCCTATCGCAACACCCAATACTACCATTCCTAAAATAACTTTTGGAAACAATGAGAACTCCCACATTTCTTCTGGTTTTGGAATCGTTTTCATGCCTATATAGTGATTTAATCCATCTATATTTTGTATGTCAAACTCAGAGACCCCTTGAATGCCATTAATATAAATATTCATACCCAGTGGATCTGGATATTGAGGAGCACCAAGCATGATGTTCCATAAAGGAAATTTAAAAAGCCCTAGTAATAGTAGCGATCCTATGATCATTATAATGCTCGTCTTTTTCATCTTAGTTAGATATTAAATTTTTGTTTTTTTTAAAGTAATTTTTAATTCAAGTATCCTGTGTTTTATAAAAAATAAGGTGAGAGCGAAAAGGGCAACCCTCACCTTAAATTAGATAATAAATGCTACAAGAAGATTTTATTAAAAATCGTCACCTAACGACCATTTTAAAGGAACGTTAGAATCTTTAGCTGAAACTCGCACGTATCCTTGCATTTCTTGGTGTAATGCTGAGCAGAAGTCTGTACAATAAAAAGGCCAGACACCAACTTTGGTTGGCTCCCAAACGGAGGTTTTAGTTTGTCCAGGCATAATTAATAATTCAGAATTGTTTTGACCTAAGACCGCAAATCCATGAGGCACATCAAAATCTTGTTCCAAATTGGTTACGTGGAAATATACTTTATCCCCAATTTTAATGCCTTCAATGTTGTCTGGTGCGAAATGGCTTCTAATAGTTGTCATGTAAATGTGAACATCATTACCTTGTCTAACAACTTTAGTGTCTGCATCAGATTTAGCCGCATACTCATGTTTGTTTTCTGCGAGACTGTATATTTTTTTAGAACGTTCTTTAATAATGTCTGCGCGCATTGCTGCAGCATAATGTGGCTCTCCGTGAGTAGGAAAATCTAGCAGTAACTCCATTTTATCTCCTGTGATGTCATACAACTGGGCGCTATGTTCCATTTCTGGACCCGTTGGCAAATAACGGTCTTTGGTGATTTTATTCATAGCAAACATGTACTTACCTTGAGGTTTTCTGGAGTTTCCACCAGGAATAGTTAAGTGACCAACAGAATAGTAAGTGGGTTTTCTATCAATGACTTCCCAAGTTCCTAATTTCCATTTAACAACTTCAGAAGATATAAAAAACGTTGTGTATGCATTTCCTTTGTCGTCAAACTCGGTATGTAATGGACCTAATCCGGGTTGTTCTACAGAGCCAGCCAAGACATCTTCAAATTTTAAAATAGGAATGCCATACGCTTCTCCGTCAAACTTTTTACCTTCAATAGCAGCTAACATTTTTGTGAATGAATGTACTGTTAAATTAGCCGAAAGTTTACCATTACCAACAATATACTCTCCCGTTGGATCGACATCACAACCATGAGGAGATTTTGGTGTTGGTAAAAAATATACAGCACCAGGAACTTCAGATGGATTAATTACACGAACCTCTTTTATGATTGTGGACGTTGCTTTGTGTGTGGTTTCGTCATAAACATTGTGTGCGTATTCTGCTGGCATCATGGTACCGCCGCCATTATTTACGTAGTCTTCAATTTTTTTCCAGTTAACAGCTGCTATAAAATCTTTGTCGTTTTGTGATGCATTGACTTCTAAAAGAGAATTAGCTTCTTCTGTATTATAGGTTGTAAAAAAGAACCACCCGTGAGATTTTCCACGTCCTGGATGTGATAAGTCGTAATTAAAACCTGGCATAAGTACCTGGAATTTTATTTCCATCCCGCCATGTTCTGGCTCTACAGCAATGAAAGATAAAGCGCCTTGAAAATTACCTTTATACTCGTTTATAGGCATATCACGTTGCGGAATTGGGACAGAAAAGCGAGTTCCAGCAACCACATATTCGGTGTTTTCGGTTACAAAAGACGAGCTATGATTTCCAGCACTGTTAGGAACTTCAATAATCTCAGTAGTTTCAAAAGTGGTTAAATCAATTTTTGCAATTCGTGGAGTGTTATTTTCATTCATAAAAATAAAACGACCATCCAATTCGCCATTGGTTTGAGAAATATCTGGATGATGAGCATCTCCCCAAGGAATAAATCCGTGAGACGTATTTAACATAGGTATAGTTTCTTCTGAATAACCATAACCGTTTGTTGGAAACTGAGAAAACACGGGGATTTCCTTAAACATTCTTCCCGATGGCAAACCATAAACAGTTAAATTTCCACTATAGCCACCAGAAATAAAAGCATAAAACTCATCATACTCTCCTGGAGCTACATATACTTTTTCTGCTACATTAGAACTTAAGGCGCTATTTGATTTTGACGATTTACCATTATTGCAACTGGCAAATGCCAATGCAATCATTAAAAATACTGTTGATATTTTAAAAATTTGTTTCATTATATTTAGTTTTTAGTTTTTTAATTTTCTGGTAATATTACCTTATCTACTACATGGACAATTCCATTACCTGCTTGAATACTTGCTATAATTTTAGCGCCTCCTACATAAACGTCATCGTCCTTAACTTCAATACTAACATTTTCATTACTTGCTTGACCTAGTTGTTTAAACTTTTTCAAAAAATCTTTTGAATAGTTTCCTGGTGTTACATGATGTTTTAATATGAGCGCTAGTTTGGCTTTGTTTTCTGGCTTTAACAAACTTTCCACCGTTCCGTCGGGCAAGGCGGCAAAGGCTTCGTTGGTAGGTGCAAATACCATTAAAGGACCCGCATTAACTAATACGTTTTCTAATTCGGCGGCTTGTACTGCAGCTACCAAAGTGGTATGGTCTTTGGAGCCTATGGCAATACTTAAAACGGTTGGCTTACCTTCGTCATTTTTAATGAAGGCCTGCCCTTGTTTTTCATTTGATTTGGTACTGACGGTTGTTACCGAAGCGTCTTTAGTTTGAAGGTCTTTGTTGTCTTTACATTGATAAAAACTTAAAACAATTAAAACACTTAATACGATGGTTTTTTTGGCTTTCATATGCATGTTATTTTAAGGTTCTAAAGTATTCTAATACCGCTCTTGCTTCTTCTTGGGTTAAATTTTGATTGGCCATTGGAGCTCCATTAAACTCAGCTAATAGTTCTTTAGCTAACGGATCTTTCTGTAACATTTCCTCTGGATTTAAAATCATATTCATAACCCATTCTGGTGTTCTTCTTTCTAAAATATTAATAGGCGCAGGCCCAATAAATTTTTTAGTAGGTCTGTGGCAAGCTGTACACATTTTTTTATAAATGCCCTCGCCTTGTAAAGCCATTTCTTGGCTTACTTCAGTATTTAATTCTATTGAAGTAATAGGCCCAATGCCCTTATTGGTTAAATCCACTCTTTGAGATGCTAAAACCGTTTTGGTTGGGGCTTGTACAGTGCTTTCAGGTTTAGATTTTTGTTCGTACGAAAACCCTTCCTTCTTTTTTTCTTCTTTACTTCCACAACTCATGAGGCTAATGGTTAGTAAAATGCTTAAAATAGTTACTATTGATTTCATGTTTTATAATTTTATGTGTCAAAATTAATATCTTGCCAACTTAATAAATATGATAAAAATCATATTTAAGACAAAAATATCTTTTTTAATTTGAATAGAATAAAATAATTGATAAAATGATTTCAAATTCATCCAAATATGCTATTAAGGCGGTATTGTTTTTAGCTATAAACTCAAGTGAAGAAAAAAAAATTATGGTAAAGGATATTGCTGAACCCATCAATGTCCCACAAGCCTATATTGCCAAATTATTACAAGAATTGGCTAAGCAAAAATTAATATCTTCTACGAGAGGTCCAAAAGGAGGGTTTTTTTTAAGTGACCTAAATAAAAACAGAAGTGTTATGGATATTGTTGCCGTTATTGAAGGCGAAAGAAACTTAAACGCCTGCTTGTTAAGTTTAGAAAGGTGTGATAAAAATAATCCTTGCCCTGTACACAGTTTAATAAATCCTTCAAGGAGTGTTTTAATGAAAAACTTAAAACAAAAAACCATTAATGAGCTGGCTTTAGACGTCATAAATGAAAAATCTAGCTTGCCTTTATAATAAGAACTTTTATGTATTTTCAGTTATTTATTAACTATAAATGCTTTTTCTTTAATCAATACATTTTAATGTATCCATAAAAAACTCCTGATACATTATATTTTCAATGAGGTGATTGGCTTTGGTGCCTTGCAAATAAATAGACTTTATTGGAGATTCTTTAAGCTTTGCTATCGTAGAGCTTGTTAGCATTCCTTTTAAACTAAAATCAGCGCAATCCATATCCCAAGTATGAAAAATGGTTAGTTGGTCATTATTTTCTAAATAAATTTTAACAAAAGACCGGTTGTGAGTGTAGGAACTTGCACAACCTAAATCTCCAGAAAAATTAAAAAACACATATTTTTTGTTTCCTTTTTTAAATAATTCAATTTGTAAATCATCACTCACTTTATAGTTTTCTGTTCTAATGATATGAGTGCCTTCAAAAACATCTGTTTCATTTAATAGATAACGGCAATCCATCTTTGGTTCAGGCTCTATTTTCTTTTCAACTGTTTTTATTAAGGTATCTGTTAAACGACTGTCTTCTTCTATTAATTCAGCTATTAACTTAATAGGAGCTTGTATCTTAATTTCTTCCATTTTTGGAACTTTAAGGGGTATTTTTTCGTCATTGTTTGGCATTTTTATAGGACTGCTCTCTAAACTCTCGTTTTTTTCATATGCCACATAGGCTTCATATTGTTTTTTAACAAGCCTCATCTCATCATTAATGACCAGATACTCTGATGTTACATATCCCGTCCAATGTTTGTATTTTATCTTATACTTATTTAGTCCCAAATAGCGGAGCACAACACACTTTTGCCCTTTGTTAAACTGAGATAACATGGGCGAATTGCGATTAGAATTTTCAAATAAAGATCCGTATTGACTAAACTTGGTTTGAATATTCAGTTCTTGATTGGGATGAACATTAATGTTTTGAGAATAAGCTTGATGGAAATAGGTTATTAAACATATTATAATAATCCTTTTCATAGGGTGCCTTTTGCTGTTATGTTACCACTCGTCTTCTTGGTCTTTGTTGGTTATGTAATTTAACACGCTTTTGTTTAGACTATTAAATAAGGTTTCTATTTGAGATGAAATTTTTTCATAACCTTCCAACGGGTCTCCGCTGTTTGTGTAAAAATCGCTTTTTTTAAGATCTAACTTTACTTTTTTATCATTTTTAGAAGTATAGTAAAGTTCTGAAGGTTTTATTTTGTATTCCTCGTCTTCAAAAGTAAATTCAATAGTGTAGGTTAAGCCTTCACAGCTATATTCAGATTTAACTCCAAAACATAAGGCATTATCTGTAAAGCCTTCTATTTTAATTTTATCGTTTTTTTCCTTTTTTTTAATGACCTTGTTTGGGTCTTTATATTTTTCACCAACCCATTCCAAGACTTTTTCGTAAAGCTCTTTTTTATCAAATTTATTGACCTTAACGGTTAATTTACTTGGACTTAAACCATTTTTATTATACGTAAAAGAAGTGGCCTTTTTTTCAAATAAATCATTGTTTTCTTGAGAAAACGTAGTAGCAGACATTAAAATCAAGATTAAAAGGGCAAATTTTTTCATAACTACTTAAATTTAAGATTCATAAAATAAACGCATCGTTTTAAGAAGCGCTTTCATAATTATACTATAAATTTAATAAACAAATCTTTACAATGCTTACTAAATCTGTTTAAAGTATATAAATTAAGATTTCAAATGTGGTTTGCAAAGATGAAATTATCAGCACAAAAACTAAAACAAACCTCATATATTTTCTAAACCTTTGGTTTTAATTACCTTTGTACAACTTTATTTATAAGCATATGATATATTCAATGACCGGTTATGGTAAATCCATTTTGCAATTACCTACTAAAAAAGTTAGCGTTGAGCTAAAATCCCTAAACAGTAAAACGCTTGATTTAAATGCCAGAATGCCGTCAATTTATAGAGAAAAAGAACTGGATATAAGAAAACTTTTAGCAGACAAATTAGAACGTGGTAAAATAGATTTTTCCATATATGTTGAAATGACTGCCGAAGATACCTCAACCCAAATAAACGCTCCTGTTGTGAAGCAATACATCAACCAATTAAGAAATGTTGTTGATGGCGAAGAGATTGAACTTTTAAAAATGGCCGTACGCTTTCCAGATTCGTTAAATACCGTTCGTGAAGAAATTAATGAAACCGAATGGCAGGCTATTGAAAATGAGATTTTATCTACCATTACGCTTATCAATCATTATAGATTAGATGAAGGAAAAGTTCTTGAAGAAGAATTTAGAAAACGCATTGGTATTATTAATGATTTACTTGAAAAAGTCATTGCCATGGATCCAGATCGGATTGATGGTGTTCGTGAGCGTTTAACCAAAGGCATTGAAGAGTTAAAAGAAAAATATGATGAAAACCGCTTTGAACAAGAATTGGTTTACTACATAGAAAAATTTGACATTACCGAAGAAAAAGTGCGTTTAAAAAACCATTTAGAGTATTTTATGGAAGCCTTAAACTCCAACGATTCAAACGGTAAAAAACTAGGATTTATTAGTCAAGAAATAGGGCGGGAAATTAATACCATTGGCTCTAAAAGCAACTATGCGCCCATGCAACAACTCGTGGTTCGAATGAAAGATGAGCTTGAAAAGATTAAAGAACAATTATTGAATGTGCTTTAAATAGTATGCAGTATTTAGTAGCAGTATTCAGCAGCAATTCTCAATGAAAAAAATATTAGTGTATTCGTGATAAAAAAAGATAATAAACAAGGCAAACTTATTGTGTTTTCAGCACCATCAGGCTCTGGAAAAACAACCATTGTAAGGCATTTACTAAAACAAGAAGCCTTGAATTTAGAATTTTCTATTTCGGCAACATCTCGTGAAAAACGAGGAGAAGAAGTTCATGGTAAAGATTACTATTTTATGTCTGCCAAAGAATTTAAAACCAAAATTAAAAATGATGAATTCCTTGAATGGGAAGAAGTTTATAGAGACAATTTTTATGGCACTTTAAAGTCTGAAGTTGAGCGCATCTGGGCTCATGGCAAGCACGTTATTTTTGATATTGATGTTTCTGGAGGCTTGCGCATAAAACGTAAATTTCCTGAAGAAACCCTAGCCGTTTTTGTAAAACCACCAAGCATTGATGAGCTTAAAATAAGACTTAAAAAACGTAAAACAGAAACAGAAGACAGAATAAATATGCGTATTGCCAAGGCTTCTGCAGAACTGGCAACGGCTCCCTTATTTGATGTTATTATTGAAAACCATCAATTAGAAAAGGCTCTTTCTGAAGCTGAAGATTTGGTGAGAAACTTTGTAAACTCTTAAAAAAATTGCCATGAAAGTAGGATTGTTTTTTGGCTCGTTTAATCCTATACACATTGGTCATTTGGTCATTGCCAACCACATGGTTGAATATAGCCCTCTAGACCAAGTTTGGTTTGTGGTAACGCCACACAATCCGTTTAAAAATAAAAGCACCTTACTGGATAATTACCAGCGTTTAGAAATGGTGTACCGAGCCACTCAAGATTATACCAAGCTTAAACCCAGCGATATTGAGTTTAATTTACCCCAGCCCAATTACACCATCAATACCTTAGCCTATTTACAGGAAAAATATCCGCAACACCAGTTTGCTTTAATTATGGGTGAAGACAATTTAAAAAGTTTTCATAAATGGAAAAACTATAAGCTCATTCTGGCAAACCACGATATTTATGTATATCCAAGAGTTTCAGAACAAAAAGTTGAAACTCCGTTTGATGGTCACAAAAAAATTCATGTTATTAAGGCGCCTCTTATGGAGCTATCTTCAACCTTTATACGCCAAGCCATTAAAGACGGCAAAAACGTGCAACCCATGTTACCACAACATGTTTGGGAATATTTGGATGAAATGAATTTTTATAAATAATCAAACTTGCTTTTGTAAGAATATTTGACTAACTGCGTTTAGCATCTGATATAAAACATTAAAACGATTTCATATCATAATAGTTAGGCAACATTTGAGAAAATCCGTTGTAAATTCAAATATTTTACTTATCTTTGGCGTTAGTAACGCAAAACGAAAACATGATTATTTCCTTTGGCTCGAAAGAGACCGAACAAATTTGGAACGGACTCCGAGTTAAGAAAATGCCTGTTGAAATTCAAAACATTGGACGTCGGAAATTAAGAATGTTAAACAACTCGCAAGACATTTCGGATTTGCGAATTCCACCTTCAAATCGACTGGAAAAATTGACTGGAAAACTGAACGAGTTTTATAGCATTAGGATTAATAAACAATGGAGGATCATTTTCATTTGGGACAAAGGAAATGCAAGCGAAGTGGAAATAATTGATTATCATTAAAAAATATAAAAATGGAAAAGTTAGCAAATGTACATCCTGGAGAAATCTTGAATTACGAATTTCTTGAGCCATTGGAAATCACCGCATACCGACTTTCCAAGGACTTAAAAATTCCGCAAACTCGAATTTCCGAAATCATAAAAGGAAATCGCCGAATTACAGCGGACACAGCATTACGATTGAGCAAATATTTTGGAAATTCTGCCAAATTCTGGCTTGGACTTCAAGACGATTATGACATTGAAGAGGAAAAAGAATCGAAAGAATCTGAGCTGAACGCAATAAAACACTACGAAAATAAAAACGTTGCCTAAGCCGTATATAAAAAATTTCTGGTTTTAGCTAAACTAATGTGAGTTGCTTGTTTGTTTGCATCCGATTTTCCTTCGGAAAATCCTCACACACAAGCTACGCAACTTTCCAAGATACACGAACCGTTAAACAAAACTAAAAAAACCGCCTAAAGCCTAAGCTTTAAACGATCTTTTAACTAAATAACCAACCAAACTATTTTTATCCGCGAGTGTTCCCTCTTGGGTTTTCTACTTTATCTTCCCGTCATTTATAACGGTTAATTCAAAATTAGTGCATGAGGATATGCACTTTCTTGGTTTTGATACCTGAGTATTAAGACCGTTGCAAGGGAAATTGAGAACGTTGCATAATTACTGATGTTTCATCCATTCATATTCCATTAAAACTTTTAGAAATGGGATGTTTGCCCGGGAATTATGTAGAACTAGTTCAGGTTGCACCTTTTCAAGATCCCATGTATTTAAACATCAATGGGACACATTTAGCCATAAGAAAAGAAACCGCTATTCATATTCTAATTAAAAGAATAGAACATGAGTAAGCAAATTAATGTCGCTTTAATAGGCAACCCTAACACTGGAAAAACTTCAGTTTTTAACGCTTTAACAGGATTAAACCAAAAAGTCGGGAACTATCCTGGTATTACCGTTGAAAAAAAAGAAGGCATTTGTAAACTGCCCAGAGGTGTGAAAGCCCATATTATAGATTTACCCGGAACTTACAGCCTTAACGCTTCTTCTCTTGATGAAAACGTGGTTATTGAATTGCTTTTAAATAAAAATGATAAAGACTTTCCTGATTTAGCGGTGGTAGTTAGTGATGTAGAAAATTTAAAACGAAATCTTCTACTCTATACCCAAATTAAAGATTTAGAAATTCCAACTATTTTAGTCATTAATATGGCGGACAGGATGGATTACAAAGGTATTTCTCTTGATTTAGACTATCTGGAAACACATTTAAAAACAAAAATTGCTTTAGTCAGTACACGAAAAAAACAAGGAATTGATAGTCTTAAATACTTAATTTCAAATTATAAAGATCTTTCAATAAGTCATTGTGTTGACATCACTGAAATTGATAAAGATTATTTTGAAAATTTAAAAACCGCATTCCCAAATCAACTTATTTATAAGCTCTGGCTGGTTATAACACAAGACGTTAACTTTGGTAAAACCGATAGAAACGAAATTGATGCCGTTGCAAATTTTAAAACCAAATCAAAGAGCGATTTAAAACGATTACAGCAAAAGGAAACCATAAAAAGGTATCAATTTATAAACGATGTTCTTAAAAAAGGGCAAACCATTGATGTTGCCAATGCCAAAGATTTAAGAATGAAGTTTGATAGAATCATCACTCATAAAATATGGGGTTATGCTATATTTTTTGTCATTTTATTAACTATTTTTCAAGCTATTTACGATTGGTCCAGTGTTCCAATGGATTTTATTGATAGCGCTTTTGCTTCTTTTAGTGAATGGACAAAAAACCAATTGCCTAGCGGTGCTTTTACCAATTTATTAGCCGAAGGCATCATACCAGGTCTTGGCGGCATTATTATTTTTATTCCACAAATAGCCTTTTTATTTTTATTTATTTCAGTTCTTGAGGAAAGTGGTTATATGAGTCGTGTAGTGTTTTTAATGGACCGAATTATGCGCCGTTTTGGCCTTAGTGGAAAAAGTATTGTGCCTCTTATTTCAGGAACGGCCTGTGCCATTCCTGCTATTATGGCTACCAGAAATATTGAAAACTGGAAAGAACGTCTGATCACAATATTAGTGACCCCGTTTATAACTTGTTCCGCCAGATTACCCGTTTATTTAATCATTATTTCTTTAGTAATTCCCGAAGGCCGTTTTATTGGGCTTGGCTATCAGGCATTAACGCTTATGTTTTTATATCTTATTGGTTTTGGCGCAGCGGTATTATCAGCCTACATATTAAATAGGGTTTTAAAAATAAAAAGTAAAACCTTTTTTGTGGTTGAAATGCCCAATTACAAATTACCATTATTAAAAAATGTGACGCTTACCGTTTTAGAAAAAACAAAATCGTTTGTCTTTGGCGCGGGTAAAATAATTTTGGCTATTTCCATTGTTTTATGGTTTTTAGCATCTTATGGCCCAGGAGATAATTTCAATCATGCAGAAACTATTATCAAAACAGAATATGCTTCTCAACGGTTATCTGAAGAAGACATCAACCAGCACATTGCTTCTTACAAATTAGAACATTCTTATATTGGAATAACCGGTCGAGCCATTGAACCTGCCATCAGACCTTTAGGTTACGATTGGAAAATCGGTATCGCCATTGTTAGCAGTTTTGCCGCTCGAGAAGTATTTGTTGGTACCCTGGCAACTATTTACAGTGTAGGAAACGATGATGAAGCCACCATAAAAAACCGAATGTCCGCCGAAGTAAACCCCATTCTTGGTGGTCCCCTTTTTAATTTTGCCTCTGGAATTTCATTACTGCTGTTTTATGCCTTTGCTATGCAGTGTATGAGTACATTAGCCATAGTAAAACGTGAAACCAACTCTTGGAAATGGCCTACATTACAACTTATTATCATGAGTAGTTTTGCTTATATTGTTGCCTTAATCGCTTATCAATTTTTAAAATAATTACCATGAATACTTTTATTCAAAACAGCCTAGTTATTATTGCCGGTTTGCTTGCACTATTTTTTCTGATTAAAAAATTCTTCTTTAAAAAATCAAAATCCAAAGGCAATTGTGATAATGGTTGTGGTTGTCATTAATTTATTCCTAAATTTTTATCATTTTAATAACCTTTTCCAAATTTGCTGTCTGAATATTTACAAAATAAGTTCCAGATTTAAAGCTTGAAGTGTCAATATTTAAACTTCTTGAACCATTTCCTTGTTGATGGGTCACTTCCTGACCGACTATATTGAATACTGTGATGCTCTCAATCTTGGTGTAGGCTTTGATATTAAAAATAAGACCATTGCAAGGGAAATTGTATAAAATAATTATCAAAATATAATTTCAATTATTTGATTATCAGTATATTAATCTGTATTTTAGCATTATGAAATCAGCAAAACACCCAACCTTAGCCGATAGTATTTGTGATACACGTTCACGAAAAATAAAAACGACATTTTTTAATCAAATGAACACTCTTTTGGACTGGAACACAATCAGCAGCCTTTTAGATAAGCATTACATAAAAGGA